>Ga0105247_10003598_pt1 | contig 10062 bp, 8 predicted proteins | sample KBSS24metaG_FD_81519 | JGI IMG/M metagenome (GOLD analysis project Ga0105247, IMG submission 81519) | Switchgrass rhizosphere microbial communities from Kellogg Biological Station, Michigan, USA - KBS S2-4 metaG | ecosystem: Host-associated > Plants > Roots > Rhizosphere > Soil | place...
AGCCGTTCGCCGGCCGCGAGCCGCCCGGTGCGTACCGCGTCACGCAGCTGTCCCTCGAGCTGTGCCCGCAGCGGAGTCGGCGCGTCCCGGTCGAGGGTGAGTAGTAGATCCGGACCAGAAGTGGACCACTTGACAGTCATCGAAGTGGACCCTAACAGGGGGCCGCATCGGCTCTAGCGTCGTGGTCATGACGCCACTGATGTCCCGCGCCTTGCTGCTGCGACTCGTTTCCGTCGTCGCGTGCGCGATCGGCTTCTACCTGCCGCTCGCCGCGGTCCCGATGTTCGCCGACGCGGCCGGACCGAGCGGCGCCGCCGGGCTCGCGAACGGCGCGCTGCTGCTCGCGACGGTCGCCGGCGAGCTGGCCACGCCCCGGTTGGTTGCGCGGATCGGCTACCGCTGGGCGCTGGCGTGTGGTCTCGTGTTGCTCGGCACGCCGGCGCTCGTGCTGCTCACCCCGGTCGGTGCGTCCGTCCCGGCGATCGTCGCCGTGAACGCGGCGCGCGGCATCGGCTTCGCCATCTCGGTCGTCGCCGGCGGCGCGCTGACTGCCGCACTCATCCCCGCCGAGCGACGCGGCGAAGGGCTGGCGCTCGTCGGACTGGTTGGTGGCGTACCGGCGTTGCTGGCCCTTCCGTTCGGGACGTGGGCCGCGGCGCACTGGGGCTACGGCGTGGTCTTCGTCCTGACCGCCGCAGTGCCGCTCGTGGCGATCGCGACGCTGCCTGGACTGCCCGAACGCGACGCCGCCTCTGGCAGCCGGCACAGCATCGCGGGTGGGCTGCGCAACACCGCCCTGATGCGCCCGGCCGCAATCTTCGCAGTGTCCGCCTCGGCCGCCGGAGTGATCGTCACCTACCTGCCGCTCGCCCTCGCTGCGCACGCCGCCTGGGTTGCGCCGGCCGCGCTGCTGCTTCAGCCGGCGACCTCTACCGCAGGCCGCTGGTTCGCCGGGCGCCTCGGCGATCGCCGCGGCCAGACCCGGCTGCTCGTGCCGGGCGTAGCCCTATCGCTGACCGGCATGGCCGCCATGGCGCTCACGTCGTGCGGGCCGCTGGTCGTCATCGGCGCGGCCGTGTTCGGGACCGGGTTCGGTGTGCTGCAGAACGCGACGCTGACGCTGATGTACGCCCGAGTGCCGGCCGCCGAGTACGGCATCGTAAGCGCAATCTGGAACGGCGCCTACGACCTCGGTATGGCCGCCGGTGCGATCGCCGTCGGCGCGCTCGTCGCATCCACCGGCTTCAGCGCCGCGTTCCTCGTCGTCGCCGCGAGCATGCTGCCAGCGCTCGCTCTCGCCCGCCACGAAGCGCAACCGGACCTGCTCCGCAGCGCCAAAGTGGACCTCGCCCCCGTCCCCGCGACTGCCTAGGTTGAGGATCATGACAACGGACAAGAAGATCATCGTGTTGATGCAGTCATGACGCGGAACGTGGTGCTGTACGAACTGATGTCACTAGACGGATTCGCCGACGACCCCGGCGAGGGCGAGTGGTTCGGCGACGCCGACGAGAAACTCCTCGCCTTCCTCGCCGACGTCATCGCAGGACAGGACGCCGTGGTGCTCGGCCGCCGAACGTTTGAGAAGTGGGCGCCGCACTGGCCGACCTCGACCATGCAGCCGTTCGCTGACTTCATCAACACGACACCGAAGTACGTGTTCTCCTCCACCGCCCCGGCCCTCGACTGGTCCGCGACGACCCACGTCACCCAACCCGCAGCCCCGTTCGTCGCCGACCTCAAGCAGCGCCGCGGTGGCGACATCGGCATCCACGGCAGTCTGACACTGGCGCGGGCACTGCTTGCCGAGCACCTCGTGGACGAACTGCGCCTCGTCGTCGCACCGAGCCTCGCCGGAAACGGCAAGCGGTTGTTCGACGGCGATGCCGAACTGCAGCGCTTCGAACTCCTCACCTTGAACCGCTCCGGCGGCTGCTTGTTGCTCCACTATCGCCGCCGCGCTTGAGCTGAACGCCCAGGGGTCGGCCGTCCGACGAGCCCGACAACTTCACATCCCTTGTCGCCCGACGAGGCGGCAAACCGTGCGATGCAGTCGGCACGATGAATGTGCCGGAGAGCGACCTCGTATCCGAGACGCTTGCGTCTCACCGAGGCTTCGACGCCCCCGCATAGGAGATTTCCGGAAGGAGATTCGCCGGCGTAAGCCGTCACCGCAAGCCGAACGGTGAACGGGCCAGCACGCTCCGTCCGCCGCGGTGAGCGATCACGGCAACCGTGGTGTACCGCAAGACTCGCCCGCTGAAGTGACCGGTGAACGTGCGCTCACCGAAGCACGTCTAAGCGGCGCGAGAATAACTGATCTGCTCGCCTGTGGACTCCAAGATCAACCGTGCAGATCGACGGCTCGCGAGTGCGCGCGAGGCGCGGGCGAACAGTCTCGATGGCTTTTGGAAATTGGGCAGCGAGCTCTCGGGACGCGCCACGCGCAGGGCATGGGCCCTTCCCGTGCTCTGCCCTTCGGCCCGGTGCTTTGCCCTTCGGCCCGTGGGTCGTGCCTTCTCTGAATGGTTGTCCGCCGCCTTGCCCGGGTGGAGGTCGCCGCGGAGCCAAAAAACTCGCCACACGAATTTCCCTTGAGCCGTGGCCTAGCCAGGCATGATGGGGCCGTGGACGTGCTCGAACTCATCGTGGATCCAGGACGGCCCGTGAACGCGGGGCGTTTCTTTCAGTTGGGGCACGACTTGCTCGTCCTGCTGGACGAACTCTCAGATGTGCCGGTGACTTGGCAGGTCGCCGATCTGCGGATGGGCTCAGCTGTTGTGCGGGTGGCCCCACCAGGGGACCAACCGGAGGAAGGACGGGTGCTCCGACTCGCGTATTCCTCGCTTAGCGACGTTCGGGGCGGCGGCGGACTCCCAGACGAGTGGAGCCCGGACGCGGTTCGGGTGGCTCACCGCTTTGTAGAGCACGGGCAGGCAGTCGAGGACGAATTTGACTGGACCCCGCCACGCCTGCGGCTTGTGGGTGACCTGGGCAAGCCTGCGCCCAGCGTTGACTTGACGCCCGAGTTGGGTGAGCAGTTGGGTGTCCTGCAGCCCTTTGAGCGCAGGATGCCAGGCTCAGTCCGGGGCGAACTTGTCGGACTGAATGTGTCTCGGGGCAACAGGGCCAGCTTGCGTCTTCCGAACAAGCGGATCGTGCGTGTCGGCTTTGAGACGTCGCTGCGAGCCGACCTCAAGGACGCGCTGTATCGCCAGGTTGAACTACGCGGAATGGTCAAGCAGGAAGGCGACGGCCACGTGTTCCACGTCCGAGCCGAAGAGGTACGCGTGCTGGTCAGGCCAGCCGTGAGCTGGATCGATTTGTTCGGGATCGACCCTGACTACTTGGAGGGTGCCCCGGCCGAGGGTTGGCTGGAGGCGAACCGTGGGGAGGCCTGACAAGATCGAGAGTGCGTTGCTTGATGCCTCGGCCCTTCTAGGCGTGGTGCAGGGTGAGGAGGAGTTCGCGTGTCTGAAGTCGCTGCTTGCCGCGGTGGATCGTGGTGCGGTCAAACTCGTTGAATCCACGGCGATTTTGACCGAGGTGCTACCTCGCCACGTGCGAGACACCGATGCCCACGCGCGAGCCCGCGAAGGCATTCGTGCACTGCTGGAGTCGCCAGAGACACAGTTGGTAGACGTGAGCACACCTGTCGCTCGCAAGGCGGGGGATCTGCGCGCCAAGCACGCGGGCCTCAAGACCTGGGACTCGATCCACTTGGCGACTGCGATTCTCGCGCGCGTAGACGTCTTGATAGTGCGAGACGGCAAGTTCCCGCTCGGCACCTACGAGGGCATCTACGTTTCCCGACCGTTCGACATCGATGAGGACAAGCTCTTTCCGGGGTGACAGCCTCAAATACCTGCAGGACAAGGTCGCGGCGATCTGCTTGGCAAATCGTCGACAATCTCGAGTTGGTCAGACGAGACTGATCCCATTCAGTCGACCTTCTCGCCGATCGATTCATGTGCGCGGTCATCTGGCTCAGGCCCGGCGTGCGATATCGACGGCTGCGCGCGTGTGTCACCCATGTAGACATTGGTCAACCAAGCCGCCGGCATGGCGCTGCCGCGTCGCTCGTGGTGCTTGGACGTGTTGGCCATAGCGTTGCCGAGTTCGATTGATTATTGCACTGGTAGAAACTCTGAAATAAGAGCTTGGTTATGGGCGTCGTGTTGACCTTCAGTGGAGTTCGGCCACCTGAAAAGCGGCTGAACTTCCGCCACTAGTCAAAGACTAGACGGGGCGACGCCCAGCAGGTTTCGACCGACAGATTGGCATCCGCGCCGTTTGGGCGAGACAATGTTCTCATGCACGAACTCGAGCACTTCCTCCGACAAGTTGAAGCGGACTTAGCCTCGGAATATTCGCGGATCATGGCCAGGGCTACTGAAGACCCTGGCACTGCCGGTGATGAAGGTGAAGAGAATTGGGCGGAGTTCCTCCGGTCATGGCTTCCCGAGACCTATAAAGTAGTCACAAAGGGCAGGATCCTTTCTGTTGACGGCGATGCGTCGCCGCAAATTGATATTATCGTTCTCAAGCCATCTTATCCTCCTGCCCTTCGAAATAAGAAAATGTATTTGGCCGGAGGTGTGGCAGCTGCTTTTGAATGCAAGACGACCCTTAAGAAAGCACACGTTACCCAAGCAATCGATACAGCGCGCGAGGTGCAGCGGCTGGCTCACCCGTCTGCGCCGCGAAGTTCGAGGCAAGGCTCACCCTACGTCGAGCTTCATAGTCCGCTTGTGTACGGTTTACTTGCTCACGCGCACTCCTGGACTCCGGAGTCGGCGGCAGGCCACGTAAACGGCGCCTTGCTCGATGGACTCCTACAAGCCGAGCACCCGCGGGATGTCCTCGACGTAGTCTGCGTCGCGAATCTCGCAAATTGGTCGGCCACGCGAATGAGCTATTTGGGACCCGCTCTAAACATGTGGCATTTGGACCAGCAAAGGGACAAATTCCCGGAAGGTTATGCCAGCTGCACTGTGTTTGGCCCACCAGACGGCACGCAGTGGGGCGAGGCCGCAGTCGAAACTTTTCCGGAAATACCAGTGGCACAGCTCTGTGCGTACTTAACGTCTAGACTTGCGTGGGAGGATACGGCATTGAGATCGGTAGCCGACTATTTTCGCGTGGCTGGACTTTTTGGTCGCGGGGAAGGCCAGGGAAGGCCGTGGCCGTTGGATGCCGTGTACTCGCCCGACGTGGCCGCTGCACTTGCGCGCGGACGTGTGGAGCAAAGTCCATGGAGTCCTTGGAGTCTAATGTTCATGTAAGGCGGGCCTAATGTTGTTGATCGCAAGCGAGCGATCACAGGAACCTGTTAGGTCAGTCGCTCGCGAGCAATCGATCTGCGCGCGCTCAAGTCGGCGTATCAGACGTCCAGATCGACGGCTCTGGCACGCAGCCGTCACGTCGTAGCGCATAGTTTTGTCTCACGCGGCGTCGAACAGAAAGCTGACATTCATCGCGCTAGTTTGCGGCTATGACGGTCTCGGACGAGTCGGCGGAGACAGCCTTAGTGTCAATTAGGGCTTTAAGCGTCTCGTACGCCGTGGCGGGGTTCTGGGTGGCGTCGGCCCAGTTGCCGAGGTCATTCAATATGCCTGCCAACTCCTCGAACGTCACGTGGCTGGTGAGTGAGTGCAGCCCGTCGCTTTCGAGCCACATGCTCAACGTTGATCCTGCCGGAAGCAGCCCGCTCTGAACGACGCTCGACGAGTGTTTGCTTTCGTTGTACAGCGTCCTGAGTCGGCCCTCAAGAGATCCGTCGCCCTTCGTGAACAGAATCTTGCTGTTCATGCTAAAAGACACCAGCGCGTGGTCAGCGTCGGCTAGGAACACCTCCCAACCGTGTACAGCAGCCATGTAGTCGCTGATGTCGTCGCTCGTCGGCGGCCGGTGAAGATACCGCTCAGTCTGTTCCCTAGCCATGACGTAGTCGCGGAATGCGGCTTCCGTTAACCGCATGAAGTTGAGCAAATGAGCATACGGCGGTGACTCTAGCTTGGCGTCCAGAGAGTTGAGGACGAAGGTTAAGAGCCACGGTGCGGCGGTACGAGGCGGCTCCGGAATCAGCGCTCGCGCAAATTTTGACATCTTTGGCGCGACGAAGTTGTCCCTGACAGAATCGGATAGCACTAACGCAGGATATCGAAGACGAGCGGATTCCGTAGCGATCGGCTCCGACAAGCGCCCTGCTGTCACCGACATGTCGGCGCGGCCTCGTGGACAGTGCGCGACCGGCCAGTGGTTAACGGCCGCACTTATGAACGGGTAATACGCACGCTGGATACCGCTACGAACTGCGTATGGCACGGGGCTTCACGCTGCCGAGAACATGGCGTGGACGGACCGATCCGAAGATAGTAGCGATCATTCAAAAACCCAGGTCCTTGCCCCACGTCCAGACAAGGACGTCGAAGATCCGCAGCTCGCCCACGTTATTGTCGACGCCGGCCGCGGTTCGTGCGTTCCGCAGCCACTGCGACATACGTCGGTCGTCAGCATTGAGCTGGGCATGCAGCGCGATCCAGAAGTCGCCTTCGTGGTGCAGCGCCGCCTCGACCACGGAGTCTTGGATCGGGAGGAGCCTGGGTCGCTTCCGGGCCAGAAGCTTGCTCGCCTTCGTCCGTCCGACGCCTCGGTATGACCTGACGTGTCGCCACAACGCCAGTGCAGGGGAACCTTTACCGATGTGTGCTGTCGTCGCATCGACCAGGTCAAGGTCCGGAGGGATCTGGGTGAGAAGGTCAGTCAGGAGATCTGCATCCGCTCCCAGCATTCGGATCGAGGCCATGGCCGGTACGTCCACGCTGAGCATCGAGACAGCCACGATGTCCAGCGGGGTGAAGGCGTTCGGCGACTCTGCGATCCTCGCCTCGCAGCCAAGCCGGTCGAACATCGCGCCTGTGTAGCGCGGACCCGAACCGTCGGGTAGTTGGTCCACGAAGTATTGGCGCAGCCGGTCGCGCGCGCCCACGGGCGGTTCGCTGAGGAACGGCGGAAGGGTCCATTCAGCGGTCATGGACGAACCGTACAGCCGGTGAATAACCTCTGGCGGGCACAACATTTTGCGCTCGGAAGTGGGTGTGGCCCGACGTCGCTCTCAACCAGACCCAGCAGGCCGAGATTGACCGCGTCGTTCGTAGTATCTGACGCCTGCAACTCACAGCTTGTGAAACCGTGATCGGAAGTGACGCCGCGGCCCGGCCGGAACCTGCCTGCCTATCGATCGATCTGCACGGTGATCGTGTGGACGGGGCATGCTCGGTATCGAGGGTGCGGCGCTGGCTGGGCGACGGGACGCAGGCCCGCCGCCCAGTTCAGCACCGCGTGGGTCAGCGGGCGGCGCGAGCGAGGTAGGCGGCGACGATGTAGGTGGCGTGCCGGTCCAGGGAGACCCGTGCGCGGTCATAGCGCATGGTCGTTCGCGGGTCGGCGTGCGATGCGGCCTCCTGAACGTCCCGCAGGGGTACGCCGGCGTCGAGGGCGGCAGTGATGAACGCATGCCGCAAGGTATGTGGCCCGATCGGTTTATTTACACCGGCGCGGCGGGCTACACGGCGCACGATCCGGCTGGAGCAGTGCCGGTCCATGCGTTGCCCGTCCGGTCGCAAGAAGATCGGTCCGTCGAGGCGTTCCCCGATGGCCAGGTCGATCGCGCGGGCGGTCCTTGGGGCGAGGGGGATGACGACGATCTTCCCGCCTTTGCGCAGGACGGTCAGGGTGCGGTGCCCGCGTTCGATACCTAGGGCACCAATGTCGGCGCCCAAGGCTTCGGAGATCCGCAGTCCGTTGATCGCGAGCAGTGAGATCAGGGCGTGCTCGTTAGCTGCGCCGAGGCCGGCGGCGACGAGTACGGACCCGACCTCGTTGCGGTCCAGGCCGATCGCGTGGGACTCGTAGTCCAGCCGCGGGCGGCGCACATGCACAGCGGGCGAGTGCTCCAGTAGCTCCTCTTCGACGGCGTAGCGGTAGAACCCGGACACGGTGCACAGCCGGCGGGCGATGGTGGCCCGGGCCCGGCCGCGGGCTTCCATGTCTCTTCCGAAGCATTCGATGTCCGGTCGGCGGGCCTGGAACAGGTGCAATCCGCTCCGCTGGCACCAGCTCGCGTACTGGCGCAGGTCAAGCGCGTAGGCGTCGCGGGTCAGTCCGCTGTAGCCGGCCAAGAAACCGGCCAGCGCGATGCGTTCGGCATCGGTGAAGATGGGTTCGACGCGCACGACGTCGGAGGTGGAACTGGTGGTAGTCATGGAACCTCCCGAGTTCAGGCTGAAGCCGGGCGGTCCTCCTGGAGCGTCGTTGCTCCAGCATGCGAATGAAGACTGCGACGGTAGACCCATCGAGCGCGGATGTCACCGCTCAGTGGTGGCTGAGGCCGGTCGGGTGCGCCGACGATGGGCTCGCTGGGCGGCACTGGCTTGGGGGTAGGAGGGCGACAATATGCGCGTGGACCCCACGGACTCGCAACCGTAGGTCGCGGGTTCGAGCCCCGCGGGGCCTACCCATCTCTGGCCTTGTCCGGTGGCTTTGGGGCTCGTATTCGTTGGTCCGTAACACGCCCGGTCGGTCGTGTTGGCGGCGCGTCGCTTGCACCCGCGCGGTCTAGCGGACTACCGCGGACTTTTGCGGACCGAGGCTCTTCCGTCTTGAACCTCCGGGGATGCCTAGACCGCTCCGGCGTTCCAGAGCCTGCGTTTGAGTTTGTCTGTGTGGCACATCAAGTCGAGCAGGTAGACGTAGCCAAGCAGCGCGAGGTCGTGAGCGAACGATCCATTGTGGTGCGTGAGCAAGGCATCGGTCCGCGACTTCGCCTCGGGGCGGTCGGAACCGTGGCCGTGAGTCGCGTTGCGCATGGCCCTGAGGTACTCCGCCGCGGCCTCCTCAAGAGGCAGCTGGACCAACGTGCCGTCGGACTCTACGAAGTGGATTTGGTCTCTCCCTTGCTGGGACGAGAGGTAGAAGCCCGCCTGAACCGACTCCAACGCGTTCACAGCGCGTTCGGCGGCGGGAAGGAGTAGCTGGGCTACATCGCGCGAAAGCTGGTCTCGCACACCTGACAACACCCGTCGCGCTTCCGACAGCATGCACATCTGGGTCAGCGTGCGGCTGGTAAGTCGCTCCAAAGTGTCGAGCGTCGTAAAGAGCAGGACCCGTCCGGCGTCGGTGTCCCGGTGTGCCCGCTGGATGGAGGCCGTGCGCCGGAATAGCTGCTCCACGCTGAGCTGAGCGTGCAGATGCTTACTCGGGACGTAGACGCCTTGTTCGTCGGTGAAGACGGCAGGGTCAGACAGGACTCCGAAGAGCTTGTCGAGACGCTTAGCCCACCATGCGATCGCCGCTCCGGCGCTCCGAGTGGTCAAGGCGGGCTTGGTAACACTGGAGTCGGCACCGCGACCCGGAAGCAGCTGCAAAGGCTCGGCTGCTCCACTTTCCGTTCCAGCAATCTGGGAACCCAGCGCATAGAGCACCGTGCCCGATGCTCGAGTGGCGGGAAAGACCCACACGAAGGGCGTCAACGCTCCCATCAACGGCGCGAGGTAGGCATCAAGCGTGACGACACCATCGCTGATGCCGCCGGACGCGGCGAAGATCAGCTCGCCGCGAGCGTTCGCCTCGGCGACCTTTCGCATATCGGCGTTCTTCAGCGCATCATCGTGCTCGATCCGAAGTAGCACCGGAGCTAGCTTCATGCGGTGCAGAAGGGCTGGCTGGCGCGATACGAAGTACGCGCCAGCACCGGGAAACGCCGGCTTGCCGGTCTCAGCCACCGAGATGGCTCGGATGTCGTTCAGCAGCGCAAGAACGGTGGCATCAAGTTCATCCCCGCGGGCGGCGAGGGTCTGTAGCTGGTGGGCACCGAAGCCCGCTGCCAGTGATGTCAGATTGGTCGATGGACCCGTCACGCGCGCCAGAAGTTGTTCTAAGTGAGTCTGTAGTGTCGCTTGGTCAAGTAGTTCGGCTCGTCCGAGGCCGCCAAGCGCTTCCATTTCGAGCTCGCTCATGAAGGGCTGCGGCTGGGCCACCGTCGGCCCTGCGAACTCCGCC
>Ga0105247_10003602_pt1 | contig 10057 bp, 7 predicted proteins | sample KBSS24metaG_FD_81519 | JGI IMG/M metagenome (GOLD analysis project Ga0105247, IMG submission 81519) | Switchgrass rhizosphere microbial communities from Kellogg Biological Station, Michigan, USA - KBS S2-4 metaG | ecosystem: Host-associated > Plants > Roots > Rhizosphere > Soil | place...
CGCTGCGGTCCATCGGCGAGGGCGACGTGCGCGCCTTCTACGAGCGTCACTACACGCGGAAGAACGCCGTGGTGGCCATCTCCGGCGACATCTCGCCCGAGGAGGGCCACGCGCTGGCCGAGCGCCTCCTCGCCGGGCTCCCGGAGGGCCAGGCCATCAAGGATCCGGTGCCGCCGCCCGCCGCGCGTCGCGGGCGGCACCTGGTGTTCGTCGACAAGCCGGAGCGGACGCAGACGCAGATGGTGATCGGCGGCCTGGGCCGCCGTGACGTCGCCCGCGAAGCCGACGACGAGGTTGCCGCGCGTGAAGTTCTGGCGGTAGAAGCCGCGCGCGTCGGCGTCGCCGAGCGTCGCGAGGCTCGCCTCGGTGCCCCCGGTGGCGCGTCCGTACGGGTGCCCTTGAAACAGCGACCGCCGGAACGCGCGCTGCGCGAGGGACCGGTCGTTGTCGCGGAGATCGACGAGCTCCGCGACCGACTCGCGCTGCAGGCGCGCGAGCTCGTCGGCCGGGAAGTCCGGCGCCCCGAGCAGGCGCGCGAGCAGGTCCACGAACGCCTCGACGTTCCGCCCGATCACCTGCGTGTGCACGACGAGCGTCGACGCCGTCGCGTCGACCGACATCTCGCCGCCGAGCCGGTCGAGCGCGTCCTCGATCGCGTGCGCGCTCATCCCGGCCGCGCCGCGGCGGAGCATCCGCGCCGTGAAGCGCGCGAGCCCCTCCTTGCCCACCGGGTCATGGGCGGAGCCGGACCGGAGCGCGACGACGATCGAGACGATCGGGACGGCGTGCGACGACTCGAGGAGCGCGAGGGCTCCGCCGCCGAGATCGATGCGCGCGGTCACGCGCGCCCCCCCGGACCCGCGCCGTGGGGCGACGACTCGCCCATGCCGCCGTCGTCGGCGCCGTCGTCGCCCTCGTCGTCGTCCGCCTCCATCGAGGCGTCGGGGAAGACGCGGATCTCGGTGCGGGCGCGATCGTTCACGTACCGCCGCGCGGCGCGGCGGAGGTCGCTCGCCGTGACGCGCCGGTACTCGTCGAGGCGGCGGAACGCGCCGGCCGGATCGCCGAGCGTCGTCGCGTAGAAGCCGATCTGCTCGGCCTTCCCGCTGGTCGTCTCGAGCGACTGGAGGAGCGACAGCTCGAGCCGCGCCTGCGCCCGCACCAGCTCGTCGGCGGTGACCACCTCGTCGCGCACGAGCGCGAGCTCGCGATCGAGGATCGTCCGCGCCTCGTCGATGGTCCGCCCCTCCCGGAGCGACACGTAGATCTCGTAGAGCCCCGGGTCCCGGAACGTCCCGACCCACCCGCGGATGTCGCTCGCGATCTCGCCGTCGATGACGAGCGCGCGGTACAGCCGCCCGGCGCGCCCGCCGAAGAGCACCTCGTTCAGCACGGTGAGCGGCGCGTGATCGGCGTCGCCGAGCGCCGGGCCGTGGAAGCCGACGAGGAGCTTCTCCGTCGGCGTCGGCTTCTTCACGTCGAGGACGCGCGGCTCGGTCTGGACCGGCTCGGGGTGGACGTCCTCGGGCGGGATCGGCGCGCTCGGGAGCGCGCCGTACGCGCGCTGGATCTCGGCGAGCGCGGCGCGCTCGTCGATGTCGCCGACGACGACGATGGTCGCGTTGTTCGGCGCGTAGAACGTCCGGTAGAACGCGGCGCAGTCCTCGGGCGTGAAGTTGTTGATGTCGTCCATCCAGCCGATCGTCGGCCAGTGGTACGGGTGCTTCGTGTAGGCCGTCTTGTAGAGGAGCTCGCCGGCCGCCCCCTCGACGTCGTCCTCGACGCGGAAGCGCCGCTCGTTGGCGACGACCTCCTTCTCGCTCGCCACCTGCGGCTCGCGCAGGACGAGGTGCGCCATGCGATCGCTCTCGAGCTTCACCGCGAGCGAGAACGAGTCGGCGGGGAGCGACTCGTAGTAGTACGTCCAGTCGAACCAGGTCGCCGCGTTGCTCTCGGCGCCGCTCTCCTCGAGCTTCCGGTCGAACTCGCCGGCGGCGAGGTGATCGGTCTCGTTGAACATGAGGTGCTCGAAGAGGTGCGCGAGCCCCGTCTTCCCGGCCCTCTCGTGGCGCGAGCCGACCCGGAACCAGGTGAAGTAGCTCACCACCGGCGCGCTCTCGTCGACGAGGAGGAGGATCTCGAGCCCGTTCGCCAGGTGGTAGCGGTGCACGCTCTCGCTGCCGAAGGGGACGCTCCCGCCGTAGGCGACGGCGGCCGCGCCGCTCAGCGACGCGGCGAGGCGGCGGCGATCGTCGCCGTGCTCGGCTCGTTGGCTCGCGCTCATGTCGCTCGACCTGCGCGCGCTCGGCCCGCCGCCCGTCGTCCCGCGCGCTCTTGACCTGCTCGACTCGTTCGTTCGTGCATCTCGCTCCGCTCGCAAACCCGCGCTCGCGTCACCATTCTCGGAGATCGAGCACGGAGAACCCGCCGTTTTTCCATAGCCAAACGTGCGACCCGCACATCGCGATGAGCGCCGAGTCGGCGCTCATCGCGCTCGCGGCGCTCGCGGCGTCGCGCCGCGCGCCGCCGCCGACGCGGTAAATCCGCGCCGCTTCGCGCGTCGCCCCGGCGGAGTAGAAGATGGGATCGCCGGAGCCCACCACGATGACGCCGCCGTCGCTCGCGATCATCGCGCCGCCGTCGAAGCCGCGGATCGAGTGCGTCGCGCGCGGCGCGTTCCCCTCCTGGAGGAACGCCTCCTGCCGCCGGTCCCAGATGACCGGGCGCGGCGCGCCCTCTTCGATGCGCCAGACGCGCCCGTCGCGGGCGAGGACGATGGCGATCCCGCGCCAGATGTCGAGGTCGGCGAGCATCGTGTCGATGACCTGGTGGTCGCCGATGGGGAGCCACTTCTTGCCGTCGTAGCGCGCGACGGCGCCGACGTGGTCGCCGCAGACGAGCATCGCGATCTCGCCCTTGTTCGCCCACACCGACACGACGATCTCGTCCGGATCGAGCGACGCGTCGGGCGCGAACGGCGCGAAGCGCTCGCCGTCGAACTCGAGGAGGGACCCGGCCCCCCACGCGAGGACGCGGTCGCCGCCGGCGCCGATCCCCGACCACCACGAGCGGCCGCGGGTGGCGCGCGTCAGCGCGAAGGCGCGCGCCGTCCCGCCGGCGAAGCGCACGGCCTGTCCGGCCTGCGTGAGCCCCCACACCGTGCCGTCGGTGGTGACGTAGAGGTCGTTCAGCGGCTCGTCGACGCCGTGCGCGTCGCGCACCTCGCCGCGGATGACGTGGAGGAGCAGGCTCGGCGACCGATCGCTCCGCGACGCGGTGCGCCCGAGGAGGTAAAAATCGTCGGCGGATCGGCCGCTCGCGGCGCGGAACGCGTAGCGCCGCGCGGGCATCCCGTTCACCTCGATGACGCCGCGCAGGACGAGCGCCGGCTCGCGCGGCGCCTTGCGCAGATCGCGCACCTGGTCGGGGTGGGACGGGTGGCGCGGGTTGTCGCCGAAGAAGTTCTCGTCGCGGAACGAGCGCAGCCAGCGGAAGACGTCCTCCGCCTCGAACACGTGGATCCCGGTCCGCAGCGAGACGGCGAGGCTGAACTCGTCGAGGTTCAACGTGAGCGACGCCTTGCCGCTCGAGTCGAAGAGGCGGTCGACCGGGCCGCGCACCTCGCGCGTCGTCTCGTCGCCGAGCAGCTCCTCGATCGCGCGGACGTCGCCGGTCTCGAGCCGCCCCACGATGGGATCGTCGAAGTTGAAGCCGAGCTGCACGAGCAGCTTCTTCAGGCCGACCGGGATGCTCGCGGACCGTTCGAGCTCCTCTTCGCGCGAGTCGGCGACGGTGTCGAGCCACGCGCCGAAGTGCTCCGCCAAGGACCGCACGCCGCCGCCCGCCCACTCGACGATCGCGAGCTCGCTGCCCGCCTCGCGCGTCTGCCGGTCGAAGCAGATGAACCGATCGCCGATCGCGCAGAACGGGTAGTAGCGCATCTTCTCGGCGCCCTGCCGCACCATCGCGTCGTACGCCTGCCGCATCTCGACCGCGGTGAGCATCCGCTCCGGATCGCCGAACGACGACGCCGCCTTCATCGCCGCGTCGTAGCTCGGCGGCAGCGGGAACGAGATGACGTTCTCGCGCGCGAGGAGCTCGCGCATCGACGCCGCCTCGGTGAACCGCTCGAGGTGCCCGACGCGCGTGAGCACGGTCTTGATCCGCTCGACCCCGGCGACCGCGAGGCGCGCCGGATCGACTTTGAGCCGCACCTTGCGCGTCGTCGTCTTCTTTTTGACCGTCTTCCGCAGTGCCATGGGCGAGTCGAACGAGGAGAGGCGCGCGCGCCTCGCTTCGTGGGAGCGAGCCTACCACCCGGCTGCGCTCGTCCGCCCACCTTTTCCGCCGCGTTCTGCGCGGAGCGGCGCCGCGCGCGTTCGGTCGGCTTTCGCGCGTCTCAGTCGACTTTGAGGATGGCGAGGAACGCCTTCTGCGGGATCTCGACGCTGCCCACCTGCTTCATGCGCTTCTTCCCCTCTTTCTGCTTCTCGAGGAGCTTGCGCTTCCTGCTGATGTCGCCGCCGTAGCACTTCGCGGTGACGTCCTTGCGGAGCGCGCGCACGGTCTCCCGCGCGATGATCTTGCCGCCGATCGCCGCCTGGATGGCGACCTCGTACTGCTGCTGGGGGACGAACTCCTTCAGCTTCTCGGCGAGCGAGCGCCCGCGCGGGTGGCTCTTGTCGCGGTGGACGATGATCGACAGCGCGTCGAGCGGCTCGCCGTTCACCAGGATGTCGACCTTCACGAGGTTGTCGGCGCGGTAGCCGGTGAGCTCGTAGTCCATCGACGCGTACCCGCGCGACACGCTCTTCAGCTTGTCGTGGAAGTCGAACAGCACCTCGCCGAACGGGAGCTCGTACGTGATGATGACGCGCCCCTCGCTCGCGTACACGATCCCCTGCTGGTTGCCGCGCTTCTCCTGGCAGAGGGCGAGGACCGCGCCGACGTGCTCGGCCGGGACGTGGATCGCCATCTTCACGAGCGGCTCTTCGATGCGATCGACGTACTGCAGCGGCGGCAGCTTCGCCGGGTTCTCGACCCGGACCATCGAGCCGTCGTTCTTGTACACGTTGTAAACGACGCTCGGCGCGGTGGTGATGAGGTCCAGGTTGAACTCGCGCTCGAGGCGCTCCTGGATGATTTCCATGTGGAGCAGGCCGAGGAAGCCGCACCGGAACCCGAAGCCGAGCGCCTCCGACGAGTCGGGCTCGAACGAGAACGCCGCGTCGTTCATGTGGAGCTTCTCGAGCGCGTCGCGGAGCGCGGGGTAGTCCGAGCTGTCCGTCGGGAAGACCCCGGCGAAGACCATCGGCTTCACGTCCTTGAAGCCGGGGAGGGGGTCGGTCGTCTGCCGCGCCGTGTGGGTGACGGTGTCGCCCACCTTCGTGTCGTGGACGCTCTTGATGTTGCCGGCGAGGAACCCGACCTCGCCCGGGCCGATCTCCTCGAGCGGGACGGCGAACGGCTGAAACGACCCGAGCTCCGTCACCTCGTAGTCGGTCTTAGTGGAGAAGAAGCGGATCTTTTCGCCCTTGCGGAGGACGCCGTCCACGACCCGGACCATGACCATCGCGCCGCGGTAGCTGTCGTACCAGGAGTCGAAGATGAGCGCGCGGAGCGGCGCGTCCGGGTCGCCCTTCGGCGGCGGCACCTTCTTCACGATCTGCTCGAGGATCTCCGGGACGCCGACGCCGGTCTTCCCGCTGCACGGGATCGCCTCCGACGTGTCGAGGCCGATGACCTGCTCGATCTCCTGCTTCGTCCGATCGACGTCGGACGACGGCAGGTCGACCTTGTTGAGGACGGGGAGGATCTCGAGCCCCTGGTCGATCGCCAGGTACACGTTCGCGAGCGTCTGCGCCTCGACCCCTTGCGTCGAGTCGACCACGAGGATCGCCCCCTCGCACGCCGACAGCGACCGCGAGACCTCGTAGTTGAAGTCGACGTGGCCCGGCGTGTCGATCAGATTGAGCTGGTAGAGCTCGCCGTCGGCCGCGGTGTACTTGAGGCGGACGTTCTGCGCCTTGATCGTAATGCCGCGCTCGCGCTCGATGTCCATCTTGTCGAGGAACTGCTCGCGCGACTCGCGCTGGGTCACCGCTCCCGTGATCTCCAGGATGCGGTCGGCGAGGGTCGACTTTCCGTGATCGATGTGGGCGATGATGGAAAAATTGCGGATCTTGGACGTCGGGGTCGGCATGCGCGTGGACTCGGCGCTCTCATAGCCTACTTTGCGAACTATTTCCCGGACCGGCCCGCGGCTCGTCGTCTTCCTTCGGGAGCTCCTTCGCCGCGGCGGCCTCGAGCTTCGTCGAGCTCGCGCGATCTTTCTCGGCGTGGCGCTCCCCGTGCCGCTCGGACTTCGCGCCTTCGGACCGTGAATCCGGTCGCGAATCCGGTCGCGATTCCGGCCGCGTCTCGCGCCCAGGGTCACGGCCCAGGTCGCGTCCGGCGTCGCGTCCGACGTCGCGCACCGACTCGCGCGGCTCGCGCACCGGCTCGCGCGGCTCGCGTCCGAGATCGGGGCGAGCGATCCCGCGTGACGGCGTCGCGTCGAGCGCGAGCTGTCCCGGCAGCAGGTGCGCGTAGTGCTTGAGCACGAGGTCGATCCCCTCGCGGATGTAGACGGCGACGGGGACCTTGGTCCGCTCGTGGAGCAACTTGAGCTTGTCGCTCTGCTCCGGCGTCACGTAGATGGTCGTCGAAATCTTCTTGCGCGACATCGGCGTGCGTCCCTGCGTCCAAGGGGTCCGAGAACCATCTCCCAGGCGAAGTACAATACGTGAACATACGTTAGGGTTCAAGCGGGGGTTGGCCAGCCCCTGCGTTGTTGGACTCGAACGGCAGGCAAAGCGCAGAAAGCTCGGGCGACCGACCCCCGGCGGCGCTGGCGCGTTCGGCGGCGGTGTACTGGTCAACGTACTTTCCAGGGCTCCAGTGCTCCTTGCGGCGTGCGCGCGACGGTCTGTATCGTGAGGCATCTTCCTATGATTGTGCGTTTCCTTCGGGGCCTCCGGCCCCTCGCCGCCCACTCCGGATCTCTTCCACCGATGCGCAACCATGCAGGGCCCCGCGCCCAACGTCTGGCCGCCGGGGCACGCCTCGGGGTAGGGGCGCTCCTCACCGCGACGGCGGCGCTCGTCGGCGCGGCGTGCGGCGGCGGGGACGCCGGCGTCGCCAGCGCGCGGATCCCGAGCGGCAGCCACGGCGAGGCCGTGGAGCACGAGGCGTGCAACGAGTCGTCCGGCAGGGTCGAGGTGCTCGACGCCAACGGCGACGGCAAGGCCGACATCAAGCGCGTCTACAACACCTCCACGGGCAAGGAGATCTGCCGCATCGCCGATCTGAACCACGACGGAAAGGCGGACATGTTCGAGTACTTCGACGCCAACGGCGACGTCCGGCGGCGCGAGGCGGACTACGACGACAGCGGCGTCGTCGACGCGATCGAGTTCTTCGAGCGCGGGAAGATCGTGCGGCGCGAGCTCGACACGACCGGCCAGCACCGCATCGACACGTGGGACTTCTTCGACGGGTCGAGCGGCAAGCGCCTCCGCAGGGAGCGCGACACGACCAACGACGGGCGCGTCGACCAGTGGTGGACGTGGGACGGCGACAAGGTGACGATCGCCTACGATCGCGACGGCGACGGCAAGCCCGACCCGAACGACACGCTCGTCATGGGCGAAGGCTCGGCGCCGAAGGCGCAGGACGCCGGGCCGCCGAGCACCGCGTCGGCGATGGGGGTGGCGGACGCGGGGCTCGCGTCGAGCGCGCAACCGTCGGCGGCCGGCAGCTCGGCGCCGCTCCTCAAGGACAGCACGACCGCGCCGGCCGCCTCGGCGACCAAGCCGTCGGCGCCCGCGACGACGAAGCCGGCGGGCAAGCCGCTGAAGGACGGGGCGAAGAAATGAGCGCCAGCAAGAGGTTCCACGCGATCGCCTGGCTCGCCCTCGCCGCGTGCGGCGCGAGCGCCGGCGCCATGGCCGGGTGCGGCGGCAACCCCGATCCCAAGACCGCCGCGGTCACGCCGGGCGGCTCGAAGGACCCGAGCAAGTGGCCGCGCGACGACAAGTCGATGTGCGACTGGCGGAACAAGCCGGAGCTCGAGGTGAGCGAGACGGCGGGGCCGGGCGCGCTGAAGCCGAACGTCCGCCGCGTCTTCAAGACGTTCGGCGACGACGCCGAGACGCGCCACCAGACGCTCATCTGCCGCGAGATCGACACGAACCTCGACGGGATCAAGGACGTGGTCCGCACCTTCAACGCGAAGGGCGAGGCGCAGCACGAAGAGGCCGACACCAACTACGACGGCAAGATCGACGTCTGGATGAACTTCGTCGGAGGCCGCCTCGCGGAGGAGGACGAGGACGCGAACCACGACGGCAAGCCGGACGTCTGGAAGTACTACGTGAGCGGCCAGCTCTCGCGCATCAAGCGCGATCGGAACGGCGACGGGAACCCGGACGTGTGGGAGATCTACACGAAGGGGAAGCTCGAACGCATGGGCGTCGACGAGTCGTTCGACGGCCACGTCGATCGATGGAACAGGGACGAGCAGGTGCGCGCGCAGGCCGAAGAAGAGGAGCGCAAGGCGCAGGACGCGATGCTCGACGGCGGCGCCGGCGAGCCCACCGCCGCCCCCGGCGCCGACAAGTTCGTCGACTCCGGCGCGCTCGGCACGGGCGGCGGCGCGGCGAAGGACGCGGGCGCGAAGGCGCCGCCGAAGACCACCAAGAAGTAGCGCGCAGGGCCCCGGGCGAGCGGAGCGCCGGGTCCGTGGCCGCGTCGCTCTAGTCTACTAGGCTGCTAAGGCGCGTTCGTCCCTTCGCGGCCGTAGTTGTCCTCGAGGCGGACGACGTCGTCGAGCTCCGGCGTCGACACCTCGACCACGTCGACGTCGGTCACGGCGATCATCCGGTGCACCGTCTTCGGGAGGCAGTGGAACGTGTCGTTCGCCTTCATGCGCAGCGTGCGGAGCGACGCGCCCTCGCCGATCTCGAGGTCCATCTCGCCGTGCTGGACGAGGAACGTCTCCTCTTTGCGATTGTGATACTGGCGCGACAGGCGCTGCCCGGCGGTGATGTGGAGGACCTTGCCGACGTACTTCTCGGCCTCCGCCCAGATCAGCTCGTACCCCCACGGCTTGTCCACGCGGCGCATCGATCGAACCCTCCTTCGTCCCGGCGCGGTCGCGCGATCCATGGAGCGGCCGGCCCAGAGTGCGTGAAAATAGGATAGAAGCATCCGCGTGGCTACCGACCGTCTCCAGAAAATCCTGGCTCGTGGGGGGATCGCGTCTCGGCGCGCCGCCGAGGAGCTCATCGTCAGCGGGCGCGTCCGTGTGAACGGGCGCGTCATCACCGAGCTCGGGGCGAAGGCCGACGCGCGCAAGGACCGGATCGAGGTGGACGGACAGCGCGTCGTGTCGGAGGCGCCGGTCTACGTGGTCCTCCACAAGCCGCGCGGCGTCGTGTCGACGATGAGCGATCCCGAAGGGCGCCCGACGGTGAAGGAGCTCCTCGCCGCGATCCCGGGGCGCGTCTACCCGGTCGGCCGCCTCGATTTCGCGACCAGCGGCGTCCTCCTCGCCACGAACGACGGCGACTTCGCCGAGGCGCTCCTCCACCCGAAGAAGGCCGTCCCCAAGACGTACGTCGTCAAGACGCAGGGCGAGATGCAGGCGAGCGATCTCGACCGCTGGCGCGAGGGCGTCGATCTCGAGGACGGCAAGACGCACCGCGCCGAGGTCCGCTTCCTCCGCCACGAGGACGGCAAGACCTGGTTCGAGCTCACGATCCACGAGGGCCGAAACCAGATGATCCGCCGCATGGGCGAGGCGACCGGCTTCCCCGTGATGCGCCTGTCGCGCCTCGTGTTCGCCGGCGTCACCGGCGAAGGGCTCCGCCCCGGCGCGGTCCGGGCGCTCACGCGGGACGAGCTCGTCGCGCTGAAGAAGGCCTACGGCGTCCCCAAGCGGATCCCGTCGCAGCTCGCCGACGTGGAGCCGCCGCGACGGGGCGCCCGCCCCGGCTCGCGCGTACAGCGCGCACCG
>Ga0105247_10003605_pt1 | contig 10055 bp, 7 predicted proteins | sample KBSS24metaG_FD_81519 | JGI IMG/M metagenome (GOLD analysis project Ga0105247, IMG submission 81519) | Switchgrass rhizosphere microbial communities from Kellogg Biological Station, Michigan, USA - KBS S2-4 metaG | ecosystem: Host-associated > Plants > Roots > Rhizosphere > Soil | place...
CGCCGTGCCGCGCTCGAGGGCGCTCGGGAGCGCGGCGGTCCACCCGGCGGGGAGGTGGGGCGCGGTCCACGCGAAGAGCCAGCGCGCGTCGAGCGGCGCGAGGTTCACGCAGCCGTGGCTCTGCACTCGGCCGAAATTCTGGTGCCAGAACGCGCCGTGGAGCGCGACGGCCTTGTCGAAGAACTGCACGTACGGGACGTCCTCGATCGAGTAGTGGCGCTCGGCGTCCTCCTGCTCGAGGTTATCCATGTTCGTCGTCGCGAGCTTCACCCAGACGCGGTGCACGCCCTTCGGCGTCGCCGTCTCGCTGCCGTCGGGGCCGCGGCCCGTGGACACGAGCGTCGCGTACACGGGCGACGCGCCCTCGTACGCGACGAGCGCCTGCGCGGCGAGGTCGACGTCGATCCACCGCTCGCCCGGATCGATCTCGGCGGGCGGCGCCGCCACGGTGGGGTGCGCGAGGTCGCGCGCGCTCATCCACTCCGTCGGCGTCACGCCGTCCTCGGAGATCCGCGCCCACGGTCCGCCCGGCGCGGCGCGCTCCTCGCGCCACCTGACGACCTCGAACCGGACGTGCGCCGCGCCGCTCGCGCCCGACGAGGCGCTCGGCCCCTTTCGCGCGGTCGCCCGGTCCGACACCACCCACGCGAAATCGAGCTTCGCGCCGGCGACGGCCTCGCCGTGGAACGCCGGCGGGTGCGCGGGCGTGAGCTCGCGGAGCGCGACCCACTTGCCGTGGTTCGTGCGGCCCCACCGCTCGCCGTGCATCGCGCGCTCTTCGACGACGGCCACGGAGAACCCCGGCTCGTACTCCTGCTCCGGCGCGTCGTCGAGCGCGTGCTCGAGGCTCTCGTACCCGTACGCGCCGTCGCGCCCGGCGAAGAAATACCGAAAGGGGAGCCCGTCGGATCCGGACGCCGCGGCCCACGAGCTCCGCTCGCGCACGCCCCACGGCGCGTCCGACGCGAGGTCCGCCGCGTCGCCGCACACCCACGCGAGCGGCCCGACGTTGAGCCACCGCGAAGCGCAGCTCGCGCCACGCTTCGCGCCGTAGAACGGGAGGCGCGCCGTCGCCATCGCCGTGCCGCGGCGCGCGTCGATCTTCCCCGGCGCCGCGAAGATGGCCAGATCGGCGCGCTTCGGCGCGACCGATCGGGCCCACGCGGGGAGCGGCAGGTCCGACGGATCGTGCCACGGCGGCACCACGGTGTCGGCGCGCGCGCCGCCCGCGACGAGCGCCGCTCCCGCCGCGAGCCCCGCGTACGCGATCGCCCCGCGGCGCGCGCGCCGGATCACGACACCCATCGCGGTCAGTCGCTCCGGGGGGTCTGCGGGAGCCGGATCTTGAACGTCGCGCCGCGCGACGACGACGCGACCGTCACCGAGCCGCGGTGCTCTTCGACGATCTTCTTCACGATCGCGAGGCCGAGGCCGGTGCCGCCCTTCTTGCCGCTCGTGACGAAGGAGTGGAAGAGGCGGTGCTCGATCTCCTTCGGGATGCCCGGCCCGGTGTCCGAGAACGTGAGCAGGAGGACGTCGTCGACGTCGCTCTTGTCACCTTTGTCACCTTTGTCCGCCTTCTTGTCGCGGGACACCTTGATCGTGAAGCGGCCGCCCTTGTCGGCCATCGCGTCCTGCGCGTTCCGCGCGAGGTTGTGGACGACGCGGAGGATCTTCCCCTCGTCGAAGCGCGCGGTCGATTTGTCCTGCACGTCGACCACGAGCTCGATGTCGTGGCGCGAGAGCTCCGGCTCGAGCTGCGCCTTCACGTCGGCGAAGAACTGCTGGAGGTACACCTTGCGGATCAAGATCGTGCGCTCGCCGCGCGCGAACTCGAGCACCTCGCGCTGCATCGCGCTGATGTGGTCGAACTGCTTCAGCACGAGCTCGGCGAACTGCTCCCGCTTCGCGGTGCGCCCCTCGTGCTGCATCAACTGCACGTAGCCGCTGATGACGGTGAGCGGCGTCTTCATGTCGTGGATGACGCCGGAGAGGAGCCGGCCGATGGTGGTCAGTCGCTGCTCGCGCTCGCGGGCCTCGCGGGCGAGCTGGAGGCGCACCGCGGTCGACGCGTTCGCGCCGATCAGGAGCAGGAGCGCGCGGTCGTCGTCGCTGAACTCGGCGCCGTGCCGTTTGTTGTAGAGCGCGAGCGCGCCCATCGGGCTGCCCTCTTCGCCCTCGAGCGGAACGGCGAGCGCGGTCGTCGCCTGGAAGCCGACCAGCTCGTCGAGCGCGCGGTCGTTCCGCTTGTCGACGTCGGCCGTGCCGGTCACGACCACGGTGTCGTTCCGCATCGCGTGGCCGATGAGCCCCTGCCCGTCCTTGATCGGGAAGCGGCGGAGCTTTTTGTGCTTGTCGTCGACGATGTAGAGGAAGTTCGCGCCGCTCAGCGGATCGCGGAGGGCGACGGCGCTCGCGCGCGCCTCGCACGACCGCATCGCCTCGCCGAGGACGGCCATGAAGAGCTCCTCGAGCGACGCGGCGCGCGCCATCGCGCTCTCGAGCGAGAAGAGGAGCTTCAGATCGCGCACGCGGTGCTCGAGCTGCTCCTTGGTCTCGATGAGCTGCATGTTCTTCTGGATGACCGAGAGGAACAGGCGCGAGTTGTCGATGCTGACGGCGGCCTGCGTGGCGAGCGCGGCGAGGAGCGCGATGTCCTCCTCCGTGAAGTCGCCCAGGCGCTTGTTGAGCACCTGGATGACGCCGATCGTCCGCCCGAGGTGGTTCTTCATCGGCGCCGCGAGGATCGATCGCGTGCGGTACCCCGACATCGTGTCCCACTCGGGGTTGAAGCGAGAGTCCTTGTACGCGTCGCGGACGTGGAGCGGCTTCCCCGTGCGCGCGACGTGCCCGGCGATCCCCTGCCCGACGCGGAGGCGGATCGATCGCACGTCGTCGCCGATCACGATCCGCGAGATGAGCTCGTCGTGGCTCTCGTCGAGCAGATAGAGCGTCGCGCGCTCCGCGTCGACCGCTTCGGTGATCTTGCCCAGGATGAGCTCGAGCACCTGATCGAGATCGAGCGTCGTCCCGAGCGCCAGACCGACCTCGCGGAGCGCCGCGCTGACGCGCTGCTCCTTCGCGAGCTCTTCTTCGAGCTCCGCGATGCGATTTTCGAGGCTCACACCCGCACGTCCTCCAACGTGCGACGCCGACGAGGTCGGCGGGGGGATCGTCCTCCCCGTGCGTGCCGGCTCGATCTTGCTCACGCCACCGAGGTTACCAAGGTTCGACGCCGGCCGGACAGAGGCCGCGTGACGTGGCGCGCGCGGCGCAGCCTCCCAAGTCGGCGTCGGCCGCGCGCCGTGGAGCAGCCGCGCGGCTCCGGAAGGTCGCGCCGGCCCGCGTGAGGTCTGGGCAGCGCGGCCCCGAACGGGGACGTGGGCGGAAAGGGCTATTCAGCCGTGCGGAATGGGGCTACACGATGACGCGCGCCATGCGGAAGACGCTCATCGTTACGCCCACCTACAACGAGAAGGAGAACCTCGCGCGCTTCATCGACGCGGTGCGAGGCGCGGCGCCCGACGCGCACGTGTTGGTGGTCGACGACAACTCGCCCGACGGCACCGGCGACATCGCCGACGCGTACGCCGCCAAGGACGACCACGTGCGCGTGATGCACCGCGCGGGGAAGCTCGGTCTGGGCACGGCCTACATCCAGGCGTTCCAGAAGGGGCTCGCCGAAGGGTACGAGCAGTTCTTCGAGATGGACGCCGACCTCTCGCACGACGTGCGCTACCTGCCCGACTTCTTCCGCGCGCTCGACGAGGGCGCCGACATCGTCATCGGCTCGCGCAACATCCCGGGCGGCGGCGTCGAAGGGTGGGGCCTCGGCCGGCACTTCATCTCGAAGGGCGGGTCGATCTACTCGCGCACCATCCTCGGCCTCCCCGTGCGCGACCTGACGAGCGGGTACAAGGCGTTCTCGCGCCGCGCGCTCGAGGCGATCGACCTCGGCACGATCGCCTCGAACGGCTACTCGTTCCAGATCGAGATGACGTTCCGCGCCGTCCTCCGCGGCATGCGCGTCCGCGAGGTGCCGATCGTCTTCGTCGACCGCACCGCCGGCCGCTCGAAGATGAGCCGCAAGATCTTCCTCGAAGCCGTCGGCGTCGTCTGGAAGCTCCGCTTCGACGCGCTCCGCGGCCGCCTCTAGAGCGATCTGGGGCTCGGTGCACGTGGGATTCGCGGGTCTGCGTCGCCAGACGCGACGAGGAGGGGCGCGTGGACGAGTCCGGCTTCGCCGGACGGACCACGAGCGCGGTAGCAGCGGTAACAAGGAGTGGTTCGTCGCTCTCGCCTCCGCCATCCTCTCGAGCGGGTGCGACCGCGGGCGCGATGTGGTAGGGCTATCTCCGTTTTCCGGTCGTTCTCGCGCCCGTAGCTCAGCTGGATAGAGCGGCGGCCTTCGAAGCCGCATGTCAGAGGTTCGAATCCTCTCGGGCGTACCCTAAGCCGCTGCACTTGGCGATTTCATGATCTCTCCAAGTACCCATGCGCCGGTGGGTCGGGGTCACTCGCGCGTCTCCGAGCTCGCGTCGAGACGTCGCCATGGATTCGATCAGCCAGCGCTCGCGTCACGACGCTCGAATCACGGCAGCCGCGTCACCCCCCTTCGCCGGGCGCGTACGAGCCGGAGAATCGATACGTCACGTAGCCGGTGCTGCCGTCGGCCCCAGGGCCGCCGAGCGTGAGCTCGAGGCTGCCGGTGCGCAGAAAGACGAGGCGGCCGCTGTCGATGGTGAACGTCACCTGCCCCGCGCTGGTGTGGATCGTACACGGCTGGCCGGGGATCGGTCCGTGGTCGTACTCGATGTCCTTGCGCGTATCGACCTCGCCGTCGCGCCCGCCCTTCTCGTCGGCGTCGACCGACTGCGTGCCCGTCGGCGCCGTCGAGATCGCGCACCCGACGCCGAGACGGAGGTGGTTTTGCGCGTACTCCACGGTGTCGGCCCGCGCGTCGTCGAGCCCGGGGGTCCCCGGCGTCGCGACGGTGATCGTCACGTTGCCGTGGTACGGGCCGTCGATCCCGAAGCCGTCGACGGGGCGCGCGCACCCGGCGACGGCGCCCGCGAGGAGCAGGGGCGCGAAGAGCCGCGCGGAAAGAGGCGCCGGGAGACGGGTCGTGCTCATGCCGTCGCTCATCGCAAGACGCGCGCCTGACGAAGGCGCGTCCTCGCCGGCGGGCCGTCGCGCCGCGCCGGAGCGATCGGCGCGCCCTACGGCGAAGGCGTCTAGCGGCGGCGGATCGTTCGTTCTCACGCGCGTCGATCGCGGCGAGCGCGCGGCACCGGGCGCTCTACCGGCGACGACGCGCGCCGGGGCGGGGCGCCGATCCTCGGCGGCCGGCGCCGGGGCAATGGGGGGCGACACGCGACGCGCGGCGGCGGTCATGATACGCGCGCGCCATGCGACCCGACGAGCGACGATGGGCCCGTGGCGGAGACGACGAGCGCGGCGGCTCCGATGAATAGCGGAGCGCCGCGGCGCGTCCTTCTCTTGGGATCGGGCGCGCGCGAGCACGCCCTCGCGCGCGCCGTCGCGCGGTCGGCCGGCGTCACCGACGTGGTCGTCGCGCCGGGGAACGCCGGGATCGCGCGGGACGCCTCGAGCGGCGCATCGCGCGGCGGCGCGGTGATCCGGCGCGTCGCGATCGCCGCGCTCGACGTGGCCGACGTGATCGCGCTGGCGCGTCGCGAGAAGCCGGACCTCGTGGTGGTGGGGCCGGAGGCGCCGCTCGTCGCCGGCGTCGCCGACGCGCTCGAGGCGGAGGGGATCGCCGTCTTCGGGCCGCGGCGCGACGCGGCGGCGCTCGAGGCGTCGAAGGTGTTCCTCAAAGACTTCGCGACGCGCCACGGGATCCCGACCGCGCCGTACGTCGTGTGCTCGGACATCGCGTCGGCCGAGGCGGCGATCCGCGAGCGCGGCGCGCCGATCGTCGTGAAGGCGGACGGCCTCTGCGCCGGCAAGGGGGTCGTGGTCGCGACGACGATCGACGAGGCGATCGACGCGGCGCGCGCGATGCTCGTCGAGCGCCGCTTCGGCGACGCCGGGGCGCGCGTCGTGATCGAGGCGTGCATCGAGGGCGACGAGGTGAGCGTGCACGCCGTCACCGACGGCGAGACGTGGCTCGTCTTGCCGGTCGCGCGCGACCACAAGCGCGTCTTCGACGGCGACGCGGGGCCGAACACCGGAGGGATGGGCGCGTTCGCGCCGGCGAGGCTCCCCTCGTCGCTCACGATGGACCGCATCGAGCGCGAGATCATCGCGCCGACGATCGCCGGGATGCGCGCGGAGGGGCGCCCCTTCCGCGGCGTCCTGTTCGCCGGGCTCATGGTCGCGCCGGACGGCAGCCCGTTCCTCCTCGAGCACAACGTCCGCTTCGGCGACCCCGAGTGCGAGGCGTTGATGGCGCTCCTCGACGGTGATGTCGCGACGCTCCTCGCGTCGGCGGCGCGCGGCGCCATCGATCCCAGCGCCGTCCGCGTCGCCCCCGATCGCGCCGCGATCGCCGTCGTGCTCGCTGCGCACGGCTACCCCGCCGCGCCGCGCACGGGCGACCCGATCCGGGGGCTCGACGCCGCGAGCGCGCTCGAAGGGGTCGAAGTCTTCCACGCCGGGACGGCGGAGCGGGACGGCGAGATCGTCACCGCGGGCGGACGCGTGCTCGCCGTCACCGCGACCGGCCCGTCGTTCGCGGAGGCGAGGCGACGCGGCTACGCCGCCGCCGCCGCGATCGCGTTCGACGGGATGCACATGCGCAGAGACATCGGCGACCGCGGCGCCTGACGCGACGCGGATCTCGGGCGCGCCGCGGGGTCTCCGGCTAGAACGGGAACGTGCGCTTCCCCTGCTGGATCGTGATCCATTTCAGCTCGGTCATCTCGTCGACCGAGTAGCGGCCCCCTTCGCGCCCGACGCCGCTGTCGCGGGCGCCGCCGAACGGGACGTGCGGCTCGTCCGCGACGGTGCAGTCGTTGACGTGGACCATGCCGGCCTCGAGCTCCATCGCGAAGCGCATCGCCTGCTGGAGGTCGTTCGTGATGACGGCCGACGACAGGCCGAACGAGGTGTCGTTCGCGAGGGCGAGCGCGTGGTCCGCGTCGCGCGCGGCGATGACCGACGTGACCGGGCCGAACGTCTCCTCGTGGTAGATGCGCATCTCGGGCGTGACGTGCGACAGCACGGTCGGCTCGTAGAAGTTGCCGTGGTGCTTGCCGCCGGTCAGGAGCTTCGCGCCGCGGCCGACGGCGTTCTCGATCTGCGCGTCGATGAAGCCGCACTGCGACCTCCGGATGAGCGGGCCGATGACCGTCGTCGGGTCGTGCGGGTCGCCCACCTTCATCGACCGGGACCGCGAGACGAACGCGTCGCAGAACCGATCGAAGAGCGGGCGCTCGACGATGATCTTCGAGTTCGCCATGCAGACCTGCCCCTGGTGGAAGTAGGTCCCGAAGCACGCGGCGCGCACCGCGTAGTCGAGGTCGGCGTCGGCGAGGACGACGAGCGGGTTCTTCCCGCCCAGCTCCATCGTGAAGCGCTTCATCTTGCGCGCGGCCTCCGCGGCGAGCTCGCGCCCGACCTTGAGCGAGCCGGTGAAGGTCACCATGCGGACGCGCGGGTCGTTGACGAGGCGCTTGCCGACCTCGGGGCCCGAGCCCGGCACGACGTTGAGCGCGCCGGGCAAGAGCTCGGCGGTGTGGAAGATCCGCGCGATCTCGAGGCCGATCACCGGCGCGTCCTCCGACGGCTTGAGGACGAACGTGTTCCCGGTGGCGAGCGCGAACGCGACCTTCTTCATCGCGAGCAGGAACGGCGCGTTGAACGGCGTGATCCCGGCGATGACGCCGAGCGGCTGGCGCACGGTCATCCCGAACTGGCCGCGCATCGTCATCGGCAGCGTCTCGGCGCAGATGCGGCGGCACTCGCCGGCCGCGACGCGCAGGAGATCGGCCACGTAGCCGACCTCGAACATCGCCTTGCCGAAGGTGGAGCCGCTCTCGTCGATCAAGCAGTCGACGAGCTTCTTGCGGCGCTGCTCGACGATCTCCGCGGCGCGGAGGAGCACCCCTTCGCGCTCCGACGCGACGAGCGAGCGCCAGCCGATCCGCGCGCGGTGCGCGGCGTCGATGGCGCGGTCGACGTCGGACGCGGACGCGTTCGGCACGCGCGCGTACACGGCGCCGGTGGCCGGGTTGACGTCGTCGACGACGACGCCCGAGGTGGCGTCGGCCCAGCGACCGTCGATGTAAAGCTGATGGCGAAGGGTGTCCGTCATGGCTGCCTCCAATAGGTGATCTCGCGCACTCCCCTGTGCGCGTTCCCTCGTCGCGCGACGTGAGCGTCGGGGCGCGGCGACTCATTCCACTAATCACCACGAAAGAGACGATTGCGAACAAATTCGTATTGGCCAATACGCAATTCTGGACGCGCGCACTAGTTGCGCATGACGAACGTTCGTTACACCTGTTTTACTGCCCGTTTTCGGGCATCGATCGATCGCGGTCGCTACCTCCAAATTGCGAACGAACGCGCGCCTCTAGCGCATATCGATTGCTTTCGTATGTACTCACTTCCCTCGAAGAAACGAGCACGTTTGCGCGGCCGTCGGCGGGCGCTTACGGCGGAGATAATCGATATTTAACGCTCGAGTCGCCCGCAATCGCGAGCGTATCGTTATCGAAGTACCGTCACGGAGTTGACGGCAGGGCGCGCTCGTTTTGCCGGCGGCGCGACCGTAAAATCGCTATCCAGCGCTGGCGTCGGGCGCGTCTTCGGACGCGACGGGGAGCGTCGCCACGAGCGCGGTCCACGTCGGAAAGACGTCGATTCCAGGGACGAGCTCGGCCACGAGGGCGACCGCGAGGCGCAGGTGGAAGCCCGCGACGAGGAGGATCGTCAACGCCGTGACGGCGTCCAGCGCGACCTCGAAGGGCGAGCCGGCCCCTTCGACGAAGAGCGGCGTGAGCGCCACCTGCATGAGGTCCGACGCGCCGGCGATGACGAGCGCCCACGTCTTGCGCCGCCGCGTGAGCCCCCGCTTCGCGCCGGCGGCGAGGGCGCGCCTCGGCGCCGGGGTGGACGGGTCACGCTCCATGAAGACGACCGCAGGATAAGACGCGAGCGCGCCCCCGCAATCGACGCGGACGCGGGCGCTCGATCGGGCGACCATGGCGGCGGCGCTTGACGTTGTCACGGACCTGTCACACGACCGTCCTATGTTCGACGCGCGGCAGCCCTAGGGAGCGGTCATGGCGCGAGTGCTGGTCGTCGAAGACGAGTCGGATCTGCGGGACATCCTCGAATACAACCTCACGCAGGCCGGCCACCGCGTGCAGCTCGCGACCACCGGCGAGGCCGGCCTCCGCGCCGCCCGCGAAGGCAAGCCGGATCTCGTCCTGCTCGATCTCATGCTGCCCGATCTCCCCGGGACCGAGGTGTGTCGCGCGCTCCGGCGCGACCCGGCGACCGCGGACATCCGCATCGTCATGGTCACGGCCAAGGGCGAGGAGATCGATCGCGTCGTCGGCTTCGAGATCGGCGCCGACGACTACGTCACGAAGCCCTTCAGCGTGCGCGAGCTCCTCCTCCGGGTCCAGGCCGTCCTCCGCCGCGCCGGGGCCGGCGCGAGCGCGCCGCTCCAGTTCGGCGCGCTCCGGATCGATCGCGAGGCGCACCGCGCGTGGGTCGGCGAGGGCGAGGTGACGCTCACCGCGCTCGAGTTCAAGCTCCTCGTCACCCTCCTCGAGCGGCAAAACCGCGTGCAGACGCGCGGCGTCCTCTTGAACGACGTGTGGGGCCTCGATCCGGACATCACCTCGCGCACCGTGGACACCCACGTGAAGCGCCTCCGCGAGAAGCTCGGCGCCGCGGGGCAGTACATCGAGACGGTGCGCGGCGTCGGGTACCGCTTCACGGAGTCGCCCGGCGAAGAGGCGGGATGACGGCGTGAGGCTCGGGGCGCGCCTCAAGGTCTTCCTGTTCTCGGTGGGGCTGGTCGCGCTCGCGGTCCTCGTGACGCTGCTGACAGCGGCGGTCCCCGCGCAGGCCAAGCA
>Ga0105247_10003606_pt1 | contig 10049 bp, 9 predicted proteins | sample KBSS24metaG_FD_81519 | JGI IMG/M metagenome (GOLD analysis project Ga0105247, IMG submission 81519) | Switchgrass rhizosphere microbial communities from Kellogg Biological Station, Michigan, USA - KBS S2-4 metaG | ecosystem: Host-associated > Plants > Roots > Rhizosphere > Soil | place...
CTAGTAGGACTTTGTTAGGTGACTCCGAGGGGTTGTGTGGGTCGCTCGTGTGATGGCTGGTAGGGCCGGTGGCAGGTGCGGCAGGCGCCGGTCCAGACGTTGAGCAGGGTCTGGAGCATGCGGAGGACTCCGTAGAGGGTCAGGCCGGCGCAGGGGCTTTTGGGGTGCGGCGCAGCTGGGTGCAGAGGGCTTGGGCGACGCTGACGAGGGTGACGTGGCGGTGCCAGCCGTCGAAGGAGCGGCCTTCGTAGTGGTCGAGGCCGAGGCCGTCCTTGAGCTCGCGGTAGTCGTGTTCGATTCGCCAGCGCAGCTTCGACAGCCGGACCAGCCGGCGCAGCGGGATGTCCGCCGGGAGGGTGGACAGCCAGTAGTCGGTGGGTTCGGGTTCGCGCGGGGGCCATTCGGCGAGCAGCCAGCATTCCGGTAGCCGCCGGTCGGGGTCGCGGGGGATCGTCCGGGCCGCGGGGCGGACTCGGAGCGCCAGGAACCGTGAGCGCATCACCGCGTTCGGGTTGCCTGGGCCGTGATGGGTGCCCCGCCGCCAGGTCACCCACCGCGCCGTCCTCCGGCCGGCGGCCAGGGCCAGGGCCTTCAGCGACGAGGGCGGGTCGGGGTAGGCCGGAACCGGCGGGCGGCCGTTGCCGGAGTAGGGCGCGGTGACCGGTTCGGCCGCCGCCGGGTGCGCGGTCGCGGTGTGGGTCACGCCGAGGATGTAGACCAGGCCGCGTTCGGTCAGGCCCTGGCGGAACTCGGCGCAGTCGCCGTAGCCGGCGTCGGCGAGCACCGGCCGGGCGGGCACGCCCCAGCCGACGACCTCGTCGAGCATGTCGAGGGCCAGGCGCCACTTCTCCTGGTGCCGCGCTGTCTCGGGGATCCCTGCCCGCGCCCGGCGGGTCTGGATCGCGGCGGCCTCGCCCGGGTCGGCGATGCCGGTGTCGTCCCAGCTGGTGGGCAGGAACAGCCGCCAGTCCAGCGCCGCCGACGCCCAGTCGGTCGCGGCGTGCACGGACACGCCGATCTGGCAGTTCCCGACCTTGCCCAGCGTGCCGGAGTACATCCGGGCGACCCCGGGTGAGGCGGGGCCGTCCTTCGGGAAGCCGGTGTCGTCGATGACCAGTGCCTCGGGCTGGACGAAGTCGACCGCCCAGCCCGCGAGCCGGCGGCGGACCTCGCCGTAGTCCCAGGTGGAGTTCCGCAGGAACTGCTGCAACCCCTGGTGGTCGACCCCGAGCCGCTCCGCCATCGGCTGGACGCTCTTGCGTTTCCCGTCCAGCATCAGCCCGCGCAGGTAGAGCGCGCCCTTCGCCCGCTGATCCTTCCGCGGCAGGTCCGCGAACATCCGCGCCGCGAACTCCTCCACCACCGGCCGCACCGCCGCCATCTCCTCCGGAGTCACAGCTCATCAGCCAACCAGACGAAGATCCGCGCCATAAAACCAGACGATCAAGGATCTAACAAAGTCCTACTAGGGATCAGACGGCTCGTGCATGGAACGTGACGACCACACGGGAAGATAAAATCATTCTCGGACATACTGGATGGGTAAACAGATGCTCACGATCTCCGGATGGCAGATGGTTCGCTACAACAGGGGATGATGGTCAAATATTAGTATGGCGGACGTCAGACTACACAATTGATGTTGCGCTTCGGGGACACGCTGGTCGGGTGTGGGGCTGTTCCTTCTCTCCAGATTCCCAAACCGTAGCGACGGCCGGCCTTGATGGGACGACGAGGCTTTGGAAAATACCTGATGGTACAGAGAAGGCGATGCTCGCTGGGCACATGAACTGAGTCCAAGATTGCGCATTTTCGCCAAATGGCGAGGTACTGGCTACTTGCAGCAGCGATGGCGCCACAGTCCTTTGGCGCACGTCCAACGGTACGCAGATGGCAACGATCGCACGCAAGGGGGGCGCAATACGGAGCTGCGCATTCTCGCCTGACGGAAAATTTCTTGCGATAACTGGCGATGACGGATCGGCACGAGTTATCCGAATAGCCGACGCGGTGGAGGTTGCTAGGTACAGAACCGATATCGGGGCGCTCTGGGGATGTGCATTCTCGCCCGACAGCTCCCTATTGGCAACGGCTGGCACGGATGGTGTAGTTCGGTTGTGGTCACTTCACGACAACTCATCAAGATTACTTCTAGGCCACGAGAAGGCGGTGCGATCATGCGCATTTGCTCCCGACGGCTCACTAATCGTGAGTGTAAGCGATGACCAAAAGCAATATTGTGGAATGCTGTAGATGGAAATGCAGTTTCTGTTTTTAGAGGACACCAGGGATTCCTGGTCGTATGGCGCGAGCGGCATGCGGACAGTTAGTCGCTCGCTAAACGATCTATTGCCGACGGCGGCGACACCGGACCCGGTCGGGCGTGTCGGATACGCAGAGTAATATGGTCAAAGCGGAAGCCCGTTATTCCCGCTCATCCACACGCGCGACGATCGCGGCGCTGGCGGCCCCCTATGAACGGACTTTCGGCTCGGCTGCCAGTTGCCGAAACTAGGCATCATCCCGGCCGACCGGGCCCGTGACCCGCGGCGATCCGCTCGGTGGGTAAGGCGTGTGTTCTTCCACCTACCTGTCCACCATGTGTTCGACGTGCGGTGTGTGACGAGGCACCGTCCTGCGCGGGCCCGTCGTCGAGTTCCAGGACGGGCCGCCCGACCCGGCGGAGTTCGAGAACGGCGGCAGTCTGGTGGCGGACCAGCGGGCGCGGCACGCCGTCGGGGGGCCCGCTCCTGGTCCAGCACGGATGGAACGAGGAGACCGAGGCTCGAGGTCGTCGAGCTACGGACCTACGACCTCGCCGCTGGCGAGGCCCAGGACCGATGTGACGGCATGGCGCCCATGCGATAGCCGGAACCGTCGTCGCGGGCCACGCCACCCAGCGGGACGATCGGACTCTCTTGTGCGCCGCGGGCTGTGCCGGCGCGAGCCAGCCGCTGTTCGACTCGACCCGCCGAGGCAATCAGGTACGGCTCCCGCGGAACGCGGGCGCGACCGGCGCGACCGGTAGGTGACTCGAGACCGTGGCGGGCTACCGCTTCCTTCGGACGTAGGAGTTCAGGCAGCGGACACCCACCCGGTCTTCGGACTTCCCAGGGAAGATCACGGGTTCTAAAGCGGCAGCCACTTCAGCCGCGCGGCTGCCTCAGCGGCGCGGCCGAGCGGCAACGAGGTGATCAGCCGACCGGCGCGGCGTCAGTCGCGCCTGATCTCAGGTCAGCCCGTAGCGGCCGCGGTAGAAGATCAACGGCCGGCCGCCGGGGAAGCCCTTCAGGGTCTCGACCCGCCCGGCGACGATGATGTGGTCGCCGCCGTCGTACTCGGCCCACAGGGTGCACTCGGCCCAGGCCAGCACGCCGGGCAGGACCGGTGAACCCAGCGGGGCCGGCGCCCAGTCAACCCCGGCGAACTTGTCGGTACCCGAACGCGCGAACGCCGAACTGATTTCCTCATGCTCCTGCGAGAGGACGTTCACGCAGAAGACCCCGAGAGAGCGGATGCGCGGCCAGGTGGTCGAGGTCCGCGCGGTGCTGAAGCTCACCAGCGGCGGCTCCAGCGACAGCGAGCTGAAGGACTGGCAGGTGAAACCGGCCGGGCCTCCCGGCCCGGCCGCCGTGACCACGGTAACTCCGGAGCAGAAGTTGCTCCATACCGAGCGCATGCGCTCACCCACGACTGCCGGATCATCCATCCTTTTTTCCCTTACGGATTCCTCGTGTCCGCCATCGCGCCGCGGTCAGTAGACAGCGCCGACGAGACCCAGCCGCGGCGGAAACCCGCGGTCATCCCGCCACCGCCTTCCCCGGAAACGGCGCGGACACGAGCACGGGGATGATCCGGCGGTGAAACGGCTTCACGACGGCGAAATAGGTGCGGCCAAGCCGGTCGTTCAACTGGACTTCGGTGGTGAAGCTTCCGCGCGGAGACACACCCTCGCGAGTCTCAAAGATCGCCCGGAATGCCAGATGCGGGTCGGAGTCCGCGCAGACGACTCGGTCGGCCTCGATCGAGCGCACGACGAGCGGGCCGAACTTCCGCCCGACGGAAAGGTCGACGCGGCTGCCGTAGTTCCGCTCCTGCGTCTGAAAGCCGAGCCGGCCGGCCACGACGTCCCGTGCGGACAGGAGCATTTCCAACCAGCGCGGCGCCGCTTCGAGAATGCGGGCGCAGAACGCCGGCGCGTCCATCGGCTCGGGCAGGGCGATCGAGTAGGTGTCGTGGTAGTCGACATGCTCGAGCCGGTCACCGGACGCGCTCACCGTGAGGCCGCGATGAGCGAGTCGACGACGGCGATCGGCACGCCGCCGGCCGACGTCCGGCCGGACATGATGGCGGTCTCGCCCACCTCCCGCTCGAATCGGACCTCATGCACCAGTTCGTCTCCCGGGTGCGCGTCGCCGAGGAAGCGCACCCCCTGAGCCTTGGCGAAGTAGAGGACCTTCACCGTCGCGGGGCCGTCTCGCCGCTCGCGCTGGCGCAGCAGCCAGAGCGCGGCGGCCGCCTGGCCGAGAGACTCGACGACCAGACCGCGCGGGTACGCCCGCGAGCCGGTCTGCTCGGTGTCCTGGAAGCAGGGCTCGTCGGGACCGATCGTCTTGTGCCCGACCGCGCTGGACCGGTCCGCCCCGACGCGCAGAAGGTCGATCATGACGATCGGCGGTCGGTGCGGCAGCAGGTCGAGCAAGGCCGCCGAGTCGAGCGTGGTGTGTGCGGCCTGTGTGTTCAGTGTGGTCGGCGTGGTCATCCGGATGACACCCTCACAGTGAATCGCTTTTGTCCGTCCCCGTCGCCCATCATCGCGTGCCCTACTATCGAGGCGCCCGTCACACGGCCGGCCTCACGGCGCAGGCTCACCTCGATCCGCACCAGGTCCCCGGGATAGACGGGGGCGAAGAAACGCAGCGAGTCGACCCGGTCGAAGGGGCGCTCGACGGAGGGGCAGGCGGCCAGCACCTTCTCGCACAGGTCGAGCAGAAAGACGCCGGGGTAGACCGGGGCGCCCGGGTAGTGGCCCGAAAGGTACGGCTCGTCCGGCCCGATGGTCTTCACGCCCACCGCGCCGTCCGGAGTCATCTCGACCGTGTCGAGGGCCGTCGTGCACGAAGCCCGCGCAGCCGCCGTGGCCGTCACAGCGCCCTCCCCCCGTCGACGAGAATGGTTTGGCCGGTCACGTACGCGGCGTCCTCGCCGTGCAGGAAGGCGACGACGCCCGCGACATCCGCGGGCCGGCCGATGCGGCGCAGCGACACGGTCCTCACCAGCGCCCGTACCTGCTTGTCGCTGAAGGCGGCCGTCATGTCCGACTCGATGAACCCGGGCGCGACCGAGTTCACCCGGATGCCGGAGCGGCCGAGTTCCCTCGACAGCGTGCGGGTCATCGCGTCCATCCCGCCCTTGGTCGCCGAATAGTTGGTCTGCCCGGCATTCCCGTGGACTCCGGCGATGCTGGAGATGTTCGTGACGACGCCGAAGCCCGCCCGCATCGCTGGCAGGGCGAAGGCTCGGGTGACGTTGAAGGTGCCGGTCAGGTTGGTCGCGATCACCCTGTCCCATGCCTCGTCGGGCATCAGCGCGAGCGAACGGTCCTCGGTGATTCCCGCGCAGTTCACGAGGTCGGTGATCACGCACTTCTCCGACGCGAACCCGTCGAACAGCCCGCCGACGGCCTCGCGGTCGGCGGTGTCGCACAGCCGCATCCGGCTGCCGGGAGACGCGGCGTCGATGGCCTTCAGGACCCGGGCCGCGCTCTCGCTCGGGGATCGGTGCACGCCGATCACGCGAAAGCCGTCGGCGGCGAGCCGCGTCGCGATGGCCGCGCCGATGCCACGGGAGGCGCCGGTGACCAGGGCGGTCCGGGTGAGTGTGGTCGTCACGCCGACACCGCCGCCGGTCCGGCGGGCACAGTGCCGGCCGCGAGGGCCGCGAGATAGGGGTGAGCGGGATGGCGCTCGTCCGGGCGGTCGGCGCCGGTGAACCGAGATCGCAGCGTCCCCGCCGGCTGGTCGTCCAGCCGGCGGGCGAGCCCGCGGCGGCGCAATTCCGGCATCAGGTGCTCGACGACGTCCTTATAGCTACCGGGGATGGTGTAGTTGATGACGTTGACCCCGTCGATGCCGGCGTCCGCCCAGGTCTCGAGCGCTTCCGCTATCTCCTCCGGCGTGCCGACCAGACGGCCGGCGCCACGGTGGATGCGCGCGATGTCCCGCACCGTCGGCTCCCGGTCCGGGATCGCCTGCTTAAGCCAGGCGAGCGCCGACTCCGTGCCTCGCTGCCTGATGTCGCCGATCGGCGTGTCCAGATCGGCGAAGCCGAGGTCGACCCCCATCACGCCGCCCGCGAAGGCGACGTAGGAGGCGTCGTCGAGGACCTCGTCGAGGCGAGCGGCCTCCGCCGCGGCGGCCGCGTGCGTGTCGCCGACGACGAAGGTGAGTCCCTGCAGAATCGTCAGATCCTCCGGCCGGCGGCCGAAGCGCGCGGCCCGCGCGCGGATGTCGGCGGCGTCGCGGGCCGCCACAGCCGGCATCGGGGACAGCAGGAAGACCACCTCGGCGTGCCTGGCCGCGAAGTCCCGGCCGCGGGGCGATGCGCCGGCCTGGAAGAGGTACGGAACACGCTGCGGACTCGGCGAGACCAGGTGCGGTCCCTGCACGGAGTAACGGGCGCCCTTGTGGTCGATGCGGTGCACGTGGCGCGGGTCGGCGACGACACCGCGTTCCTTGTCGAGCACGAGGGCCTCGTCGTCCCAGGACGACTGCCACAGCTTGTAGACGACCTCCATGTACTCCTCGGCCCACTCGTACCGATCGTCGTGCTCGACGAGTTCGTTGAGGCCGAAGTTGCGGGCCGCGTTGTCGGACATGCCCGTGACCACATTCCAGCCGACCCGGCCCCGGGTGGCATGGTCGAGCGTCGACATCTTCCGGGCGAACTCGAAGGGGTGTTGCTGGAGGATCGAGCTGGTGAAGGCGACCCCCAGCCGCTCGGTGGCGGCGCAGATCGCCGACACGAGCACCATCGGGTCGTTGCACGGGATGTGCAGGCCGGTAGTGATGAACGTGTCGATACCGCCGGCGAACTCGTGCACGAGGCCGGTCATGTCGGCGAAGAACATCATGTCGAAGCCTCCGCCCTCGAGCAGGCGGGCGAGGTCGATCCACAGGTCAAGTTCGTTCATCCGGGTCTGTTCGGCCTCGGGCAGCCGCCAGGCTCCGTGCTGCAGATGTGAGACGGTGTTCTGCAGGAAGGCCGAGTAGAACAGCGGCGTCGGCCGGTCGTGACCGCCCATGTCAGAGTCCCTCCTTGTCAGGTAGCGGGGTACGCGGCCGCAGGTTGGCCAGACCGGCGAGAGCGGCGAGCGCCGCGGCCGTCAGGCCGATCCAGCGGAGTCCCACCCGCACGCCGTCGGCTCCGAGGCCTGGTCCGGCGTAGTGGGTCATGATCAGGCCCAGCGCGCCGATCCCGATCGAGTTGCCGAGCTGGCGGCTCATCGTCAGAACGCTCGCGGCGGTGCCGAACTCGCTGTCGGCCGCGCGTGCGAACGCCTGGGCTGAGGCGGCGGGGAAGGAGAGCCCGACGCCGGCGCCGACCACCATGCTCGGCACGATGACGGCCGCCGACCCGGGGTGGTCACCGCGCGGCATGACCCACAGCAGGGCGAGCCCGGCGGCACAGATCAGCATGCCCAGGCCGATGGCCCGGGACAGGCCCAGGCGAGCGGCCAGGCCGCGCCCGAGGGCGGCGAAGACGACGAGCATCAAACTCATCGGCAGGAAGCGCACCCCGGTGGCGGTCGGGCTCAGGTGGGCGCCGTACTGCAGGTAGTAGGAGAGGAAGAAGAACAATGAGAAGGCGGAGAGGCCGGTGACGAAACCGGTGGCCAGGCTGCCCCGGAACGTCGCCTCCCGGCGTAGCGACACGGGGATGAGCGGTCGGGACGACGACGTCTCCAGCGCAACGAAGGAGCCGGCGGCGACGGCGGCGAGAGCGAACACGGCGAGCACGCGCGCGCTGCTCCAGCCCCAGCGCGGCCCCTGAATGACCGCGAGGGTCAACGCGGACGCGGCGACGGCGAACACGGCGATCGAGGCCGGGTGCGGCATCTGGTCGCGGCGGGAGACGACCGGCGCCGGCGAGCGGCCGATCAGCACGAGCAGGACGGCGACCACCGGCAGGTTGAGCAGGAAGATCCACGCCCAGCCAAGGTGCTGGACAACCAGCCCGCCGACCAGCGGCCCGACAGCCGTCGACAGGCCACTGACCGCGCTCCACAGAGCAAGCAGCTTCACGGCCGAAGCGCGATCGGCATAGACGAAGATCGCTGCAAGGGACAGCGGGAGGGTCAGCGCCGCGCCGACGCCCTGTACCACGCGCCCGATGAAAATCATCCCGAGAGCGTGGCTCCAGCCGGCGTCAGCCAGCGAGCACAGGAGCGACCCGGCCCCGAAAACGACCGCGCCGACGGCGAAGAGGAACCGGATGTCATGCAGGTCGCCGAGCAGTCCGGCGGGGACGATCAGAGCGGCCAGGGCCAGGACATACAGGCTCACGATCCACTGCGAGTCACTCAGCGCGCCGCCGAGCGAGTGCTGGATGTCAGGCAGGGCGACGTTGACGATGTTCGTGTCGAGCAGGCAGATGAAGACACCGAGCAGCGACGCCGCGACCGCCCTCTTCGGGACCGGCGCCGACGAGGTGATCGCGGCCGAGCCGCCGACGGCCGTCGCGCTCACCCGCACCCACCCGGCTCGTCGGTGTCGAAGAGCGCTCCAGCGTCCAGAAGTGCGTTGGCGTCCACGAGTACGTCGAGGTCGGGGACGGCTGCCGGCGCGTCCGGCTGGGCGAACTTTCCCGTCTCCCGCCACCGGTCGAAGCAGGCCAAGAACCAGCCGACTCTTTCCAGCCCCCAGAAGCGCTGGTTGCCGAACTTGAAGTAGGGCACGCCGAAGACGTCGTCGCGATAGGCGCGGTGCAGCACCCGGGCGCCGGCCGCGAGGACGGCTGGGTCCTTGTGCGCACGGGCTAGGCTCGCATCGACACCGGCTCGGGCGAGCACGTCCTCGACCAGGTCCTCGGCACAGATGTCGTCACCGCGATGCCAGCGGGCCTCCATCAGCGCCCCGTAGACCAACGGACGCTCGTCGTCGGCGGCGGCCAGCCAGGCCAGGTGCGGGATCTCCCACCTCGGCGACCGGTCGACCGGCCAGGCCATCGCCAGGCCGAGGCGCGCGGTGATCCGTTTGGTGTCCTGCAGGATGTACAGGTGCTTGGCGCGGCTCATCTGGGTGTAGTGGTACGTGCCGCCCAGTGTCTCCAGTTCGTCGACGGTCTCCGGCGCCGGATCCCAGTACGGCAGCAGTTCGCAAGTGGTCAGGACGTCGGGACGGTTGGCATGCAGGATGTTCAGGCTGATCCAGCTGAACGGGCTGCGCAGCGAGAAGTAGATCCGTGGGACGGCGGCGCGACTCACTGCTCACCGTCCGTAAGCGCTTTGACGGTCGCCTCGTCGAGCCGGGCGAGTGAGCCGGCCGCTTCACCGCGGCTGATGGCGTAACCGTGCTGGATCTCGCCCCGGGCGGTGCGGACGAAGCCGGCCGGTCCCTCGATGTACGTCGCCCAGCTGGCGTTGAAGACCACGTCGCCGACCACGTCGTCGACCCGGAACAGGGTGCGGATGGACGCCCCCATCGGCGCGGGCGCGAGGACGTCGAAGGAGTATTTGGCGACCACGGGGATCCAGGCGCGGTCGGCGAGCAGGCCGGGGATGGCCAGGCCGACGCCGCGCAGGTATTCGTCCACGACCGTCTCCACCGCCCGTACGTAACCGCGGTAGGACAACACGTCCGATCGCTCACAGTAGTAGTACGGGACCACCCACTGGTGGGTGAAGGCAGTGGGGAGCTCGGCCGCCGGGACCGGTCCGTCAGCGGACAGCGACCCCGGTCGGGGGCGAGCCGCTGCCGGCAGCGCCGCCAGGGCGATCCCCTCGAGTAGCGGCGCGGTACGGCCGGCATCCCCGGGCGGCGGCGCGAGCA
>Ga0105247_10003609_pt1 | contig 10044 bp, 5 predicted proteins | sample KBSS24metaG_FD_81519 | JGI IMG/M metagenome (GOLD analysis project Ga0105247, IMG submission 81519) | Switchgrass rhizosphere microbial communities from Kellogg Biological Station, Michigan, USA - KBS S2-4 metaG | ecosystem: Host-associated > Plants > Roots > Rhizosphere > Soil | place...
AACCGGTGAATTGGAATTCAGAACCGGTCATCCTGCAAGCGGTCAATTGGTTTTAAGTGAAGGCGATCAAAAGATCATGCTGAAAACACAACCTTCTCCAACCGGGAAATGGAATGATCTGAAAATGGAGCTTACAAAAATGAACATTGGAGATATTGCTCCTTACCTGCTTCCCAAAAACAGGCTGGAAGGATTATTGTCAGGAAACATTTTGATTGAAGACCCTGTTCATAAAAGCATGAAGGTTACTTCTAATGATCTTAGCACTGAATTCCTGCGATTAGACAATGATTCACTTGGACAGATAAAAGCAAAACTTGAATATGACAATACAACAAAAGAATTGAAGGTAAATGGCAATACCCTGAATGAAGAAAATTATATAGGATTCAATGCTGACATTTTCTTAAGTGATGCAGAAAAGCAAAAGAATAATATCATTTCATTAACTCCGAGAAACTTCCAGATAAAAGTTTTAGATCGTTTTCTTGGCAGTTTGTTTTCCGACCTGCAGGGCTATGTGACGGGAGCGTTTGATATAAAAGGAGAGTTTGATAATCTTAGCGTTTCAGGAAAAGGAAGATTAAAAGATGCAGGGCTTAAAGTAAATTTTACCCAATGCTTTTATAAAATATTAGATACAGATATTGAATTAAAACCAACGGAGATCAACCTTGACGGTATTATATTAACTGATCCTGTAACGAATAATCCCATATATCTTAATGGCAGCATACAACACCAGGCATTCAAAAAAATGTTTTATGACCTGTACATTTCAACCCGCAAACCTAATACGACAGGTGAAGCGAATAACAGGCCGGTGTTATTACTCAATACAGGCTTTAAGGATAATCAGCAATTTTATGGCAAAGTAAAAGGTACCGGATCTCTGTCTCTTGCCGGTCCGCAATCAGAAATGTTTATGAAAATAGATGCCCGGGCTTCCGCAACTGATTCAAGTACCATTACAATACCTCCTACCAACAGCCGCGAATCCGGCATTGCCGACTTTTTAGTTGAAAGAAAATATGGTCATGAAATGAGTGCAGATGTATCTAACGCCAATAGCACTAATATTACTTATGATGTAGATATTACAGCAACGCCATCGGTAAATGTAAAAGTGGTGTTGGATGATCTTACCGGTGATGAAATAAAAGGAAAAGGATCTGGTGATCTCAATATAAGGTCAGGAACAACTGAACCATTGACTATTCGAGGCAGGTATAATATTGAAAAAGGTGATTATAGATTTACTTTCAAATCTGTTTTCAATAAACAATTTGAATTGAGAGAAGGTGGTAATAACTATATAGAATGGAGTGGCGATCCTTATAAAGCCCAGATCCATTTTGATGCAGTGTATACAGCCGAAAATGTAAGCTTTGCTCCACTTGTAAATGCATTAAATCTTGATCAGTCTGTTTCCCGTATCAGGGAAGATGTTTATGTGGTTACTACTCTTACCGGTGATCTTTTTAAACCTGATTTCAAATTCCATCTTGAATTTCCTCCAAACACAAAGGCTAATACGGATCAGTCCATTGCTCTGAATATTCAGCAAATGGAAAAAAATGAGAATGAAATAACCAGGCAGGTAACCTACCTGATCGTTTTTAATAGTTTTGCTCCGGCTGAAAATACAAATTCTTCTGTTGGCTCTACGGTTAATGAACTTACCTATGCAACAATATCCAGTTTATCAGGAATGTTTTTTAATGTTATCAATAAAAAGATCAATAATGAGCTTTCAAAAATTTTAAAGACTGATAACGTAAGTATAAATTTTGGTGGTTCGTTATATAATCGCAATCTTCTTGGGTCCGGCAACAACTTTTCTCTTAATTCGGGTGATTTTAATGTAAACGTTCCTGTTTCACTTTTTAAAGATCGTTTCATTGTCACTTTTGCCAGCACATTTGATGTGCCATTGCAATCCAGCATTCAGCAAAGTGTTCAGATACTACCGGATGTAACAGCTGAGTGGTTAATAAATCCAAGCGGCACTATCAGGGCAAGCTTCTTCTATCGGCAGAATATTGATTATTTAAGTACTAACAATAGCGGCGCAGCTAAAGATCAGCGGGCAGGCGCCGGCATTTCTTACCGAAAAGATTTTGATCGCCTGGGTGACATTTTTAGAAGAAAAAAACCCAAGCCCCAACCTGTAACTCCTCCTTTAGAAAAAACAGAAGCTAATAAAGAAGGGAATGTTCCGGAATAATTAGTAATTATTTCTTTTTATCCCGTTCCGGCATTATTTCATGCCCGAGCTTATCTCTTTTTGTCTGGAGATATTTTTCGTTGTGAGGATTTGCATGTATTTCAATAGGGATGTTCTCAACTATTTCAAGTCCATAACCAATTAAACCAACTCTTTTCTTTGGATTATTGGTTATCAATCTGAGTTTGCTGATACCAATATGCCGGAGTATTTGAGCCCCGACTCCATAATCTCTTTGGTCCATTTGAAAACCCAAATGAAGATTTGCTTCCACTGTATCCATTCCTTGCTCCTGTAAACGGTAAGCTTTTAATTTATTCAATAATCCAATTCCTCTTCCTTCCTGGTTCATATAAAGTATTGCACCTTTTCCTTCAGCATCTACCATTTGCATAGCTCTATGTAATTGTTCGCCGCAATCGCAACGTAAAGAGCCGAGTATATCGCCGGTAAAACAGGATGAATGCACCCGTACCATTACAGGCTCATCTTTTTCCCATTCACCTTTTAATAAAGCAAGATGCTCGTTTGTTGAGTTTTTTTCTTTGAAAGCAATTAATTTAAAATTGCCATAGCGGGTTGGCATCTCTACTCTTACTATCTCTTCGATTAGCGAATCTTTCTTAAGTCTATATTCTATCAGATCTTTTATAGAAATGATTTTGAAATCAAATCGTTTGGCTACTTCAATAAGTTCTGGCAGGCGTGCCATCGTACCATCTTCATTCATGATCTCAACCAATACTGCTGCATAAGGTGGATCAAATCCTGCTAATCTTGTAAGATCAACTGCTGCTTCTGTATGTCCCGCTCTTCTTAATACTCCGCCATTTTTTGACCGTAATGGGAAAATATGACCGGGCCGCCCAAGATCAGCCGGAGAAGTGAACGGATCAATCAATGCCTGCACTGTTTTAGAACGATCATGAGCTGAGATACCTGTGGTACAGCCATGACCGAGTAGATCGACAGAAACAGTAAAAGCGGTTTCATGCAAAGCGGTGTTATTATTTACCATTAATTCAAGTCCTAATTCATCACAGCGATCTTCAGGTAATGGCACGCAAATAAGTCCGCGGCCATGCTTGCTCATAAAGTTTATTACTTCAGGTGTCACGGTATGGGCGGCGCAAATAAAATCACCTTCGTTTTCACGGTCTTCATCATCAACCACGATCACCAATTTACCAAGCCTTATATCCTTAATCGCTTTTTCAATTGAATCAAACATTTTATCCATATTTATGGCAAAGTTAATAACAAAAAGCGGTGCATAAAGTTTAAGTTAACGGGCAGCGAAACCCTTATGGAATCTGTCATTCCACAGAATGTTGAGATCATTACAGTTTGTTAATATTTGGGTATATTTAATTAGGGAATATTCCCTTTCTTTGCAACAACCGAAAACTATTTAATATGCTTAAGAGAACTACTTTTCTTCTTGCGTTAATCTTTGTCGCCGGCAGTTCTATACTTGCCCAAATTACTACCGCAAGTATGAGCGGAATTGTATCATCAAGTAGTGGCGAACCACTTGTAGGCGCAACAATAATCGCAACTCATCAACCTTCAGGTACACGATATACCACACTTTCACTTGCCGGAGGTGAATATGCAATTAAAAATATGCGTGTAGGCGGTCCTTATCTGATACAGATAAGTTATGTGGGTTTTGACATGGAAAAAATAGATGAGGTGTATCTGAAACTCGCTGAAAATTTTATTGTAAATAGTTCTCTGAATAAAACGGTAGGTACATTAGAGAATGTAATTGTTACAACGGGAAGAAGAAATCCAATTTTAAATTCGGGCAGAACAGGTGCAGTAACTAATATCGGTAAAAGAGAAATCAATAGTCTTCCGAGTATTACCAGGAATATCAATGATCTTACCCGACTAACTCCCCAGGCCAGCAGCACATCGACTGGCGCAATAGCAGGAGGAAATTATCGCCAGAATAATATTACAGTTGACGGTTCCGATTTTAATAACTCATTTGGGATTGGCTCTAATTTACCTGCGCAGGGTTCTCCTATTTCATTGGATGCTATCGAGGAAATATCAGTTAATATAACACCATTTGATGTAAGACAATCCGGATTTATCGGCAGTGCACTGAATGCTATTACACGTTCCGGCACTAACCAGTTTACAGGTTCGGTTTATACCTATTGGAGAAACCAGAATCAATCCGGTAATAAAGTAGGAAAAGCAACTTTCAAAAGACAAAAGTATCAGTTCAATCAATATGGAGGAAGAATCGGTGGTCCAATCATAAAGAATAAATTATTTTTCTTTGTCAATTTTGAAACAGAAAAAACAATTACTCCCGGACAACTTAATGTAGCATCATCTCCCTCCACTCTTTTTGGCAGCGCATCAAATGTTGCCCGCCCTACTGTTGCAGAACTTGATGCAATACGTTCTTATTTATTAACAACATATAGTTATGAAACAGGTCCTTATGATAATTATGATCTCGAAGGAAATAAAGACAAGTTTTTAGTCCGTATTGACTGGAATATTGCCAAAAAGCATCGGTTTAACTTCAGATATAGCCAGGTAGAAAGCAAGGATCCGGCGGCCATGAGCGGCTCATTCGGCAGCACTGGATTATCAGGTCTTAACAGAACAGCCAATAATGCCTTATGGTTTAAAAACTCCAACTATTACCAGGATTATAATTTTTATTCTTACGCAGGTGAGCTTAATTCTAACTTCAGCACAAGGGTGTCGAATACGCTGCGATTTTCTTATAATAAACAAGATGAACCCCGCAGTTCAGACAGTAAAGAGTTTCCATTTGTTGATATTATGAAAGATGGGTCAGTCTTTACAACTTTTGGATACGAGCCCTTCAGTTTTGGCAATTTCCGTATTGTAAATATTTATTCAGCTGTTGATAATCTTAATATATCAGCGGGTAAAAACAATTTGTTGATAGGCTTACAGGCAGATTTTACTGAAACACAAAACGGGTTTCAACCATTGGGAGCAAGTTATTACCGCTTCGATAAATTCGACGATTTCAAAAATGGTGTAAAACCACTCGATTTTGCATATACCTATTCGTTAAAGAAAGACTATTCACAAGCAATTTCAAGATTCAAATTTCAACAGTACTCTTTATTATTACAGGATGAGATCACAGTCTCAAAACAATTTAAATTAACACTTGGTGTAAGGGCAGACAGATCATCTTACCCGGATGTACCGGAGATCAAGGACAATCCATTAATATCAGGTATTACGTTTGCAAATGGAGTAAAAGTTAACACAGGAAAACTTCCAAAAGATAAAGTTTTGCTATCGCCACGTTTAGGATTTAATTGGGATCTGTATGGCGACCGATCTCTACAAATTCGTGGAGGAACAGGAATTTTTACTGGAAGGGTACCCTATGTTTGGCTTGTAGGGCAAAGTGCAAATTCTGGAATGATCCAGATCACACAAGCATTCAATGGGCAAGCAAACACATTTGGTCCATTTAAACCAGAGATCGGATATTACAGACCTCCAACCCCGCCTACACCAGGATCAACCGTTCCGTCAACTGTAACAGCATTTGCTTCAGATTATAAAATGCCGCAATCATGGAAAACAAGTTTAGCAGTAGACTTCAAACTTCCATGGGGAATCATTGGTACAGTTGAAGGCATTTATAACAGGGACTATAATAATACCTACTCGAAAAATGTTAATCTCGTAAATCCTTCTCCGCTGGGAGTAGCAGGGTATCCGGATAACCGGCTTATGTATCCTGTAACAACCGGTGCTGCTAACAATGTCAATAAATTGCTTCAAACAGGGCCTGGAATACTGGTGCCTGCTGCAAATGGTACGCTTCCTCTTACCATGATAGTAACCGGCAATGAAAAAAGAGGATTCTATGCTTCACTTACTGCTAAGTTTGAAAAACAATTCCAAAAAGGATTCTCGGCAGTGATTGCTTATACCAAATCATTTGCCAGTACTTATTTTGATGGCGCAGGCGATCAGCCTATAAATACATGGAATGGGGTGACGACTGTAAACGGAGCTAATAATCCTGAACTAAGCTATGCCAACTATGTGATTCCTGATAGAGTGATCGGGGGATTTAGTTTCCGCAAGGAATACTTCAAACATTTGGGCACAAGCATTTCTTTTGTATATGAAGGCTCTGCTGATGGAAGATTTTCTTATACTTACAGTGGTGATTTTAACCGCGATGGAGCTACTGCAGATCTTATTTATATCCCTAAAGATGCAACAAACCCCGCCGAAATAAAATTCGTAAACACTACCATTAATGGTGTTACTTATACCGATGTTCAGCAAGGCCAATTGTTCGAAGCTTTTATAAACCAGGATAAATATTTAAAAGCACATAGAGGACAATACGCTGAAAGAAATGGCGGACAAATACCCTGGAGAAACCAGCTGGATCTCAGGTTGCTGCAGGATCTGTTTGTTAATGTCGGTAAAAACAGGAATACGATCCAGTTTGGCTGGGATGTTTTCAATCTTGGAAATCTGATCAATAAAAATTGGAGTAAAAAGAAATTAACCAGTACAGCTTACTTATCAAGCTCTACCAACGTTCCAATTTTACAAAACCAGACATTGGTCGCCGGAGCTCAGCCAACTTTCAAGCTGGCACCTGACAGGCTCGGTAATATAAACTCCAAGAGCTTTATTGACAATGTATCTCTTACTTCTACTTATTATATGCAGTTTAGTGTGAGATATATCTTCAATCAATAATAGAATTTCTGTAATAAAAAAGTCCTCTGATTAATCGGGGGACTTTTTTTATTCAACTAATTTCAAACCTCAACTTTATTGCAGCTTTACTACTTACAACTTACTACTTATCACTACTCCATCCCCATTTCAAAAACACCGGCAATGCTTTGCCCCATGTTTCTACATCATGGCGACCATCTTTTAATTCTAAGTAATAAATATCTTTTCCATTCTCATACCCTTTTGCTTCTAATTCTTTTATTACATCCAAAGTATCGTCGATAGAATCGATGATACCATTTTGATTGCGGTCTTTTGTTTCATCCATATTGCCGCATTGAAAAAAGAATTTCAGGTCAGGTTTATATTCTCCTTTCCTTATTTGCTGCTGCATGATGCGATGTTTATCATCGTCATATTCTTCATCTGACTGATCAACACTTCTCCACCAGAAAGAACCCGAAAACACTCCTGCCCTATTGAATTCATCTGAATGATTCCATACAATATCCATTGCACTTAAACCACCCAATGAAAAACCCGCAAAAGCTTTTTCCCGAAAAGAAGATATCTTATAAGTCTCCTTTATATATGGTATCAATTCTTCCATAACAAAAGAAGTGTATAAACCTGCTTTAGCGCCACGACCTTTATAATCGGGTTCGGATGCGACTGCATATTCCATTCTTCGCTCTTCACCTGCATGAATGCCTGCACACAATAATGGACGTAAAGTCTCCTCGGCATATAATTGATCCAATATTTTTTGAAGACCCGCTTTTTCCATATCCTGTCCATCATTGATAAGCAGCAAACTTAATTGTGAGGGATCAGCTATGTTTGTTGGCAGATAAAAATCAATTTTTACTTCCCGTTGCAAAAACACCGACTGAACAGACGTATTTTCAATAAGAATAGCGGACACATTTGTTGATGGCATGGTTTCAAAAATAGGAAATTAGAAGAAGATGCAAAACCAGAATATCATACGGCAGTTATTCATTAACTTAACGCCGAAAAATTAAATCAATTATGAAGAAAATCGGAATCCTGTTTGGAAAAGAACGTTCATTTCCTGAAGCATTTGTTGCAAGAGTAAATGATAAAAAAATTGAAGGCATAAAAGCCGAACCCGTACATATCTCAAAAGCCATGCAGGGTGAACCAAGCGGTTATTCCGTGATCATTGATCGCATTTCGCAGGATGTTCCTTTTTATCGTACCTGGTTGAAGAATGCTGCGCTTACCGGAACTGCTGTTATTAATAATCCTTTCTGGTGGAGTGCTGATGATAAATATTTCAATAATTGTTTAATGACAAAAGTGGATGTACCAGTTCCGAAAACAGTTATTATTCCTTCTCGTGATTTGCCAACTGACACTACTGATGATTCATTCAGCAATCTTGCTTTTCCATTGGATTGGGATGCAATATTTAAATACGTTGGTTTTCCGGCTTATATGAAACCATTCGAAGGCGGTGGATGGAAACATGTATATAAATTGACAAGCTCAAGTGATTTTTTTACCAAGCATAATGAAACCGGCCAGTTAGTAATGTTGCTGCAGGAAGAAATTGTTTTTACCGAATACTATCGGTGTTATTGTATAGGCGGCAAACATGTACGCATCATGTCATATGAACCACGCAATCCGCATCATCTTCGTTATGTTGCAGACTTTAAACCTTCACCTGAACGATTAAAGCAAATGACAGATATTGTTTTACGCATCAATAAGTATTTGGGTTATGATTTCAATACAGTTGAATTAGCCGTTCGGGATGGTATTCCTTATGCCATTGATTTTTGTAATCCTGCTCCTGATGCTGAAAGAACAAGTGTTGGCGAAGAAAATTTTGAATGGGTGGTTGAAACTTCAGCAAACTATGCTATTGAAAAAGCATTGGCGAACGTTGAAGGAGGTGATAATCTTACATGGGGTGAATATGTGAAGAGGAGTTCGACGAAGATGCCGTTAGTGTAGGGAAATTGGGAATTAGTAATTGGGAATTAGGCGAAGAGTACAAAAATGGAAACATTAATTTATGTGCGATGAATTATAAAGGATATAAAGAGTTGGAATGTTATATTCAGGCAAAACAACTTAGAATATACATTTCTACTCTTGTTAAAAAGTTTCCTTCACATGAAAAATTTCTCCTTATCGCTCAGGTTATTGATTCATCCAGATCAGTTACAATTAACATTGCTGAAGGATATGGAAGATATACTTACACAGACACCAGGAATTTTTTTATAATAGCAAGAGGGTCTGTAACTGAAACAATGGAACACCTTTCTACTGCATTTGATGAAAAATATATCACAGAAGGAGAATTAATAACAGGAGAACAAAAATGCGAAATCGTATTTAAATTGATAAATGGATATATCGCTTATCTTGACAAATCGAAAAAAGAACAAACCAAAAAACAAATGACTATTCGAAAACCAAATTCCTAATTCCAAATTACTAATTCCACGAATAAATGACTCTCAACTACAAAACCTTCACTCTCGGCGTAGAAGAAGAATACATGGTTCTTGACCTGGTCACTCATGAACTAAAAAGCCATGAACAAAAGATTGTACAGGAAGGACAGAAAGTAATAAAGGATAAAGTAAAAGCCGAAATGCACCAGGCAGTAGTAGAAGTAGGTTCTGATATTTGTGCTGATGCAGATGAAGCATTCACTGATATTGCTACGTTAAGAAAAACAATTTCAGGTATTGCGGGCAGTCTTGGTTTTGCTATGGGCGCCGCAGGCACACATCCATTCAGTCATTGGGAAAGTCAATTAATAACCGATCATGCACGATACAATGAAATAGTAAATGAATTGCAGGAAGCCGCAAGAAGCAATCTCATTTTTGGATTGCATGTGCATGTAGGAATGGAAACAAGAGAAATGGCCAATCATATTGCCAACAGCACAAGATATTTTTTACCGCATGTATTTGCATTAAGCACTAACTCTCCTTTTTGGGAAGGGCGGATGACGGGTTATAAATCTTTCCGCACAAAAGTTTTTGATAAATTTCCCCGCACGGGCATACCCGAAGCATTCGACAGTATAGAAGCCTATG
>Ga0105247_10003611_pt1 | contig 10040 bp, 2 predicted proteins | sample KBSS24metaG_FD_81519 | JGI IMG/M metagenome (GOLD analysis project Ga0105247, IMG submission 81519) | Switchgrass rhizosphere microbial communities from Kellogg Biological Station, Michigan, USA - KBS S2-4 metaG | ecosystem: Host-associated > Plants > Roots > Rhizosphere > Soil | place...
CGGCCGAGAGCTGTCGACCGAGCGTCGAATTCGCCGTCAGGTACGCGTTCGTCGCGACGAGGGCTGCGTTGTACGACGCGCCGGCCGTGCTTCGGAGAGTTCCCGCCACCTGCACACCGACGCGCGGGATGATATAGACACCGTACCCCTTGAATCCTGTGAGGAACGGCGACTCGCGGTGACAGTATTGCGCCGGCCGCCACGCCGCCGGGAGCCCGCCAGCCGCCGCCACGTTCAGCATCTCCGGCAACTGCGCCACGACCTCGCAGTTGTCTTCGATTTGCTTGGTCGAACCGACGGCCCCCTGCAACGTCAAGCCGTTGTGGAGACGCGCGTTGAGAGCCAGCTCAAAGCCGTTCCAGTGCTCGATCTGTTTTCCGTACTTGTCCGACAGCGTGTTGTAATTCTTCACCTGTCCGAACTTATCGAGCTTGACGTCGTAGAGTCCCGCGACCGTCGTACCGCTGTTGGGCAGTCGTGAATCGGTCGGAACGACGACGTTGAACTGGGTATAGTCCGCCGGGCTCACGAGGATATTGTCCGTGACCTGGAAATTGCCCCAGATCCGCCGGAAGTAGCCGACGTCGAGGGAGACGCGCGGCAGAATTTCATGCTGAGCGCCGACCATGAACTCGTAGTTCATCTGGCGATGGCCCCAGCCCGACAACAGGTCGGGATCGAAGGTGTCGAGGACACCGCCGGCGGTCCCGAACGTGTTCGGCGTGATCGCGCCGCACTCGCCGTTCACCGACGGGTTGAGGAAATCGCACTGGGGAATATAGTCGTTGTTGATACCCAGCCCGTTGCGATCGTTCCAGGTTCGCGTCGCTTGTGTCACCAGCGCATTCGCCGGACTCGGGCTCGATCCGAGTCCGTTCAGTGTCTGCCCGAGCAGATACTTGTTGAAGCTCACCCTCACGGCCGTCTTGCCGGTCCCGAGCACGTCGTAGACAAACCCGCTGCGGTAGGTGATGTCCTTCCACCCCAAATTGTCCTGGGCCGGGAAGCTCAGGTTCCTGTTCGGAAGAATCAGCCCGGGCCCGATGGTTTGCGCGGGAAAGCTCGTCCCGAAGTAGTCGTACCGCAGCGCGCCGCTGACGGTGACACGGCTCAGCGTCCAACGATCCTGGACGTAGAGCCCGAGATCGTTGTCTTCGTTGCTGATCGTGGTGTACGGCGTCGCATATACGGTGATCTGGTTCGGCACGCCGTTGAGGAACCGGTACTGGAACGGCTGGTTGTTGTAGGTCGTCTGCCGCAGGAAGCCGTGGGTCCGGTTGAAACCGACCTTCACCGCGTGCGATCCGGTGATGTAGGTCGCCCCCAGGCGATAGGCGAAATTCGGCACCAGCGTATTGTTGAAGGTGCTCCACATGCGGTAGGTCATTCCCGCTGGTGTACGGCCGTCAACGCCGGTCCCCTGCTCGACCACGCCGATCAGCTGGCGTACCGCCGCTTCCTGCGCCGCATTCTCCAGCGAGCCACCTTCCTCCCGCAGGTCCATATTGCCCCACCGCTCGAAGAGGTGGAGGCCGACTGCCTCGAACATCAATCGGTTGCTCACCGTCGAGGTCCATTCCAGGTGCTCCTGCCGAAGCCGCGGGAAGCGGCGATCGGCCGCGGCCTCTGGAGCGCGCGTGGCGCTGATGAAATTCGGACAGGCACACCACTTGTCCACTTTGTAGGTGCCGGCGATCTTGTTTCGCGGCGTTGCCTGCCAGGTCACGCGGACGCTGCTCTGCTTGACCTGCCCTTTGTTGACACCCGGCTGCCCGTCGGCGGGCTCGTAGTTCCATCTCGTCACGTCGAAGGCATTCGCATTTTGCAGAACGGCCACTTCATTCGCGACGTCGTTGAAGTGGGTGGAGGCCCAGAACCAGACTCGATTCATCCGCAACGGACCGCCAAACGACTCGCTCAGGTCCCAGTTGCTCTGGATTCGATTCGGGGTCAGGAGTCCCGCGGCCTTCAACGCGTCGGAGTAATTGGTCCCCTGCATGCTGCTGTTGGAGAAATTGAAGAACCCGGAATCGCTGAACTTGTTGCCGCCGTCGCGCGGGATGAAATTGATGCGCGGACCGCCGGTCGGCAGATCCGCCGAGAGCGACGAGGTATCGACGGTGATTTCCTGCGCGGAGCCGACGTCCGGCTGCTGGCCGCCGAGGCTCCCGCCCGCCTGCAACGTCATGACGCTGATGCCGTTGAGGGTGATGCGCGTGTCGTTGTTGTTGCTGCCGCGCACGGTCAAAGCGGTCCCGACATCCTGCAGGATCGATCCGCCGACGTCGTTCCCGCCCCCGGAGGTTCCTGGAATCATGCGCGCCAGCGTGACGAAGTTTCTCGAGCTGGGCAGCGCGTCAATGGTGTCGGCGGTCAAGACCTGCTGGCGGGTGACTGACCGCACGTCGACGATGGGCGTCTCGCCGGTGACCGTCACCGTTTCCGCGACCGCTCCCACACGGAGTTCGGCATTGACCGACACCGTACCGGAGCCACTGAGCTCGATCCCGTCGCGCCGATGGCTGCTGAAGCCGGTCAACGTGAACGTCACGACATACGCTCCAGGGCGCAGGTCGAGCAGCTGGTACCGACCATTGCCGTCGGTCTGTGTTGTGCGTACCTTTTCGATCAGCGCCTCGCTGGCAGCCTCGATGGTCACGCCTGGCAACACGGCACCGGAGCTGTCTTTGACGGTGCCCGTGAGCGACGCCTGCGCGTGCGCTACCGCCGGAACAGTGAGCAGACACGAGACAACGAGTACGGCCGAGACGGGAACTCGCATACTCTCCTCCTCCTGCTGCAGCCGATCGGCGTGGCTCGCCCTCTTCGACAGGAACGACGTCAGATTTGATGGTCCGGCCGAATCATAGGGAGATGACATATCAGTGTCAACGCGCAATCGTGGGTTCCGGCGCCCGCCGGCTGCGAGAAATACGAAAATCTGGCGCCTTGCTGATCGAGTGCGGCATCTGCCGCGCGACGAACGCCGGGTTCGCCGGGGTGCCGGGCACGACAACGAGCATCGACGTGCCGACGAAGGGAGTGCGATGGCGGGGCTATTGCCGCACTTTTGGGCTCGGCGGACCGGCTCGCTCTCGCGGTTGCGAGGGAGCGCGAGAGACCGCGCGCGCCGCCAGGAGGTTGCGCCGCGCTTCGCCGAACTGCGGATCGAGCTTCACGGCCTGCTCGAACTGCTCGATTGCTTCCGGCATCCGGCCGAGCGAGGCAAGCGCAATCCCGAAGCTGTTGTGCGCGGGTGCAAAATCGGGCTGTTCGCGCACCGCGGCGCGCAGAGCATCCGCGGCCTGGGCAAACTCGCGGCGTTCGAGCAGCAGAGTGCCAAGTTCGTTTTGCGCCCCGCCATTATGCGGCGCCAATTCGACGGCCCGGCGGAGATATTCGATCGCTTCCGGCGCATGTCCGGTGGCGGCCAGCGCGGTCCCGAGATTGCGGTTCGCGTCCGCCGAGTCCGGCCGCCGCTCGAGCGCCTCGTGGAACGCATCGGCCGCCGCGGCGAATTCTCCCTGACGCAGCAGCGTGACGCCGACAATGTTGTGCACGGCGTCGGTGTCCGGGAGAATGGCGCCGAGATATGCGCTGCCGAGAACGCGCCGCCCCACCCGTGGCGCGCCCGCCTCTGCAGACGATGCATGGTAGACCTGGTCGAGCAGAGCGAGATACGCGTCGATATGCGGCGCCGCAGGCGACGCCATCTCTCCCTCGAAGCACCGCGGACACCACGTCACGGCCCCTGTCAGATCGACCAGCGTGGCGGGGACGCCTCCTCGCCGATCGCGCGATGAAACCAGTTCCGCGTACTCCTGGAGCGGAAAATCGTCGGATGCGGCCGGCGAGCCGCGGGTTGCACGTGCGAGCGTGTCCGCCGAGCCCACGAACGTGCCAACGATTTCGGTCACGGTGCCGAGATCGAGGCGGCGGAGATCCGCAAGCACGCCGGGTGCGCCGTCCAGAGCCCGAACCACGCGATCCGGCTCGATTTCAATCCGTGGGGCGGTGGTGCCGACGAGCAGCAGCTCGCTCTGCATGCCCGAGAGCAGGACGGATTGCGGAAACACGTCGACGAACGCACGCACCATCGCGAGGCTCGTCGATGCGGGTACCTGATACGCCGGCAGCCATTGGCTGAGATACCCGCCTGGCTTCAAGCGCGAACGCGCCAGGTCATAGAACTCGCGCGAGTACAGCGCGGCGACACCGGCGTGCGCAATCGGCGGCGGCTCGAGCGTGATCAAGTCGTACGACTGCTCGGGGCTCATCTCCAGATGCTGCCGTCCATCGTTGAGGTACACCCTGACGCGCGGGTCGTGCAGCACATCGCCGGTCGCGTCGCCGAAGTAGCGGGCATGCTCGAGGACATGCCTCGAGAGGTCCGCGACGTCGACGCGGTCAAGGGATGGATACAGCGTCAGCGCGTGGGTGGTGTTGCCGACGCCGAATCCGATCACGAGCGCGCGCGTCGGGTGCGGCATGGCAAGCATGGGAACGTGCGCGAGCGCTCGCATGTACCGCTGATCGAGCAGCGCCGTCGACGACATCGGGTGGCCATTCGTGATCAACCCGCGGCCGCGGCCGGGTACCTCCGTGACGGCGACGATGCCCGTCACGCTCTCACTGATCGTCAGGAGCCGCTCGCCCGATGCCAGCGGCGGCAGCGAACGTCGAAGCAGCTCGCCAGGCGATAACCGGAGCCACGCGCCGACGGAAATCGCGGCGATGAGCGCCGACGCAGCAAACGCGGCCATGGCGGAACCGTGCGCCTCGGCATTGGCGCGAACGGCGACGGCCAGCGGCACGATTGCGAACGCCGCGACGATCACCAGCACTGCGGCGGCGTACTGCATTCCCAATGCGGGCAGCAGCGCGTAGCCGGCCACCAGCGACCCCAGAACTGCGCCGGCGGTGTTGGCGAAATACAGCGCGCCCGCCCGTCGTCCCACCCGTGTCTCCGCGTGTTGCACCACGGCGTTGGCCAGCGGGAATGAGCAGCCCATCAACATCGACGGCAACCCGATCTCGAAAACGATGGAGCGCAGGCTGTGCCAGAGGATCGATGGCCCGTTCGTCGATGTAGAGAAACTGGTCATGCCGAGTCCGAGGAGCACGCTGGCCACGACTGCCCCCTGGACGAGCATCAGAGCCTGAGCCGGGCGCGCCGTGCGCTGGTTGAGGCCGGCGCCGAGCATCGACCCGATGGCGATGGCGGCGAGCATCACCGCCAACACCAGCGAGAACACCGCACGAAATCCGCCGAGCAGCACCTCGAAGTGCCGGAGCCAGACGATCTCGATGCCCATGGCCGAGAAGCCCGACACCATCAGGGCCGCACCGATCCACCAGGTCGAGCGGACGGCGCCGACGGCTGGCGGCACGATTGGCCTCGTGTCCGCCGCCTTCACTTTCCGCGCGGCGGTACGATCCGGCATCCGGCGCGCGAGCGTGTAGGCGCCGGCACCCGCAATCACATTCAAGACAACTGCCGCCAACTGGGTGATGCGCAGGCCCGCGGTCGGCACGAGCCAGAAGTCGGTGAGGAAGGCGCCCAGGGCGGCGCCAGCGGTATTGACGGTGTAAAGCACGGCGATCTTCATCGCGCCTGCGGACTCGACGTCCTCCCGCACGCGGTGCCGGATCAGCAGCGTCAGCGTGCCGCCCATCAGCGTCGTGATTGGAAGGAGCAGCGCGGCGGCGATCGCGCCGCGGGCGACGTACGACATCGGCGAGAGCTCGAACCAGCCGCTGCGGTCGGCTGCATACGAGGACATCGTCGCCACGAGTGCCGCCAGGCGAGGCAGCAGCAGCGAGATAGCCAGGCCGAGGAAGGCGATGATGAGTTCGACGGCGCCGTACGCGCGAAGGAGCGCGTTGCTCGTTCGTTCGTAATGCCGGTCGGCCCACACGCCGGCGACGTAGCTGCCGAGGCCGAGACCAAACATGAAGATGCTGACGACGATGGAAGCCGAGTAGATCGTGTTCCCGAAGACATTGCCGAATTGGCGCGTCCAGACGACCTGGTAGACGAGTCCGCTGAGGCCGGAACAGAAGAAGAGAAAGTAGAGGATGACCGAGGGCATGATGAAGGCCGGGAATTGAAGCGTCACCGCTTCGATCCCGGCCTCCAGTCTACAGGCGGACTACCTGATATCGAACGTGAAGCTGATCTTGAACAGTCGCGGATTCGCGATCGCCGTCGGCGTCAGCCAGGGATTGGCGGTCAGCGCGTACGTCGTGTTTTCTGTCAGGACCGTGCTGCGGTTCAGCAGGTTGTACATGTCGAGGTTGACCGTCGCTCTGGTGCCGGACAACCGGAACACCTTACCGACACGAAAATCAACCTGGTGGTCGCGATCCAAATACAAGATGTCCGGATTGGCAATCGACAGCACGGTGTTGGCCGCCCCGCCGGAGAGCGCCCGGCCCAGGTTCGAGTTGGCGGCGAGATAGGCGTTGGTCGCCGCGAAATTCGCAGCCAGACCGGACGGCTGCGCGCCACCCGCTCCGTTGCCGAAGGCGTTCGCGACGCCAGGCGTGCTGCGGTACGTCGCGGCCACCTGCACGTCCGCTTTGGGAATCGTGTAGAGAACCAGCGCTTTGAAGCCCGTCATCCACGGCTCCTGGAGGTGGCAGAACTCCTTTGCCAGTTGTGGCTGAGTCCCGTTAGCCGCGACAGCGGCCGCGTTGGTGGCCCCCCAGCTCAACATTTCGGGTAACTGCGCGATGATCTCGCAGTTGTCGGTGACCGTTCGCCCGCTTCCGGTCCCGGCCTGGAACCGGACTCCGTTCGCGAGTCGGCCGTTGACACTGATGTCAAAACCGTCCCAGTGTTCGTACTCGTTGCCGAACTTGTTCGACAGCGTGTAGTTGTTCTGCGTCTGGCCGAATTTGGTCGGGAGGATGTTGTAGTAGGTCAACGCCTGGCCGCCGCCGCCGGGCAGCCGCGCGTCGGACGGTGTCGTCACGGTAAAGGCCTGGAAGTCACTGGCCGCCGCCAAAACATTATCGACGACCGGGAAGTTCTGCCAGATCCGCCGATAGTACCCGACGTCGATCGAGATGCGCGGGTGAAGCTGCTGCTGGATGCCCGCCGAGAATTCCCAGTTGCTCGCCCTGTGTCCCCACCCGGTCAGGAGATCCTGATCGAACGTCGCGCCGGGAATGGTCGTGCCAAAGGTGGACTGGGCGATCTGGCCGCAGTTGTCGCCGCCACTTCCCGAGAGGTTTTGCGCAAGCGGACTCGCGAGGTTGCAATCCACGGCGAAGTTGCCGTTGGAGTCGGCCCAACTGCGCGTGGTGAACGTTTGCATGGCGTTCGCGGGATTTGTCGTCGCAGCTCCCAAAGCGTTGAGTGTCTGACCGAGTAGATACTTATTGGCTGCCACCTTCACCGCCGACTTGCCGTCGCCGAACAGGTCGAAGACGGCGCCCGATCGATACGTGAAGTCCTTCCAGCTGGTGTTGTCCTGCGCGGGGAAGGTGATGTTTCGGTTCTGAAGGCCGACCACTGCTGAGCCCGGTCCGATGGTTTGCTCCGGGAACGATGTTTTGAACCAGTCGTACCTGATGGCCCCCGTGATCGTCGCTCGACTCAGTTTCCAGTTGTCCTGCGCAAACGCGCCGAAGTCGTGGTTTTCTTCGCTGATTACAGTGGTTGGAGCTGCATACTCGGTCACGAACGTCGGGACCCCCTGGTTGAACGTGTAGCTGATCGGTTGGTAGGCGTAGTTTGTGACTTGCTGGTACCCCCACGTGTCGTTCCAGCCGGTCTTGAAGTTGTGGCCGCCGGTGACGTACGACGCTGCGACGCGATAGGTGTAGTTGGGAACAATCGTGTTGTTGAGCCCGCCGACTCCAGTGGCGGCGTAGCTGCGGTACATCAGGCCTTTGCCCTGATCGGCGACCGAGATCATGTTCTGGATCCCTGCCGCCTCAGCATCGGTCAGCGACCCGCCGTTGCTGCCCGAGCGCAGGTCCATGTTGCCCCAACGTTCGAACAAGTGCATACCCACGAATTCGAGCAGCAGCTTGTTGGTGACGGGCGACGTGAATTCCACATGCTCCTGACGGAGGCGCGGGAAGCGCCGATCGCGGGCGGCTTCGGGAGCGGCCTGCAGGGAATTGAACACACCGTTATTCGTCGCCGCAATGGCCCCGGCTTGGTACGGGCAGTTACAGAAGTTGTCGACCTTCTGCTCGAACGCGACCTTGACCTTCGGCGCCACCTGCCAGGTGATGCGCAGGTTGTTCTGCTGCACCTCGCCGTGATTTTCCGCCGGGGCGCTCTCATCGGGCACGTACGTCCACGCGTTCGGGTTGAACGCGTTCTTGTTCTCGAAGATGCCAGCGAACGAGTTCGCACGATTGAAGCGGGTCGAGAACCAGAACCATGCTTTATCTTTCTTGATCGGGCCGCCAACCGATACATTCAAGTCCCACACGTTGTCGATCTTGGTCGGCGTCGCCAGCCCTCTGGCCTTGAGGTCGTCGGTGTAGTTGGTCCCCTGCATCGACTCGTTCGCGAACGTGAAGAATGTCGAATTGCCGAACGTATTGCCGCCGTCCTTGGGGATGAAGTTGATCCGGACTCCACCCGTCGGCCCCTCGGCGGACAGCGACGAGGTGTCGATGGCAATTTCCGAAGCGGATCCCACGTCGGGCTGCTGGCCGCCGATGTTGCCGCCGGCTTGCAGCGTCATGATGCTGACGCCGTTCAGCATCACACGCTGATCGACCGCCTTGCTGCCGTGTGCCGTCAGGCTTTGTCCGACATCCGCGATGCCGGCGCTCCCACCCACGTCAGAGCCGCCGCCCGTGGTACCGGCGGCCATTCGCGCCAGCGTGAAGTACTGCCGCGAGCTCGGCAGGTTCTGAACCGCGTCGTGATCGAGCACCACCTGTTTCCGTGTGCTGGAAACGTCGACAATCGGCGTTTCTCCAGTGACGGTGATGGTTTCCTGCACGGTGCCCACCTTCAACTCAGCGTTGATGGTGGCGGTAAACGACCCGGTCAACTCGACGCCATCACGCTTGACGATGCTGAAACCCGCCAGCGTGAAGGTCAGGGTGTACGAGCCCGGCCGCAGATCGACGATCTGGTACTGGCCTGCGCCGTCGGTGACCGCCGAGCGGACCTTTTCAATCAACACGGGGCTCGCGGCCTCGACCGTCACCCCGGGCAGCACGGCGCCGGAGGCGTCCTTGACGGTGCCCGCAATCGTCGCCTGCGCAAACGCAGCCGCCGGAATCACGAGCAGACACGTGACCAATACCGCTCTTACGAGAACACGCATGCTCTCCTCCTCATCCTGGCTTTCCGTCAACCGCCCATGGTCCGTCGTACGGCCCCGCGACGAGCGCGTACGATGGCCCGCGCGCATCATAGGAAGATGAGATATCAGTGTCAACGAGCAATCGGACATCGACCGCACGAATTCGATCGACGATACGAAAACTTGGAGGCGGTCATACCAAGGCCGACAAGACGGTATACCTCCAGTGACTCAGCCGCCCGGTTTGACGGACAAGGTAGAATGGCGCGCCACAAAATTGGAGCTCCCGATGACGACTGCTGGACAGACTGATCGATCAACAACTACTCCCCAGACACGCCCCTTGACCGGGGCCGAATATCTGGAAAGCGTGCGTGACGGCCGTGAAATCTGGATCTACGGCGAACGGGTCAAGGATGTGACGACCCATCCGGCCTTCCGCAATACCGTGCGGATGATCGCACGGCTGTACGACGCGCTGCACGACTCCGACCGCCAGGCCGTGCTGACGACGCCGACCGATACGGGCGGCGGCAGCTTCACCCACAAGTTCTTCAAGGCTTCGCGAACGGCTGAAGATCTCGTCGGCGCCCGCGACGCCATCGCCGAGTGGGCACGCATCACCTACGGCTGGATTGGCCGCAGCCCCGACTACAAGGCGGCGTTCCTCGCCACGCTGGGCGCCAACGCCGACTACTACTCGCCCTACGATGAGAACGCCCGCCGCTGGTACAAGAAGGTTCAGGAAGAGGTCTC
>Ga0105247_10003612_pt1 | contig 10040 bp, 7 predicted proteins | sample KBSS24metaG_FD_81519 | JGI IMG/M metagenome (GOLD analysis project Ga0105247, IMG submission 81519) | Switchgrass rhizosphere microbial communities from Kellogg Biological Station, Michigan, USA - KBS S2-4 metaG | ecosystem: Host-associated > Plants > Roots > Rhizosphere > Soil | place...
CGGCCCGACCATGCGCTTCATTTCCCACTCGGTCATCTTCCGGTGCAGGGAATTGGCGATGATGATGTGAACATCGTCGACGCCGTGACCGGCGAGCATGTCGAGCACGATCTCGAGGATTGTCTGGCGGATGTCGGGCGTTGCCATCGGTGGCAACGGCAGACTGATATCGTCAACGGCAACCGTGACGCGCATTCCCGGCTCGAGTTGTGCAAACAGCGGATCGCACCCGAGCGGGTGATTGAGCGCGTAACGGACGGCAGCTTCGCGATTCGGCAAACCTTTGATCGTCGGGTTCGGGTAGAGAACACGTGTTCCGATCGGCAAGTCTTCGAGGATGAAGTCCTCACCGGACGGCATGATGCGCGGCGCGCTGTCGCGATCGATGTAGATTACGGATTCGTGCGTCTTGCGTCTGAGTTGAAGCGCCATAAGGTTGCTAATTGGGATTTCTCACGCAGCGGCGCAGCGGCGCGACGAGTCTTCCGTTGCGCCGTTGCGTCGCTGCGTGAGAAAACTTCTTTGTCATTTCAAATTCAAAATGGGCCAATCGTGATGCAGTGCGGTTTGTCGCAGCCGCATGTCCGGATTTATCACCGCGGGATGGCCCACGATCGAGAGCATCGGCAGATCGCTCATGCTGTCGGTGTAAGCGTACGAGTCGCTCAGGCTGATGCCTTCACGCTCGGTATAAGTTCGAATCCAGGAGGCCTTCGTCGCCGCCGCCATCACCGGCGGCAACAAACGCCCGGTCGCCATGCCATTCACAAACTCCAGCCGGTTCGTGACGTACTCAGTAATGCCGAGATGTTCCATCAACGGCTTGACCGAGAGGTCGAGCGCGCCCGTGATCACCACCTGCCGCAGTCCCAGCTTCCGCGACTGATCGATTAGCTCATACGAACCCGGAAACACCGCCGGCTTGATCACGTCTTCAAACAACTCCTGCGCGAAATAGCGTAGCCGGTCCTCAGACTGGCCTTTGTAGCGCTTGAAATACAGGTCGTTGAAAACTTTTCGGCTATACTGGTCAGTCACCGCGAAGACTGGAAGGCTCAAAAACGTGGTCGCGCTCTTCTTGAAGCTGGCCATCAGGCCCTGCTGGCGTCGCGCGTAGAACGAGAGGGTATGCACGAGGTTTGTGCTTACTAAAGTTCCCTCAAGATCGTAGAATGCTGCCCCTGCCAAGCTCTCCTCCGGCGATTTTTGCAGTTTGCAATGGAACCATCGGTCCGAATGGCCCCTGAATGGCAGCCACTATAGCGCATTCAGACGGATTTAGATAACCGGTAGCAAAAGTATTACAAACTGTATAGCGATATTAGACAATCAGAGGAGATTTGATGATAAATCTGAGGAAAAACCGTGAAATGTTGAAATCGGCGCTCGTCGCCTCGGCGCTGTTTTCGGTAGTTTTGGGCGGGGTTGCGTGTAATAGAGGCGCCTCAGACAGCCCTTCGAACACGGGCGGCGCCGACACGAAGATGGCGACCGACAAGCTTGCGGAAGCAGAACCGCTTTATGAGGGCCGCGAAGACATGACCAAGGCTCGCACGGCCGTCACGGCGCTCCGGCAGGCTCACGCGGCCGATTACGGCAACTACGAGGCAGCTTGGAAGCTCGCGCGCGCGGCCTTTTATGTCGGTGATCGGACCGACATTGATGCCGAGCGTGATGCGATGTTCAGGGAGGGAATTGACGCAGGCAAGGCGGCGGTTCAGCTACAGCCTAACAAGCCCGACGGCCATTTCTGGCTGGGCGCAAACTACGGCGGCAGCGCCGCACACAGCACGCTTTCGAATTTGTCGAGCTTCCAGGACATCAAGGGCGAGATGGAGTCGGTGTTGAAGATCGACGAGGGTTACCAGGGCTACAGTGGTTATCTGGGTTTAGGGCGACTCTACCTCCAAGCGCCGAAAATGCTGGGGGGCGATCCGGCGAAGGCCGTGGAGTATCTCGAGAAAGGCGTGAAGCTGAATCCAACGAACACGCTGATGCGCTATGAGCTTGCGAAAGCGTACGAAACCGTGAACCGGAATGGTGACGCTAAGAAACAGATCGAAACCCTGATGTCGACCGCTCCCGATCCGAAGTACGTCGCGGAACACAAACAAGCCGTCGAAGACGCGAAGAAACTTCTACAGAAGATTGATTCGGAAAGTTAGTTTGAGATTTCTCTGTGCAACCTCTGTGTTCTCTGTGTCTCTGTGGTGGTTTCGGGCATACAAACCACAGAGACACAGAGAACACAGAGGTTGCACAGAGCTAAGGTTTGCTTTTCTCGCGGATCTCTTCGAGGGTTCGCTTGTGCTGTTCGAGCTTCTGCCCGGCCTCGCCGAGTTTGCCTTGCGAGGTCAGTCGCTGGTAATCGTCAAACTCCTGGATTGCCCTGTTAATTAATTGTTGTAGATCCTGCGCCGGCGTCGCGGACGGCGTCGGCTGCTGCGGCGTTGTTTGATTGGATTCCGGCGGAGCCGCAGGCTTCACCGCTGCCTCACCGAACAAACTGTTCATCGCTTCCGTAAACGTCTGCCCGTAACCCAGCTTCTCCTGCGTCGCCAAAACTACCAGCCGCAATTCCGGCATCGGACTGCGCTCAGCCTGCAAATACACCGGCTCGACAAACATCAGCGACCGTCCCAACGGGATCACGAGCAGGTGTCCACGAATCACACGTGAGCCCTGCTGGTTCCAAAGACTGAACTGCGCCGATAGCTGCGCGTTTTGATCGATGCGTGCTTCGATCTGCACTGGCCCATCGATCAGGCGCGACTTCGGGAAGTTATAGACGACCAGCTTACCGTAGTTCTCACCGTCGCTGCGGCCTGCCATCCAACCGATCATGTTGTTGCGGTTAGCCGGCGTAAACGGCAGGATCAGCACAAACTCATTCTTCTTCTGCTCGCCCGGCAACTGCATCATCACGTAGTAAGGATCGATGGGCACATTCTCTTTCTTGCCTTCAGCCGTGACAACGGTCTGTTGCGCGAAACTCCAAACGTCTTCGCGTTGGAAAAACACCTTCGGGCTTTGCGTGTGATACAGGCTGTAGATCTCGCCTTGGGCGCGCACGAGCGTTTCCGGGTAACGCACATGAGCTCTCAGATCAGAAGGCATCTCGCTCGCGTCCTTGAACAGGTTCGGAAAGACGCGACGGTAAGCGTTGATGATCGGATCCTGATTATCAAACACGTAGAAGTTAACCGTGCCGTTGTATGCGTCGATCACGACCTTGACGCTGTTGCGAATGTAGTTGAGCGAGTTTCCGGCGACGTCGTGATGGGTTGAGTAAGGAAAGTAATCTGACTCGGTGAAAGCGTCGAGTATCCAGAAGAGACGCCCTTCATTCGAGACGACGATATACGCGTCTTTGTCGTAAGTCAGAAACGGAGCGACACCGTTGACGATGTCGCGAATGTTTCGATTGATCAGCACGTGACTATCGCTCGTCACATCATCAGAAAACGGCAGCTTCGAGACATCGCCGATGCCCCACGCGAGTAGCATCCGCCGGAAGCGGTTTCCCACGCGAATACCGCCCGTGCCCTGGTAAGTCGTAACGGCGTTTATCTCACCTTGCGGGTAGTCAAACTCGTTCTGCTTCGTCTTTACGTAAACGTAGCGATCCGTGAGCTCACCGTAATAGATCTCGGGACGAGTGACTTTGATCTCAGGGCCGGTCGACTCCACCGGCATATTCGACAACACGAACTGCGGCAGGCCCTCGGGCGTGAAGCCGTTGGCGCTGTTCATCGTCACGCCGTAACCGTGCGTGTAGATCAGTCTCTCGTTGATCCAGTTACGCGACTGTGAAGGAAGCTTCGAGTCGTTAATCTCGCGCGGCGCGATCATCATCTGCCGCGTCTGGCCTCCGGTGACGTAGCGATCGACGTCGACATCGGGAAAGTCGTAATAAGTGCGGATGGCTTGAATCTGTCTTAGCGTGTCTTGCAGCGCGCGCCAGTCCCAAAGGCGAATGTTTTCGAGGCTTTCGCGATTGTTGGGCAGGTCGAGTGCGGCTGTTGAATTTTCCGCTTCAAAGTCGCGCAGCTCGATTTGCTCGAGTCCAAAACCTTTGCGCGTCCACTCGATGTTGTAACCAATGTAAGGCGATTCACGGTCGAGCTCATTCGGTTTGACGATGAAACTCTGAATATAAGACGGCACCAGCACCACGCCCACGATATAAACCGCGACTGGAAGCGCAATCGCGATCAGCAACAAGCTGAAGCGCCGCACAGCAAACGCGTTAACGAGCAGGACAATCGCGGCAATGATCAGCGCCACGCAGACGAAAAGCATCGCGGGAAGCGTGTAGTGAGCTTCCGTGTAAGTCACTCCGGAAAAGGTTGCGTGATCTTCCCAGAGGAAAGGGAAGCGCGCGAGATACGTCTGCCAGCTCACCACCAGGAGAAAGAGTGCCAGCGCGCAACAGACACCGCGAAACGCAGCGCCCGACGACCAGCGCACGCTCGGCTTCAAAACGGTTTGCGGCAGACCGAGCAGCGAGTAAGCGAGGGCCGCAAGCAGGATGATGAACGTCACGCCGAGCAGCCACGAGCTCACAAGATCGTAAAGCGGCAGCGAGAACAGATAGAAGCCGAGCGACTTGCCGAAGATCGGATCGTAGATGTTTGTCGGCGGCTGGTTCCAGAAGAGCGCAAACTGGCGCCAGTGTTCCTTGAGTTTTAAGCCGTAGACGAGTCCGACGAGAGCCGCGATCAACCAGCCGAGTGGTCTGATGAATTTAGCGGGCGAAAATTGAAACGGCTGGTTGTTGAGAATGATCGTGCGTTGCTCGAATGCGTAAGCTCCGAAGAGTCGCTGGAAAAGCAGAAACGTCGCGCTCAAAAGTAACGCTGTCAGTATCGCGGAGCCGAAGAAAAGTGCGAGTTTGGCTTTGAAGACGTACCAGTAGATTGACGAGTAGCCGAGCGATCCGAACCACAGCGCTGAGATGTAGATCGAGACGATCCGCGAGAGCGAGATCAACAGCAAAATGGCCGCGACGACGAGCCAGATCTTCCAACGCCGTCGTTTCGGTGGTCCAACGTCGATGATTTCGGGGTTGCGCGGGTTCCTGCTCACGCACGTATCTTGCCACAGATGACGGAGGATTACACGGCTCGTGTATAATCGCGAGGATGCTCACGCCAGAGACAATTCTACAAGGCAGGTATCGTATCGTCCGCCAGCTCGGGCAGGGCGGTATGGGCGCGGTTTACGAAGCAATCGACCAGCGCCTCGACACCACCGTCGCACTCAAAGAAACGCTTTTTGCCGAAGAACGGCTGCGCAAACAGTTCGAGCGCGAGGCGCGACTGCTCGCTCGCTTGCATCATCCCGCCTTGCCGCGCGTCAGCGACCATTTTTCCGAAGGCGACGGCCAGTTTCTCGTGATGCAGTTCATCCCCGGCGATGATTTGTCGGAGATGATGAATCGCAAACGAGGTCCATTTCCCGTCAACCAGGTTTTGACGTGGGCGGATCAGTTGCTCGATGCGCTCGACTACCTGCACACACAGGATCCGCAGATCGTCCATCGCGACATCAAGCCGCAAAATCTGAAACTGACTTCGCGCGGCCAGATCATCCTGCTCGATTTTGGACTTGCTAAAGGTCAGGCTGGCGAGATCTCGCGCGTGACAACTTCCGCGAGTATCTTCGGCTACACGCCAAACTACGCGCCGTTGGAACAGATTCAGGGGTTGGGAACCGACTCGCGCAGCGATCTCTATTCACTCGCTGCGACGCTTTATCACTTAATGACCGGCGTCAAACCGCCTGACGCGTTGACTCGTGCTGCCGCGCTCGTGAACGGTCAATCCGATCCGCTGTTAAAGGCGAGCGAGTCGAACTCGGAGATCTCTTCTGATACTGACGAAGTGCTCGCGAAGGCGATGGCGCAAAACCGCGAACAGCGTTATGCGACTGCGGCGGACATGCGACGAGCGCTGCACGAAGCCGAGCAGGCGTCGACTGTAGTGAATCGCGGTGAAGCGCAGACTATTTTGTTCCCGGCGCCGCCACCGAAGACCGTGCCAGTGCAGACGCAAACAGTCGCGAGCGCGCAGACGGTTGGTCCAACGGGTGAGACCACGGTCGTTCGTCCGAAGAGTGGTGGTCCAGGACGACTAGTACCGGTAGCAATATTGGCGGTGGTGCTAGTGCTGGTTGGTGGCGCGATCGGTTTCTTCGCGCTGAAGAAGCACAACGAACCGGCCGCACCGGTCGCGACCGAGAGTCCGACGCCGTTCGGTGGTCCAGCCGCAGAGACTCCTTCGCCGTCACCTCATTCAACTGCAACGGCGCAAACCGAACAGGCTACAGCGACGCCGAAGAAGACTGAGAAGACCGCGCGTAACGAAGAACCGAAGAAGGCACCCACGCCGAAGAAGAATGAAGAGCCGCGTGTGGATGTAGAAGTTCGCGGACATGATGAAGAACAGCCGCCGGAGACACCAGTTCCGCCCGACTTTCAAAGACAAAATCGACCGCGCCGCCCTATGGTCCGAGTAATGCCAGGTGGCGTCCGCATACAGACCATGCCTGACGGTTCACAGATCATCACGACGCAAGATGGCACACGATTCATGATCGACAAGAACGGCAAGCGGACCGTCCTCAACCCGGGGCGGGCAAGGCGGCCAGCACCGGCGCCCACACCAGAACCTTAGAACAGCGACAAAGAGGCACAAAATGTATAAGAGAAAAAACTTTAGAGTCCCCACGTTTGCGCTGCTTGCCGTGTTTGCATGTCTGGCGATGCTGGGCACGGTTGATGTTGGCGTTTGGGCGAAGAATGAGAGAGCCATTCCGTCTAACATCCGCATCACTCCGCCGGCGCCGGCATTTGATGATAAAGACCGTCTCGCCGAGCTGAAGCAGCGCCGCGAGCGCGTGGCCGAAAGCATCGGTCCGCAGTCGTTCATGATTCTTTTTAGCACCGAGCCGCGCGTTTACACGAACGACGTCGATTATCCGTATCGCCAGGAAAACAATCTCTATTATCTGACGAACCTGAAGCAGAAAAACGCGACGCTGGTCCTACTGCCCGGCAACACGAAAGTGCGCGAGATCCTCTTCATACCGCGCCGCAATCCGGCAAGTGAAACGTGGACCGGTCACATGTACAGCGCTGAAGAAGCGAAGCAGCTTTCCGGCATCAGCGAGATCTGGCAGGCGAGCGAGTTTGACCCGTTCATCAAGGCGCTGCGAAATCGACAGCCGTACCGGCCCAAGCCCGAGAACATTTTCATGTCGGACCTGCCTGCCGACACGCCGCTGACCAACGATAATGGTTACACGACGCTATTCGATGCGGCTGCCAAAGGCGAAGCGGGTCTGTATATGCTCGTTCCGGGTCAGGGTGAGAGTCGTGAATACAAGCAGGAGCAACGGTTTGCTGCTGACTGGTCCAGCACGGCTTCCGGTTTCAGTGTGAAAAATGCATGGCCCATCTTCACGCAGATGCGACTGGTGAAGTCGCCGATGGAGCTGCGCCTGCTCCAGCACGCGATCGACATCAGTACCGAGGCGCACCAGCGCGCATGGGCTGCCGCGGGTGATGCAAAGTGGGAGTATGAAGTCGATGCGGTGATGGCTTACACGTTCAAGTTGCGCAATGCCGACAACTGGGGCTATCCCGACATCGTTGGCTGTGGTCCAAATGCGACGACGCTTCATTACGAGGAATCGCAGGGGCCGGTGTCGCAGGGTGATCTGCTGTTGATGGACGTCGGCGCGGAGTACGGTCACTATACGGCGGACATAACGCGCACATTTCCGGTGAATGGCAAGTTTACGCCGGCTCAGGCGGCGATCTATCAGATTGTTTACGACGCGCAGGAAGCGGTGGCGAAGGCGTCGAAGCCCGGGGCGACGTTGTCAGATGTGAGTCGTGCGGGAACGGAAGTGGTGAAGGATGGACTGTTGAAGCTCGGCCTGATCACGGATAAAAATTCGAACCAGCATCGCGTCTGGTTCATGCACGGCACGTCCCACTGGCTGGGCATGAACGTTCACGATGTTGGTGGTGGTTCGAAGATCGTGCCGGGAGTTGTGTTCACGAACGAGCCGGGAATTTATGTGCGGCCCGACGCTTTGGATCAGATGCCGTTCGGCTGGAAGCAGGATGAATGGGAGAAGTTCAAGACTGCCGTGCGGCCCGCGTTTGAGAAGTACAAAGGCATGGGCGTGAGAATCGAGGACGACATGCTGGTCACGGCTGATGGTGTGCGCTGGCTGAGCGAGGCGCTGCCACGAAAGATCAGCGACATCGAGGATTTCATCGCCAAAGCGCGCCGCCAATCCGAATAGCCACAAAAGGCACAAAGAATAAGACCAGTACACAAAAGGCACAAAAAGCACAAAAGAGAAAACAAAATCTCTTATGTGCTTTTTGTGCCTTTTCGTGGCTTAAATAGTTTTTTGAGCCACCCTGAGAACCACCTCAGGGCTGTTCGAAAAAAGCCGTGCTGCGGCGGTGGCTCACCCACCGCCGTCTTTGCTTCTGCAGCCAAACTCGTGAAGAACTGCGCGGCCATCATCTTTGCCGTGCCCTGAATCATGCGTTGGCCCACGCTCGCGATCGTCCCGCCGACCTGCACATCAGCGGAATAGCTCACGGTGGTGCCGTTATCTGACTGTTTGAGATCTAAATCACCGGAGCCTTTGAGAAATCCCGGCTGGCCTTTGCCGTCAACAACGATGCGAAGATGTTCCGGCTCACGCAGATCTTCGAGGCGGGCAGTTCCGTTGAAGACACCCTTGATCGATCCCACACCAGCCCGGATTGTGGCTGCGAACGTGTTCTCCGCTGTCTGCTCGAGCTTCTCGCAACCAGGAATGCAGCGCTGCAACACCTCCGGATTGACGAGGCATTGATAGACGCGCTCTCTCGTCGCGTCGAGCTCGTGAGTGCCTTCCAGTTTCACTGCACGCGAGCCTTCGCAGCTTCAATTCCGCGGCGCGTGTGCACCTGCGCGAGGTGACAACGGTAATCGCCTGACGCGTACAAATCGGTATTCGGATCGATACCGTCGCAGACGTGCGCGACTGCGGTCACGATCGCTTCGCCATCCAGGTTTGTTCCGGCGAGTGCCGTTTCGACGGCTTTGGCGCGATACGCTTTAACGTCCACGCCAGTCACGCCAATGCCAGCCGACTTGCACGATCCATCATCGTTCAACGAGAGATTCACCGCGATCCCGACGACCGCGAATCCGGACGCGGGATGCGGCACTTTTTGATAAGCCTGGCCGAACCGTCCGCTCGGCTTCTTGATGCGAACTTCGCGGAGTATCTCGCCCGGCTGCAGATCAGTCGTCAATAGATCGACGAAGAAGTCTTTGGCTTTGACAGTGCGCTCGCCGTTTGGCCCAACGAGAACGAGATTCGCATCGAGCGCGAGCACCGCCGCCGGCCAATCGCCCGCCGGATCCGAATGCGCGATGCTGCCGCCAATCGTTCCCTTATTTCGCACCTGAACGTCGCCGATGCTCTTCGCACACTCAGGCAGGAGCGGACAAATCTGCTGCAATAGATCCGACGATTCCAACTGGTAGTGAGTCGTCGTCGCACCGATCAGGATCTGATCGCCCTCTTCACGGATGTAGGCCAGCGATTTGATACGAGCGATGTCGACGAGCAACTGCGGTTGTGCGAGACGCAGCTTCATCGCCGGAATCAGGCTGTGCCCACCGGCGAGCACCTTCGCGCCATCGAGGTCGCTTGCGAGCAACGCGACTGCTTCATCGAGCGTCGCGGGCGCCTTGTAGTCGAATTGCACTGGAATCATGATCTGCTCCTAATGTCCATTGATGATCCGCCAAATATTTTCCGGCTTGACCGGCATATCGAGATGCTTCACGCCGAACGGCGCGAGCGCATCGACGATCGCATTGACGATCGCCGGCGTCGCTCCAATTGTCCCTGCTTCACCAACGCCTTTAACACCAAGCGGGTTGACCGGCGACGGCGTCTCCGTCCGATCGAGCTCAAATTCCGGAACATGCGACGCGCGCGGCAACGCATAATCC
>Ga0105247_10003622_pt1 | contig 10026 bp, 9 predicted proteins | sample KBSS24metaG_FD_81519 | JGI IMG/M metagenome (GOLD analysis project Ga0105247, IMG submission 81519) | Switchgrass rhizosphere microbial communities from Kellogg Biological Station, Michigan, USA - KBS S2-4 metaG | ecosystem: Host-associated > Plants > Roots > Rhizosphere > Soil | place...
CAAAGGTGCTAGTGTCCCTTTGCTTCCGAAGCTCGCATCAGCGGGTGCCGCGCGCGTTTGCGAACTTCGGAATCGGGACACTAGCCGCTCGTTCGGCTAGGATCGGGCGCGACACGGCCCCGACATCGCGACCGCAGGAGGATTTGTCATGGATGCTGTCACACCGCAGGCAGAAAAATCCACCGACCAGCATTCGCATGTGGTGCGCCCCGCCAATATGGAATGGCAGAAGACGCGCTTTCCCGGCTGCGAGGTCAAGACGCTGCTGTTCGATCCCGCGACCGGTCTCGTCACCGCGCTGATGCGGTTCGAGCCGGGTGCGATCCTGCCCGACCATGAGCACGTGAAGATCGAGCAGACCTACGTGCTCGAGGGCAAGCTCGTGGACAAGGAGGGGCCGGCGGCGGGGCTCGAGGTCAAGCCCGGCGAATTCGTCTGGCGCGAGGAGGGCAGTCGCCATGTCGCCTGGACGCCCGAGGGCGGGCTGATGCTCGCGATGTTCCAGATCCCGAACAAATTCCACGAGCGCGACGGCCGCGTCACCGATCTCGGCGGCCAGGACTGGGAAAGCGTCTGGGGCCACGCACTGAAGGAGTGAAGTCGCCTCATGCGCCCCGAAATCGGCACTTAAAGTGGCGCAAGTCTGGTAGATCCGACTTGCGTGCGCCAGCGGTGCTAGAACGCGTGCGCGCTGGCCGCGTGGTGGAACGGTAGACACAGCAGACTTAAAATCTGCTTCTGGGAAACCGGAGTGCCGGTTCGAGTCCGGCCGCGGCCACCAAAAGCGGCGAAAAATCAGATACTTCTATCTCTTAATCGGTTCGAGCCCGAAATCCGCAGGGTCCTCGTGCGGCGCTCGTGTCCGCACTGTGTCCGGCACGTTCTCGAAAGCAATGGGACGCCGACGCGCCTGTATGGCGCGTTCCGCGGCTGCCCGAAACGTCATGTCCCGTTCCGTTTCGCTTCGCCCCCCCGCCGGCGCTCGTCCATGGTTGGGACCGCAGGTACGCCGCCATCATTATTTGCGTCACCCCGCCATCCACCCGCCGCGACCTAATCTGATCGAGCGCGGCTTGGGTGGGATATCCGTCTTCGCGTAACGCAAGCATCACCACCGCGTAGCGCGTGGCGCTCATAAGGTCATCACCCTCCTTGTGCACCCTCCCATCCTTGCGGTGATAGAGCCGGTATTCGTCGAACCAACCGGTAAGGTGCTTGAAAACCTTGAAACGCCCACTCTCCATCCGAATCAGCATGTCCGCGAGACCGGCCTCGACCGAGCCATCGTCGAATTGGGCGTGCACGCCGAGCATCTCGAGGCCTTGCGCCTGGTACTGATCGGCCAACGGCTTGCCGGCGCCGTCTCTCTGCGCCCATCGCGCGGCCAAGCCCAGGGAAGGTTCTTGCCCCAAAGCCTGAGCGCTGCAGCGTGAATAACGGCTGTCATCTCGCGGACGCGGTAAGACTTGGTTACATAGACGGTGTCGGTGTCGCGATCCCATACCAGCTCAACCGCCGCAAAGGGATGATCCCAACCGAAATCCATGCCGCCAATGCGCGGCCAATGTTTCGGGAAGTCGCTGTGCTCAATCGCGAGCGTCTCTTCCGGCACCGGGAATATCTGCTGGGCGGTGCGGCGGTGGGTGGCGTAGCCGCTGGCGGCCCGCGCGCAGCACACGGCAATGCCCGATGATCGGATTTCTCAACGGCGGATCGTCCTGGGAATATGCACAGATGGCGGCCACCTTCCGCAAAGGTTTCGGCGAAACCAGCTTACTCATCGTTGTGCTTGCCTTAGTGAAACCTCTGTCGCCGCCGGGTGATTTGTCGGGTCAACTCATCTGCGGCCCAATCGAGGCATAGCTTTCGTTGGTCCTTGGGCAGGCGTAGATCAGCGTCTTTAAGGACGGTAGGTGCTAATTTGTAAGTAACAGCCGGACCAAAGGCGTTCGTTTAATCACGGTGGAGTGGGGCATGCCGGTTGAGAAGATAGATACACTTGTTGTGGGCGGCGGGCAGGCCGGCATCGCCATGAGCGAACATCTGAGCGTGAACGGCGTGCCTCACCTCGTTCTCGAGCGGAACCGGGTCGCTGAGCGCTGGCGCTCAGCGAGATGGGACTCGCTGGTGATGAATGGTCCCGCGTGGCACGACCGCTTTCCCGGTCTCACCTTCGGCGATGTCGACAAGAGCGTTAGGCCAGACGATTTTCCACTTAAGGACACCGTTGCAGACTATCTGGTGGCTTACGCGAAGAAGATTGCGGCGCCTGTCCGGTGCGGAGTCGAGGTTTTGAAGGTCGACAGGAAGGTCGGGCAGCGCGGCTTCCGTGTTGAGACGTCTACGGGGGCGATCGAGGCCGACAGAGTCGTGGCCGCGACCGGCGCGTTCCAGCGCCCGAACGTGCCCGCCATGGTGCCCGCCGAGACAGGCGTGCTGCAGATGCACTCGACCGCATACCGCAACCCCGCGCAACTTCCCCATGGCGCAGTGCTGATCGTCGGCTCAGGCTCCTCCGGAACCCAGATCGCCGAAGAGCTTTTCGAAGCGGGACGGAAGGTCTTCCTGTCGGTGGGGCCGCACGAGCGTCCGCCGCGCGCGTACCGTGGGCGCGACTACTGCTGGTGGCTGGGCGTTCTTGGGAAGTGGGATGCGGCTGCCCGGGAGGTCGGAAAGGAGCACGTGACGATTGCAGTGAGCGGAGCGCACGGCGGGCATACGATCGATTTTCGCCTGCTGGCGACGAAGGGGATGACTCTCCTCGGCCGCACCGAGGGCTGCAGTCGCGGCGTCATGAGGTTTGCGCCGGACCTCCTCCAAAACCTCGGGAAGGGAGACGCGAATTTGCTCTCCGTGCTGGACGAAGCCGACGCCTATGTCGCACGAAATGGTCTCGAATTGCCCGAAGAGCCGCAAGCGCGCCGTACCGTGCGGGACGCGGACTGCGTGAAGAACCCCATCCTTTCGCTCGACCTCGCCGGCGCGGGCATTGCAACCATCATCTGGGCGACCGGTTTCACGACAGACTACAGCTGGCTCAACGTCGACACTTTCGACGAGAAGGGCAGGCCAAGGCATCAGCGTGGCGTCTCGGCAGAGCCGGGAATTTATTTTCTGGGGCTGCCCTGGCAATCACGGCGAGGATCGAGTTTCATCTGGGGCGTCTGGCACGATGCCAAGTATCTCGCGGACCAGATCACCATCCAGCGCAACTATATGGCCTATCACGAAGCCGCATCCCGCCGACGATGACGCGCTGCCTTCCCGGGAATGATGCAAGCTGCCCGCTGTGCGGAAAACCCTGGAATGCCGGTGCCTGCCGCCGTGCGGCTTCCTGTCTTTAACGCACGATATCATGGTGGCTCGAATGGCCCACAGACGAATTCGCAAGTTCAACACCAAGCACACATATCCGGAGCAGAGGCTCGATAATGATCTGGCCCAGGCGGTGGTGACGCAAGGGGGAAAGACCGTCTGGCTGCGCGGGCAGTGCGCCCAGAACCTCGACGACGCCGTGAGCATCGACAGTCATGATCCGGTCGAGCAGACCCACAAGGTCATGCAGAATATGCGCCAGCTCATCGAGGAAGCCGGCGGCAAGATGGAGCATCTCGTCAAGATCGTGGTGTACATCACCGATATTCGCCACCGCGAAGCCGTGTACCGCACGATGGGCGAATACATCAAAGGCGTGCATCCGGTTTCAACGGGCCTCGTGGTCCAGGCGCTGGCCCGACCCGAGTGGCTGGTCGAAATCGACGGCACGGCCGTCATTCCGGACTGAACGCCGGAGCAAACGTCGGAGCGAACGGAAACTTATTCCATGACCTTCTCGCTGGTCACCCGCTGTCGAGAAACCGGTATGTTCGGCATCGCGGTAGCCTCGTCGTCGCCGGCGGTCGCTGCCCGCTGTGCCTATGCCCGGGCAGGTGTCGGCGCCGTGGCCTCACAGAATGTGACGGACCCTTCGCTTGGTCCGCTCGCTCTCGACCTCATGCAGAGCGCCATGAGCGCCGAGGCTGCGATCGCGGAAATCCAGAGGCGCGGCCAGTTCATGGACTATCGGCAGTTGCTCGCGGTCGATCAGCGGGGTCAGACGGCCATTCATTCAGGACGAAATTGCCTCGGCATCTGGGCGCAAGCCCATGCCGAAGACGTCGCTTCTGGCGGCAATCTGCTGGCCAATGACCGTGTGCCGCAGGCGGTCGTAGACGGCTTTCTCGCGAGCTCCGGCCATTTGGGCGATCGCCTGATTGCCGCGATGCGCGCCGGCTTGGCTGCCGGCGGAGAAGCTGGCCCGATCCATTCGGCCGGCCTCAAGATCGTGGATCGCGTGAGCTGGCCAATCGCCGATTTGCGGTGCGATTGGACGCAGGATTGCCCGATCGAGGCGATCGCAACGCTTTGGGGCATCTATAAGCCGCAGCTGGACGCCTACGTTCAGCGCGCCCTCAACCCGGATGAAGCACCGAGCTATGGTGTCCCCGGCGACGAATGATGTCGCGCGCCATCAAACAATCAATCAAGGCGCTCAGATGCGGATGAATCGTTTTTCTTGCTTTTTTCACCCCCGCACTCTCGAATTGGTAGGGGGCGGGGGGCAAAAAAATCATAACAAGATTCTTGTGCTTCAAAATCCCCTAGGTGTACGGAATCGCCGAGAGTTGATTTAAAATCAAATATTCAAGTCATCGACGATACTTGTCGGTCGTTTCGCGAATATTGCGGTGTTGAGTGGGGGGGCGCGGGCAAAAAATTATAACGCGATTTTTGGGCCACCCACACCCACATTCCCGGTGGGGGCCAAAAAATCAAAACAATTGCACGGGGAATCCGGACATCGACAATCACGGCGCTTTGACGATCTGCTTGCACGCGGGGGGCAATCCGGCCAGCGTCAAAACCGGTCTCGGTTTGCGCTGCCGCGGATGCAGCGTCGATTCCTTGAACCAGAAGTCAAGCTCGCTACCGCAGCCGTCGCTTGGGAGCGGCGGTGCTGGCGGCTTGCATTCCGCACTGTCTGCCGGACAGGCGATTTGGACATGAAAATGCTCGGCGTGACCATACCAGGGACGCACCTTGTAAAGCCAGGTGCGATCAGCTCCGGCCTCGCGGCACAGCGCCTTCTTGATCGCGGCATTGACTAAGATGCGGACGACCACCGGATCCTCCGCAGCCGTTCGGAGGAGCGCAGTATGTCTGTGGGTCCACACTTTCGGATCAACGTCGCGCAGATCGGGCGCGACCACATCGGTGGCCGAGCCGAACTCGCGCTCCTCGCGGCTTTGCACGTGGTCTGGCATCCGCGCAAACCAAATATCGACGTCGAGGCCGATTTGATGGCTGGTGTGCTCAGAAAGCATCGGCCCGCCGCGCGGCTGAGACATGTCGCCAACCAAAAGACCGTTCCAGCCAACCTTTGTTGCGTTCGTGGCAAACCGTTCGATGAAGCGAATGAGTTGCGGATTGCCCCAGTTGCGGTTACGCGACGGCCGCATGACTTGCCAGGTCGGCCCAGTGATCGGCAGCGACACGGCGCCGGCGAGGCAGCCGTCGAAATCGCCGCCGATCGAGCGCGGCGGTCCGGGAGACGGCGTCAATTTGCGCGCGAACAGTTCTTTGGCCGGCGTTGACAGTGCGTCCGGATTTTTCAGCGGCGGCAGGGGCCTGGGATTGAGTGAGCCGGGAAGCATCGGGTCAATCAAGTGCTTTTCCTGCGCGACGGCGGAACTCGTGGCGGCAGAGAAGAGGACGGCGAGCAGGCAAACGACAGCGCGCATCCGCAACTATACTCCCTCTGGGTCTGTAGGAAACTGGAATAGGCACTTGCGTATCTCAAGACTGACCGGCTGTGTCGGCGCCATTTAAAGAAGTCACTTTTTGCGCCAGTTACAAATGTCACTGTTTTGGGGTGAAGGGTAGCCGCCTTTCCTCGTTTCGGGGTTGAATGGCCTTGCTCCGCGCTATCCGACCTTGAACATTGTGATTGCGCTGGCCACGTCGCCGCGGTGCCTTGGCCGACCGCGACATGTCCAGCTCCTTCTGCTTCTCGGCGATGTAGGCAAGCACCGGACCAAGGCGCTTGTTCTCGACGATGGCAGCCTGATTGACCTGCGGCCGCTTGTCGAAGGTCCGATAAGGGAGGTCCACGCCATTGTGCCGGATCGCAAATCGGCCATCAGGATAATCGAGGACCATGACCCGCTTGCAGGCCAAGGATCGTGTGATCTCGTTCGGCTCCAAGATAAACAGCACCTGGTCGTATTGCAGCGTCAGATTTTTGGAGACCGTGCGATCCTCCTTCCAGGCAAAGGCGTCATCGAGATCGTCATCGCCAGCGAGCGGACGATGGAGGTCTCGCTCGTCAAACGGCGGCTTGGCGAAGCGGGCATTGTAGTCTGCCATGAACGTCGGCAAGAACGCATTGCCGGCCGCCACCGTGTCGATGTCGCGCAGCCGCATCTCCTTCACCAGGCGGTCCTGCAGCGTCCCGTTCGCCCGCTCCACGCGGCCCTTGGCCTGCGAGGAATTGGCACAGATGATGTCGCGATGCAGGATCAGTTTCATCTGGCCCTGCGACGCTGCCATTTCCGTGCGCAAGGCGTCGATGTTCTGCAACGCCGCATGCAAGAAGCGATAGGTCCCATTCGCGTGTGTCAGGCTGTCGCCGGAGATGGCATAGAAGGTCGTGGAGATGTTGGCGCGCTTGAGCCGCGGCAGCGTGACGTTCAACACCGGATACTGCTGTCCCTTGGCGGCGAGATAATTCATCTCGAACATATCGCGGTGCCCTTCCACGATGATCGCCTCCCGGTGCACGCGCGCGACATCCTCACTTGCCATTCCGCCCTCCCGTGAAACTCGCCGCAAGCAATTGCACTGCCGCGCGGCGGCTATCAAGTGGGGCTCTTGCTCCGACTGCCGATTGATTGAATGATCCGGCTCGCACGCGCTCCGGCCAACCGCTGGTGGAGAAGCTTCGATGAAGCAATGGATGATGATCGCGGCCGCCATTGCCGGGGTTGCATTGCAACCGGCGGCATCGGCAGTAGCGGCGGATTATCCAGTGCGTCCGATCACGCTGATCGTTCCGCAGGCGCCCGGGGGCGGCAACGACGTGATCGCCCGTATCCTCGCGGAAACGATGAGCCGCACATTGGGCCAACAGATCATCGTCGAGAACCGTCCCGGAGCCGGCGGCACGATCGGTACGCGCCAGCTCGCGAAAAGTCCGCCGGATGGATACACGCTCGTCATGGGCAGCACCGGAACGGTGGCGATGGCGCCGTCGGTGTTTCCGAACGTGGGATACGATCCGCGCAAGGACTTCGCACCGATCGGACTGATCGCACGGAGCGCCATCGTCCTCGTCGTCGGGCCGGCGGTAGCCGCCCGATCCGTGCGCGAGCTGATCGAAGCCGGCAAGGATGAACCGGGCAAGCTGACCTACGGATCCGGCGGCGTCGGCAGCGGCAATCATCTTGCCGGTGCGCTGTTCGCGACCATGGCCGGCATCAAGATGACACACGTGCCGTTTCGCGGCGCCAATCCCGCGATCAACGACGTCATCGGCGGCCACCTCGCGATGATCTTCAGCAGCCTGCCGCCCACGCTCGGCCACATCAAAAGTGGACAGCTGCGCGCGCTGGCGATCGGCAGTCTCAAGCGCTCTCCGATCCTGCCGGACCTCGCGACCATCGACGAATCCGGATTGCCTGGCTTCCAGGCGCAACAGACCTATGGCTTGCTGGCTCCGGCCGGCACGCCGGCAGAGATCGTCAAGCTGCTCAACGGCGCATTGCAGGAGGCGCTGGCCTCGGACCTCGTGAAGGCGCGCATCGCCGCCGACGGCGCCGAGCCGGCGCCGGGATCGCCGGAGGATTACGCCCAGGATATCGACCGGGAAGAAACCAAATGGTCGAAAGTGGTGGAAGAGGCCGGCGCCAAGGAGCGCTGATCCCGATCCCCGGATCATCGTCTGTCGATATCCGAACGCAAAGAGGTAAGCCGGCGATGCAGCGTGACCCGCAGGTCGATCTGATCTTCTCGCACTTCATTCCACGCTACGAGGCCACCGGCGTCGACCCGAACGATCTGCGCGCGCTGATGCCGCGGGTAACGCAGTGGCAGGACTGGTGCCGCCTCTGGTCGGAGGAAGGCGCGCGCCACGAGACACTGGGCGAGGAAGCGAAAGCGAAGAGCTACCGCAGGACCGCGGCGGAATCGTTTGTTCGCGCGGCGATGTACTACCACTACGGCAAGCACCTGTTCGCCGATCGGGCGGAGGAATTTCAACGCGCGCACGAGGCCATGCTGCGCTGCTATTCCGCCGGCGCGGCGCATCTCGATCCGCCGATCGAGCGCGTCGAGTTTCCCTACCGGGGGGTGGCGATGCCGGGGTGGCTGCGCAAGCCGCGCGGCGTCGCGCGGCCGCCGGTCGCGATCATCCTGCCGGGGCTCGATGCCTGCAAGGAGGAGCTGCATGCCTGGGCCGAGGGCTTTGTCGATCGCGGCCTCGCCGCTCTGACGCTCGACGGGCCTGGCCAGGGCGAGACCTCGTTTCATCTGCCGGTGACGCACGAATGGGGCGGCGTGATCGGCGCCGTCATCGATGTGCTGGAGCGACGCGACGACGTCGACGGGTCGCGCGTCGGCGTCGTGGGGCAGAGTCTGGGCGCGCTCTATGCGCCGCTCGCCGCAGCCGGCGAACCCAGACTCAAGGCTTGCATCGCCAATTGCGGCCCGTTCGACTGGGGCACCGTGCTGCCAAAAATGCCGAAGGTTTCGCAGGAGGTCTTTCGCGTCCGCTCGCACTCGAAGACGATCGAGGAATGTCACGAGCGCGGCAAGGCTTTGACGCTCGTGGGGCGTGCAGAGAACATCAGGTGTCCGCTGCTGGTGATCTTCGGCGCCGGCGACCGTCTGATTGCTCCGGCGGAGGGCGAGCGGCTGGCGCGCGAAGCGTCGGGGCCGTCCGAGCTCGTCGTCTATCCCGAAGGCAATCACGTCTGCTTCAACATCAGCTACAAGTTTCGCCCGCTCTCCGGCGACTGGATGGCGAAGACGCTCGGACACGCGTGAAGACCGCGCGCATCGGCCCGGGCGTCGACAACCGGCGATCGTGACGAGCGGCTTGAGAACGCGAGGGATGGTGCTCGCTTCGCGCTTTGCGACCATGCCGGAACGGGTTCAACCGTCACCTGCGGTCTGATCGTGTGATTCCGCTGCGACGGAGCGGAGCGCGGATCCTTCCACCTGGAACACGTTGACATCCGTCCGACGCGGCCTCCATCCTGACGGCAAAAAGCACAAAGCCATTGGGAGGATATCTTGCGCCGATCAATCGTCGCCGCCTTGGCGGTCACCGTCTTCACTTTTGTCGCTCTCGTCCGCGCCGACGCGCAGGCACCGATCCGCGTAGGTTTCATGACCACCAAGACCGGGCCACTCGCGGCCATCGGCCTGCAGATGGAAACCGGCCTTCTGCAGTTTCTGAAGGAGAGAAACTACCTCCTCGCCGGCCGCAAGATCGAGCTTTACACGGTCGATACCGCGGCCACGCCGGCGGTCGCCAAATCCAAGCTGCAGGAACTGATTCAACGCGACAAGGTGCACGTCGTGCTCGGTCCACTGGCGGCGTTCGAAGCGCTGGCCATCGACGACCAGATCCGGGAAGCCAAGCTGCCGATCATTTCCACGTCGGCGGCGGCCGAGGACCTCACCCAGCGCAACATCAATCCGTGGTTCGTGCGGGCGACGTCGAGCTCGGCGCAGCCCAGCCATCCGCTCGGTGAGTATGCGGCCAAGGTGCTGGGTTACAAGCGGATGGCGATCTTCGCCGACGACTTTGCCTATTCCCAGGAGGTCAGCAGCGGCTTCCAGCGCGTGTTCGAGGACAACGGCGGCAGGATCGTGCAGAAGATCTGGACCCCGATCAACGCCACCGACTACGCGCCCTATCTGTCGCAGATCAACCCAAAGATCGACGCGATCTTCCTGGGCTCGGCGGGATCGAACAGCCTGCGC
>Ga0105247_10003624_pt1 | contig 10025 bp, 17 predicted proteins | sample KBSS24metaG_FD_81519 | JGI IMG/M metagenome (GOLD analysis project Ga0105247, IMG submission 81519) | Switchgrass rhizosphere microbial communities from Kellogg Biological Station, Michigan, USA - KBS S2-4 metaG | ecosystem: Host-associated > Plants > Roots > Rhizosphere > Soil | place...
AACCCCATTATCCGGTTAGCCAATCAGGAGAAAAAAGCGTGAGAAATCAAAGTGAAATTTTAGAACTGGCTCCCCGGGCTGGATTCGAACCAGCGACCATTCGATTAACAGTCAACGAGCCCCCTTCGGCCGAGCGCAAAATGGCACCCCGAATGGGCAGTGCATACGGGCTCAAGCTGAAAGGCGTCGCCTCGATTGGATTTGCCACCCCGGGCAGACATGTTGGTGAAGCAGTCGACAGAAATAGCCGCACTCACAAGACGATGACTTCCAGCCGTTCAGCCCGCCGTGCCCGGCGGCGCAACACCTGAACGGCTGCCGTCAAGATTTTCGTCAACCTTAGCATTTCTAACGTGACGCCAATCGGCGCCATTTGGTTTCGACCCGCGCCTTGATTGTGCGAATACGGGCTTCGTGAACAGTCCAGAAGGCCCGGCTCGCCGCGGGCGTCCCCTGCCGATACTGCGCGTAGACCTCCTTCGGTGCAATGAGGAGCGACTTGGACTGGTTGTTCGCAAGCGCCGAGGCCGGGATGATAGCAGGCGGCGTCGGCCCTCGGGTCGAAAGGGGGGCGCCCAAAGCTGCGAGATGTTTACGGGCCCGATTGCAATAATTCACGGAGCGTGGGGTCATGACCTCTTGGCCGTGACCGGCGCGGTATTTCATGAGGGTGCGGCACAGGTCACCATTGGCCAGGCGCCACGCCTTGCTCAAATAGGCGACGCCGTAGTGGATATTGATGTCCGGTTTTGCGAGTTCCTCGGTGCTGCCCCTGAACCCCAGCATCGCCGCCGTCCCGGGCCTGATTTGCATCAGGCCAATCTCGCCGACTCCCCCGATGACCGAGGGGTCGTAGTTGCTTTCGACCTGCACGACGGCATCGGCGACATCCGCCGGCAGGCCGGTCTTTCGAACTTCCTGCTCAACCATAGCGCGGACGGCCGCCCTGAAAGAGGGCCCCGTCGACTCGCTGGAAACTTTTGGTCCGTTTGCCTCCGTCGGCGGTTCCACTGGCTTCGGCTCGGCCGCAGCCGCGTTCACGTGTGGTTCAGGTTGGGGCTCCGCAGCGTGGACCGCCGCTGAGGTGATCGCGCCCGCCATGGCAGCAAGCAAAGTGCTGGCTAAAATGTGGCCAAACCCCAAGCTATTCATCCAAGCATTCCCATCGCGATCATCAGCTCGCATTGCGAACGCCTTCCTATGCATCCATTACGATCAACCGGACGGCGCTCCGCCTCCGCCTGAACAATGCCGCGGGCGGCGCAGTTCGGGCGGAGGCGGAGGATCATGGCAAAGCGTATATCTGCTTGCCGCTACTTCTTCGTCCTATTATTTGCGGACGATCCGGTGGTCGACTGCTGACCCGGAGCGCTTTCTGAATGGCCGGGCCCAGCTTTATTGCGCTGGTGGCCGGGAGCGCTTTCCGAATGCCCCGGACCCTTATTTGTGTTTGGCTGATGACCTGGTGCGAACTCGGACTGGCCCGGGCCGCTCTTCTGTACGCTGCCTTGCGCAAAGGCCGCCGTGGCCAAAACCATGGAAGCCGCTACGATCACTGGTTTAAGCATTCAGTTCTCTCCTCTTGCATAATGCGTGGAGAGAACGTGCCAATATCCTGGGTGTTCCGGATTTTCCCGGTGCTTCGTCGGAAGGGCTGGAGGTACTAACACCACTTCAGTGGAAAGCACCGCCTCAGTGTGTAATTTCGGGCGGGTGGGGCAGGCCGTAATTCTCGGCGCGCTTGGCCAACTTTCGATACGCTTCCGCCTGGTGTAGCAGAGCTTTCTTGAATTCTGATTGCGCTTCATTCGCCGCAAGGCGTTCGAGGCTAACAGCGCGCTCAAGATAATCCGTAAGCAACTTCATTCCGCCTTCGCGGGACGCTACCGCATTGGCAACGCTTGAGCGTCTGCGGATCCTAGCAAAGCGCTCGGGCCTTTAGCGCGTCCGGCTGCAATGTACCTCCGGCATCCAGAGCGTCGGGTGAACTACGCGGCGAACTTATGAGCCGGGGCCATAAGTTTCTCTGGCGGAATGGTACTGGTCCGTACCTTGGAAGTAGTTTCTCCGATTTTGTGGCAATTCGGACAAATGAACAAATGGCTGATGAGCTCTGGCTCAACCAAGCTCGATCGACTCCACTTCATCTCGACATAGCAGCCAGGGCAGATCGGGGGCTCGATCTCGTCAAGTGCTCGCTTAAGCCTATCAACCACGCAAATTTCCTGTTCCTTGCCTTCGAGTCAATCCTCTAACTGAAGTTCCAGAATTGGTCATCCAAAAAGGTGGTCCACTAGTGGCAACTTTCTGCAACGAGTTCTATTTCTCGTCAAACCATCAAGTCCGACATACCTCGTGAACAATTGGGGCAAGTTATTGTTAGTCGCATCCAGGCGGTGGCATCAGCCCAAGACCTGTTGAGCGCAACGGGTGACGAGGGTTCGGACCTTCGAACTTTGGTCGATGCGGTTGTGAAGCCATTGTCGCCCGATGCCTCCCGCTTGGAAGTCATCGGTCCGCAGGTCCTGCTGCCTGTCGAAGCAACGATGCCGTTTGCCATGATCTTGCACGAGCTGGCAACGAACGCGCTCAAGTTACGGCGCGTGGGCTTCGACGCAGGGCCGTACGGTGATCCAGTGGCGCCTTCAGAAGGAACGACAACTGGAGTTCCGATGGCATGAGGAAGCTGCCACCGTCGAGAAGCCGATTGCCTCATTGAACTCACCATTTAATGTTATCAGGACGCGGATTGGGAGTACCGTCGAGCGCATGGAAGGCTTCCTCGACCGGCGATAGCCTCGCTTTACTCGCCAGGAAGCTCGTTGAGGGCAACGACGTGGAGCTATGGCACCTGGATCGCCGTATCGAGACATTCGGGCACACGTCCGAGCCGCCAATAATGAGGTAATGTATTACTCGCCATCGCGCGCGCTGATCTCAGCCTCTGCCCGAAGCCAAAATTCCAAATCGCGGCCTGCAGGGCATCCGTTCTGTTCCCAAATTTCCCTGGCGCGTGCACTGATCGCCTGCTTTGTGCGTCTCCCCTCCAGACGTCGCCGCGGCCTTTGCCTCAGCTCTTCAATCCAAGCCCTCAGCCGCTCCACGGTCGTCTGATCGGTGACCCGCGATGCAATCCGGGCCGCCTGTTCGATCTTGCGCTCCAGTTCCTGGGGATCTTCCATCTGATCCATAGACCATCTCCATCAAAGAAGACGGTTGAAGTCACAGCTTTGTTCAAAAAGCGATGATGGAAACGTTCTAGGCGGCCCGACGGGCGACGGGTTCCGGGAGAGCTTAACCATCCTCTCGGCCCAGGCATGGTCGAAAACAACGTACAGAGGATCATGGCGGGAACCCGCCCACCGAGCCGACGGGACCAAACGGTTTTCTGCTATATCCTGGTTGAGCAGAGAGGGGTTACTGACACCTCGCACGAGTCCGAGCAGCTCGGCGAGTACGCCCTTCCGCCTCATGAAGATAGCGGTTGAGCGTTCCGGAGCACCAAGCCAAAGGAGCCGGGCAGCTGCCAGCGGTCGTAGAGGGGCAATATGGGCGTACAGCGGCCGAGCCGGCGAAACTTCGCTCGTCCGTTAGCCGCCCGCAAGGCTCCGCGTTATCGAAACGGTGACACTACCATCGGCCTTTAGCTTTGAGGTCTTCGTAGACGCCGATCAGATCGGCAACGTCGAAGTTGACCCCGACCCATTCGCGAATGGTGCCATCTCTGTCGCGGAGAGGTCGTCCACGCGCTAGAACGGGATGGTACTCCCCGTCTTTGCCCCGATAGCGGTGAAGCCGCACCCAATTCTGTCCTGTGCGGACACAGTCCTGCCAAGCGCGCTCGGTCTCGGCCACGTCGTCGGGGAGGAGGGTGTCGTACCACCGCGCTCCGCCCACTTGCTCGAAGGTCATGCCAAGCAGATCGAGGATGGCTTGGCTGCAATAGATCAGTTGACCAGCAGCGTCACAAATCCATATGCCGTGGGGGATGCTCTCGCCTATGGCACGGTACCGTTCCTGCCACAGGTGAACATCAGACAAAGCCCTTGCGAGCCGCTGTTCCAGGGCGCGGTCATCGGCCTCTTAGCTGCGCTCCGCGTCCAAGATACCCCCCTGCGCGCGAATGTTTCGATGTCAACCTCATTTCCACACGTCACAAGACAGACTAGCAAGAGATAAGATACTCCATTCTGCATCGCTGGTCTCGCTTGCAACGGATCACGTCGGTGGACGAAAGTGGAAAGGTCCAATTTCCCGTCAAAACGCGGCCTAATCGGCGGAGCAGCCGTAAAGCTTATTAGTCAAGTTAGTCTACCACCGCGCCCGTCTGCAGACGCGCGTCCAAGGTGAGCTGTAAAGGCGGTCCGGACTGCGCGGCCCGTGCCTTGCCAGCGCGGCTCGAAATCATGCCGCTCTTCGAGCACAGGCGCGTGGAGAAACGGCTCTGGCGCGGGGCTCGGGGCTAGTGAGCGCCAGACCCGTCCCCAAAATGCACTCATACGAGCGCCCAATCTTTATGCCGGGACAAAGCGGCAAAACGGTGTGGCCGCACCGTCAACGAGCGGCTTCCACATAAAGCGGCCCTCTCTCAGCTTGCCAAGCCTCGTAAGCTGGGCACTTGGCGGACGCATCCGCTGGAAGCCCGCCCTGCAGCCGGGCAACGTCTTGCAGTGATTGCATTCGGCGAACCCTCTCCTTTGCGGACTCGATCGAGGGGATTTGGCAAGGGTCAGCTTCGCTCCACCTCATTGTATCGCAGCGCCAGCAGGAACTTTTGTGCGCATATCCTGTTGGATTTACGGGCTTTGAGGAGGAATGAAATGCGTAACGATGAATTTGACCGCCGCCCGGGTGCACGAGACAGCGGTATGGGCGGATTGATGCTCGGTATTATGGTGGCAATCGCACTAGCCGCAGCTTTGTATTTCTGGTCACCGTGGAATGGGCCTAAAATCGCTGATAACACTGCGCCTGGTACCACTGTCGGCTCGACCACAACCCGTCCGACCGCGCCTGCTGCTCCGACTGCACCTGCTCCGACCACCATCCGCTAGTCGTACAAAAGGACTGCTGAAGAAAAAACTCCAGCGGTTCTTTTTCATTGCGTTCTGCAATTTGTTTCTTGAGCGCACAAATATGGCGCTGTGCCCGAGCCAAATCGGAGATCGACGCAGATCTGATTGACCGTCGTGCGTTGCACTCCCAACATCCTCGCGAGCATCCGCGCCGGATTGATCACACATTTGCGCCAGCGGCATAGTCGCTGGTTCACGCGGTGGATTGCGTTACAGGCCGCCGGTTGACGGCCCTCTGCGATAAACATGGCATGGTGCCGGTTCACAATGATTCGCAGTTTGTCATGCGATAGGCGCGGATAAACGAGACCGCGGGCATTCGGAATGCTTTGCGTCGAGTTCCACGGTCGCCTGATTGAGAGCGTCCTGGACGTCCAGAACGACATCAGAGCAGATAATCCCCTCGCGGCCGATCAGAGATACTTCGGCGGTCTGTCCCGAGCTGGACAGTGACGGAGATCAGTCCGGCTTGCGGAAAAATACATGGAGACTGGCGTAGATCGACCACCTGCAATGGGTTGCCGATTTAAAATCCTTTGGATGTAAGAAAAAAGGCTCACCCCGCAGCCGGGAAATAAGCGGCAAAGTTCCACCCTATCGGCACGCGTATAGCGGGGCGGCAGCCCCCGCCACGCGATAACTCGCTGCCGAACGTTGCGGCGGCCGCGCAAACTGCTTTAGGTTGTGTACCGCAAAGAAGCCATCTTGTCGGGAAAAAGTGGCAACCTTTCGTCACGTGTCGAATTAGGCTTAAGAGGAACTGCTTGGATACAACTCCCCTGAGGGCTGCTTTTCATCGAGCTTGGGCTCCTCGCTTGGCCCCGAAGAATGATGTGAAAGCGGACGATCAACGTCGCCGCAAGTATCTAAGGGGACGATGGCAAGCTGGCCGAAAGCGATTCAGAGTCAAGCTGCGGTCTTGACGCGTCGGAGAGTTGGAAGGAATGGCAAATTTAATCATGCGGATTGTCGGGCCGTGCAGGTGAGGCCGCTGGGTCAGGCAATATCTTTCCTTTTCTGTTCGCAATAGGGCAGACATTGCAATTTTGTCCCGCTTCTATTCGAACACTAGATTTGCACCGGCGGCGAAGCAAGGGTGGTTGGGTGTAGCAGAGAGAGCGTCGCGTCATGTCAATCTTGCGCAGAGAGAAGAGCGCCGTAGCGGAAGCCATTTCGCTCACACCCGCATCCTGGCGAATTCCGTTCTGGAGCGTCGAGCCTCTGGTCTGTGCTCTCGACTGCATCATTATCGTCGGATCGAGCATTCTCGGTGGGTTCGCATACCATCGATGGGCGCTCGGCGGCGATGGCGATCTCGAAACGTCGCTCGCCGTTGGTCTGCTCGTTGCGGTAAACTTCACGACCATTCTGGTTGCGCGCGGCAGCTATAAGCCACTCAACCTGATCTCGCTCCAGGGGCGTCTCAAAGAAACGGCCGCGATCTGGTTTATCGTCTTTTCGCTTCTCCTTGCGGTCGTGTTCTCGCTCAAGGTCGGAGCCAACCTTTCACGCGGCGCTACGGCGACCTTCATGGGTGTCGGATTGATATCGCTGATCAGTTGGCGCGCAGTATTAAGTTCATACCTGGCAAAGGCCCTCGCGCGCGGAAGTTTTGCTGAACGCCGAGTGGTTCTCATCGGGGAGCCTGATGAAATCGATACTTCAGCGGAACTCCAACGACTGCGTCGGTGCGGCTATCGACCAGTCGAAAGTTTCCCTGTCCTGGAGACCGACTTGGAGGGCCACAACGGCATGTCGCCTCGGCTGCGCAGCGTGCTGGATCAAGTCATCCGGACGGCGCAGTCCGGCACGGTAGATGAGATCCTGCTGGCGATACGTTGGGACCAGCGCCACCTCGTCGACTCCATCGTCACCGCGCTGCGAATCGTTCCGATCCCGATCCGCCTGGCACCCGATCGCACGATTGCTGGACTGCTCCACAAGCCCAGAACGGAGATCGGATCGACGTGGGTCGTCGACCTGCACCGCGGTCCGCTGACATGGAGCGAATGCGCCCTCAAGCGGGCGTTCGATATTACATTTTCCAGCCTGGCGCTTGTCATGTTGGCGCCAACCATGCTGATCGCTGCTATCATGATCAAGCTCGACTCGCGCGGGCCCGTTTTTTTCTCGCAGCTTCGCAATGGTTTCAACACTAAGGAATTCTGGATCTTCAAATTCCGAACGATGACCGTGATGGAACATGGTCCGGAGGTAAGACAGGCGGTCCGCTATGACAAGCGGGTCACGCCAATCGGCCGCTGGCTGCGCCGGACGAGCATCGATGAACTTCCTCAATTCCTCAATGTCTTGCGCGGGGAGATGTCCCTGGTCGGCCCCCGACCGCATGCGACGATCCACAACAATGAATACGAAGGGCTGATCTCAAATTATGCCTTCCGTCATCATGTCAAACCGGGCATCACGGGATGGGCCCAGATCCATGGGTTGCGAGGAGGAACGGCTACAATAGACTTGATGGAGAAACGGGTTGAGCTCGACCTTTGGTACATCAATAACTGGAGCCTGTGGCTCGACATCACGATACTCATGAAGACATTTGCGGCGGTGATCGACCAAAAGGAGGCCTATTGAGCTCGGATACGAGCGAAATCGGGCCAGTCTTTGGACTTCGTGAATGCCGAATCCGTATCTGCAGCTGCTCGCAATGAGACTAATCTAAGCGAGATGGGAAAGATCAAAGCGACACCACGCGATGAGGGGACGAGGTGGAGCAAATGACGCCGATCAAGCTGGAGTTGGGCGATCGTGTCAGATTAACCGAATTGGGAGTGTCTCGGAGCCCGAAGATCAGGGCACGAACCGGTGTAGTAGTGGGCCTGTCTAAGCATTACAGCGGAAGTGCATCGATCACCGTTCTGTTCGATGGCAACATACGGCCGACCACGGTTCACAAATCCTATATCGAGCTCGAAAATGCGGAGGGGTAATCGGTTTTTTCCGCTAGTACGAGCTTCTACTGAATTTTAGACTAGCGCCGTCCGCTTCCTAAATTGATGTTGCTGCCGAGCTGAACGAAACCGCCTGACTGCCTGGCTGAGATGAATTGTTAGAGAGTTCGCGGGAGCAGATAACGTGAGTAAGCTGGATGCTAGGACAATTGCCGCAATGGTATATCTCATGCGCGGCCAGCGTTTCCTATCGAGTCGAGTTATCAAAGTGGTGCATCGTTATGTTTGCAGGCAACGCCGTCAATCCACTCGCAACCTCCCCGCCGGGGTGTAGAGCACGATGTAACGATCGCATTAGCGAGGTCGAAGTACGATCAATTTCCAGCGCGTGCCAACAGGGTATACCGGTGCAAAGTCGATGATATCGTAGTGAACCCGGTCAAAGCAGGGCGGCAGAGCAAACGCCAGCGTTGTGGTAAAAATGCCTACTCCATCCTTTTTAAGCAAACGCAGAATGTCCTCCATGAAGTGCTCGATAGACTAGTGAAAGCCGATGCAATAAAAACTATAAAGTAGGTCATATTTGCCGGGAATTTCGCCTAGCTTCATTTTGGACGCGTCAAAGATCGTCACATTTTTTAGGCCGTTAAATTCCAGGGAATGTCGCAACATTTCGATGTTGCCGCAGAACGAGTCCTCAAAGCGGGGACCAAGGTAGGTATACTTCGTCTTGGTGCCATTGCCTTCGAAGGCAGAAAGGTCTGTCCAGCCGAGTTTCTTCGCAAAAAAAACCATCGAACGCCCGAGGCCCGGCCCGACCTCCAGAATTTTCCTTCCTTGGGCACTGACTCGATGACCTGCTTGAGGACCTCATACTCACTCCACGAGGCGCCATTCTGATCGCTCTCCCAGTAAGCGCGATCACGATCGGTTAAGCCAAGGTTGAAGCCCGGACAGATGGGCTTTATTGCAGCACGTAGGGTTCGCGTCATGGTGGGTGGCGCGCGGTAGACACGTTCCATAGCCGACAACTTAGGTTCCAGCCGCCGCAACTCCGCGTGGAAGGTCTGCACGGAAAACTGAACGGCGATCGTCCCGAGGCGGCAAAAGTTGCCAGTTTTTCCCGAGCGCTGGCCTCGCGTCTCCGCCTGGAGCCGGTACACGATGCTGCGAACAGTAGGAGGATAGGTGCGGCGCCCTGGTGGTACCCGGCGCGTTAGCGACCCTCGGACCGTTCAACGGCCCACATAAACAAAAGTGAACGACTGCAATTCAACAAATGATCATACCGCCGCCCATTCCAGTACGATCGGTGCGGCCTAAGCCGTCTCGTTGTACCTGCCTCCGAGAAAACGTTTCCTGTTTTTCCCGATGGTCGAAGGAACGAAAAGTCAAAGGGAAACATTTCTTCAAGAGCCGGGCGCTACCGGCATTTGACTGAGAGGTCTGTGATGCGAAATTTTGCCTTCGTGGTCGCTACAGCGGCTCTTCTTGTAATTCCAACTTCCTCGGTCTTCTCCCAATCTATTCAGGTTGGTCCGGGCGGCGTCCACGTAGACGACGGCCGTGGTCGAGGCGGCGGCCAATGCGAGGAATTGCGACGTGCCTGTGAAAACAAAGACAGGCTTGGGGAACAGGGCGAAGGAAACTGCCGCAGATACCGCGAAGCCTGCCAAAGACCCGTCCAGCGCGATGTGTGCGGCGAATTGCGCGCGGCCTGCCTAAACAAGGATCAGCTGGGTGAGCAAGGCGAAGGGAATTGCCGTAGGTATCGCCAGACGTGCAGAGGTCGCTAAAGCGCGGCAGCGGACTTAATTACAAACACGTTCGCTGCAACGAGCGCTTTCAGGCGCCGTTGTCCAGTTCCATTTTCTATTTGGATTTGGTCGTAATAGACACTGTTGCAACTCAGCATCAGATTACTCCGAAACTTGATGAGTGCAAGATGTTAACTTGGTTCACATTCCGGCCAACGCTTAGCTCTTTCCGCCAGCCTTCGGGTGGCAGGTGGGAGCCTTCATGCCCGAATACCGTGTCT
>Ga0105247_10003625_pt1 | contig 10025 bp, 9 predicted proteins | sample KBSS24metaG_FD_81519 | JGI IMG/M metagenome (GOLD analysis project Ga0105247, IMG submission 81519) | Switchgrass rhizosphere microbial communities from Kellogg Biological Station, Michigan, USA - KBS S2-4 metaG | ecosystem: Host-associated > Plants > Roots > Rhizosphere > Soil | place...
ATGCGAACGGGCTCCGTACCTATGCGAACGGGCTCCGTACCTATGCGAACGGGCTCCGTACCTATGCGAACGGGCTCCGTACCTATGCGAACGGACTCCGTCCCTATGCGAACATAAGGAATCCATGGGGGCGCGCCCTCCTATGGCTAATACAGAAGTAGTTCCGGATATTTGCGGCGTGACGGAAGGAAATGACGTCGTCGATCCTTCTCCCTCGACGGCACGCCGATTCGTCTCGCCAAAGTCCCTATCCGACCCGAAGCGCCGCCAAGGAAGCGGCGCGCCCCTGTCTCGGCGCCGGTGGGAGGGGCCGGCTGTTCGAGCGACTCGTTCTCGCGCGCCCGTGCGAAGCACCAAGGCCCCCGCCCGCCCGATCCTTCCCCTCACCGCGCGGAACGAGGAGCGAGTTCGGGAGGGGCCCGCCGGCGCCGAGACAGGGGTGCGACGCGCCGTACTCGCGCCCGTCGTCTCTACGGCAAGAGCGCCGCGCACCGTCTCCGCGATAGCGAGAGCCGGCACCGCGCCGTCTCTACCGGCGAGAGTCACCGCCCGCGCGCCGTCTCCCCAAGGGGAGCGAGCGCCGCCGTGCCCCAGGCCGCCTATACGGCGTCGGAGCGGGACGCGAGGTGGAACTCGTGGGTGCGGAGCGCGGGGACGCGCCAGGAGCCAATGCGCCACGTGCGCTTCGTGAGCGCGTCGCAGTTCTTCATCATCGTGACGGGGGACTCGTTGAAGCGGAAGTTGTTCACCGGGCGCGTGATTTTGCCGTCCTCGACGAGGAAGACGCCGTCGCGCGTGAGGCCGGTGATCAGCACCGACTGCGGGTCGACCCAGCGCGTGTAGAAGAAGCGCGTGATGACGAGGCCGCGCGCGACGCCGGAGAGGAGCTCCGCGGCGTCGTTCGCCGCGCCGCCGAGGAGGTGCCACGCGTCGCGGCGACCCGTCGGCTTCTTGCCTTGCTTCGCCGCCCAGTAGCGCGAGTAGGTGAGCGCCGAGGCGACGCCGCGGTCGACGGGCGTGAGCGGATCGAGCGGGAGGCCGTCGTCGTCGAACGGGCGGGAGGGGAGCTCCGGATCGGCGGGATCGGAGCGGAGGGTGATCGAGGGGGACGCGATCGCCTCGCCGAGGCGGTTGCCGCCGCCGGCCTTCGAGAAGAAGGACCGGCCCTCGTCGGTCTTGCGCGCGTCGAGCGCCGAGACGAAGAAGCTCATGAGGTCGGAGACGGCGGCGGGCTCGAGGATGACGGTGTAGCGGCCGGGATCGAGCGACGCGGGGCGCGCCGAGCGCACCGCCTTCTCGGTCGCGGTGCGGGCGAGGGTCGGCACGTCGACGTCGCCGAAGCGGTGCGACGTGGCGTTCCCCCACCCTGACCCGGTGCCGTCCTTGGTGCGCGCGGTGACGGTCATCTCGACGCGCGAGGCGTCGTGGCGCGCGGCGAGGCCGGCCGAGCTCGCGATGGCGCGTGTCCCCGCGCCGTGCTCGAGGAAGCCGGCCACGTCGAGGTGCTGCTGATCGGCGGCGGCGACGGCCTGGGCGATCGCCGCGGCGCGGCCCCCGGCGCCGAGGGCCGCGGTGGAGGGGTCGTGGGCCGAAGGGACGTCGCGGTACGTCTGCGCGGGGAGCGGCGGCATCCACTCCGGGTCCTCCGGGGCGAGGCGCGCCATCTCGGACGCGCGGGTCACCGCGGCGCGGATCGAGCGATCGTCGACCTGGTTCGTGGTGGCGGTCGCGTGCCGCTTGCCGAACGCGACGGTCACGCCGAGGCGCGTCTCCTCGACGTCGCCGTTGGACGTGATCTCGTTCCGCGCGAAGCGCGTGTTCGCGTCGCGGCGAGCGTCGCCGCGGACCACGACGTCGGCCCCCTTCGCGACCTCCCGCGCCAGCGACACGGCCCGCGCGAGCGTCTCTTCGACCTGGCTCATGTGGCGCGCTTCCTCGCGTTGGTGTTCACCACGTTGACTTGCTTGAACCGCGCGGGCGGGCACCCGTGGCTCACCGCGTTCGACTGCGGCGGCTCGCCCTTGCCGTCGTGCAGCGCGCCCCCGAGGCGCCACGCGTCCGCGCCGCCGACGAGGTCGCAGCCGCGCCAGAACTCGAGCGTGTTCGACTGGTAGGCGACGTCACGGAGCGCGTGCGTCACCTTCCCCTGCTTCACCTCGTACGCCATCTGATTGCCGAACTGGAAGTTGTACCGCTGGTGATCGATCGACCAGGAGCCGTCGCCCGTGAGGAGCACGCCGTCCTCGGTCTGCGCCACGATGTCGTCGATCGTCCCGCCCGCGCCGCCGGCGCGGGCCTTCGCCGGCGCCAGCGACACGTTCGGCATCCGCTGGAACGGGAAGGAGCGGTAGTCCTGCGCGTAGGAGGCGCCGCGCGACGCCTTCTCGCCGATCCACGCCGCCTGATCGCGCGTCGTCTGATAGCCGACGAAGAGGCCGTCCTTCACGAGGTCCCAGCGCTGCGTCTTCACGCCGTCGTCGTCGTAGCCGCACGTGGCGAGGCCGCCCGCGGTGGTCTTGTCGGCGTAGATGGTGACGCCGTCCGCGGCGTATTTCAGCTTGCCCAGCTTGTCGACGGTCGCGAACGAGGTGCCCGCGAAGTTCGCCTCGTAGCCGAGCGCGCGATCGAGCTCGGTGGGGTGCCCGACCGACTCGTGGATGACGAGCCACAGGTTCGACGGGGCGAGGATGACGTCGCGCTTGCCCGGGACGACCGACGGCGCCTTGAGCTTCTCGACGGCGTCCTCGGCGATCTTCCGGGCGTCCGCCCGCATCGTCGACGACGCGACGTACTCCCAGCCCGCCTGCCGCGGCGCGATCTCGTGGCGGCGCGCCTCGAACTCGCCGGTCGCCGCGTCGACCGCGGTGGCCTCGAAGCCGGGCTGGACCCGCGTGATCGACTGCTCGATCACGGAGCCGTCGCTGGACGCGAAGATCTTCCACTCGAGCGACGCCTCGTACGTGCCGCGCCCGAACTTGATGCCGGGGACGGCGCGCGCCTCGCCCCACAACGAGAGGAGGAACTCCGCCTTCTCGGCGAGCGGCACGGCGAACGGGTCCTTCTCGACGCGGGAGCTCCAGACGTCGTGGTACGCGGCCACGGGGGCGAGCTCGACCCTCCGCTTGACGATCTTCGCGTCGGCCTGGGCGATGGCGACGGCGCGCTGGGCGGCGGCGCGCGCCGCCTCGGCGGTGACCGCCGACGACGCGGAGAAGCCCCACGCGCCGGCGGCGAGGACGCGCACGCCGATGCCGTAGCTCTCGTTGGCGGCGACCTCGACGAGGTGGTCCTCGTTGGTGGTCAGGCTCTCCGACTGGCGCCGCACGACGCGCGCGTCGGCGTAGGTCGCGCCGGCCTTGCGCGCCGCGGTGAGCGCCGCGTCGAGCACGTCCTGGACGCCCGCGCCGGTGAGTGTCCCGCGCCCGGGCGCGAGCGGCTCGCGCGCGTTCCCGCACGCCGCCGCGAACGCCGCGAAGCCGCTCGTGAGGCAAAAGGTTCTACGGTCGACGATCACGGAGTGCGCGTGTACCACGCCCGCGCGCGGCAAATACACGAGTCGTTCGGCGCGACCGCATCGAGACGGGGCCTCTCCGCTCGCGCCGGCCTCGGCTCACGGCGCTACGGCGGGTCGAGCGGCGCGTCGTCGGCGTCGGCGAACCGGCGCGTGACGTTGGGCGGGATCCGCGCCTCGACGCGGAGCGACGCGCCGTCCCGCGCGATCGACGCGGCGCGGAGGAAGTCGAGGTGCGGCGCGTACCTCCCGGCGAACGCGTCGAGGAGGTCCTTGGCGGACGGCTCGGCGCGCGACGCCGCCTGTGCGTCGAGGTACGTGAGCGTCGCCGTGACGAAGCTGTCCGCGCCGGATCGAAATGCGAGCGACGCGAAGGTGAGCCGGCCGACGAGCGGCGTGAGCATCGGCCCGGCGCGCGACCGGACGCGCAGCAAGAGGTCCTCGCCCGGCGACACCTCGATGAGCGCGTGCGGCGGCGCGCGGTACGGCGCCGGCGCGGCGCGCGCGAAGACGGCGCGCGCCCGGTCCACGGCGTCGCCCGCGCAGAGGACCCAGGTGCGCCCCGGCAGGACGAAGAGCGCCGAGCGGGGGCGGCGCGCGCGCGGCTCGAGCTCCGTCACGCCGCGCGCCTCGCCGCGGACCGTGTAGAGGAGCTCGCCGCGATCGTCGACGAGGCGCGAGGGATCGACGTGCGCCGGCGCGCCGCCCACGACCACCGAGCCGTCGAGCGGCTCGGCGCTGCGGAGCGACACCACGAGGTCGTCGGCGTCCTCGAGCGCCTGGAGGAGCGTCGATCCGATCGCGACCACCTCCGCGCGCGCCAGCGCCATCCGCCGCGCGCGACGCACGATCGGCCCGAGCGACGGATCGTGCGCGATCGCGCTCGGGCTCAGATCCACGACCAGATCGCGATCGCGCTGGACGACGACGTCGGCCCACCCGATCCGCCTGCCCTCCGCGGCGGGCGACGCCGGCGACCTCGCGGCCGGCGAGCACGCGGCGGCGAGCGCGCCGCCCAGGAGCGCCGCGGCGAGCGCCCGCCGCGCCCCGCGGCGGGTCATCGGAGGGCGCGGACCCGCGCCGCCATCGCGCCGACCGTCTCGTCGATCGACAGCGCGGTGGAGTCGACGAGGGTCGCGTCCTCGGCCTGCCGGAGCGGCGCGTGCGTGCGCCCCGTGTCCTGCTCGTCGCGGCGGCGGACCTCCGCGAGCGTCGCCTCGAACGTGACCGCCTCGCCGCGGCGCGTGAGCTCCTCGTAGCGCCGGCGCGCGCGCACCTCGGGCGACGCCGTCAAGAAAAACTTCGCCTCGGCCCGGGGGAAGACGACCGTGCCGATGTCGCGCCCCTCGAGGACGACGCCGCCCGCGGCCCCGGCCTGGCGCTGCAAATCGAGCAGCGCGGCGCGCACCTCGGCGTGGGCCGAGACGGCGCTCGCCGCCATCGCGATCTCGGGCGTGCGGATCGCGTCGGAGACGTCCTCGCCGCCGAGCGTCACGCGGATCCCGCGGGCGGGGTCGCGCTCGAGCCGGATCGCGGCGGAGCCGACGAGCCGCCGCGCGATCGCGCCGAGGCCCGGGCCGTCCGACGTCGTCACGGCAGCGCGCGCCGCCGTGAGCGCGACCACGCGGTACATCGCCCCGGTGTCGACGAGGACGAAGCCGAGCTCGTCGGCGAGGCGCCGGGCGACGGTGCTCTTCCCCGCGCCGGCGGGACCGTCGATCGCGACGATGGGGCGGCGGCGCGTTTCGGGCACGAGGCGCGTATTAGCCGGAGTCGGCCCGAGCCTCAACCCTCGACGTCGACCCGCGCGCCGAGCGCGCGGAGGGTCCCGACGAAGCGCGGGAAGCTGGTCGTCACGCAGTCGACGTCGCGGATCCGCGACGGCCCGCGCGCGACCAGCGCGAGCACCGCGGCGGTCATGGCGATGCGGTGATCGCCCTTGCTCTCGACGTCGGCCGGCTCGAGCGGCCCCTCGCGCCCTTCGATGACGAGCCCGTCCGGGCGCTCCTCGCACGAGACGCCGAACGCCTTGAGCACGTGCGCCATCGTCGCGATCCGATCGCTCTCCTTGACGCGGAGCTCCTCGGCGTCGCGGATCGTCGTGACGCCGGCGGCGCGCGCCGCGAGCGCGCACGTGATCGGCACCTCGTCGATCCCGCGGGCGACGCGCTCGCCGCCGAGCGTCGTCGCCCGGAGCGGCGCGGCCCACGCGTGGATCTCGGCGATCGGCTCGCCGTTGCGCGCGCCCGAGGGCTCGATCGACAGCCCGGCGCCCATGTCGCGCAGCGTCTCGAGGACGCCCACGCGCGTCGGGTTCACGCCGACGCCGCGCGTCGTCACGCGCGAGCCGGGGACGAGCTGCGCCGCGACGAGGAGGAACGCAGCGGCCGACACGTCGCCCGGGATGTCGATGTCGAAGCCGTCCCACGCGCCGCGCCACCCCGCGGGATCGAGCTCCACCATCGTGCCCATCGTGCGGAGCGGGACGCCGAGCGCCTCCATCATCCGCTCGGTGTGATCGCGCGACAGCGTCGGCTCGCGGAAGTACGTCGGGCCGTGCGCGTACATCCCGGACAGGAGGATCGCGCTCTTCACCTGCGCGCTCGACACGGGGCTCTCGTGCTCGAGCGGCCCGAGGTACGTCCCCTCCGGGAGCCCGTGGATCCGCAGCGGCGCGGTCACCTCCCCTTCCTTCTTCGGGTGCGGCGCGCCGTCGATCTTCGCGCCGCGCGCGCGCAGCGGGCCGATGACGCGCATCATCGGCCGGCGCGAGAGCGAGGCGTCGCCGACGAGCGTGGTCTCGAACGGCTGCGCGGCGAGGAGCCCGAGGAACAGGCGCATCGACGTCCCCGAGTTGCCGCAGTCGAGGACGCGCCCCGGCGCCCGGAGCCCGAGGAGGCCGACGCCGTCGACGGTCAGCTCGCCCGCGGCGCCGCTCTCGCCGGGGTCGCGCCGCTCGGGGTGGATGCGCGCGCCCATCGCGCGGAGCGCGTCGGCGGTCGCGACGTTGTCGTCGGCCCACGAGAAGCCGCGGATGCGGCTCTTCCCGGTCGCGAGCGACGCGAAGAGGAGCGAACGATGTCCGATGCTCTTGTCCGAAGGGACCGGCACGCTGCCGGCGAGCGCTGCTTCTGCGGGGTGGACGACGAGGTCAGTCACCCGTCCAGGATGCCACCACAAGGAGCACCCCGGCGAGCGTCGTCGACGCGGCGATGGCCCAGAGGCCCCAGCGCCGCGCCGGGCTCTTGCCGCCGTGCTTCACGAGCGTCCAGCCGACGACGCTGCACGCGATCCCGGCGAGCGCGACCAGCGCGAACCCGCTCTGCATGATCCGCCACCCCGACCCGACCACGGTCCGGAAGCCGAAGACCGAGAAGAAGGCGAGGTGGGCGACGCCGTCGGCGGCGGCGAGCGCCTGCGCGGCGCGCCGGACCGGGTTCGAGGTCTTCGACATCCCTACACAGTGACGCCGCCCGCCCGGGAAAGCAATTCGCGCCGCCAGCCCGGGCCTGGGCGCGCCGGCCGGCTCACCGTCCGACCGGCGGACGGACGGCTCACTGTCCGATGTACGAGGCGGCCGCGTCGGCGAGGGCGCGGAGCGCCTTGTCGTCGACCGCGGCCTTCGCCTCGACGTTCCCCTTCACCACCTGGATGTCGAGGTTCCGCAAGCGCGGAACGACGCCGAAGACCGCGAGCGCGCCCGCCACCTGGCTGAGGTGCCGCAGGCCGTCCGCGCCGTCTTGCGCCTGCGCGTCGGTCGCGTAGGTGAGGCTGCCGGCGACGTTCATCCCGGGGTCGTGGAAGTTGCCGACGACGCGGACCGCCTTCAGCCCGTTGAGGAAGTCGAGGCTCACGGCGCCGACCGCGCTGCCCGCGAGCGACTGGCCGCCCAGATCGGCCGCGACGGCGGTCGCGGCGCCCGACGTCTCGATGGTCTCGATCATCCACGGCGTGATCGATCGCCGCACGCGGCCGTCGCGGATCCGGTCGAGCGCGCGGCGGATCCCCGCCTCGGTCCCGGCGAGCGCCGTCTTGCCGGTGAGGATGGTGAAGCCGACGTTGTCGACGGTGTAGAGCGCGCGCCCCGCGTACTGCGACTCGACGACGAGGCCGCCGCCGCGCGTCGGCGTGTGCTTGCGCGCGAGCTCGCCGATCTTGTCGGCGCTGAAGTGCCCCTGCACGACGGCGGCGACGTCGAGCCCCTGCGTCGAGTAGCTCGCGACGACGATCCGCTCGACGTCGCGCGACGGGCGGAAGTCGGCCTCGTCGCCGATCGGCACGAGGCGCTCGGTCAGCTTGCCGAGCTGCCCTCCGAGCGACCCGTTCGCGTAATACGCGCGCGCGTCGACGTTCGCGACGGCGATCGCGGACCCGGGGAGGAGCGCGATCGGATCGGCGTCGATCTGGTCGGCGCCGAGGTCGCTCGGAGCCTTCGCCTGCACCCCGTCGCCCCCGCCGCCGCACCCGGCCGGCGCGGCGGCCGCGGTGCACGCCAGCGACGCGACGAGCACCGCGCCCGCGACCCGCAGCGCCCGGGCTCGCGGGGCGCGGGCTCGCGGAGCGCGGGGCGCGGGGTCGAAGGAGGAGGCGGGCGCTGGCGGGGTCCGGCGCCGGACCGGGGTCGAGGCAGGTCGGGTCATGGTCAGGGCGACGCCGGGTAGGAGCCGAGCACCTTGAAGAAGCGCGAGACGCGCTTCACGTCCTCGAACGCCGTGACGAGGGGGCGATCGGTCGCGTGCCCCGACACCTCGACGAAGAAGAGGTACGACCACCCCTCGCCGCGCGCGGGGTGCGACTGGATCTGGATGACGTTGACGCCGCGCTCGGAGAGCTGGCGCAGGACGTCGATGAGCGCGCCGGGCGTATCGAGCACGTTGAACACGAACGCGGTGACGTCGTCGCCGCTGCGCCCGGTCGGGCGCCCGCCGACGACCGCGTAGCGCACGCGCTCGCCCGGCTCGTCGGCGACGCTCCGCTTCGCGACGTGGAGGCCCATCGGACCGGCCAGCTCCTCGGCGGCGATCGCCGCGGCGCCGTGGTCCTCGAGCGCGACCTGGCACGCGAAGAGCGGCGTCTTGACGTCGAGGACCGAGGTCCGGCTCGGGAACGTGGCGAGGAGCTTCTCGCACGCGCCGCGATCGGCCGCGGTCGCGTAGATCTTCTCCACGTCGGCGGCGTTCCCGGTGCGGTTCATCAGGTGGAGCGTCACCGTGCTGTCGACGGCCGACGCGATCCGGAGCTCGCCCTGCGTGAGCGCCTCGATCGTCGCCTGCACCGGCCCCCCCGCGCGCGTCTCGAGCGGCACCACCGCGAAGTCGGCGCGGCGGCGCGACACCTCGTCGAGCGCCGCCTCGATCGAGTCGGTGGAGACGAGCTCGGCGGCGGCGCCGAACCGCGCGCGCGCCGCGACGTGGCTCGCGCCCCCCTCCGGCCCGGGGTACGTGATGCGCGACGGCGACTCGAGCGCCATGCACGCGACGAGCACCTCGCGAAAGACGACGCGCAGGTTCTCGGCCGGCATGTCGCCGGTCGACCGCGCGACCAGCGCCGAGATCGCGCCGCGGTCGGAGGGGACCATCGCCGGCACGTCGGCGCCGCGGAGCTCGCCGAGCCGACGGGCGAGCCGGGCCCGCTTGTCGAGCGCGCCGAGGAGCTGGGCGTCGAGCTTGGCCATCTCCTGGCGGAGCTCGTCCATCTCGCGCTTCTTGTCGGTCACGCAAAAAGCGTATGCGAGCGGCCCCTGCCTGTCACCTCGCCCTTGCGCTCGCGGCGCCGACGGGCGCACCGTGGGAGCGTGGCAGTGGACGGCGCGGCGCTCGACGAGCTTCGGTCGAAGTACGTCGAGATCCTGCGCCTGCGCGAGGCGGCCGGCCCGGGGGCGGACGACCCGAAGCGGGCGATGCGGGCGCTCGCCGCCAGGTTCCCCGGCGCGCTCCGCGAGATCGACGACCTGCCGCTCGCGACGATCCGCGCGCGGATCGACGCGCTCGGCGCCGCCGCGGTGGACCGCTCGCGGATCGAGCCGTGGATGGAGGCGATGGCGCTGTTCCACCCGCTGGCGCGCGGCGCGCTCGCCGCGAAGCGGTGGCTCCACGGCAAGCGCGCGCTCGATCCGGGGACCCGCGCCGCGTTCCGCGAGGCGGCGCGCGAGATGCCGCACGGCGCCGACGCCCGGAGGTGGGAGAACGATCTCCCGCGGATCGCGAAGCCGCCGCGCGGCCGCATCACCGAAGCCGTGCTCGAGCGGGTCGGCAGCGCGCTCGGGATCAGCGCGCGCGACGCGCAGTTTTTGGTCTTCGGCATGCGCCGCGAGCCACGGGCGTAGCGGAGCGCGCCGGGAGCGCGGCTTCGGCCGCAGAGCCGCCGCGACCGCGCGCCTCGGCGCCTCGCGGCAGAGGAGCGTCGAGCGTGCGCTCCCGGCGCGCCCGCGGCGGCGCCGGGGCTCGCGCGGGCGCGTCAGTCCTTCGCGCTGCTCGAGCCGGACGACGACGCGGCAGGGGCCGACGTCTTCGGC
>Ga0105247_10003626_pt1 | contig 10024 bp, 7 predicted proteins | sample KBSS24metaG_FD_81519 | JGI IMG/M metagenome (GOLD analysis project Ga0105247, IMG submission 81519) | Switchgrass rhizosphere microbial communities from Kellogg Biological Station, Michigan, USA - KBS S2-4 metaG | ecosystem: Host-associated > Plants > Roots > Rhizosphere > Soil | place...
CTGCACCACTACATGGGTGAAATCGACGGCGCCTTCCGCTCGTGGGGGTTCGCGCGGGGCGGGACCGGCGCGATCTCGAACGCGATTGCGGCAGCGGCGCGGGAGGCCGGTGTCGAGATCCGCACGGAGACATCGGTCGCGCGCATCAACGTGAAGAACGGGCAGGCGTCCGGCGTCGTCCTCGCGAACGGCGACGAGCTGTCGGCCGACCTGGTGCTTTCGAGTGTCGATCCGAACCTGACGTTCATGAAATTCATGGACGCCGACCGCGAGCTGCCGTCTGATTTCGTCGAGGAGATCCGCCGCTACAAGTACCGCGGCTCGTCCGGCAAGGTGAACCTCGCGCTCGACGCGCTGCCCAATTTCACGTGCATGCCGGGGAATGGGCCGCACCTGCGCGGCGCCATCTCGATCTCCCCCGGCGTCGACTACATGGAGCGCGCGTACGACCAGGCGAAGTACGGCGAGTTCTCGCGGCGGCCGTACATGGACATGGTGATCCCGACGCTCACCGATCCGTCGGTCGCGCCGCCCGGCAAGCACATCCTGTCGTGCTTCGTGCAGTACGCGCCATACCACCTCAAAGGCAGGCCTGAAGGCGTGCTCCACAACAGCCGTGAAGGAGAGCTTCAGCTCCACAACAGCCGTGACGCACGGCTTCAGCTCGACAACAGCCGTGGCGCAGGGCTTCAGCCCTGCGATTGGGACGATCAGCGCGAGGCGTTCGGCGACACGGTGATCGACACAATCGCGGAATACGCCCCGAATATCCGCGACATCATCCTGCACCGCCAGGTCCTGACACCGCTCGATCTCGAGCGCGATTTCGGACTGACCGAAGGCAACATCTTCCAGGGCGAGCTGACGCTCGAACAGCTCTTCTTCGCGCGCCCGGTGCCGGGCTGGGCGCAGTACAAGACACCAATTCGGAACCTGTGGATGTGCGGATCGGCGACGCATCCCGGCGGGGGCATCATGGGAGCTCCGGGGCGGAACGCTGCTTTGCGAATACTTCGGAAAACATGACGTTCGTGGTTCGGCGTTCTCCGTTCGTCGTTCAGGTTCGTCGTTCGTGGTTCGACGTTCAGGGTTCGTGGTTCGACGTTCAGGGTTCGGGGTTCGAGTTTCAGGTTCGCGGTTCAGGGTTCAGGGTCAGGCGGCTTCCGTTTCGGGCGCCAGTTCTTCTTGCAGCCTTTCAAGTAAACGATGAACCTCGTTGAGCATTTAATCGACCGTTCGGCGAGCTGTTGGGCACGGACTACCCGCTCGGGTGTGAAGTACCCACGATCGACCCCGTCCTTGAGCGAGTCCTGTGTTTCCATCGTGGAAGCCACAGAGAACTCCACGAAGTGGGCGTTCTCAGCCGGACGGAATCGCCCGAAGCCTTCGGCGATGTTCTTTGTCGACGATGCAGCAGAATCACGGATTTGGTCGCGAAATTTGAAGTCCTTCGAGGCCGGGCCTGTGTCAGTGAGCGCGTACACCTCGCGTTTCAACTCGTCGGCGATCTGCCACGCTTCGAGGTCTTCGTATCGCTTGACACCGGACATGAAGGACACGGTTTCAAACTGCGTGCCGGTTGAACGTCGAACCACGAACGTCGAACGTAGAACGTCGAACAACGAACCACGAACGCAGAACGACGAACGGAGAACGACGAACGTCGAACGATATGGCTTCTGACGCCGTCGTCATCGGCGGCGGCGTGAACGGTCTGGTGACCGCGACGCTTCTGGCTCGCTCGGGGCTGAAGGTCGTGGTACTCGAGCGGGGCGAGCGCGCGGGCGGATCGGCGCTGCTGTCGCATACAGCATCGATCGATCCGTCGCTCGTGAGATCGCTCGGGCTCGAGCAGCATGGATTGAAGATCGTCCGGCCGGCCGCCGACGCGTGCGCGCCGACACTGGACGGCCGCGCGCTGATTCTCTGGCACGACGTGGCCCGTGCAAGCACGAGTATCCGCGCGTTTTCGGCGAACGATGCCGAACAGTACCCGCGCTTCCTGAACAGCTTCGCGAAGATCAGCGCGGTCCTCCGGCGCGTCGCGGCATCGACGCCGCCATCCATCGACGACCCCACCGCGGGAGACGTGCTCGAGCTGCTGAAAGCCGGGCGAGCCTTCCGCGCGCTCGGCAAGGCCGACGCCTATCGTCTGCTCCGATGGATGCCGATGGCGGTCGCCGATCTCGCCAGCGAGTGGTTCGAGAGCGAGCCGCTGCGCGCGACGATCGCGGCCGGCGGCGTCCTCGGCTCATTCCTTGGGCCGCGCTCCGCCGGGAGCGCCGCCGTGCTGATGATGCTCGGCGCGGGCGAGGGACAACCGGTGGCGAGCGGATGGTTCGCCGGCGGCAAGCCTGGCGCGCTCGCCGACGCGCTGGGCGCAGCCGCGCGCCAGGCCGGCGTCGAGATCAGGACAGGCGCAGACGTCGCGCGGATCGAAGTGGCCGATGGCGCCGTCACCGGCGTGACGCTGGCGTCGGGCGACGCGTTTGCGGCGCGCGCCGTCGTGTCCAGCGCCGATCCGAAGCGCACGCTGCTCGGCCTGCTCGACCCGATCCATCTCGCGCCGGAAATCGTACGCCGCATCCAGAACATCCGCACCCACGGCACGCTGGCGTACATGACCTTCGTCGTCTCGTCGTTGCCGCGCTTCGCAGGCATCGAAGCGCTCCACGGCGCCGAGCGGGCCCATGCGCTGTCCGGCCGGATCCGCCTCGCGCGCGACGTCGACGGCATCGAGCGCGCCTTCGACGCCGCGAAGTACGGCGGCTTCGCGGACGAGCCATGGATCGAGCTGACCATCCAGTCGATTGCGGATTCCGCGTCAACGCCGCAGGGGCAGCACGTGATCTCCGCGTACGTCCAGTACGCGCCGTATCACCTGAAAGGCAGGGCTGAAGCCCTGCCCCACAAGAGTGGTCACCTGACAGGCAGACCTGAAGCGCTGCCCCACAAGAGTGGTCACCTGACAGGCAGACCTGAAGCGCTGCCCCACAAGAGTGGCGCAGGGCTTCAGCCCTGCGAATGGGACGCTCAGCGCGATCGCCTCGCGGCCACGGCCACACGCACGATCGAGCAGTACGCGCCCGGCTTCGAAGCCTCCATCGTCTCCCGCACTGTGATGACGCCGCTCGACCTCGAGCGCACGTACGGCATGACCGGCGGACACATCTTCCACGGCGAGCTGTCGCTGGACCAGTGGTTCGTGACCCGTCCGCTGCTCGGCTGGGCGCGCTACCGCACGCCGATCGATCGCCTGTATCTCTGCGGCGCGGGGACCCACCCGGGCACCGGGCTCGACGGGAGATCGGGAGCAAATGCGGCGAGGGAGATCCTCAAGTCGATCAAGGGGTGACACCATAGCCGCATCAACACGCTTTCTTTGTGTCCTTTGTGTCCTCAGTGTCCTTTGTGTTTGCTCGGCCCTCGCATTCGCCCAGATGCAGCCGTCGACGATCTACGGCTTCACACCGCAGTCGTCAGCCGCCGAGCGCCGCCTCGAATACCGCTTCCTCTCCATTCCCTCTGCGTTGAAGGCCCGCGAGGCGCATGCGTTCCTGACCGCCGATCCGCATGTCGCGGGATCGCCGCGCGATCGGGTGCTCGCCGAATGGGTGCGCGATCGCTGGCGCGACTACGGAGTCGAGCAGGTCGGGATTGTCGAGCACCAGGTCCTCCTGCCGTACGCGACCGAGGTGGCGGTCGACATGCCGTCGCCGTCGCGATGGAGGGCGACGATGAGGGAGGAGCCGGTCGAAGGCGACCCCTTCTCCGCGCGAGACGCGGGAATCGCATATCACGCGTATTCGGCGTCCGGCGATGTCACGGCGCCGGTCGTGTACGTGAACGGCGGTGATCCTGCGGATTACGACCTGCTCGCCCGGCGTGGCGTCGACGTAAAGGGCAAGATCGTCCTCGTCCGCTATTCCGTACCGTACAGCTATCGCGGTTTCAAGGCGCTGACCGCCGAGCAGCGCGGCGCCGCCGGCATCCTCATCTATTCCGATCCCGCCGACGACGGTTTCAAGAAGGGCGCGGTCTATCCGAAGGGCCCGTGGGGGCCAGACAGCCACATTCAGCGCGGCGGCATCGTGTACGACTTTCGAGTGCCCGGCGATCCGCTGACGCCGGGATGGGCGTCCGAGCCGGGCGCACGGCGGATCAAGGCGGCTGATGCCGTCTCGTTGCCGAAGATCATCAGCGCGCCGTTGTCGTGGCGCGACGCGCAACCCATCCTCGACGCGCTGCGTCGCGGCCCGGCAACCGTCCATCTGCGGGTGCGGAACGACGACAAGGTGCGGCCGATCTGGACGGTGACGGGACGCATCACCGGCACGAGCGCCCCCGATCAGCTCGTGATCGTCGGGAACCATCGTGATGCGTGGGTCTACGGCGGCGTCGATCCGTCGAGCGGGACCGCTTCGCTGATGGAGCTCGCACGATCGCTCAGCGCGTTGGCGAAGCAGGGCGCCAGGCCCAGGCGCACGGTCGTGTTTGCCAGTTGGGACGCGGAGGAGTTCTCGCTCACGTCTTCCACCGAATGGGGCGAGCAGCATGCGCGCGAGCTGACCGATCACGCCGTCGCCTACCTGAACGTGGACAGCTCGGCGTCAGGTCCCGACTTCAAGGCGACCGCGGTCCCATCGCTCAGCCACCTCGTCGCGCAGAGCGCGCGCGACGTGCTGGGGCTCAAGGACACCGACGCGGAGATCGTCGGTAACCGCCCCGGCGCCGGCTCGGACTACACCGTATTCCTCAACTTCCTCGGGGTGCCGGTTGCCGATCTGACCTTTGCCGGACCCTACGGCGTCTACCACTCGATGTACGACAACCATCTGTGGACGCAGAAGTTTGGCGACCCGGGATTTCTGCGCCAGACCGCGATGGCGCGGCTCTGGGGCGTCGTCGCGCTGCGACTCGCCAACGCCGACGTGGTACCGCTCGACTACCGTGCCACCGCGGATCGCCTGCGCGAGTTCGTCGGGGAGGCGAATGACGCGGCGGCGCCGGATCAGAAGGATGCGCTCCGTCCGCTCGCGGCCGCGGCCGATGGCTTTTCGGCGGCCGCCAACGCCGCCGGCGCGCGCATCGACGCCCTTCTCGCCTCCGGTACGCCCGATCGGCGCGCTGCCGCGCTTCTCGACGAAGCGCTGATTCAGACCGAGCGCGCGTTTCTCGACGCCGCCGGACTCCCTGGCCGGCCGTGGTACCGGCATCTGCTGTTCGCGCCGAAACCGACCTATGCCCCCGAAGTGCTTCCCGGCGTGATCGAGTCGCTGACCGCGCGCAATCGCACGCAACTGTCGACGCAGATCACACACTTGGTGACCGCTCTCACGCACGCCGCCGCGATTCTCGACCCTCGTCGCGCGCAAAACACGCGCAACTGAGCTGGCACCACAATTGCGAGTAGTCGCGCATGGCCCACCTGACCGCGATTACGCCAATCGAGACGTACGCGCCTCCAGTCGAACGGCGCCGGCGCAACTTCCGCCACATCAGAGTCCTTCGCTGGACGTTTCGCCGCGATGACGACGCGGTGGTCTGCGAGCTGGCGCTGACGGGCGAGGATCGGGAGTACGAATTAAGGGCACCGGCCGACTGGAATCCGACAGGATTGTCAGTCGAGCGGTTCGACGATGCCCTCACGGCGTTTCAGCGGCACGCGATGATCGAGCGGATACTCCTCGATGCCGGCTGGCTGCTCGACGGGTTCGAGTCCGAAAAAGTCACGCTCCATTAGCTCGCAGCCCTGAAGGGCTGCGCCACATCCGTACGTGGCGCAGGGCTTCAGCCCTGCGACAAACCCGCGGCTCGCCTGCCCGTCTAAGGCGGCATGTCGATCTGGCGCGACCTCCGCTATGCCGCGCGGTCGCTGCGGCGCGCCCCCGGCTTCAGCGTCGTTACCATCGTCGTCCTCGCGCTCGGGATCGGCGCCAACAGCGCGATGTTCAGCCTGGTGGACGCCGCGCTCCTCAGGCCCCTCCCCTTCGCCCAACCGGAACGTCTCGTCATGCTCTGGGAGCGCTCGCCCCGCTTCCCGCACAATCGGGTCTCACCGCTGAACTTTCTGGACTGGAGCGAGCAGCAGCACGCCTTCGCGTCGTTTGCCGCAATCTCCGGGGGCAGCCGGACGCTGACGGGCAACGGCGGCGAAGCCGAGCGGATCCCCGGGCAGGCGGTCACGTGGCAGTTCTTCGACGTCCTCGGAATCCAGCCGATCGCCGGCGCCGTGTTCACCGCGGAGGACCACGCCCAGCGCCGGACGTTGGTCGTCCTGGGCGAACGGCTGTGGCGCAACCGTTTCGGCAGCGACCCCTCGATCGTCGGCCGGGCGATCACGCTTGACGGTCAGCCGTACACCGTCGCCGGCATCGTCCCCGCACGATTCCAGATTCTTTACGCGGCCGACATGTGGACGCTGTTCGTGCCGCGGCGCAGCCCCGAACAGCGCCGTCAGCACTACCTGCAGGTGATTGGCCGGCTGAGGCCGGACGTCACGCTCGATCAGGCCAGGGCCGACATGGCCGGCGTCGCCGGGCGCATCGCCACGATCGCGCCTGATACGAACAAGGGCTGGGGCGTCACCATCGAACCGCTTCACTCCGCGATCGTGGGTCCTGAGTTGCGGACGACGTCGCTGGTGCTGGCGGGGGTGGTTGGCTTCGTCCTGCTGATGGCGTGCGCCAACGTCGCCAACCTGCTGCTCGCGCGCGGACTCGGGCGGTCGCGCGAAATCGCGGTGCGGGCGGCGCTGGGCGGCAGCCGCCGGCGTATCGTCCAGCAACTGCTGACCGAGAGCCTGCTACTCGCGTCGATTGGCGGGGCGTGCGGCCTGACGCTGGCGTGGGCGGCTGTCAATGCGGCGCCGTCGCTGATCCCGCGCGGCACCCTGCCGCAGGGAGTCGTTCTCGCGTTCGACGCGCGCGTGGCGCTGGTGGCGGCCCTGCTCACATTCGGCACGACACTGCTCTTCGGCTTCGTCCCGGCATGGCAGGCGGCAGCGGTGCCGCTGGCCGAGGCCACGAACGCGGGCGGGCGCGGATCGACCCGACGCGCCGGACGGCTGCGCGCCGCGCTGGTGGTCGGCGAGGTCGCGGCGGCGGTGCTGCTGTTGACGGGCGCTGGACTCCTGGTGCGGACGCTGGTCGCGCTGAACAGCGTGGATCGCGGCTTCCGCGCGGAACGAGTGCTGACACTGCAGGTCGCGCTGCCGTTGACGCGCTATGCGAGCGCCGAGAAGCTGCTGACGTTCTATCAGGCGGTGGAGCGGGAGTTGTCGGCGATTCCCGGCGTGACGAGCGCGGCCTTCGGCGGCAGCCTGCCGCTGGACGGCTGGGAGATCGGTCAGGGGTTCGCGATTGCCGGCGATCCGCCGGTCGAGCCGTCGCGCCTGCCGTCCGCGCACTATCAGCTCGTCAGCCCCGCGTACTTCCGGACGCTCGGCATCGACGTCCTGCGCGGACGGCCGTTCGACGAGCACGACACGCCAGAGGGCGCGCCGGTCTGCGTCGTCAACGAGGAGTTCGTACGGCGGTACCTCAAGGGACGCGAGCCGATCGGCATGGTGGTCGGCGTCCAGAATATGGCGATGACCGGCAGCTCGGAGCTCATCCCGCGCGAAATCGTCGGCGTCAGCCGTCAGGTGTCGGCCGAGGCCGGCGAGAAAGAGCGGGTCGTCGAGATCTACGTGCCGCTCGCGCAGAACCCCTGGTTCTCCGCCTCGCTGTCGGTGCAGACCGCCGGCGAGCCGGCGGCGCTTCTGACGGCGGTGAAGGCGGCGATCGCCCGGATCGACAAGGATCAGCCGGTGACTCGGGTCCGGACGCTCGAAGAGGTTGCCGCCGAGGCGACGTCGCAGCCGCGCTTCCGCGCGGAGCTGGTGGGAGTGTTCGCCGTGCTCGCCCTGTTGCTCGCGGCGGTGGGCATCTTCGGCGTGCTCGCGTTCTCGGTCGGTCAGCGGGGGCGCGAATTCGGGATCCGTGTCGCGCTTGGCGCGCAGTCACACGACGTCCTGCGGCTGATACTCGGCGGCGCGCTGAAGATGACGGCGGCCGGTGTCGCGATCGGCCTCGCCGCCGCCGCGCTGCTCACGCGTTTCCTCGGCACGCTGCTGTTCGAGATCAAGCCGATCGATCCGATCACCTTCGCCGGCACCGCCGGCATCCTGGCAACCGCCGCGCTGATCGCCTGCGCGCTCCCCGCCTGGCGCGCGACCCGCGTTGATCCTGCGGTCACGCTAAGGCAGGAATGAAAGGAAACGGCGGAGGCCGTCGAGATCGCTGAGAAAGCGCCGAGAAAATATTGTTTCTGCGTTTCTCTGCGGTCTTTGCGTGCTCGGCGGTTTCAGACTCCAAGCTGCTTCGCCAGGTCGTTGAAATCAGTCGCCGACACATCGGCGACGCCGTCGGCCTTCAGGTCCGGCTTGCCGTCCGGACCGTACTCTTTCGGCCGAACGACGAACGCCGTCCGCAGGCCGACCTGTTTCGCGGCGCGCAGATCGCCCAGGTGCGCGGCCACCATCATGACGTCGGCCGGCTTCAAGTCGAGGATGTCGGCGGCTGACTGGTACACCTCGCGGTCCGGTTTGTAGTGGCGCGCGAGCTCCGCGCCGAGGATCACGTCCCAGGGCAGGCCGGCGTATTTCGCGAGGTCGGTCATCAGCGAGATGTTGCCGTTGGAGAGCGGCGCGATGATGTACTTTTTCTTCAGCCGCGTCAGCCCGCTGACGGCGTCCGGCCATGGCGTCAGCCGGTGCCACGCGTGGTTCAGCGTCGCCTTCTCGTCCTCGCTGAGCCCTGCGAACTTGAAGTCGACGAGAATCCTGTCGAGCGTCATGCGATGCAGCGCGTCGAGCTTCGTCCAGGGCAGCTCACCACTGCGCACGCGGTTCATGCTCGGTCCGTAGCCGGCGCGCCAGGCGTCAGCGAACTTCGGGCCGTCGAGCGCGACGCCTTTGCGCTTCGCGAGCGCTTCGGCTTCGCGGGCGACCGACGATCGCCAGTCGACGACGGTGCCGAAGGTGTCGAAGACGAGGGCCTTCACGGCCGGCGCCGCGACGCCGCCACCGCTCTGCCCGCTTGCGTCAACGTGTGCGACTGCCATCACCATCGCTCCGGTCTGCAGAAACTCACGGCGTGAGACGCCCATGATGCACCTCGTTCACGACATTCAACGCAGAAATCGCAAAGCTCGCAGAGTTTGGTTTTCCCACAGCTCCTTCTGCGCGCTCTGCGTGTTCTGCGTTGATCGTCGTGGAGATAGTATCCTGAGCCATGATCAACCCGCAGCCCGTGACACTAGAGGGGCACGGCATCCGGCTCGAACCGCTGACCGAGGCCCATCACGACGCGCTCGAGGCCGCGGCCGCAGACGGTAAGCTCTGGGAGCTCTGGTTCACGTCGGTGCCGGAGCCAGGGAAGACAACGGAGTACATCGCCGCGGCGTTGAAGGGCCAGCAGGACGGCCACATGTTGCCGTGGGCCGTCCGCGATCTCGCGAACAACACCATCGTCGGCACCACGCGCTACCACGACATCGTCGCCGCCATCGACCGCGTGGAGATCGGGTACACCTGGTACGCGGCCAGCCGCCAGCGGAGCGGCGTCAACACCACGTGTAAGCTGCTTCTGCTCGAGCACGCGTTCGACACGCTCAAGTGCAAGGTCGTGGGACTGCGCACGGACAATTTCAACTTCCGCTCGCAGCGTGCGATCGAAGGGATCGGCGCGAAGAGGGACGGCGTGCTCCGCCATCATGCCGCGCGCAAGGACGGCACCGTCCGCGACTCGGTGATGTACAGCATCCTCGCCGCGGAGTGGCCGGACGTCAGGCGCCACCTGGAATTGCGCCTGGCGCGGCACGCGACGCAGGCCTGAAAGCCTGCGCCACATTTTCGATGGCGGGTCCAAAAGGACCCGCCCTACAACCTATCTCTGCGAGCTTTGCGGTCTCCGCGGTTTCTTCTGATCCGCGTCTCTGTTATTTCCGGTAGTCCAGCGCCGGCTTGCGATCCGCCAGCCTC
>Ga0105247_10003630_pt1 | contig 10020 bp, 9 predicted proteins | sample KBSS24metaG_FD_81519 | JGI IMG/M metagenome (GOLD analysis project Ga0105247, IMG submission 81519) | Switchgrass rhizosphere microbial communities from Kellogg Biological Station, Michigan, USA - KBS S2-4 metaG | ecosystem: Host-associated > Plants > Roots > Rhizosphere > Soil | place...
CGCGTCGCGGCATCGATTCCGCGCGTCCGCGGCGAAATGCTCTGGAGCGCCGCGACCGCGCGCGGCTAAGATCGAGACACTGGGGCACACGGCAATTCGTGTGACGGGGACGATGCGGCTAGGCCTCCTGACAATCATGCTGGCAGTGCTGGCGACGCCGGCGTCCGCCGAGCTGCGCATTCCCTGCTTGTGGAATCCGTTCGGGGGCTGCTCCTTTACCTTCGTCTCGCCGGAATACGCCGCCAAGCCGGTGAAGCCGCTCGATCCGCAAGCGGCACTGGCGGCGGTCAATGCCTTCCGCACGGCGAACGGCGTTGCCCCGCTCGTGCTCGATGAGCGTCTGTCCCGCGCCGCCGCCATGCAGTCCCAAGCGCAGGCGGGGCGGAGTTGGATCGGTCATTACGGGCCGGACGGATCGACCGCCAAGGCGCGGGCGCAGCGGGCCGGCTTTCACGCCAAGATCGCCTCGGAGAACGTCGCCTCCGGACAGAAATCCTTCGCCGACGTGATGCATTTCTGGGAGGAGAGCCCGGGCCATCGCACCAATTTGCTTCGCCCCAACGTAACGGCCATCGGCGTCGCCATGGCCAAGAATGAAAGCGGCCGGCCGTATTGGACGCTGGTGCTCGGCGCCGAATAGACGCAGCCGGCGGAGCGAGAGCTACTTGGCTTTGACGGGAAGCAGGAGCAGCAGGCCGGCGATCAGAAACCCCAAGCTGGTGGCGATGCCGATGTGCTGGCTGCCGGTCGCATGCGTGACCACGCCGATCATGAGCGGCGCGGCAAACGCGGTGATCTTGCCGGAGAAGGAGAAGAAGCCGAAGAACTCGGTCGCCTTGCCGGGCGGACACATGCGCGCCAACAGCGTGCGGCTCGAGGCCTGGATCGGGCCGGAGGCGAGCCCGATCAAAATGGCGAAGGCGAGATAGACCTGCTCGCCGACGGAGGAGAACGGCGCGCTGCCAGGAAGCTTCGGCGCGACGGGAAGCACGAACAGCACGTGCTCGCGGTCGACCGACAAGACGCCGATCGAGGCGGCGATGAACAGCAGCAGCGTCAGCGCGATCACCCGCTTCGAGCCGGCGCGGTCGTCGAGCAGGCCGCCCATCACGGCGCCGAACGTGCCGGCGATGGTGAGGATGATGCCGAACAGGCCGAGCTCGACGGCGCCCCAGCCGAACACCGTCGCCGCATAAATGCCGCCGAAGGCGAACACCGCGCCCAAGCCGTCGGCGTAGAGCATGCGCGCGAGGAGGAAGAGCGCGATTTGGCCGTGATGGCGCACGAGCTCCTTGACCGAGCGCGCAAGCTGGGCGAGCCCGGCGCGCACCGCGCGCGTCTCGACCGGCTTCGCCGCGCGGTCGGGTGTGAAGAGAAACAGCGGAATGACGAAGACGAGATACCAGAGCGCGGAGAAAGGACCGACCAGGCGGTCGCCCTCGCGCGTCGCCGCATCGAGCGGCACGATAGGCGGCAAGCCGAGCAGCGTCTTGCCGCTATGCGGATCGGCGACGAGGAGGCCGGCGACCAGCGCCAGGCTGATCAAGCCGCCGACATAGCCGGTCGCCCAGCCGAAGCCCGACAGGGTGCCGAGCTTCTTGTCGGAGACGAGCGAGACCATCATGGCGTTGGTGAAGACGGTGGCAAGCTCGACGCCGATGGTGGCGAGGCCGAAAGCGAGCAGCACAAGAATTGCGAGGTCGGTGCGGCCGGGCGTTGCAAGCCACAAGCCGCACAGTCCGACCACGAGCAGCACGGAGAAGAAGGCGATCCACGGCTTGCGATTCTGGCTCGCGTCGGCGATGGCGCCGAGCACGGGCGCAAGCGCCGCGGCGATCAGCTCGGCAATGCCGGTGGCATAGGCCCACAGCGCCGAGCCCCGCGTCAGATCGACCATGAAGCCGTTGACGAAATAAGGAGCGAACAGGAAGGTGACGACGAGAGTGTAGAACGGCTGCGTCGCCCAGTCGAACAGCACCCAGCCGATCAGCGCGCGCTTGCCCGTCGGCGCGGAAGACGTCCCGGCTTCCGCGCTACGGACGACCGTAGGCATCGAGCATGATCAAATGGTTGGGCAGCTCGTTCTGGTCAACCTTGCCGGGCGGGAAATGCTTGGCGAGAATCTTGCCGCAGCGCTCCACCGCGCGGATGAAGCCCTCGGTCGTGGTGCCGCGCGCGAGATGATTGGTGAGCTCGCCGACCACGTCTTCCCAGGTCGAGGTCGGCACCTTCTTGTAGATACCCTCGTCGGCGATCACCTCGGCGAAACGCTCGGCGAACGAGGCGTAGATCAGCACGCCGGTGCGGCCTTTGGTGGTGTGCAGGTTCTGCACGATGAACTGCTCGACGGCGCGCTGATGTGCGCGGGCGCGGCGCACGGATTTGGGCACCAGCGCGTAACGGAAGCTTTCCAACTGGAACAGCACGATGAGGACGAGGAACACCAGGAGCTGGAGCAGATAGATGTATTCGACCGCCCATTTGGTGGCGAAGATCAGTGGCATCGGCACGGCGAGCGCGATCAATGCGGCCCACAGCAGGCCGAACGAGCGGTAGCCGTCGGAGGCAATCGCCACCACCACCACGATCTCGCCGCTGGTCTGCGCCTCGGCGCGGGTGATGGCTTCGGCGATGTCGGCCTCGTCCTGGGACGTGAAGGGCTGAATGCGCGGTTTCACCATCCGCCCGAGGCTCCGCCGCCGCCGAAACTGCCGCCGCCGCCGGAGAAACCGCCGCCGCCTCGTCCACCGCCGCTCCAGCCGCTGCCGCCGGAGCCGCTGCCCCAGCCCGGACCGGGCAGGAAGATCGGCCCGCCGCCGCGGCCGCCCGCCCGCGAAGCATAGCGGGCGCTGCTCCAGATGCTGTAGGCGATCCACAAAATGATCAATGTCCAGAAGATCACCACGAGCCAGTTAACCATGCTCTCGTCGGCATCTTGGCGCGCCTTGGCGCGTTGCTCGACCTCGGCGGCGTCGCCGGTAAGCACGAGAATGATGTCGCGCACACCATCTTTGATGCCGCCGGCGAAGTTGCCCTCGCGGAAGCGCGGCAGGATCGCGTTTTCGATGATGATCTTGGACAACGCATCGGTCAGTACGCCTTCGAGGCCGCGGCCGACCTCGATCCGGACCTTGCGCTCGTTGGGCGCGACAATCACGATCACGCCGTTGTCCAGCTTCTCGGTGCCGATGCCCCAATGGCGGCCGAGCTGATAGCCGAAATCCTCGATGGTGTAGCCCTGGAGCGAGGGGAGCGTGACCACCACGACCTGGTCGGAGCTCTTGTCCTCGAGCGCCTTGAGGTCGGCGGTAATCGCCACCTCTTCGGGATAGGAGAGCACGTCCGCGTCATCGACGACGCGGCCGGTCAGCTCCGGGAAGTTCGGCTCGGCATGCGCCGGTGCGAGCCATGGCAGAAAGGCCAAGGCCAACACCAATCCGCCGACGCGCCACCTAGCGGCCATTGGGCCCCCCGACTAAGCGCTGACGCTAGAACTTCACCTCCGGCACGGTCTCGGTGCCCTCTTTGACGGTGAAATTCTGCATGGGCTCTGCGTCAGGATAAAATACCGCGCGCCACCAGCGGCCGGGGATCGTCCTGATCTCCGTATTATATTTCTGCACCGCGGTGATGTAGTCCTGGCGCGCGATGGCGATGCGGTTCTCGGTGCCTTCGAGCTGCGACTGGAGCGCCAGGAAGTTCTGGTTCGACTTCAGATCCGGATAGTTCTCGGTGATGGCCAGCAGGCGGCCGAGCGCACCGGAGAGGCTGTTCTGCGCCTCTTGGAATTTCTGGAACGCCTCGGGATTGTTGAGGATGTCGGGCGGAAGCTGCACTTGCGTCGCCTTGGCACGCGCCTCGACGACATCGGTCAGCACCTTGCTTTCCTGCGCGGCATAGCCTTTGACCGTCTCAACGAGGTTGGGGATGAGGTCGGCCCGACGCTGATACTGATTCAAGACTTGGCTCCAAGCCGCCTTGGCCTGTTCTTGCAGCGTGGGAATGGTGTTGATGCCGCAGCCGGCGAGCATCGCGCCCGCAAACATCAAGCAAATGACACGAGCGGCAATGCGCCCCCGCGGATGCGTCTCAGCCAGCATGGTCGCCTCCCCTGAAGCACTCGAGGAACTTCGGGCCCCGATGTATTGGCGCCCCCCCTCCGACGCAAGAGCTTTCCTCGACGACGCCCGAGTGCGAACGAGGATAGCATGGCCTCGGCGACAACACCCGCCAAGGACGGCCGTTGCTGCCGACCCTATTCCTGCCTTGGTCCTGTCCTAGCCTGTTTTGACAAGGATGGCAGCGTGCCGGCGCGTTCACCGCGGGCATAGCGGCTGCGGTTTTTTCCGGGGGTGCGTGGTGGGGACAATTGGCCGGGGAAAATGCGTCCCTTGGCCTGCCCTGCAGCCAAACCAAAGTGTTGCGAGAATGGAACAGAGAGAAGTTTATTCGCACAGGCTCTTATCCAGCCGTAGCGGCAGCCAAAGCCGGATGAGACGTCCCGTCGGCGCGCGTAACATCCCGCGCTTTCGAGATTTTTATTGGTACGGAAGCGCGATGCTTCGGGCACCAATCGGGATGACGTGCGTTAGGTGATTAGAAGGCTTCTGCTGGTCAAATGAGGGTGCCTCTTTTACTCTGATTCGTTGAGTCGGGGGACTCAAACGGGGGGGAGGCTCGCCTTGGGTCGGACCATCACGGGGAGCGTGTGAGTTGCGTAAAGAGCGTATCGCCACGAGGGGCAGGGCGACGAATGTCGCCAAATGGACGTCAACCACCTTTCTGACCTGGCTGGGCGTGGGAGTGTTGGCGGTCGCCATTGCTGCGTCGCCGGCCGACGCCAAGAAGCGTAAACCGGACGGTGCGACGCCCGACGACGGCGTCGCCGATCTCGACAAATCCGAGCCGATGGTGCTGGTGGTTTCGCTCAAGCAGCAGAAGCTCGATGTCTATCGCGGCACGACGCTGGTGACCACGTCCCAAGTCTCGACCGGTATGCCCGGCCACGCCACCAAGGCTGGCGTTTTCAGCATCCTCGAGAAGCAGAAATTCCATCACTCCAACATTTATAGCGGCGCGCCGATGCCGTTCATGAACCGGATCACGTGGTCCGGCACGGCGCTGCATGCCGGCGTGGTTCCCGGATATCCGGCCTCGCATGGCTGCATCCGGCTGCCATTCTCCTTTGCGCCCAAGCTGTTCCAGATCACCACGGTCGGCGACAATGTCATCGTGGCGCGGGACCGGCCGGTGCCGCATTTGATCGATCATCCGGCCCTGTTCCAGCCTCTGCCGCCGCCGGTCGCGCCAGCGTTGATGACGCAGGAGCCGCCGCAGCGCCAGTCGATGAACGACATCCTGCCGCTTCCGGCGCCGCAGAAGCCACATCCAGGCATGCTGGCGAGAGCCGACGTTCCCGGCTCGACAACGGACGTTCCGCCCTCGTTTGGGGTGGAGGGGGCAGGCCCGGGTAGCGCTCCCACGCTCAACGCCGAGGACCCGGTCGCCGTCGAGGACACGCATGCCCACGCGTTCGATCCCTTCGCGGGTCAACCAGCTGCGGGCAACAAGAACCAGACGGCAAGCACGAGCGGCCATGCCCTCGATGACGCGGAGGACGGTGTCGCGAGCAAGCCAAGCAATGTCGCGGCGAAGCCGGCCGAAAAATCGCCGGTCGAGACCCCTGCCCCGATCGTCACTAAGGCTCCGGCCGCGCCCGCGGCTGCAACACCGGTGGCCGCGCCCGTCGAAACCCCCGTTCCGGCCGCTCTGTCGATCCCGGTCAAGGTCGAGACGGCTCCCGCCGAGCCTGAGGTGATGGCCAAGGCAACGCCTGCGGCAGAGCCGGTTGCTGCACCAGTTGCCGCTGCGCCGGCCCCGGTCACCCCCGTGGCAGTAGCAACGCCCCTCACAGTTGCCGTCGCGCCGCCAGCCGAGCCGGTTGCTTCGGCGATCCCTGCTCCCGCCGCTCCCCAGCCAGTGGTTGTGGCAACGCCTGTTCCGGCCGCCGCTGAGTCGGTTGTGGCGGCAGCGACTCCGGTCGCGCCGGCGCCCGTCCAGGCCGTGGCAACGATGCCGCAAGCCGGCGTGGCGATGGCCAGCGCCCAGGTCGATGCCTTTCCCTCGATCAGCGCAAGCAAGCTCGGCGCCGGCGCCAACGCCGCCGCCATTCAAGCCGCAGAGCCTCGCTCTACGGCGCCTTTGCGCATTCTCGTGACGCGACGGACCGAGAACGACCGGATCATCGGGGTGCAGAAGCTGCTTTCCGACATGGGCTATCTCGAGGCCCAGGACTTCGACGGGACGCTCGGCAAGGCGACGGCAACCGCCATCAAGGCCTTCCAGAAAGCGAACGGGATGGCTGAGACCGGAACCTTAAATGAGGAGCTGGTGAAGAAGGTCTATGAGATTGCCGGCAAGGGCGAGCCCCCGGTCGGGCACCTGTTCGTCAGGCAAGAGTTCGGCCGGCTGTTCGACGGACCCGTCACCTTCAAGGATCCCGAGACTCCGCTCGGCACGCATATCTTTACGGCGTTGAAATTCGCCCCCGGCGATACCAAGGCGCAATGGATCACAATCAGCCTGCAAGGCGACGACTCGACGGCCGTGCTCGACCGCATCGAGATTCCGGCGGACTTGCGTCAGAAGATTTCCGAACGACTCACGCCGGGCTCATCGCTGATCATCGGCGACACGGCCATCAACACGGCGTCTTTGACCAAGGGCTCGGATTTCCTCGTCTGGGCCAAGGACACGCCGGGCAAGATCACCTCGGCCAGCATCGGAGCCGACGACGGACAGGCTACGCAGCCGCGCAAGAAGAAGCGGACCACCGTGCGCCGTAACAATTACGACTACAGCTATCGCTATCAGCGCTCGCCGACCTTCTCGCGCGGCTACCCGTCCTGGCCCTGGTAGCGGCGGCGGCTTGATCTTGGAGAACGGCCCCTCCAGGGGCCGTTTTGCTTTTGGCTTGCCGCTTCTGGTGAGTGCGCCAATAGGGCTGCAAGGGCGCTGACGCCGCCTAGCGAGGGCCAAGAATTACGAGGGAAATTGGAGCGGGCGAAGGGATTCGAACCCTCGACCCCAACCTTGGCAAGGTTGTGCTCTACCCCTGAGCTACACCCGCAGTCCAACCCTCGACCGGGGCTAACGATCTAGTGGATCATCGCGCGAATGTCCACCTCCCCGCCTAAGAGACGCTAACGCCATGGGCCCTGACCGCGAAGCGCTTTTTGCCCGGCTCCACGAGCTCGGTATCCCTACGACGACGGTCGAGCACCCGCCGATGTTCACGGTCGAGCAATCGGCATCCTTACGCGCGCAAATCCCCGGCGCGCATACCAAGACCCTGTTCCTCACCGACAAGGACGGCCACAAGGTGCTCGTCGTCGCCAAGGACGACACGCCGGTCGATCTCAAGGCGCTGGCCACACGGCTCCACGCCGGGCGGTTCAGCTTCGCCAAAGGCGAACTGCTCGAGGCCGTGCTCGGTGTTGCAGCCGGTTCCGTTACGCCGTTGGCGCTGCTCAATCCGGCGGCGGCGGACGTGATCGTCGTGGTCGACGCGACGCTGCTCAACTTTGCCGAGGTGAACTGCCATCCCCTCGTGAACACCGCGACCACGCGGCTGGCGACGCAAGACCTCATCCGTTTCATCGAGGCTTACGGCCATTCCCCCCGTATCCTTCCGCTCGGCCGATAGCGGCTTTCGGCCGGTTGCCAAACGGCTTGCTCCGGCCCATCTTGCAGGGCTGGAGAGCCGAGGAGCATGAGCGTAGATACCCCGATTTTCAAGGACGGCAGCGCCGAAGGCGCAGAGACCGACCTCGTTAAGAACACCACCACCAAGGACTTCATGCGCGACGTGGTGGAGGCCTCGCGCGAGGTACCGGTGCTGGTCGATTTCTGGGCGCCGTGGTGCGGTCCCTGCCGTCAGCTCACGCCGATCCTGGAAAAGGCGGTGCGCGCGGCAAAGGGCGCGGTCAAGCTGGTCAAGCTCAATATCGACGACCACCCGCAGATCCCCGGGCAGATGGGCGTGCAATCCATCCCCGCCGTGTACGCCTTCCAGGACGGGCGTCCGGTCGACGGCTTCATAGGAGCGCTGCCCGAATCGCGCGTCAACGCCTTTATCGCGCGTCTGATCGGCGACACGGCCGGCGACGTTGCGGCGGACCTCGAAGCCGCCGAGGCGGCGCTTGCCGCCGGCGACGTCAACACCGCGGCGCAGCTGTTCGGCGAGATCTTGCAGCAGGATCGCGAGAACGCGCAGAGCCTTGCCGGCCTCGCCAAGTGCTACATCAAGACCGGCGATCTCGCCCGCGCCGAGCAGACGCTGGGGCTCGTCCCTCCGGCAAAGGCCGAAACCGCAGCCGTGGCGAGCGCGCGCGCCGCCTTGGAGCTCGCGCGCAAGCCGCCGCCGGCGGATACCATTGAGACGCTGCGCGCCAAACTCGCAGCCGATCCGAAGGACGCACAGGCCCGCTTCGATCTCGCCCTGGCGCTGAACGCCAAGGGCGATCGCGACGGCGCGCTCGAAGAGCTGTTGACGCTGGTCGTCAGGAATCGCGCCTGGAACGACGATGCGGCGCGCAAGCAGCTTGTGCAATTGTTCGATGCCTGGGGGGTCAGCGATCCCGCCACCATGTCGGGTCGGCAAAGGTTGTCGTCGCTGCTCTTCGCCTGAGGCCAAGGAGCGCATCTCTTGGGTTGGACCGACCGCTATCTCAGCGCCGCCGACATGCCGGATGCATTGGCGCTATTTCCGCTGCGCGGGGTCATTCTGCTGCCGCGCGCCTCGCTCACCCTCAATGTGTTCGAGCCACGCTATCTCGCTCTCGTCGATCACGCGCTATCGGGCGATCGCCTCATCGGCGTGGCGCAACCGGCGCATGACGCGGGCAATGCGGAATCGCCTGCGGGAAAGACCTTCCCCCTGCGGCGCGTGGGCTGCGCGGGACGGATTTCCGCCTTCACCGAACAAGAGGACGGCCGCATGGTGATGACGCTGGCCGGCATCGCTCGTTTCGTCATCGGCGCGGACCTGCCGGGCGAGGAGCCGTTTCGCATCGCCCGCGCCGATTTCGGACCTTACGCTAAGGATTTCGTCGGCGGCTATGGCGAGAACGACGTCGACCGGCCGCGCCTCATCGCCACGCTCAGAAGCTACCTGCTCGCCAACAATCTCAATGCCGATTGGGAGCGCATCAACAGCGCGAGCAATGAGCGGCTGGTGAACACGCTGTCGATTCTGAGCCCCTATGGGCCGGAAGAGAAGCAGGCCTTGCTCGAAGCGCCCGACTTGCGCTCACGCGCCGAGGTGCTGGTGGCGCTTGCCGAGATGGAGCTCGCGGCGACCGACGACGGCTCGGGGACATCGCTGCAATGATGGTGTTGGAGAGGTAAGATGACGGACAGATCCGAGCAGAGCGGTCAGCGGCGGCTCGATCCCAAGCTGCTGGAGATCCTGGTCTGTCCTCTGACCAAGACCACCCTCGCCTATGACGCGGAACGGCAGGAGCTGATCAGCCGCGCCGCGGGCCTCGCTTATCCGATCCGCGATGGTATTCCCATCATGCTGCCCGAGGAAGCGCGCAAGCTCGATCAGAGCTAAGGCGTCTGACCTCTCAGCAGCCGCGGCAGCGTTCCGGTGGCGCCGGCAGCTTCGCTCACCAGAAAGCGCTTCAATGGCGGCGCCCTATCGACTAGTCCGAGCCCGAGATCGCGCAAGGTCCGCAGCGGCGCGCTGTCGTTGGAGAACAGGCGATTGAGCCCATCCATTACCGCGGCCGAGAACGCGCTGTCGAAGCGGCGCCAGCGCGAGTAGCGCTCGAGGGTCGTCGGCGAGCCGATATCGAGACCAAGCCGCGTGGCCTCCACAATCGTCTCTGCGAGTGCGGCAACGTCGCGCATTCCAATATTGAGCCCCTGCCCCGCCAGCGGATGCACGACATGCGCGGCATCGCCGATCAGCGCGAGCCGGTCGGCCACGAAGGAGCGCGCGATCTGCATGTCGAG
>Ga0105247_10003631_pt1 | contig 10020 bp, 4 predicted proteins | sample KBSS24metaG_FD_81519 | JGI IMG/M metagenome (GOLD analysis project Ga0105247, IMG submission 81519) | Switchgrass rhizosphere microbial communities from Kellogg Biological Station, Michigan, USA - KBS S2-4 metaG | ecosystem: Host-associated > Plants > Roots > Rhizosphere > Soil | place...
GATGAACCACTGACCGGACGACGGACGATAGACAGCCATGTCGGCCTTGCCGTCATGATCGTAGTCACCCGGTACCGTAGTGTCGGTAGCCGCTCCCCAACTGGTCACCAAAACACCACCACCGGACTTTAACGCATACCAGTTCCCGTCACCCGGTCGAAATACGGACAGATCAGTTTTACCGTCAGCGTCGAAATCCGCCCGGGCCTTTGTGGACGCAGCGAATGAGCAGCTGTAAGATCCAAAGACCTGAACAGTGTCGATATATACACCCGGATTCGGACCGGCCCCTGCCGTATTGTCATCAGCACCGACACGCCATCGAAGCTGAATGTTTTGCCCAGCCGCAGCAGCCGGGAGTCGCACGACCGTGGTGATAAATCCGTTTGAGTTGCCGGTCCAGCCTGACCTACCTGCAAGCGGGTTCGGCGTATAACCCTGGGGAGTTGGCGATACTAGGGTCATTACTCCATTGTAGCCGTTGGAAATGAACGCACCTCCCGCAGAAATGACGTCCGTAAATGGTCCGCCCGCGATACTTACTTCCAGAACGCCGCCGTCCCAACCCGCTTCTGTATCGTAGCGGTTTCGGAAGGAAACCGTCGCAGCACCCGATGTGATCGCGATCGGCGGAGATGTCAGATCCGTTTCACCAGCTGAATTCGAAGGATCGACGCCATAAGCGGAGTTTGGCAAAGTATCTCTGTTAGTGGTGACGGTCACGAAGTTTATACCTCCGAGAACCGATGTTGCGGTCCAACCGGCTGGAATCGCCGGGGCTGTCACCCCGTCAAAATTCTGGGTCAAAGACGCTGAGGGTATACCGACGATGATCGTCCGGTTAAAACTAGTAGCTCCCAGGCTGCTGTTAACGTTGAAGGTAAGATTCACGACCGAGCCGCACTGTGTGCCCTGCGGTACCGTGAAACTGACCTGCTGGCTTCCGCTCGATGCATTGTTAATTGTGCCGTAGTTTGCATTTCCCCCGCCTACGATCTGAAGCGTAACCCCCGTTGCCGTGCTACCGGTGATATTGCTCAGAGGGATCGTAAGTGTCAGGTTCTCACCCGGTTCCGGGAAACCATTATTGTTTCCAGCGGCATCAGAAACCGTGAATGTCGGTGTTTGCAGCAGGTTCGGTAGGTCGAAAGATTCGGTCACGGCCGAGCCATCATCGACCGCCGTGAAACCATTTCCCCGGGTGGCAAAGCCGGCCCAAATGTCGGCGACATCCGCTCCGCCGAAGCCGGCTACATCAGCTGCGATAATAGCATCACGGGCCTGCACAAAGTCGGGGCTAAGCGGCGTTAGCTTTAAGCCATCGGTGACTATCTGCAGAGATCGTGCATTTCCAGCCGCGAATCCCATTCGGTTAATGATACGAGCCCGTACCTCGAGCAGCATCATGCACCAAACCTCGCCCTCGTTGTGAACCTCGTCGGCAATATTGTTAACCCACGCTGATTTCGGAAAGGCTCCGTCGGTTGTATTAATCTGCGACGGATCGATATCCGCCAACGTAAGCGGATTGTGCGGCTTCCCGTTGGCGCCAACGTTTGTTTTTACCGCATAAGGAAATCTTCGAATTCCGTAATAGTAATTGTCCGTCCCGACGGTGAGGAAACTACGCGTAACGTATCCTCCCATCGCATATATTCCATTTACGTCCTCGTCCGCTGTCGACAGGATCGCTCGTCCGTAGAAATCAGACCAGCCCTCGCCCATTCCGGCGCCGCGAGTACTATTCAGGCCGCTGCCGTTTCCGACCAGGCGATTGGACAATCCGTGTGTCATCTCGTGAAGGAAGACATCTGCGTCAAGACTGCCGTCCCTATCGGGCGTCGGGCCTGTAAAAATGTACATTTGCATCTGACCTGGGATGCCGTCCGCGAACGTACTGAAGTTGGCATTATTCGTTCCCGACGAATCCTGTGCCTCGGCACTGATCGCGTCGCCGGAAACACCGCCTCTTGCAAAATTATTATTTTGGAAATTTCGAGCGGACTCCGTGAAACCAAAACTATAAAGTATGTCGTGATACCTATTGGTCCAATAAAATAGATTGGTCACGACGCCATTACGATAGGATGCTCCCGACGGGGCGTCAGCGCCGCCCGGGGGCGGATTGTACGCAAAACTAAAAACGCGATTTGGATTTCCAACGACAGTTGCATCGACCCCATCGGGTGGCCCTAGATCGACACCGGCCTTCACATTGTTACCTTCGGTAGTATTGTTACCGTCTGTGATCCAGCCGAGATTATCTTGTCCAGGATTCGGGGCCTCGTTACCGATAACAGTAACGTCGACCCGGCCGACGGACGCGCCCTGGATGCCCAAGCCGGGTAGACTGTTCGTTGGTGATAAAGGGCCCGGGCTATCACTCGTATATACGTTATACGTAGCCTGCTGAGTTTGATCCGCGGTGACGTTTTTGCGCCAGAGCAAAGAGCCTGTCTCGGCGTCGACAATAACATAGTAACCATTGACCGATTGTTTTATCGCGACGCGCCACGCAGGAACAGCCACGCCGGGCTCAGTCGGAAAATACATTTTCTCAGCGGTTATCGGCCAGTCGCCGGAGCCGAAGACGGCTTTGAGATCGGTTGACGCCGCACTATTCAGTGAGTTTTCACCGGGTGTCACCTTATGATTAATGAAACCCGCGGCAGCATTTACTGCATCCAGCGGATCGCGAAAATCGGTTGATAGTGAAGCATAATCTAGACCCGGTGCAAGATTGTTAATGATGCGAGCCATTTCACCCCGTTTTGTAAACGCAGCCTTTACTTCACCGCGAAAAACCGGGATACCGTTTATTTCCTGATCGATCTCTACGAATGAGAGATTTCCGTTTGGATTCGTGTAGTCAGAAAAGACCTTTAGCTGATCGACCTGCGCAGATGCAACCCCAGTGAGCGTGGCATTCTGCCGAAGGAAGTCGCGGAGAACGTCGGAATGTTTTTCGCTTGACGCTGCCGACAGAAATGCCTTTCCCTGCCTTACGTCAGTCGCGATAACCTCCGGAATGTGGAGATCCGAGTTGTATTCGACCTTGAGTGACGGGACGCGGGACGCAAGCTCTTTTTCGCCTGCGACAAATTGGTCACGCAGATCGGCGACCTGAACTGCGTTCTTATTCATGCCGCCTCGCAAAGTCGCGAGTTTGCCCAGAGCACTCTTATCCCGGCGAATATCGTAATTCGGCAGATCCGGATCGGAACTTTCTGTACGAAGGCTTGACAGTAACCCCTTCTTCACCGAACTCGCGCTCGATCGAAAATAAGTGGGAATAAAGATCAACGCGGTGATCGACGCCAGGGCGATGAGGGTAAGCCACGCTCTTGGCTGGACATCTGATTTTGGGTTAAAGGGCATTTATCGTTTCTCCAGAGTTATTAAAGAAATAAAGTTCTAAGATGCGGGATATTGCAAAAATGATCTGGGACAATGAAATTATTCGCGTCGATTAACTTCGGGAATCGTACTAAAATACTTACGAGCAGCGACAAGAATCCGGTTTCAACGGTAAACGTATTGGATTGGGCCTTCTCTCGAGCGTAAAGCAATGGAAGCCGCTTCGTTTTCCAGCCAAACGCAGAATCGGCGAAAAGAAAATTTTTACCCAAATCGGCCCATAAAGTCAATAAAATTATGGCTTTGGAAGTTGTATATTAAACAATTAGGTTTACAAAATTAGGCCAAAAACTATAGAAAAAACAAGAATTTCTATAGAAATCATGAAAATTTCTATAAAAAAGGCGAAGATTTCTATAGAAAAAATGAATATTTCTATAGAAAAAATGGAAAAGTTTATAGAAAAAATGAATATTTTTATAAAAAAAATGAGTATTTCTATAAAAACAATGAAAATTTCTATAAAAAAAGCGAAGATTTCTATAGAAAAAATGAATATTTCTATAGAAAAAATGAGTTTTTTACAGTTAAGCAGAGGACAAATTAGTTCATTCGAAGCCGAAAAGAGTGTTACGGCGGAGCCGATCCAGTGAGAACTTTCAGAAACTAACCCACTACCAATTTGCAAACCAAAGAATCAATAGCAAACGATCTGAGCATTGACGTTTTCGGGGAGAACGGGCTCATTGCTCAAAATCACGAAAGTTACGAATACCGGGACGGCCAGATAAAGATGGCACAGGCGGTGGCGAGCGCGTTCGAGAATAAGAGACACCTGATCGTCGAGGCAGGGACCGGCACCGGCAAAACACTTGCTTATCTTGTGCCGGCGATCGCTGCGTCCTTGGGTACCAAGAAGCGCATCATCATCTCGACCGGCACCAAAAACCTCCAGGAACAACTGATGCGTAAGGACATCCCTTTTCTCCAGAAAACCCTTCCGCGAAAATTCGTGGCGGAATATATGAAGGGCCGTTCGAATTACGCGTGTCTGAACCGGATCGCTAAGGCGGAGAATCAGCCGCTGCTCGATGGCATGCAGGATGTAAGGTATTTTGACGAGATCGCCCGTTGGTCGCGCGAAACCAAGGTTGGCGACCGGAGCGAGCTTACCGATCTTCCGGATAATTTAGGTTTCTGGAGCCGGATCAACGCGAAGTCGGATACATGTCTCGGGCAAAAGTGTCCTGACTTCGAACCGTGCTTTATAACCAGGATGCGGGCGAGGGCCGAGAACGCGGATATCATCATTGTCAATCATCATCTGTTCTTCGCCGATCTTAGCGTTCGCGGAAATCAGTACGGCAAAGTAATTCCCGATTATTCAGCCGTGATCTTCGACGAAGCACACCTGATCGAAGACATCGCGGCCGACTATTTCGGATTTCAGATCTCGAATTTTCAGCTCGACGAACTGGTTCGCGATACCGACAGCCTGCCGATCGCCGATGCAGTGACAACGATGAGGTTGACCAAGGTTTCCGCAAAGATCTACGGGCTTTCGGAACAGTTTTGGATCAGGTTTACACAGGCTCGCGCAGCCGACGGAAGATTTCCGCTGCTTCCCGAGGTGTTTGGTTATTTAGATACGGAAGGTGAATCACGCCCGACTCCGCTGGGCGAAGCATACGTTGCTCTCAATGCCGCTCTTGGCCAACTCGAGACGGAAGTAGACGCGTTCTCGGAACAGATGACCGAAGCGGAAAGCCTTGTCCGAAGGATACGCCAGGCGCGATTCGATCTCGGGTTTATCGTAAAGCAGGCCGACCGAAATTTCGTCTATTGGCTCGAAAGAAGGGGCAAGGGAATCTTTTTGCAGGCGTCCCCGATCGATGTCTCGATGCTCCTGAAAGAAAAACTTTTCGATCGCGTCGAAACCTGCGTGCTTACATCGGCGACCTTATCGAGCAACGGTTCATTTAATTTTATTCGCGACCGCCTCGGCCTGAATAACGGCAAAACGGAAACAATGCTGGCTCCGTCCGCCTTCGATTACGAGAAGCAGGCCGTCATTTACATTCCGAAAACGATGCCCGATCCGCGTGCTCCGGAGTTTTCACAGATGGCGGCCGGCGAGATAGTCAAGATCCTGCGGATCACTCAGGGACGTGCGTTCATTCTGGCAACCAGCAACTATTCGATGCGGGCCCTGTATGAACTTGTTTCGTCGCGCGTGAATTACCCTTGTTTTATCCAGGGATCGATGTCGAAGGAAGGACTCTTGGAACGCTTTCGCGAGACGCCAAATGCTGTACTGTTTGCGACATCGAGCTTTTGGCAGGGCGTCGATGTCCGCGGCGATCAGCTTTCGTGCGTCATCATAGATAAGCTGCCATTCGCGGTGCCATCGGACCCGGTCGTCGCCGCCCGTACAAAATTCATCGACGACAACGGCGGAAAATCATTCTTCGATTACAGCGTTCCGCAGGCGATCATCAGCCTTAAACAGGGAATCGGGCGCCTGATTCGCAGCAAAACCGACAAAGGTGTGATCGCGATCCTCGATTCGCGTTTGAGAACGAAGTCGTACGGGAGAGATTTTTTGAACAGCTTGCCGAAGGCAAGGATCGTCAGTGAATTGGGTGCGATCGAAAACATGTTTGAAAGTGATTAGCGTGAAATGCTTCGTAATACCGATCGTCTTCTTTTTTGTCGGAATCGTGGCCGCACAACCCGAAGTTCGATTTCCAAAGATCCGTGAAGAACTCGTGAAGATGGAGAAAGTCGATCAGGACGCGCGGCTAAAGTGCTCCAATCTCTCCGCGGATGAACAACTGAAATGCCTTGCAGATACCGGCCGATCGATCGATACGCCGAACACGAATCAGCTGCGGGAGATCTTCGACGAGATCGGATTTCCGAATACGGCGAAGGTTGGAAAGGACGGATTTCAGGCATTCATGATACTGCTGCAGCACGCGACATCGGATGACCTTCGCGCTAGAAGTTTGAAACCGATCAGGGCTGCTTTCAAGAACAAAGAACTTCCGGCGTTAAATTATGCCAATTTTGTTGACCGACTGCGTTTGCATCAGGGTAAAAAGCAATTGTACGGTTCGGGCTTTGATTTCAAGGACGGAAAGCTCGTAATGAGCCCGACGAAAGATCTAAAGAATCTAGAAAAACGCCGGGCAAAGATCGGCTTACCGCCACTTGCAGAGTACATAAAGGATCTGGAAGAGATGTATCATTTGAAAGCGGAGGTTCCGAAGTAATTCTTATATGGCGGGTTTCTACGAAGTAATGATCGAACGCAATTTCTCGTCGGCGCACCAACTTCGCGGGTATAAGGGAAAGTGTGAGAATCGGCATGGGCATAATTACAAGATCGAGATCTTTGCCAAGGGCGAGGAACTTAACAACATTGGCCTGCTTATCGATTTTGTCGATCTTAAGAAAGCGGCGGACGAGATCGTTAAGTATCTCGACCATCGCAATTTGAATGAGCTGCCGCCGTTTGACGAAGAGCTTAATCCGTCCGCAGAGAATCTAGCCCGCTATATTCTGGAATATTTGAATGGCCGCGTCGGCGACGAGCGCGTCCGCGTTCACAAAGTTCGATGCTACGAGACGCCGACGAGCGTCGCGACCTACCAGATCGATTAGCTGCATTAGGATTCAGGAATCGTGCGTTAAAGAAAAAGCAGCAGACCTGACGATCTGCTGCTTTTTAGTCGTTGGTCGTAAAGGGGCTAATGAACCTTGATATTGCCGCTCGACAAATTCGACGGATCGAATGTAAGATCGGCAACGACTGTCCCGCCGGAGTCAGTAATGCGTAGACCGAAGGTATCGTTCGATCCGGGTTCTCCTGCATCGACAAATCTCGCCAGGAAAGAGTAACTGTCATGACCATTTAGCGTTCCCGTTCCCGTCATCTTCGCATCGTTTCCTACAACGGCCAACGCACCCATTGAATTGCTCATAAAGGTTACATCACCATAAACGTGGTGCTCCACGTAGGAGAGTGAACCCTGCGTCGTTCCGTCCTTTTTATACTTTAGATTCACGCTGAAGTCAGCCGCAAAGGTTTCGCCATTAACGCTCCGGGTCACCGTTCCGCTACCCGTGACAAATCCAAGTGAAGGATCATACACTGCGACTACCGAATGATTGCCTCCCTGGTAATAACTGCCGCCAATGACCGCCGTGACGTCGTACACATTTACCGCAACGTTGGTGAAGTCGCACGAAGCGGTTGGCACGCCAGATGGGAAAGTAATTGTTGACGCATTACAGCTAAACGATGAACCGTCAGAACCCACAGGTGATAGCAGGAAGGTTACTGGTACCGCATTGGCGATCGAACCCGCCGCACCGTCAGCGCTGTCTGCTAGATTGGCCTTAAATGTGAATGTCGGAGATGTCCCGCCCACCGATGAAACCTGCACGGCGGTTGGCCCGGAGATCGTAACGCTTGCGTCTTCCTTCGTTACATTGATAGTAATACCTGTCGAGCCCGTACCGCCATCGGCATCGGTAAAAGTAACATTGATACTGTACGATCCGGCCGATTCCTGAATATTACCGGCTAGCGTCCAGGTGCCAGGCGTTGCCGTTTGTATCAACGAGAGACCCGATGGTAGTCCGGATTGGGCAGGTCCGCCGTTCCGGCTAAACGTCTCAGAAGGAATCAGCGAGCCGGCGGGTGTCTCGACATCCGACGCCGCGACGCTAACCGATTGAATCGCATCACTATATTGAACCGACGGATATGTTGCAGTTTGATCATTCGTCGCGGTTGGAAGATCGTTGACCGACGAAACAACAATTGTAGCCGTTGATGTATTCGACGACTTAGAACCATTACTTACACTAAACGTAAAGCTATCAGTTCCGTTGAAATTCCCTTCAGGCGAATACGTGCAATTTATGTCCGAACAGTTAACCGAACCATGGGCCGGTTGACTGGTTGTTGCGGTCAAGCCACCTGCGATCGGATTTACGGCATTCAGTGAAAACTGGACCGAATTATCTTCGGTATCCAGGATCGTCTGGTTACCCGTTCCCGGAGGGTTGTCCCCATCAAGTCCGACTTCGATGCTGTTTTGAACTGCCTCAGGAACATTTGAGAAAAAGTTGTAACCGGTCAGGTTCTCGATATCTCGGACCGTAACCTTATAGATCCTCCAATCGTCATTAAAAATACCGTTTACGTTCGGCATCTTTACCGCGAAAGTCTTTGTCGCTGCCGTCACCTGGTTTGGATCCAAAACACCATGGGGAAGTACCATAACAACCTTCCACGTAAAAGCCGGAACTGTCACGTGACCATTGGCTATTGTCGTAGCCGGTCCATTATCCCCAGCGCCGCCAATACCAAACGGACCCGAAACGATGAAGAGTTCATTGCCCGCGTCGGTCAGCAATCGGAGATCACCTTCCATGTCCGCCCAGGGTCCTTGGTTGTTGTCGGGGGCCTGCGGAACCATATTAGACATCAAATAAGTTTCCTGGTTGATCGGGATCATTAGTTGATGATCTCGATCCGCATTTGGCGTCATGTGTCCGCGGTCAAAACCACTGAATGAATAGTCAAAGTCGGTCACCCGATACCAATCCGGCGGAATAGACGGATCGGGGCGGAAAGTGTCCAAACGGGTCAACGTACCATACCAACTGCTGTCAAGGTGCCAGCTAACCCAATTCGGCGTACCTTTATCGCGGTTATAGGACAGTGCATTTCCTGCTCTTTGCAGGAGATAATTATCGGGTTCAAGGATATTGGGCGTAGCGTTGCTCGGATTACCCATTACGAGATGAATATCCTGTGAAAAGGGAACTGGCTGAGCCATCGACGCCACCGTAAATGACCAAATATAGTTTGCCGTTAGAGTGTCAGTGTTCGAAGCGCTGTCGTCGCTGTCAGCGTCATGAACAGCGTCCTTTCTGATCGTCACGGTGCATTGTTCGCCGGGAGTAAAGCTTACATTTGGCGTGATCTCCCAGGTCTTGCCACCACCGGTTGTTGCGAAGGTCGCGTCGTTGTGTTGACCGGAGGCACACGTGATGTCAAACCAGTCCGGGTCGACCGTAACCGCTTCGCTAAATATAATGGTCGGGCTTGCATCCTTGGGAGCGTTGAACCCGTCTCGCGTCGGGACCGTAGTGATAACGGACGGCCCGATCTCCTGGAAAGGGGTCGTGCGCCGTGGATTCGGAGTACCAGTTACAAAATCCGCACCGTTTACATTTGTGTCCTGAGCGCCATTCGCGTTTCTAAAGATCGCCGTTGTATTGCTTGGGGCGGGCGCTCGGGAGGCACCTTCGAAACAATTCGCGCTGGTACCATAACCGACAAAATCGACAATATCCGGGTCGTTGAGCGGACAGCCGCTCCCGGAAAGCGGGTCGCCATTGCTGACCAATGCGACCTTACCGGTCGTACCACTCATGTTAATGCTGCCGGATATGTTTGCCTGCGGTAATGGCTGACCAACGGCTCCGCCTGACGCAAGCGAGACAAGGAAATACTCGCCGGGGCTGATGACGCCGCCTAAGGGTTGGTTGTTTGTCCAGCTTGTTCCGCCTGCAGCTGCATATTGAACGGTCCAGCCAGCCGTATCGATCGGACTACTGGTCGGATTGTAAATTTCTACATAA
>Ga0105247_10003632_pt1 | contig 10019 bp, 7 predicted proteins | sample KBSS24metaG_FD_81519 | JGI IMG/M metagenome (GOLD analysis project Ga0105247, IMG submission 81519) | Switchgrass rhizosphere microbial communities from Kellogg Biological Station, Michigan, USA - KBS S2-4 metaG | ecosystem: Host-associated > Plants > Roots > Rhizosphere > Soil | place...
GAGACAGCACGGCGCCGCTCGTGTTTCTCGCCGCGTCATTCGCCGCGGCCGGCAAGGATCACGAAGCGGCAAGCGCGTGGCAGACGGCGCTCGTCGACGGCACCGACTTCGCGCAGATCTACGTGTGGCTGGCGGACGCGCTGCTGCGCACGCACGACTTCGGCGCCGCGCGCGCGATTCTCGAGGAGGCGGCGGAGAAGTGGCCGACCGACACGCGGTTCACCAAGCCGCTGGCGATGTTGTACGGGACGTTCGGCCGTGGCCGCGAGGCGGTGCGAACGCTCGAGCGCTACCTGGACGATCGCCAGGACGATCGCGACGCGTATTTCTACGCCGTGCAGTGGCTGTACACCGTGCACGCCGGCGGAGCTGTGGTCCACAACCGCGCCGAAGATCGCAAGCGCGCCCACGACTACGCCGACGCATACCTGCGAGCCCGAGGGCCCCAGGCGGCCCTCGTCAAGCAGTGGGTGGATTATCTGGATTCAGAGAAGTGATCGGAAAAAACCGGAGAGATCGCTAAGAACGCGGAGCAATCTTTTTCTTTGCGATCTTTGCGTGCTCCGCGGTTTTTTCTGATCGTTATCGATTGCCGGCGTTGTCGTCGTGCGACGCGGGCTTCTTGCCGCGGGCCGGCTTTCTGGCGGCCGATTTCTTCGCCGCGGCCTTCTTCGGCGCTGCAACGAGTGTGGGACGGGTTACGCGGGCGCGCGGCTTCCGCGGCTTCGCGCGGCCGAGCAGCTCCGCCGTCGTGTCGACCAGGATCGCCGTCGGCTGGACGTCGTCCAGATCGCCGTCGACGCCGCTGCCCGAATCGATCGGCTCGGCGCGCGGCATTTCGATCGGCTGGTTCTCGTACTCTTCGACGTCCGGCTGCGGCAGGTTGGGCCGGCTGATCTGCGGGGCCGACGCCGCCCCGCCTTGCAGCGCCGCGCCCTGGAACACGCGCAGGCCACCGCGCCGATCGCGCTCGACCCGGACGAACCCCTCACGCTGGCATGCCTTCAGCAGATCCATCAGCCCGCCGAACCCGTAACGGCGCTCGTCGAAGCCGCCCTCGGCCTGGCGCAGGATCTGTTTGACGTTGCGCAGGTACATCGGCCAGCGCGCGCCGGTGGCGGCACCGAGGATGCGTCCCGCCTGCCGCACGCCGTCGGCTTGATCGCCGAGCGGCGGGCCGGCCGGTTCCTGTGGACGGCCACCGCCGGCAGGATTGAAGCCCCCGCCACCACCCGCCGGCTGGTCGTAGGTGCGGCGAGGCTCGCCATAACTTTGCGAAGCGGGCTGCGGCACACTCGACCCAGCGTCCGCAGCGCCGATCGGCGCGGCTTCCTCGCCCTCCGGTGCCGGCTGCGACTGCTCAACGAAGCTTTCGTTCAGCTCGACCATCACGCTGCGTCCAGAGGTGTTCAGATGCACGAACCCGGACGCGGCGAGCTTTTCGACGAAGTCGAGGAACGACGAGGCGCCGTAGTTGCGCTCCGAGAACGTCGAGTCGAGCTGGAGCAGCGTGCTCTTCAGCAGACCGGTCTGCGGCGTGACTTCGCGGTCGGCGAGAATCTTCAGCGCGCGACGCACGACCGGCAGCGCCTGGGCGATCGGCACGCTCGCGGCGGCGGCGGGCATCGGCCGGCCTTGTTTGGCGGCGGCCTTGCGCACGCCCGCCAGGTTCTCGTAGGCGATGAACTCGTGGCAGTTGCGCTGCAGGATCATGCTCGTGAACGCGCGCCCGCCGACGACGAACACCTTCTTGTCGTACTGTTTGAGCTTCTCGACCAGCGACAGGAAGTCGCTGTCGCCGCCGACGATCACGTAGGCGTTGATGTGGGAGTGCGTGAACGCCATCTCGAGCGCGTCGAGCGCGAGGTTGATGTCGGCGCCGTTCTTGTCGCCGCCCGGCGTCATGTTGCGCTGCACGAGGCGGATGGCGTGCTGGGTCAGCGAGCGGCTGTACTCGCCGGAGCGGGTCCAGTCGGCATACGCGATCTTGGTGACCACCTCGCCGCGCTCTTTGATGGCGTCGAGAATGATGCCGACGTCGAACTGCTGACCGAGGGTTTGTTTGACGCCGATCTCGATGTTGTCGAAGTCGATGAAAACGGCGATATTGAGACGTTCCTGTGACAAAGCGGATCCTTCAGATCTGCGAATCGTAAGAGGCTCTGACCGTCAGCGGCCTGCAGTGTGCCGGCCAAGGTTCGCAGCGGTCGAGCTGACCGCCTCGGGGTGAGGCGTCGGCACCCATTGTACTCGGTCTCGAGGCTCGCGCGTCAAATATCGGCCTAGCTGGAACCGCTCAACGGCGCCGGCGCCTCCGGCGTGGCCCACAGGACTTTCGTGAACTGGCCGCGCTGCAGCAGCTCGCGCCCCTTGCCGCCGCGTCCGGTCACTTCATACTTGCCGGTGCTGATGGTCTGTTCCGCGCCGCGCGACGTCTCCACGGTGAGCAGATCGCGATCCCCCGTCGAGGCGATCGCGCCCAGCACCCTGTCGTCCTCGTTCAGCTTGATCAGGAGGACGCCCTTGCCTGGACCCGACAGGAAATTCACCTCGTCGGCTCGACACAGGATGCCGCGCGCCTCCGCGGTGGCGGCGATCAGGATCTCGCCGCCGGTGAGCCTCGCGACGTTGACGATCTCGGCCCCCTCTGACGGCCGCGCGTAGCGCCGGCCCGCCCTGGTGCTCGGCTCGACGAAGCCGTCCAGATTGAAGCGCAGCGCGTAGCCATCGCTCGAGACCGCCACCGCGTGCACGGGCGCCGGTCCTACGGCGGGGTCAGACCCCGGTTTCGATTTCGGCGGGGTCTGACCCCGTATGTCGCCAACGACGCGGGGGTCGAGGCTCATCGCCGCCACGATCCGCTCGCCGTCCTTCAGCTTGAACTGCTTCTGGATCGGCTCGCCATATCCGGTGGACGCCGGCACGTCGATGATCTTGCTGGAGTAGGCGGCGCCGAAGTTCGAGAAGAACACGCAGCTCGCCCGCGTGCTGCCGGCGCACACCGCCATCACCGCGTCCCCCTCCCGCAGCCTTGTCGTCGACAGATCCTTCACTTCCTTCTGGCGCTTCACCCAGCCGTCCCTCGAGACGATGACGACGTTGTCTTCGTCGACGATGAAGTCTTCGGCGGAGTATTCGGGCTCGCCGCTGTCGCTGGCGATCTGGGTGCGGCGCTTGTCGCCGTACTTGCTGCTGATCGCCTCGAGCTCCGAGCGGACGAGGGCCCAGCGGCTCTCTTCGTGCTTGAGCAGCGTGCCGATCTGGCGCGCGCGCGACCGCTTCTCCTCCAGCTCCTTGCGGACGACGAGGATCTCGAGCCGCGCGAGCCGGTAGATTTTCAGCTCGAGGATTGCATCGGTCTGCTCGGCGTCGAGCTTGAACCGCGCCATGATCTTCTCCGCCGAATCGGCCTTGCCGTCCGACTTGCGGATGATCCGGATGATCTCGTCGAGCGCGTCGAAAACGGTCTCGAAGCCTTCGAGGATATGGATTCGCTTCTTCAGCGACGCGAGCTCGTGCTCGAGCCGTCTGGTCACGACCTCGAGCCGGAAGTGCAGGAAGTGCCAGAGGATCTGCTTGAGATCGAGGCGCTCGGGCCGTCCGAGCTCGGGGTTCTCCGTCGGGATCAGGCAGGTGAGGTTGACGGCGAAGTTGAGCTGCAGCGACGTGTGCTTGAAGAGATACGCCATGATCATCTTCTCGTCGGCGTCCTTCTTCATCTCGATGGCGATGCGCACGTCCTCGGTGGACAGATCCTTCACGTCGAGCAGCTGCGGCAGCTTGCGCGCGATGACGACGTTGGCAATCTGCTCGACCAGCTGCGACTTGTTCACCGTGTAGGGCACGCTGTCGATGTAGATCGTCTTGGTCGAGCGCGTCTCCGGTCCGATGTCCCAGGTGCCGCGCAGCCTGACGGATCCTGATCCCGTCTTGTAGATTTCTTTGAGCTCTTCTTGCGAATTGAGTATCTGTCCTCCGGTCGGAAAGTCCGGCCCTTTGACCCAGCGGCACAACTGGGCGGTGCTCAGCTCGTCGTTGTCCAGGAGCTTGACCAGCGCCGTGCAGATTTCCGCCAGGTTGTGCGGCGGGATGTTGGTCGCCATCCCGACCGCAATGCCGGTCGCGCCGTTGACGAGCAGGTTCGGCACCCGCGCCGGCAGGACGACCGGCTCGGTCTTGGTGCCGTCGTAGTTGGGTCTGAAGTGCACCGTCGATTGCTCGATCTCGGTGAGCATCTCGTCGCTGATGCGCGTGAGACGGCATTCGGTGTAGCGCATCGCCGCCGCGCTGTCGCCGTCGAGCGATCCGAAATTGCCCGAGCCGTCCACCAGCGGATAGCGCAGCGAAAACGGCTGCGCCATGCGCACGAGCGTCTCGTAGAGCGCCATGTCGCCGTGCGGGTGGTAGCTGCCCATCACGTCGCCGACCACCTTGGCGCACTTGCGATGCTTGGCGTCGGCGGTGAGGTTCTGCTCCCACATGGCGTAGAGGATGCGCCGCTGCACCGGCTTCAGGCCGTCGCGCACGTCGGGCAGCGCGCGCGCCGTGATCACCGAGAGCGCGTAATTCAGGTAGCGCGACTGCGCCGCCTCATGAAGCGAGACGTTCGCCGTACTTCCCGGGCCCCCGCCGGGGGGCGGAGGCGGCGCGCTGCCGGCGCCGGACGGTTCGAGATTGTCGAAAAGATCAGGTGATTTGCGTTTCGCCATTGTGCGCAGTGAAAGGAGGCCGGCGGCTAGAGTACCGCGAATTCGGGCCGACCTGCGCCTTGACATCTGATGCGTGATGCGTGATGATCGCCGCATGAGGACGACCTTGGACCTCGACGACGATGTACTTCAGGCCGTGAAGGAGCTGGGTGTCCTGCAGAAAAAGACCGCCGGCCAGATGCTGTCGGAACTCGCGCGAAAAGCGCTGTTGCCGTCGGCCCCCTCTCGAGCCCGCGTGCGGAATGGCGTGCCACTACTGCCCAGCCCGCCCGGCGCGCCGATCATGACGATGGCCGACGTCAATCGGCTGCGCGACGAGATGTGAATCGCCCCGCGCTGCTCGACGTCAACATCCTCATCGCGCTCTTCAACGAGCACCACGTTCATCACGAACCCGCGCACGACTGGTTTGCCGATCATCAGGGACAGCCCTGGGCCACATGTCCGCTCACGGAGAATGCCTTTCTGCGCATCCTCAGCGATCCGTCGCAACGGGCCGGCCTGTTCCCGCTGCCAACCCTCGCCGACCATCTCGCCCGCTTCTGCCGCGACGAGGCCCATGAATTCTGGTCCGACGCCGTCTCACTGCACGACGACACCCTCTTCGACCTCACCGCGGTTCGTGGCCATCGCCAGGTGACCGACGTCTACCTGCTCGGCCTTGCCGTCAAACGCGGCGGACGCCTTGTCACATTTGATCAGTCGATTCCGATCTCGTCGGTGAAGGGCGCGGCGCGATGGTCGCTGGAAGTCATCGCCGCCGCCGGATAAAGTTCGAATCATGAGAACCGCCGCATTACTCCTGATGCTGGCCGTGCCATGCGCGGTGGCGGCGCAGGCGCCGCCGAACAAGCTCGAAGCCGACCTGGCCAAGGCGAAGGCCGACTACGATCGCGATCCGTCGAGCCCCGACAATGCGATCTGGCTCGGCCGGCGGCTCGGGTATCTGGGCCGGTTCTCCGAAGCGATCGACATCTTCACGCAGGGGATCCTGAAACATCCCGGCGACGCGCGGCTGTACCGTCATCGCGGGCATCGCTACATCACCACGCGCCGCTTCGATCTGGCAACTGAGGATCTGAAGAAAGCGTCGCAGCTGATCGCCGGAAAGGCGGACGAGATCGAGCCAGACGGCGCGCCGAACAAGGCGGGGATTCCGCGCAGCACTCTTCAGTCCAACATCTGGTATCACCTCGGGCTCGCACAGTACTTGTCAGGCGACTTCACGTCCGCCCTCGCGAGCTACCGGGAGGGCATGAAGGTGTCGCGCGTGAACGACGACATGCTCGTCGCCACCAGCGACTGGCTCTACATGACGCTGCGCCGCCTGAAGCGCGACGCCGAGGCGCGCCAGGTGCTCGAGCCGATCCGGGAGCAGATGGATGTGATCGAGAACGGCGCCTATCACGCGCGGCTGCTGATGTACAAGGGGCTGCGCACGCCGGAGTCGGTCCTGAATCTCAACACGGCCGACGACATCCAGATCGCGACGCAAGGCTACGGCGTCGGCAACTGGTATCTCGTCAACGGCGATCGCGCGAAGGCCAGGAGCATGTTCGACCGCGTGCTTGCCGGGAAAGCGACGACGGCGTTCGGGTTCATTGCGGCGGAAGTGGATGTGAAACGTGGTTTCTGAGTCGATTACCGAATCGGTCCTGCACGCGATCGGACGGACGCCCCTCGTCCGCCTCCGCCGCATCGTCGAGCCCGGCAGCGCCGACGTGCTCGTGAAGCTCGAGTACTACAACCCGACCGGATCGTATAAAGACCGTATGGCGCTGGCGATGATCGAAGGCGCCGAGACGCGCGGTGCCCTGCGTCCGGGCATGCGCGTCGTCGAGTTCACGGGCGGCAGCACCGGCTCGTCGCTCGCGCTCGTCTGCGCGGTGAAAGGCTACCGGTTCGCGCCGGTTTCGTCCGACGCGTTTGCGAAGGAGAAGCTGGACACGATGCGCGCGTTCGGCGCCGATCTCCACATCGTCGCCAGCGACGGCGGGAAGATCACGCCAGGGCTCTTCGATCGCATGCGCGCGGAAGTGACGCGGATGTGCCAAGACTCCGACACGTTCTGGACCGATCAGTTCCACAACGAGGATGCGATCCGCGGCTACATGGGCATTGGACGCGAACTGGTCGAGCAGACCGGCGGCGTGCTGCACGCGTTCTGCGGCGCCGTCGGCACCGCCGGGATGCTCTCCGGCGTCTCGCAAGCGCTGAAAGCCGGCGGCTGCGCGGCGCGGATCGTCGCACTGGAGCCGGTGTCGGCGCCGATGCTCACGCAGGGGCACGGCGGGACGCATCGCGTGGAAGGGATCGCGCCAGGGTTCGTGCCGCCTCACCTGAAGGCCGGTGTGTACGACGAGGCGCGCGCGGTGGACGAGACCGAGGCGCGCGCGATGGCGCGCCGGCTGGCGAAGGAGGAAGGCGTTTTCGCCGGCACCTCCTCGGCGCTCAACGTCGTCGCCGCGCTGAAGCTCGCGCGTGAGCTGGGTCCCGGCAAGGTCGTCGCCACAGTCGCGGTCGACACCGGGCTCAAGTACCTCGCCGGCGATCTGTTTTCCGGCTAAGCGACGATCAACGCAGAACTCGCGGAAACCGCAGAACAATTGCCGGCTCTGCGAGTTCAGCGTGTTCTGCGTTTGACGTCGTCTTCGTCGTGATCACTTGACGATTGGGTTTCCCGAGTCGCGCTGCCAGTCCTGCCACGATCCGACGTAGACCCGTGCGTTGATGCCGGCCGTCCGTGCGGCCCAATACATCAGGCTCGCGCGCATGCCGACGGCGCAGTAGGTGACGACGCTCTGGTTCGGCGCCACGCCCGCCTTCGTCAGCAGCGCGCGGATCTCGTCGATCGACTTGAACTTCAGCATCCGCTGATCCGCGTACAGGTCCTGCCACAGAATCAGTGTCGCGCCCGGCAGGTGGCCGTTGTTCCATTCCATCGTCGTCCGCACGTCGAGAACCTTGACCGCCGGCGACTGCAGCCGCTCCTTGACGTAGGCGGCGTCGACGATGACGTCGGGTGCGGGGCGCACGGTGAGCGTGCCGGCAACCGGCGGCGGCACGTCGGTGGACACCGGACGCTCCTCCGCGCGCCACAGGTTCATGCCGCCGTCGAGCATCGAGACGTCGGCGGCGTGTCCCACCGCGGCCAGCGTCATGTAGATCCAGCCGGTCTGCATCGGGCTGTCGCCCAGCAGCACGATGTGGGCGCCGTCGGCGGCTCCGGCCTTCGCGGCCAGCACCTTCGCGAGATCCGGGAGCGGCAGCATGCGATGGTCCATGTTCGCGCCGGCCATCTGGCTGCCGAGCGTGTCCATGTGATCGATGAAGCGCGCGCCGGGGATGTGGCCGCGGTCGTAGACGCCGCGGTCGCCGGTGTAGACGATGCGGACCTGGGGGTCGGTGAGGTGGGCTTGAAGCCAGGCGGTCGAGACGATGGGCTCGACGCTGGTGGCGGCAAGCAGCGCAAGAATATGCAGCACGGGCAGCTCCTTGGCTCCTTTAGACGGTCGACAGGACTGCGAAGTTGCAGAGGCCCTGCTGTCCTCCAGGATTGCGATGGGCAATCCCGGAGGACGATGGCTTTTGTAGCGGCGGCTTAGAGATCCAGCGCGAACTTGATCAGGCCGCCCATGTCCGTGAAGCGATCCGGATGCCAGTTCGGCGCCTGACGCAGATACGACTGCCCGTCGCCCCACAGCAGTCCGACCAGCGTCTCGGCCACGATGCGCCCGCCCACCGTGCCGAGTCGCAGCGGCTCCTTGTCACCTTTGCCGCCGAAGCCCTTCGCGCGCTTGCTCCATTCGAACTGCGCTTCAGCGAGGATGTAGTACCAGAGCGGCGCATTTTCCGTGAAAGCCGGATGGATTGAGGCCAGCGTCGGATTCGTATCGATGTCGTCCATCACCGCCTTACCGACCCGCAGATCCTTGTCTTCGATGGGATCCACGCCCATGGCGAGCGCCACGTTCTGGCCGGACGGAAGACCCATCGCCAGGCCGCGCAGCAGATTGCGTTTGGCCAGGTTGGAGGGATTGAGGTCCGGGTTGAGGGGATCGGCTGGTTTCGACTGGAGTTGATCGACGGTGAGCGGGGGATTCGGCGCCAGCGGCGGCATCGAGAACTCCGGCAGGAACCCAAGCGGGTTTACGAGGGACGTGTCGATCTTGTACGCCGGCTGGACACGCGTCTTGCCGACGTTGTCCCCCGAGCCGTTGATGTCGAAGAAGAGACTCCAGTCAATCGCCCACTGCTCGGGGAAGGCGTCGAATCCATTGAGACCGCGGGCCTGAACGCCGGCAAAGATGAAGAACCGGCCGGCGAGTCCCCGGGACTCCTCGTCCGGCGACGCATTGTTCGGATCGTCGCCGCCGTGCAGCTCCGTGTTGAGCCGATAGACGGGGCGGACCATCGAGTGACCGAAGCGATAGGCCGCGGCCGAAAACTCGATCGGCATGAAGGGATCGTTCTTCCACTTGTAAATGGACAGGTTCGGCCTGAGCTTCCAGATCGGCTTGTTCTTGCCGAAGTCGGGAAGAATGTCCTCGACGACCTGTTCGCCGCAGATGGTTTTGAGGAAGTCGTTGACGACGATCCACTGGTAGTGCCAACGGACCTGCCGCTGGACTTCCTCGAACGAGGCGTTCGGGAGCTCGTCGACGAGCCGGTTGTGAAAGCGCAGCAGCGTGGCGTGCAGTTGCGAGACGATGACGTTTTCGTCGTTGCGCTTGTCACCGATCAGTGCGCGCTTGGCGCCGGGATTGAACGGATCGTCGAAGCGGGGCAGGTCAAGCGATGGGCTCGGCTGCGCGTTGGCGAACAGCGGACGTCCGAGCCGGAACTTGTTGCCCACGTACATGTACGGCACATCGGCGGGGCCGCGCCCGTACAGCGAATCCAGATCCAGGCGCGGGGTACGGAAGTCGACGAGCGCATCCGGATCGTTTTGCTTCATCAGGCTCGACGCCGGGTCGAACGTGATGTCGTGATCGATGAACTGGCCGAGATAGGTATAACCCGCCGCAATCCCGGCGTTCTCCTCGTCGTCCTGAATCCGCTCGTTCGGATCCTCGAAGGCGGCCGCTGGCTTCGTTGGGTCGTTCTCGTCACGCTCCGGCTCGGCGGTCATCGCGAGGCCGAGCTGCAGCAGCGATTCCCTGGGCCAGTCGCCCGGCGGCAAAGAGCGGAACATTCGTCCAAAACGTCCCTCGAACAGGACGGAACGGGGAGCCGAGTTGTCGCCGCGGACGCCGCCGCCGTGGCCTGACGACCGTTTCTTCTTGGCGCTGATCACTGCGTTGATCATGA
>Ga0105247_10003636_pt1 | contig 10015 bp, 6 predicted proteins | sample KBSS24metaG_FD_81519 | JGI IMG/M metagenome (GOLD analysis project Ga0105247, IMG submission 81519) | Switchgrass rhizosphere microbial communities from Kellogg Biological Station, Michigan, USA - KBS S2-4 metaG | ecosystem: Host-associated > Plants > Roots > Rhizosphere > Soil | place...
AGAGTGGCCAGACACCATGGATTGCGCGGACGAAATGGAGTGAGACGCTCGATTTTCTGACCGGGCGGAAGGCCAAGACGGAATCGACCGTCGAAAGGCGGCTGACGCTTTGGGGCGCGGTCGTCGCGGCCTTGCTGATCATCTGCCTCCCGCTCGGCACCATCATCGCCAGCAAGTATTCGACCGCGGAGAAGGACGAGGGACGCACTCGCATTTTCTTCCAGGTCGGAATCTCCATCACGTTGCTGCCGTTCGGCATGGCGACGCTGGCCTGGCTGTCCAAACGGCCACGCAACGCGCTCGAGCTGCTGATCAAGGAACCGCGACAGACCACCATCACGACGTCGTCGAAGACCCTCGACCCAACGTCCGTCGAGTTCCGGGACACCTTCCGGCAGATGCTCGACGAGGGGCTCACGGGCACCAAGCCCCCGTGGCGACGACTGGTGATCGTCATCGACAACCTGGATCGCGTCGACCCGGTCGACGCAGTGACAATCTGGTCGACGATGCGGATCTTCTTCGAATTCGAAGTCGGCCACCGCGCCCCGTGGGCTTCGCAGCTCTGGCTGGTCGTGCCGTTCGATCGCGCCGCCCTCAGGCGACTGTGGGACACCGGCCGGAACAAAGCCAGCGAGGAGGGCGGAGACGACGCGACGAAACTGATGGAGGCTTTCGTCAACAAAACCTTCCAGGTCGTCTTCAGCGTCGCCCCACCTGTCGTCCGATTGCGAATGGACTATTTCGCGAAGATGTTCGAGTCTGCGTTCCCGGACGACGAGGATCGGCGCTATCGCGAAGTCGTCTACGGCCTGTACGACCGCCTCGGGCCGGATTCGCCGCCGCCGCGCGAGATCAAGCTGTTTCTCAACAAGATTGGCGCGCTCTACGTCCAGAACGCGGGCAGGATTCCGCTACCGCTGATCGCGCTGTATCAGCTGAAATGCCACGCCATCAAGGCCGGCGCGCGCGAGCTGCTGCAAGACGATTTCCTCGAAGCGCGGACGCTCAGCCTCCTCAGCGATCCAGACTCTTGACTCTCGCGCCCTCGCCCAAGGGCGTGTCTCTAAACGTCCGCTGGTGGCACAGCTCCGCTCTACTGCGGAGTTACGCGCGGACCATGTACATCAAACGTAGAGCTAGCTAATTCTGTACATCCAAGCCGGGCAGGTCGGCAGACGCAAGCTGGTGAGCATGAGCTCTAGTGGAATCAATAACTTAGCCTGTGGAAGTTCTAAACTCGCAATTGGCTGGCGCCAGAAGTTATTGATTTTGAAGGGTTTAGGATTTGGCTCACCAGTCTGGACAACTTTCGCAATTACCTCATCCAGGCAGCTTAGGCGTCGGACGACGGGGCTCCGAACGGCTGGGGCTTGCTCAGTAGAGATTTCCGCTTGAGCCTCGTCAGAGGCGGGTTTGAGGACATCGCGTGGCGCGGCGCACCGAGGGTTAACCAACGACTCGGCCCGCCTTCTGCTCGTTGATCTGACGCCACCTGCGGACCGAATCCACTTCGAAACAGCCTTCTTATTGGACCCAATCTTGGCCCCAGAGCCTTGCCGGGGCAAGACTCTGGGTCGCAACCTCGTCGGAGACCGGCGGACCGTTGCCCTGATCGGAAAAGCTGCGCCTCTGTCTTTCAGATCCGGTCGTCAGTCCGGCCAACTCTCGCGACCGTCTTACAGGCATTACAAGCGGTGGGACAGCCCGGCGTTCGAACCGGCGCGGGAATCAACCCTTGCGTAACGCCGACTCGGCCGTGAGTTTGGACCTCGCTGGAGTAATAGAATCTTCAGCCGAGCTGTCCGGAGGCCCTTCTGCGGATTAAGGCAGGCGCTCTCTGTAGCCGTCCGCGCCGAGATCGAGCTGACGTCTAATCCACCCACCTCGGCGCCCGGCTTGCCGACCGCGATGCGATGGTAAAGGCCAGGTAGTCGCGTCCGAACACGAAGGCGACGGCAATTCGCGTGGACAACGTGCCGATGGCGACGCCCACGCCCGCAGGGTCGGAGGTCCCGGCCGGGACTGATGGAGAGGCTCAAGACCGCCGAAGAGCCACCATTATTAGCGCATACGATAGCCGGCATTCGGTGAATCCCATCGACCAGGTGCCAACATGTCGGCGAGCCGGCCGGGATTCATGATCTTCTCCGCCTTCATCCATGTGTCAGCCGCCAGGCGAGCCTTCACATCGCCGTTCTGGATCTGGCTGAGGCGATACTGAACGACCGCAGTGAACTGGTCCATGCCCACCTTCTCGAACTTCTCCTGCGCCCTCTGCAGCGACTCCGCCACACGCGGTCGCTTGCCGGTGATCGTCTCGATCCCGGCGTTCAGCAAGTGGCCGAACCCTTCAGCCCATGAGTCGCCCATGGCAATCAGTCGCCGGGCGTCTGCCTTGATCGCGCGAACGCCCTCGGGGCGGCTCCGGCTATCGGCCTGAACGATGCGCGCGAGTCTCGCGCGTCCTCTCAACGCATGCAGCATGACGTCGTAGAATCGAATCTGCAGCAGTCGCGACTTCTTCACGGCGCGCCAGTCACGGTCCAGACAGCGCAAGGCCGCCTCACCATTTCCTTCGTATAAGTACGACTCCACTTCACCGATCAGCCGATCGCCGTGCTGCATCTGGAACTCTTTGTAGGGCCACTTCTCGAGAGCCCCATCGAGCACGGAGCGTGCTTCACCAGGGCGATCCGCGACCAGGGCGTGCACATAGGTATATCCGACCAGGGGAAGACTGATCGCCCCGTGTCGATCACCTCGCGTCTCGGCCTGTTGAACCAGAGCCGGAAAGCTCCTGGCGTGTTCGCTCCACCTGCCCAACAGGAACATCGACGCGAGATCGAAGCAGCTCGCAGTCGTGATTTCCCAGTCCGCGCCCGTACACTGCGCGGCATATCTATCGCGTGCGCTCCGGCTGCTCTCGAGGCAACGCTGAAAATCTCCATTGTTGTACGACGCGACGCCCATCATCGAGGTGGTCAACGCGATCGCGTACGCCTGTTGAGCCTGATTCGGAACCTGATTCGTGCAGTTCATGGCCGAATCGAACAGCGCCTTGGTCTTCTTCTCCGGGCGCGATCCATTCACGCCTCCCAGCGCCAACTCGCCCGCGAGACCCAGCGCGATTCGATAGGGATCGCCGCTCTCCACCGCCAGGAATGTGTAGTGCGCCTGAAAGGCCGCGCCTCGCATCACGTCCACCATGCTCATGCCGAGGGCGCACGTCCAGAAAATATCGAGCTGGGTCTGCATCGCGGCGTCGAGTCTCCCCTCCACACGCGCGAATCCGTGACGCTTGAACCACAGATGCAGACGCACGCGATACCACACCAGGGTCGCAAGGACGGCGTACTTGCCCTCGGGAAATCTGACATCGACCTCCTGGAGCAGTTCGCGCGTCAACTTCAGGCCTTCGAGGATATGCCCGCTGCGAAGGTACTGCTCGCACGCACGGCGCCGGAGTTCGAGCCTGGGCACCGGATCGACTCCCTTACTGAGGTCCAAGAAAAGTTCGGCGGCCTCTTTTCCGCGGCCGGCATTCGCCAGCGCATTCGCTCGGAGTTCCAGCAGTGCTGTCCGCCTGGGGCCATCGTGGGTCGTCAAGCTGAGGACGCGTGCGTATAGCCGCGCGGCCCGGTCGAACGCCAGGGCGCCCTCCGCGTGTTTCGCAGCCTGGATGGCGTATTCACTGGCTTTCTCGGGAAGTCCGGCTTCTTCGAAGTGTATGGAGAGACGCTCGTCGTCTTTCGAACCGGAGTTCTCGAGCGCCTGTGCAATCAACAGGTGATACGCGACGATTTCCCGTTTCGAGAAATAGCTGACGATGGCTTGCCGGACCTGGTCGTGATAGACGTCGAGCAGATCCCCGTCAGGGCCCTTGGTGACCCGGAGGAGTTTCGCGCGCGTCAGTGTGCCTTGGCCATCCAGGTAGCACTCTTCCAGGCCCTCGAGCGTCTTACACACGTCCGACGCGATGGGCCGGCCGGCAACAGCGACGAACTCGAGCAGTCGGAGTGTCGTTGCCGGCAACGTACCGGCGCGACGCTTGATGACCTGCCCGATGCCGAAGACCCTGGCGTTCGGCTCCGCGCCGCCAACGATCTGGGCATATTGGACGAGTTCGTCAATGTAATACGGATTCCCCGCCGATTCGCGCGCAATGTTGTCGGCGACTCGGATCGCGTGCTCGTCGCCGGGATCGCAGCCAAGCAGCGTCCGCGCGAGGCTCGTGGCGTCGTCTTGCGACAAATTTTCCAGCCGTATCGATCGGATGGCTTGACGATCATCACCGTCGATCGGCGGACGCGCGAGCAACTCCATGTCCGGATTCGCGTTGAGGTCGCTGTCGCGATATGACAAAATCGTGAGACAACCGACGGGCTCCTGCGCTTGAACTATTTCGTTCAGAATGCGTACCGTATCGGGATCACACCAGTGAAGATCATCAATCCAGAGGATCAGTGGTTGTGTGTCGACGATGCGGCGCAGGAGATCGACCAGGCAAACGAATGCGGCCTGGCGCTGTTCGCGAGGGTCGACAATCTCGATGACTTTCCGATTTGCGGGTTCGAACCGGCGCAACAAGGGGAACAGGCGCACCAGCTGATCAAAATGCTTGGGCAGAGGAAACGTGCCCAGTTGCGGCTTGACTCTCTCGAGAAACAGCGCCAGTTGATCGATGAATTCATCCAGCCCGTTGTCACCACCGGCGTCGCTCTTGTAGCACCGTCCATGCAACAGGATGAATGGAGAGCCGGTGCTCTTCACCTCTTCCAGGAACTTCTCGATCACGGCCGTCTTGCCAATGCCCGAGGCGCCGTACACGTGCACGCACACGCTCGTGTTCCCACCCGAGGTCTCGGCGAACGCCGCGTGGAGACGTTGAATCGGCTGGTCGCGGCCCAGGAATGTATCGGCGCGGTCTGGCGACACGACAACGGCGTCTGACAATTTCAGGCCGGACAGCGCGGACAACGTCTCGAGCACCTCCCGTCCACTCGGCCTCGACCCGGGAGCACGTTGGAGCAGACCATCACACAGACGATCGAGCTCGGCGGGAATCGTGGGGTCGATCGCGGAGGCTCTCGGCGCTTCGAGATGGCCCTTGTTCACCAACATCTCGAGCTTGTCGGCTTCAAATGGCAGCCGGCCAACCAGCGCCTCGAACAGCATCACACCGAAGGCATACCAATCGGCGGCCCCGGTAATGGAGCCGCCTTCCAGTTGCTCGGGCGCAATGTAAGGGAGAGTGCCGGCGATCGTGTTCGCGCTCTGTACCGACGTGAGCTGCTTGACCAGACCGAGGTCGAGCAGCACGACGCGTCCCTCATTCGTCAGGAAGACGTTCGCGGGCTTGACATCGCGATGAACGAGTTCCTGCTGATGCAGTGCGCTCAGGCCCGCGGCGAGTTGAATCAGGTAGCCGAGCCGGCGCTGACGAGTGCTCGCCGCCTCTTCAACGGAATGCAGCGCGCCCCGGGTGTTCTCGAGGTATTTTTCGAAGTTCGAGCCCCTGAGCCGCTGCATCGTAAAGAATGGGGGCGCCTTGTCGAAGGAAAGTCGATAGACGTCGATGACGTTCGGATGGTTCACCTTGAGCAGCTGACGGTATTCATGTTTCAGACGAATTTCTTGCGCAAAATCTGATTCGAGCAGGATTTTTACGGCAACGACTCGCCCTTCCTGGTGATCGTAACCTTCGTATACGCTTCCAGTCGTCCCGTTGCCCAGTTTCTCCCGGAGCGTGACCTTGTCCGGCTTCACCGCCGGCAGGGCCGGCTCGCTGCTGACGTGCTCGTCCTTCTCGGATCGCGCCAGGATGCCGTCGGCGACATGCCCCTTGAGCAGCTTGTACACCTCAGCACGCAAGCGCTGATTGGTGTCGCATTCGCCATCGATGAACGCCTCGGCGGCCTCGGCCGTCATGTCGATGGCTTCGAAGAAGATGCGCTTCGCTTCCCCGTCTATTTCAGATGCCATGGCTTAGCCGGAGAACGCTGAAAGCTCGTGATTCAACCAGGCACGCGCGTACGTCCACTCGCGCTGCACCTGACGGTCGCCGATTCCGAGCACCGACCCGATTTCCTTGTTCGTCAGTCCACCGAAAAACCTCAGCTCGACGACGCGCGCGGCTCTCTCGTCCACCGTAAAAAAACGGGTCAGGGCATCGTCGAGTCGAAGGAGTTCCACTTTGCGAATGTACGCGGACTCTGGATCCGGATCAGGGCTGGCGACTTCCAGGGACGGGTCGAGCGAGATGGCGTGCTTGCCGTTGTTGCGCTTGCGAGCCTTGTCCCTCCGTGCCTCCTCGACCAGTATTTGTCGCATCCGCTTTGCAAGGATCGCGACAAAGTGCTGTCTGTTGGCAAACGCCATTTGAGCTTCGCCCGCCAGCTTCCTCCATGCCTCGTTGAGCAGCGCCGTGGCCCGCAGCATATGCTCCGGTCGCTCCCCGGCAATGATTTGTGCCGCCAGGCGGCGGAGTTCCTGTTCGCAGCGGTTCAGCAGCAGGGCTGTGGCCTCGGCATTCCCGTCTTGATATCCCTTCAACAACTCGAAGGTCGGACTGGCCGAATCGAAATGCGTCTCCATACTCCCCCCAGGGACGAACTCTAATGAGCTTCGAATACCTCGTCAACGGCTGAGGTGGCTAAACCACCTCCCACCTCTAAAGGCGCAAGGCGCGGAAAAGACGGACACGGAGGCCGGACGGCCATCCCGGCTGTTCGTGCCGTGTCCGCTTTCATTTTTTCTGGCGCCTTTATGACCGTGGGGGCAATCGTCTCGGCCTCACCCAGATGCCGGGCTGGCTGGCAGACCCGGGAACTCGAGGAGATCACGCCATGAACAACACACTCAGGACGATCGGCTGCGCGTTGCTGTTGCTCTGTCTCTCCACCGGGAAGGGCTCGGCGACCAACGGCAACATCACGGTAACGGTTCAGAACTTCAGCGGGTTCGCGAACACGTTCAATCTGCGCGACGAGCGTTGCGGCAATTCGACAACGGTGCAACTGGCCCCGTGGGGCACGGCGCCGATGCCGCTGTGCACCTCGGACGCAGGCTACGGCAGTCTGCTCTACAAGCGGACCGACCACCGGGACTGGACACGGTCCGCGCTCCTCAGCAATGGCGAAGTCGTCAAGATGTGACGCAGCTCTCCCACTCATCAACTCAATGCCCTGACGCCCGGTGATGCCGCAAGGCATCGCCGGGAGGAGGATCTCCATGCATTCGAAGCGGAGTCTTGCCCTGCTCGTGCTCGTGTTCGCCGGGATCGCCAGCGCCGCCCGGGCGCAGACCGGAATGATGCTCGATCCACGCGACGCCGCGCACGCCAAAGCACTCGACCGTCAACTGCGCGCATCCGCCCCCGAGTTGACGGCGACGCTGAGCGAGGAGGGTGGTCTGGCGGTCTGGGTTGCCGGCTCGCCCAAGCCGGTGTTGCTGCCGGGCGCCTCTCCTCTTGCCGTGTTGCAGCGCGTCGGTGGCGCACTGCCTCCGGACGCGGTCGATTGTGTCTATGTCTATCGCCATGGCCTGGGAATGCCCGCGTCCCCAATGCCCTGCGCCGCGATCCAGCAGCAATTCGAGGCCGCCCAACAAATGGCCGCGCGCAACGCCGCACTCGACGCGCGAATGACGGCGCAAGGCGCGCAGCTGGATGCGCTCGCCACGGAGCTGGCCGATGCGAAGAACGCCGTCCTCAAAGCCACCGCCGCACTGGCGACGCGCCTCATCGACGAGGAGCAGACGATGGCGCAGCAGATCGCCAGGCTCGAGAACCTGCGCGGCGACATCGGCGCGCTCCAGTCCACGACTGCAGTGCTCGGCGCGTCCAGCAAGAAGGCCCGGCGCGATCTGGACAGCACTGCCACCCGCGTCGCCGGCACACGACAGGATCTCGATGAATCACGTCAGGCGATCACGATCACCGCAGACGTGTTGAAGCAGCTGCGTGGCGAATTGAAGGTGCTGGAAGAAGCCGAGGCGCAGCGAAACAAGGACTTCGAGGAAATCGCGAAGTTGATGAAGGCGCAAAACGCCTTCGTCGATGCGATCGCGACGAAGGTCGATCAAATCAAGAAGTAGACAGGAGGTTCCATGACACGACTCACGAGAAGCAGCGCCGTCCTCGGCCTGATGCTGTGCACGGCCCCTCTCGTCGCGGCGTCGGACGCCACGTCTGACGCCACCGCGAGAACGATCGAGACCTATCGACGGGCCAGCGACGCGTTTCAGGAATATGCGCGGGAGCGCGAGCAGGTGCTCCACGACAAGGAAGCGCAACTGCGAGATCTGGCTCCGCGAGCCGAAGCGCGCGCGCACGATCTCGACGCGGCGATCAAGGATTTCAACACAGCCCCGAAGGACGTCGCCGAGATCACGAAGGACGGGCCGATCGAACCCCCGACGTCACCCAAAGAGGCCCTGGACTTCCTCGGCAAGGTCAAGAAGGCCCTCGGGGCATCCCGGAAGATGGCGGCCGTGGGACCGGCGGTCGACGCCTTTGAAGCTGCTGCCGCAGCGCAGATGGACCGCGCACGGTTGGAGGGCGAAATCGCGAAGGAGAAGCAGAACATTCAGACGTTGCATCAGCTCGCGAGCAGCTTTGCGCAGGCAGCAACGGGGCTCAGTACGCGTCTCGATGAAGCCCTCACACAGCAGCGCGCCCGCGACGCGCAGCAGCGCGCCGCCGAAGCGCAGCAGGTCGGAACCGAGACCGCGGTGACGCAGAGCCCGTCCGCCCCGCCAGCTCCATCGCCAGCCGCGGCGCCTGCCCCTGCCGCATCCAGCGGCAACGGCGGGTCGCATGATTCCCGCGACGGCCATGGCGGCACTGGCGCCGCCAATGGCGCCGCCGCCGCTGGCGCCAACCGCGGCGGTGGCGACTCTGGTCCAAAGTCCACCGGCGGCTCCCATGACACGTCGCCCCCGAGCCACGCCGGCGATCATCCGACGCACGACGCCGGCCCCAAAAACTCCGGTGGGTCCCCCAAGGGCGACCCCGGTCCGAGGAGCAACCCCGGCAAAGACCGCAGCGGCCCCGATCTGAGGCTCCGCTGAGGCTACGCACCCCCCTGAACAGCCAGCCGCTCCACGCACGAGGCCGAGCTCGGTAGTGTCACCGAACTCGGCCCGTCGCGCTGAGGTCCCCGGTCGTCATGTGGCCCGTGCGGGGCGTCGCTCCCTCTTTCCGGGGCGATTGCGATACATCCATCCGATGTAGGCACGGTAGCTCATTGCAAACGCCTGAGCAGCGTTCTTCTTTGATAGCTCGCCCTCCGCCAGCTCGGCGCTCGCGTACGCCACGGGTTGGCCGTAGCGCCTCTTGAGACTCTTGAGATTCTCCGGCCTGCCTTCACGCCGCTTGATCTGCCCCCAGATCGCCGCGGGGTCGATTCTGGTGACAGTCGGTTCGTGATGACCCGCCAGCCCCCGGGCAGCGATCGCCTTCTCAAGGCCGGGCCGGAGCGGCTCCTTCGGCGGTTTCACCAGCAGCGCGTGCTCCAGAGCGGCCTCCAGCTGACGCACATTGAGTGGCCACGTCACCTCCTTCAGGCGCGCGATATCCGCCTCCAACAACCATCCTTCCGCGCCGCGTTTGTCGTACTTCTTCGCCAGCTTGCGCATGAGACGCGGGGCGATCACGTCCACGTCCTCCAGGCGATCGCGCAGTGGCGGCATGGTCATCGGGATCACGCAGAGCCGCGAGTACAGGTCCCCCCGGAAGGCCCCTTCTTCGCTGCGGCGGTGCAGGTCCCGGTTCGTTGCCGCGATGACCCGGACGTCGACCTTGCTTGACGGCGTCTTCGAGCCAAGCCGTTGGACTTCGCCCTGATCGAGTAACACGCAGGGGCTTCGCCTGCGCGTCGAGACTGAGTTCGCCAATCTCGTCTAAAAAGAGGGTGCCTCCGTCTGCCTGCTCGAACATGCCCGCCCGCGTGATGGCGTCAGGAAATGCCCCCTCTCTGGTGCCGAACAGTTCGGACTCGACCAGCCCCAGCGG
>Ga0105247_10003638_pt1 | contig 10011 bp, 6 predicted proteins | sample KBSS24metaG_FD_81519 | JGI IMG/M metagenome (GOLD analysis project Ga0105247, IMG submission 81519) | Switchgrass rhizosphere microbial communities from Kellogg Biological Station, Michigan, USA - KBS S2-4 metaG | ecosystem: Host-associated > Plants > Roots > Rhizosphere > Soil | place...
CGACCTCGGTATGCCCGGGATCGACGGCTACGAGACGTGCCGCCGGATCCGCGAGGCGCTCGGATCCGCCGTGGTCGTCGTGGCCATGACGGGCTGGGGACAAGAGCAGGACAAAGAGGCGGCGAGGAGAGCCGGCTTCGATGCGCACCTCACCAAGCCCGTCGATCCAGCGGTGCTGGAGCGCGTGCTCGCCGAGGCCAGACCCGCCGGCTGACTCTGGATGGCGCGGCTGTAGACCCACGTCACGCGGAGGCCGTCGGCTCCGCCGTCGCGCTCGATCATGAGATCGTACGAGATCGCGCTCCGCGCGCCGTCTTCGCGCGGGACGACCAATCGCCGCTCCGCCTCCTGGACGTGCCGCAGGAGCTTCCCGTCGCGACTCGTCCTGGACGCGGGCGGGCCGCGCCCGCGAACGTTTCAGGTGTTTCACGAGGCGATTCATCCCGTTTCGCGGCCGCGTCGCGCGCCGCGTCGCGGGGCGCCGTTTCTGCTGAAACGGTCGGAATCGATCGGGTGGCACGGCGCTCGCTTCACAGGAGGGCGAGGACCCGAACCATGCTCTTCCGACAGCTGTTCGATCACGAAAGCTCCACGTACACGTACCTGCTCGCCGACGACGAGACGCGCGAGGCGGCGCTCATCGATCCCGTCCTGGAGCAGGCGGATCGCGATCTCGAGCTCGTGCGTCAGCTCGATCTCGAGCTCGTCCACGTCCTCGAGACGCACGTGCACGCGGACCACGTCACCGCCGCGGCGCGGCTCCGCGAGAAGACGGGCGCGCACACGGTGACGGGCCGCCCGGGCCCGGAGTGCGCCGACGTGCACGTCGGCGAAGGGGACGTCGTCCGCTTCGGTCGCGTCGCGCTGCGCGTCCTCGCGACGCCCGGGCACACCGACGACAGCGTGAGCTATCTCCTCGTCGATCCGGACCGCGCGGAGCGCCCCGGCGACCGCGTGTTCACGGGCGACGCGCTCCTGATCCGCGGCGCGGGCCGCACGGACTTCCAGAACGGCGACGCCGCGCGCCTCTACGACTCGATCACGCGCGCGCTCTTCGCGCTCCCCGACGCGACGCTGGTGTATCCCGCGCACGATTACCGCGGCCTCACCGTCACGACGATCGGCGAGGAGAAGCGCTGGAACGCGCGCGTCGCCGGGCGGAGCCGCGAGGAGTTCGTCTCGGCGATGAGCGCGCTCCATTTACCCGAGCCAAAGCGCATGCGGGATGCCGTCCCCGCCAACCGCGCGTGCGGGCGCGCGCCGGCGCCGGTGCAGGGCTGAGCGGGGGGGGCGGGCGCCAATGATCCTCACCGTCGCCCTCTCGGTGCTCGTCGGCGTGTCGCTCGGCCTGCTCGGTGGAGGAGGGTCGATCCTCACGGTCCCCATCCTCGTCTACGCCGCGGGCCTCGAGCCGAAGGACGGCATCGCCACGTCGCTCCTCGTCGTCGGCGCGACGAGCCTCGCGGCGATGCTCGTCCACGCGCGCGGGGGTCGAGTCGCGTGGCGCGTCGGTGCGCTCTTCGGCGTCGCGTCGATGGCCGGCGCGTACGGCGGCGGGCGCATCGCCCACGCCCTCCCCGCGAGGGCGCTCCTCGCCGGATTCACGGTCGTGATGTTCGTCACGGCCGTCGCGATGATGCGCAGGCGGCGGGACGCCGGCGCCGCCGAGGAGCGCGCGCCTCGCGGCGCGACCGTCGCGCGCGGAGCGGCGATCGGCCTCGGCATCGGCGCGCTCACGGGCGTCATCGGCGCGGGCGGGGGCTTCGTGATCGTGCCGGCGCTCGTGCTCCTCAGCGGCGTCCCGATGCGAACGGCTGTAGGCACGTCGCTCCTCGTCATCGCGATGAACTCGTTCGCGGGCTTCGCGGGCGCGCTGAGCCACGCGACGATTCACTGGTCCCTCGCGATCGCCGCGACCGTCGCGTCGGTGGCGGGGAGCGTCGCGGGCGCGGGGCTCTCGGGGCTCGTGAAGCCGGAGTCGCTCCGTCGAGGCTTCGCGTGGCTCGTGCTCGCGATGGCGCTGTTCATGGCGGTGAAGCAGCTACCCGCGTCCGCCGCGAGCGCGATGGTGGCGTATTTCTCGGGGGCCGCGGCGCGCTACGATACCTGGCGAGGGTACATGCAGAATCTCACTCCGTGGTCGTCTCTCCTCGGCGGCGCGCTCATCGGCGCGAGCGCGTCGATGCTCCTCCTCCTCAACGGGCGGGTCGCCGGGATCAGCGGCATCGTCGGCGGCCTCGTCCGCCCGAAGCCCGGCGAGACGTCGTGGCGCGCGCTGTTCGTCGCGGGCCTCCTGGCCGGCGGGCTCCTCCTGAACGTGCTCCTTCCGGCGTCGTTCGGCGCCGTGGCCGTGTCCACGCCGCTCGTCGTGGCCGCGGGGCTCCTCGTCGGCTTCGGCACGCGCCTCGGGAGCGGGTGCACGAGCGGCCACGGCGTCTGCGGCCTCGGCCGACTCTCGGTGCGATCGCTGGCCGCGACGCTCACCTTCATGGTGACGGGGGCTTCGGCGGCGTTCGTCGTGAGGCACGTGATCGGAGCGGCGCGATGAGGCGCACCGGCGCGGTCGCGTTCCTCGCGGGCCTCGTGTTCGCGCTCGGGCTCGGCGTCTCCGGGATGACGCAGCCTCCGAAGGTCGTCGCGTTCCTCGACGTCGCCGGCAGGTGGGATCCGAGCCTCGCCTTCGTGATGGCCGGCGCGATCGGCGTACACCTGTTCTTCGCGCGGCGAGCGAAGGCGGGGGGCGCCCCGCGATTCGCGCCTCGCTACGTGCTCCCCAGCGGCGCGGGGGTCGATCGGCGACTCGTCGCCGGCGCGGCGCTCTTCGGCGCCGGGTGGGGGATCGCGGGGTTCTGTCCGGGGCCCGCGGTCGTGTCGCTCGTGACGCTGGCTCCGGGGGCGATCGCCTTCGTCGGCGCGATGCTCGCGGGGATGCTCGCGTACGCGCTCGTCTTCGAGCGCGCCCCGACGGCGCCGCAGGAGCAGCAGGTCGAGGGGCGCACCGCCGCGTGAAGGCGACCGCGTCCAGGGCGAGGCACGACGGAGCTCGTCCTTCGAGGGGGACGAGGTCCTAAGCGAGCCCGAGCTCCTTCATCCGCCGCCACAGCGTGACGCGGCTGATCCCGAGGCTCTGCGCGGCGCGCGCGCGGCTGCCGCCGGACCGCTCGATCGCGCGCAGGATCTTCGCGGCCTCCGGCGACGCCAGCGCGGCCTCGGGCAGCGGCGGGGGCGCGTTCGCGACGAACGCCGCCTCGTCGTCGCCCGCGTCCGGGGAGAGGAGCTCGGGCGGAAGGTCGCTCTCGACGAGCACCGGCCCCTCGCCGATGGCGAACGCGTACTGGAGCACGTTCTTCAGCTCGCGCACGTTCCCGGGCCAGTCGTGGCGCGTGAGCGCCGCCTTCGCGCCCTGCGAGATGCGGGCGATCTTCCTCGGAGACCGCGCGTTCATCTCCTCGACCAACCTCGAAGCCAGGAGGACGACGTCGGCGCCGCGCGCCCGAAGCGGCGGGATGAAGATGGGGATCACGCGGAGGCGGTACATCAGGTCGGCGCGGAAGCGGCCCATCTCGACCTCCTTCCGGAGCGCGCGGTGCGTGGCCGCGACGACGCGCACGTCGACCTCGATCGGCGCGCGCGCGCCGACCGGCATCACGGTGCGCGTCTCGAGGACGCGCAGGAGCTTGGCCTGCAGATCGAGCGGGAGCTCCGCGACCTCGTCGAGGAAGAGCGTCCCCTGGTGAGCGAGCTTGAAATGCCCGGGCACGTCGCGCACGGCGCCGGTGAACGCGCCGCGCGCGTGGCCGAAGAGCTCGCTCTCGAGGAGCTGCGCGGGGACCGCGGCGCAGCTTATCGCGCGGAACGGGCCGCCCGCGCGGGGTGACAGCGCGTGGATGGCCGTGGCCACGAGCTCCTTCCCGGACCCCGTCTCTCCGCGCACGAGGACCGTCGCCTCGGCGCGAGCGACCTTCTGGATGGTCCGAAACATGTGTTTCATCGCAGCGTCGGCGGTCCAGAGGCCGTGAAACAGCTCGGGGCCGTCGGGGGCCGCCGGCTCCTCGTCGACGTGCAGCGCCCAGCCAACGCGCGCTCCTTGACGGTGAACGGGGGCGGCGGAGACGCGGAGGGTGCGCTCGCCCTCGCGGCCAGGGCGCGCGACGCTGGCCGTCACGGCGCGCCCCGCGGCCAGCGCCTCGGCGACCGGCCGCTTCGCGGAGCCTCCGCAGAGCAGCTTGGGCAACAGGACGCCGCGCGGAATGTCGCCGAGGAGCGCGCCGGCGCGGGCCGTCGACGCGACGACGCGGAGCTCGCGGTCGAGGACGACGATCGCGCCGCCGCCGAGCTCCTCGATCGTCGCGAGCGCGATGTCTTCGGCGGTGAGGCGGGGGCGGATGGAGCGCGGCACGCGCTCGATTCAAGCGCGAAACACATGTTTCATCAACGTTTCATGGCCGCCAGCTGACGAGGAGAGGACGCGCGGCACGGCGAAACGCTGCGTGGTCGACGAGAGGCGCCGTGACGAACCGGTCTCGGCGACCGGCGAAAAGCGGCTCGTCATTTCTTCCCGTGTCGTGGCATGGTGTGCCGCTTCGTCGAAATCAGTAGTCCAAACGCGCTCACAACGAGCTTCCAGCTCGCGCACACCGAGGAGTCGTCCCATGCCGCGAATCGTCCGCGTTCGTCGCCTGTCGCACTCGATCCTGTCGCTCGCCTTGCTGCTGCCCGTCGCGTGCGGCGGAGCGGACGAATCGCGCGGCTCTCCGTCCGCCGGCCAGGCCAATGAGGCGCTCGTGAGCATCCCGGCGCAGGGCTCGTCCACCACGCTCGACATCGGCGAATGGAACCTGGATTGGTTCGGATCCACGGCAAATGGTCCCACCGACGAAGCGCTACAGTTCAGCAATGTCCACGACGTCCTCGCCGGCGCCGATCTCGACATCTGGGGACTCGAAGAGGTCGTCAGCGTCACGCAGTTCAATCAACTGGTCTCTGGACTGACCGGCTACGCGGGGCTCATCGCCAACGACCCGTCCGTGACCAGCGGGTCCTCGTTCTATTCGGCCTCCGAGCAGAAGGTGGCAATCGTCTACAAAACGAGCATCGCGAAGGTGAACGGCGCGAAGCTCGTCGTGACGGATCAGGCATCCAACTTCGGGGGCCGGCCGCCGCTCGAGGTGAGCCTGACCGTGACCCTCAACGGGACGAGCTTCCCGCTCACGCTCATCGTCCTCCACGCCAAGGCGTTCAGCGACACGACGTCGTACACCGAGCGATTGAACGCGTCGATCGCCTTCAAGTCGTATCTCGACAGCGCGCACCCGTCCGACCGCGTCATGGTCGTGGGCGACTTCAACGACGACGTCGACACGTCGATCACGACGGGCAAGGCGTCCCCTTACGCGAACTTCGTGTCGGACTCCGCGGACTATTTCTTCCCGACGAAGGCGCTCTCGGACTCGGGCCAGCACTCGACCGTGTCTTTCCCCGATATGATCGATCATCACTTGATCACGAACGAGGTCGTGCCGCTCTACGTGGCCGGCTCGGCGGAGGTGTTCCTGGTCGATCAGTTCATCGCGAACTACGGCACCACCACGACCGACCACTTCCCGACCCTCGCCCACTACACGCTCGCGCCGAGCACCTCCGCGAAGGTCATCTTGAACGAGATCCTGGCGAACGAGCCGGGGAGCGACACGGGCGGCGAGTTCATCGAGCTCGTCAACGTGGGCGGGACCGCCGCGACGCTGAGCGGGTGGACGCTCTCCGACGCGACGGGCGTCCGGCACACGTTCCCGAGCGGCGCCACGCTCGCCGCGGGCGGCGGCGCCGCGATCTTCGCCAGCGCCTCCAGCATCCCCGCGGGCACGCCGAACGCGTCGGCTTCGTCGACCGGCGCGCTCAGCCTGAACAACGGCGGCGACACCGTGACGTTGAAGGACCAGACCGGCGCGGTCGTCGATACGTTCACGTATCCGGCGTCTCTCGCGGGCACCGACGGCGTGTCGATGAACCGCAGCCCGGACACGAGCGCGACGGGCACCTTCGTGCTCCACACGACGCTCGTGTCCGCCCTCGACTCGCCCGGCAAGCACGCGAACGGCACGAGCTTCCCCTGACTCCGCTCGAGAGCTGGTCGGCGCAGCGAGGCTCGGAGCGGGGGGCGTGCCTTGCTGCAGCGCGGCTTCCTGACCAAATTGGTTCGAGTGGGGACGAGCCGCGCGCTGCCGTCGCTCACGGGAAGAATCGGACGAGAAATCCGTCGAGGCTCGACGTCGCGATCAACGGACCCACCCCGAAATCGAGCGGCGCGCCGAACGTCCCCACCACGACGGCGTCGCCAGCGCCGTCCAGCGAAAGGCCGTCGACGAACGCGGTGTTGCGCGTGGTCGTGCCCAATCGCGCCCCCAGGCTCGCGCCGCCGGCGGCGAGCTTCGTGACGAACACCGCGCCGCCGCTGCCGCTGCTGAGCGGCCCGCCGCCGAGGTCCAACGTCCCGGAGAACTCCCCGGCGGCGTAGACGTTGCCGGTGTGGTCGGCGCGCACCGCGGCGATCGCGCTGCTGGTCCCGGCGAAGGCCGCGAACAGCCTGCTCCAGACGTGGTTGCCGGCTGCGTCGTACTTCGCCACGAAGCTGTCGCCCGCGGCGCCGACCAAGCTCCCATCACCGAGATCGATCGGCCCGCTCATGAGGCCGCCCGCGGCGAGCACGTCGCCCGCGTCGTCGATCCCGGCGACCACGACCGCCGCGCCGGTCCCGGCGAGGGTGCGCGTCAGCACCGCCCCGCCCGCGGCGTCGAAGACCGACAGGCGAGCGCCGCCCACGTCCTGATCGATGGCGCTGACCACGGATCGCCCGGCCGAGTCGACGTCCAGGTCGGTGACCTCGAGCGTATCGGGGACCTGGATCGGAAACGCCCACTCGTTCGCCCCGTCGCCGTGGAACTTCGCCACGACGGCGAGCTGCCGGCGGATGACGAGGAGGCCGGAGCCGAAGTCGGTGTCGCCCAGGACCGTCGCCGCGACGAACACGTTCCCGAGCGCGTCGGTCCCCACGTGGTTCATCGACACGCGGCCCGTCGCTCCCGCCGCCGTGCTCTGAAAGGCGTGGGACCACCGGGGCGAGCCGTCCGGGCCGAACGCGAGGAGGCCGCCGGTCGCGAACGTGCTGCTCGTCGTGACGAAGACGTTGCCGTCGGCGTCCGCGGCCACCGCCGTCGGGTTGCCGAGCGACGACGTGTCCGTCGCGCCGCCCCACACGAGGTGGCACGACGCGTCGTATTTCGCGACGAACGGCCCCCTCAAGCGGGTGGGCGATCCGTCCCCGAAGTCGACGCCGGGCCCCGCGGTGCCCACGACGACCGTCGAGGAGCCGGACGCCGCGACGCCGGCGACGGTCACGACCTCCGTCGCCGTCGAGACGAAGGCGCGGTCGCACGCGGTCCGGAGCGCTCCGCCGCCCGACGACGGCGCGATGGTGAAGAGCGACGAGCCGCTGGCGCCACCGCCGGGGACGGGGTTGAGGAACGTGACCGGCACGCTGGCAACGGTCGCGAGGAGCGCCGACGGCACGACGGCCGTGGCGGTGTGGTCGTCGACGATCGTTGTGGCGATCGCGATCGTGCCGAAGAACATCTGCCCGCCCGGGACGAACCCGGTGCCCGCGGCCGTCAGCGTGAGGTCGCTCGATCCGGCGACGGTCGACGAGGGCGAGAGCGAGGCGAGGGTGGGGACCGGGTTCAGCCCGCCGACGGTCAGCGTCGCCGTGGTGGCGCTGAAGCCGCCGCCGGGCGGCGGGGTGGACGCGCCGAGGGTCAGCGCGCCCGCGCTCGCGAGGAACGACGACGGGACGATCGCGCGGAGCTCGCCGGCCGAGACGAGCTGCGTCGGGATCGTCTGCGTGCCGATCGTGACCGAGGTCCCCGCGACGAAGTCGGATCCGGTGACCGTGATCTCTGTGTCGATGGTCGAGACCGGCACCCGGGAGGGCGACACGCCGGCGACCGTCGGCACGGGGTTCTGCGGGACGGGGACGACCACGAAATCGAGCGCGCCGCTCGCGCCGCCGCCCGGCGCGGGCGACGACACGGACACGTGATGCGTGCCGGCGGTCGCGAGGAGGGCGGTCGGGACCGAAGCCGCGAGCGACGTCGCGCTCACGAACGTCGTGTCGAGCGGCGCGCCGTCCCACAGCGCGCGCGAGACCGGGACGAAGCCCGTCCCCGTGAGCGTGATCGTCTGCGCCGCGTCCCCCTGCGACGCCGAGCTCGGATCGATCCGCGCCAGGGTGGGGGCCGGATTGGCCGGCGGCAGGACGACGAGCGAGAGCGCCATTTGCACACGGCGCTGGTGGGTGTCCGCGACGGTCACGAAGAACGCGTACGTGCTCGGGAGCGTCGCCGTGCCCGAGAGCGATCCGTTGCTCGCGAGCGCGAGCCCCGGAGGCAGCGCGCTCCCGCCGGACGGCACCCATACGTAGGGCGGCGCGCCGCCGGTCGCGGCGAGCTGCTGCGAATACGGGACACCCACCGTCGCCTGCGGCAGCGCGGGCGGCGTCGTGATGAAGATCGCAGCCGGATCCGACGCCGGCACGATGTCCATCACGCGCGCCGAGCGGGCGAGGACGGTGCGTTGCGCGAGATCGACCGTCGATTGCGTCGCGGTGTAGCGGGCCGATCCCGGCGCCGCCATGTACGCCTGGACGGACGTCAGCGACGCGCCCGGCGCGAGCCGCGTCGGATCGAACGGGACGATCACGTCGACCGGCTTCCGGAACGTGACCCCTTCGGGCCCGATCTCCACCCGCTGGCCGAGCGGCTGGGCCCCGAGCGACGCGGCGTCCGGCGCCGGGATCACCTTCAACGTCAGCGCCGTCGGTGCGGCGAGCGCGCCCGGCGGTACGACGACCCGGGCGCCCGACGGGTGCGCCAGCGTCCCGCCCTGCGGGCCGATGACCAGCCCTACGGGGGCGGGGCTCACCGCCGGCGCGCTCGTCGAATGGGTCGAATCGGTGGCGCAGCTCGTCAGTCCGAAGACGAGCCCGAGGACGGCGATGAGGATATGTCGCGCCGCCACCACCAGCGAAGGGGTGGACAGGCGACCGTACTGGGTGTGCTTCGAAGGTGGCTGCATCATGGGCATACGATCTCCTGCGGCGCGCCGAAGCGCGCGTTTTCCGAGCGAGCGCACCGAGCGCGGCTCGCGGCGGCAGGCCGAGTGCCGCCGTCTCCCCTGTGTGGCGCCGTGCGACGAGATCGGCTCACGCGATCGGAGCGCGCGCCCGCGGCCTGTCGTGTGCCGGCGGGTCGCGCGGCCGTATCCATCTTACCCACCGAGGTGTCTTCATGAAAACCAACCAGGGTCAACGGGAGCAGCGGGCTCACCGCCGCGGGCAGCACCGGAAATCGTGCTGCAGGCGACGGGCGGGTGACGGATCTCGCCCGGCGGCGATCGCCACCAGGCCCCTGCTGACCACGCGCTCTTGGCGGGACGCGACGTCGATCGCTTCGTAAGACACCGGCACGACGTCCTCTACGAGATGGTCAATCAGGGCAACCTGCCGGGCGCGCAGTTCTGGTTCAACCAGACCAAGTACGACCCGTCGTGCGCGGGCGAGAGCGTGGTCGTCGACGAGCCGGTGGACGCTGTGGAACAACAACCTCGGCGTCGCCCACCCGTTCCACATCCACCAGAACCCGTTCCAGCTCGTGTCGCAGAGCGAACCGCGCTAGGCGCTGGACGGCGGGGCCGCGGGCGGCGGGGACACCGGCGGCGCGGGCGGATCGGCCGGGGCACGCGCCTTCGCGCGCGCCGCGGCGACGAGCGACGGGAACAGCGCCGCGGCGTCGCCGTCGCGTCGCTTCACGAACCGCCCGGCCGCGCAGACTTCGGCGTAAACCAATAGGCGTTTGGCTGCGCGTGAACGGAGGCGTCCGTCGACCCGACCGCGCAGCTAAACGTCGAGTTGGACGAAGCCGAGCCGAGCGTGGGGGTACGCGAGCTATGGGAGAAGTGGCC
>Ga0105247_10003642_pt1 | contig 10008 bp, 12 predicted proteins | sample KBSS24metaG_FD_81519 | JGI IMG/M metagenome (GOLD analysis project Ga0105247, IMG submission 81519) | Switchgrass rhizosphere microbial communities from Kellogg Biological Station, Michigan, USA - KBS S2-4 metaG | ecosystem: Host-associated > Plants > Roots > Rhizosphere > Soil | place...
TAAGCTTCGGTCACTGTAGTCTGGCTTATATCAATGCAAATACTCTTTACCGTTTGTTTTGAATGGAAATAAGCATTTACGTGCGGTTGTTTGCAGGCCAGTAAAAAATTTCCGGCGTTTACCGCATGTTCTTTATTGCCTATTTTATAATAAATGCAATGATCAACAACATATTTAAGACTGAAGCTGCGAAAAGCATTTGTGGTAAACCATTCATTCAATTCAGAATAATACACCACATCTCTATTCCCTGCTTTATTCAGCGAAAGCTTATTATTTTCTGTTATCGTGGCAAAAAAAGACATTCTCAAACGCAAAATTGGTTTATTAAAAGGCAAGTTTCATTATGTGAAAGCTGCTATTGCTTAAAATTAGCAAGAAATGACAAAGACAAAAGTTTGTAATGGCTGAGCGGAAATTTGAATTTACAAATGGCTGGTATTACGGGTTATTTCATATAGGCGCCGGTAATTTCATCGTCTTTTACTTCTACATATATATGCTCCTGCAAGGTGGTAGAAACAGATACGCCAACATAGTCGGGGCTTACGGGGAAATTATTATGTTTTCTTTCTACCAATACCATTGCCTGGATCTTTTTTGGATGATATTCAAGAAAAGGTTTCAATGCATAAAGCAAAGTTTTCCCACTATTGGCTACGTCGTCGATCACAATAATTACTTTGTCATTAAAATCAAAAGCTTTGCTTATTAATACTTCATTCGGTTCCCTTTTATCCAGTGTAAGGGTAATAAGGGTTGTTTTTATTTTGCTGATCGCTGAAAGCTCTTTCTGAATATTTTTTGCTACTACGCTCCCGCTTTCTCTTATGCCTGCAAGAATCAGCTCTTTTTCCTCCATATTATTCTCTAATATCTCGTAGGCTATTCGACGGAGCTTCTTGGAGGCTGTTTCTTTGCTGAGAAAGTAGTTTTTGTCTGTGTCCATATAAATTAAACTATGAACAAATATACTTGGAAGCGCTTCACATAACAACCGTAAATTAGCGATATAATTTATTGCCATGCAGCTTGCACAGCAAATTTTGTTTATTCTTCTTTTAGCCATTGCCATTTGGCTTTTTGCAAAAAAAATAAAAGAGATCCGGCGAAACATTAACCTGGGGCATGACGAAGACTTCAGTGACAATAAACCACTACGCTGGCGAAATGTTTTACTGTTGGCTTTTGGACAAAAGAAGATGTTTCGTAAACCCCTGGTGGCTATACTGCACTTTTTTATTTATGCCGGTTTTATCATTATCAATATCGAGATACTTGAAATAGTTCTTGATGGCGTCTTTGGCACACACCGCATGTTTGCAGGTTTGATTGATGGATTGTATTCTTTTCTTATTAATGCATTCGAAATATTAGCCCTGCTCGTATTGTTAGCTTGTATAGTTTTTCTCGTCAGGAGAAATATAATAAAGCTTAAACGTTTTATCAGTCATGATCTCGATGGCTGGCCACGCAGCGATGCCAATTATATCCTGATCACTGAAATTATTTTAATGACCCTTTTCCTGACATTGAATGCTAGCGACACACTACTTCAGCAGCGGAACATTGAGCACTATGCGGCTAATCCTACAGGCAATTTTATTTTGTCTCAATATTTGCAACCTATTTTAAGTGGTATTAATAATAATGGCCTGAAAACTGTTGAACGAACTTGCTGGTGGCTGCATATTATAGGAGTTTTTGCTTTTCTCAACTATCTGCCTTATTCAAAACACCTGCATATTATTCTTGCATTTCCTAATGCGTATTATACCAGGCTTAGGCCATTGGGTAAAATGGATAACATGCCTGCAGTACAAAATGAGGTATTGTATGCAATGCAGCCTGAATTAGCGCCAACTGAAACTAACTCGACCACACAAAAAAAATTCGGTGCTAAAGACGTACAGGATCTTAGCTGGCGCAATTTATTAGATGCCTATAGTTGTACCGAGTGCGGAAGATGTTCTGCTGCTTGTCCGGCAACGCAAACAGGAAAATTATTGTCACCGCGGAAAATAATGATGGATACAAGAGATCGTGTTGAAGAAATCGGAAGAAATATTAATAAGAATAAAACCTTTAAAGAGGATAACAAAACTTTGCTGCATGATTATATTTCAGCAGAAGAGCTTCGTGCCTGCACTACCTGTAATGCCTGTGTGCAGGAATGCCCGGTAAGTATAAGTCCGTTAGATATCATTATCCAACTCCGTCGCTATCTTGTAATGGAAGAAAGCAATGCGCCACAGGAATGGAATGCAATGTTCAGCAATGTTGAAAATAATTTTGCACCGTGGAAATTCTCACCTGATGAAAGGGATAAGTGGGCTAAAGAGTTAGAAGACCAGGGATAGATAACTTTTTCTTTTGGATAGTAGTTTACGCTGTCTATTTATTGATCAAATGGTGAAACAACATACATATATTCTGACTAATCCAAATTCAGGAAGACATCTGTATGGACGAGGTTGGCTGGGATTGATACCATTAATTGGCGCCTTTGTCGGTTTCGGTTTAGTCTCGTTAGGACTATTTAATTATAAGGACAGGAAGCTTGTTTTCATAGGTGTCGCTGATATCCTGTTCACCGTTTTTATTTACGGTTCGCTTTTCTTATACATGAACAGTGATTCCGCAAAGGAACAGCGGTCTTCAGTTATACCAGACCAACTTAACGGCTTGGTCAAAGAAATAGAATTCTATAAACTACAAAATGGGGAATACCCAGATAGTCTTGACCAATTATTACCAAGCAATAAACTATCTATGATATATGATCCAGTATCAGCAAAAGCTTTTGGAGAAAAGAAAAAATACAACTACAGACAAGAGGATAATCATTATATCCTTTTTTCTTCCGGAATAGATATGATTGAAAAAACGGGTGACGACATATTTCCAAGCATTGATACTGTTAAAACGGGGTTAGTAAAGTCATTTATTCCAAAAAACGGTCACTAACATTACGTTGCATCAGCTTGTTTCAATAGAGGTTCCATTATTATTCTTCTTTCGCCTGAAATAAAAATACATAGGCACTCCAGTCAGCATTAACACCAATCCAATTCCTGCTTCCCTTGGTCGTGCAATAATCGTATTGATAAAAAGTGCAGCTGAAAATAAAACAACAATAGCTGGAACTATTGGATAGCCCCAAACTTTATAAGGTCTTGGTGCATCAGGTATTTTTTTTCTTAAAATAAAAACTCCTAACGCCGTGGCACCATAAAAGACAAATACAGCAAAAATGATCATGTCCGTTAATTGATCAAATGTTCCTGACAGAACAAGTATGCAGGCCCAGATACATTGATATAAAAGTGAATTACCCGGAACCGATGCCTTATTCAATAATGCAGCCTTCTTAAAGAATAATCCTTCTTTTGCCATTGCATAATAAACTCTTGAGCTAACTACAATTGTTGCATGGTCGCAACCAAGTGTGGTAATCACAATAAGAATGGCAATAAACAACTCCCCGCTTCTCCCCCAAAAAACTTTAACGGCTTCAATGGCTGCAATACTATTACCTGAAGCATTGATATGTTCCAATGTACTCGCAGGAAGTAATGATAGGTAGGCCGTATTTGCCAAAAGATAAATTGCAATTATAATGAACATGCCGGTAGCAATTCCGATAGGAATATTTCGGTTAGGATTTTTTGCTTCACCTCCAATATAACCTACCGATGCCCAACCCTGGTATGCCCAGAATGCAGCAAGCATTGCCGTAAACATGGCGCTGAAAGTAACGGACTGGTTATTGGTTGTCTTCATTTGAAATGCCATACCTAGATCTGATTGGTTGCTGGAAAGACCGAAGCTGATAATGATAAAAATGCCGATAAAAACCAAAAGCAGGATCGCAGTACTTAGCCATGCGCCAGTCTTTAATCCTCTTGTATTGACAATAGTGAGTAAAATGATCAATGCTATTGCAGTGAACTTTATATTAAAATCTTTGAACGGATAAAAGATTCCGGCAATATTAAAATCTGAAACAGACGAGAGCATTGGTGGTAAATGTGCGATACTGTTAAACGATTGCGCAAATACATAAGCCAATGAAGAAATAGCGGCCGTTTGAATGATCGCAAATGTTGACCATCCAAATTGAAAAGCAAAAAATTTATTATAGATCTTTTGATAGTAAACATAATCGCCACCGGTGCTGGCAAGCAATCCCGCAACTTCTGCGTAACTAAGTGCTCCAAATAAACTGATAATTCCTCCAAGCACCCATGCAATCAATACCCATCCTGATGAATGTAGTTCACCCATCATTGGCGCCACTTTCTTATATACGCCGGAACCAATGACGTTAGCGATAACAAAAACTATTACGAGTTTTAAATTAAGGGAGCGGTTGAGTTGCTGAGTAGAACTCATAAGCAGAATTTATATGAAGAAACGAATTCTTTTTGCTATACCCGCTTTTATTTTTCATCGGCACTTGGTCCATACATACCGGGTACAGGAACATCAAGTAATCGCAGATAAACAGATAATTGTCCACGATGATGGAACAAGTGGCTGAAACCCCAGGATCGGATTACTTTTGTTTTTGGCAATTCGAAAACAACATGATCTCCTCTTCTTAGTTTCCAGTTTTTATCAAATGCGCTAAGCTCTGTAGCTCCAAGATCATCAAGAGCTCTTTCAAGATTATCATTAAATATTTGCAGCAGTTCTTCCTGCGATGATGCAACATGTGATGAAAATGGCCGGGCAAAAAAATCAAAATCGTCAATGTTTATGATATCGGAAATCCAATGTGGTATTTCTGCAACATGCGTAGCAAGCCTTCCGAGGCTCATGGATTTTTCATGAGGCTTCCAGTCTTTTTTATCCAATGGAACTCTCTCAAGTATCTTCTTCGTAAGTGCCGACTCCGATCTTAATTCTGCAATTAAAGCATCTCTCATAGTATTTCTATTTAAAACCTATTATTTTTCTTTAGGTGTTATTTTATCCAGCCCTTCTTCAAATTTTCCCATTTGTACTTCAATTTTTTGTCTCGCCTCTTCAGGATGTCCCAAACTATGAACAGCATCTTTCTTCTTTAATATTCGCCACAGCTGTATAATAGCTGTAACAGCAAAAATGCCACCAATTACCCAATTTAAAATGTTTTGATTGGCATTCAATTTATCTACCATTAACAGTCCTCCAAAAATAAAAATACAATTGCCGGCAAATGTGCCAATACCTATACCAAGAATATAAAGATTATAATGATCCGGACGGGGAAGCAAAACTTTTTTGGTAAATAAAACAGTGCTCCATCCAAACCAAAAAGGTATCTGCACCGGGTTCACCGCACACATGCCTGCTCCTAATAAAAATTTTGGTAAGGTGCTGCTTAAAATAATGTTCTTTTTTTCAGAAGGATGCAACGCTGCATAAAAACTAAAAACAGCCAATGCCACTACAATAAGCAGCGTTAGCCATTCTAATAATTTAAAAAGTTTTGCCTGCTTGCGCACCCAATCCATTGCAACAAGAGATAGTCGTACGTAAATGATCTCTACCAATAATGAACCAAGAGAAAAAAGCATAGCAGAAGTAATACCATCGGTGATCGATATCTGCATAGCAGCCACATTCAATGTTCCCAATGGCAATGAACCGAGGAAACTAACCAGCATGCCCGTAAAAAAAACTTTGACCAATGGATGCATGTGCACACGTTTGGGGTTCGAAGTTCGAGGTTTGAAGTTTAATACGGAAATCGCTTTACAAATTCAATAATAGCCATCAAAAAAAGAATGTAACCTCAAACCTCAAACCTCAAACTTCGAACAGTACTAGTCATATTTCTCTAGCATCTTAAAATGCCGGCGGGAATCTTTTAAATAATCCCATCCTCTTTTGAAAGACCAATATGGCGTTCCGTTCTTATGATTATACCGGCTTATTTGATATAAGGCTTTCCAATGTTGAAGAATTACTGTATAAGCCTGCCAGATACTCATGCCACAATCATAGATATGGTTTGGCTCGGCGCCGCAACCATTGAATTCAAGTATCCAAAAATTTTTACCTTTTTTAAGATCCTCAATGGATGTCGTTTTAATATCGTACCGTCCGTAAAAGAATTTATCTGTATAATGACTTAGTTCATCAAACACATTCAGAAGATCTTCATCAATTTCTTTATACAAGTTTGTAAAATGTGCTCCCCGATTGTGATTGCCGGCGTATGATAGATAAAAAACTTCGGCCTCGGGAATTATTCTTTCAAAGCGGTGTCCGTGACGATGTTCCATTTCTTCCATCCTGTATTTGGCCCGGGGATGTTTTTCTATAAGTTGCCTGAGAGTCAATTTGCCATCACCAACCACCTGCAAAAGTTCTTTATGAATAAAACCGCTCACAACCCCTTTTTTTTTGGATGGATGACGATAATAAAATACGCTCACTTCTACCGGCATTTCTATTAAATCTTGTACGATGTATTCAACAGGAACTTTTTCATGGTATTTGATCATTTGTTCCTCATTTTCAATTTTACGAAACAAAATTCCTTTCATACCCACATCGGGTTTTACAATGAAAGGATAAGTGAAACCAGCCATTTCTATTTTTTGCTTTACCTCTTCGTAGAGCCAGTCATGCATAATATATATAGTACGGGGAACAAGATGCGGTGGCAGCTGATCATACATTTCTTTTTTTCCTTCGCCTTCAAAGCCTCCGAATGTAATGGAAGGATTGGACGAACTGAAATACCATAACGACCAACTTCTAAGGCAATACCAGAACCAGGCAAAGCTGATGGGAAAGTACAGAACATAAAAATTCCATAATTCCCAGTTCATTAGCTTTTGAAAAAATTGTTTTCCCCTCATGCAGCTGGCAAAAATATATCACAGAACAATAAGCTTCTCTTTTTTATTGCTAATTATGAAGAGACAAGTATATTTAAATATCAAAACAACTTTCTATGCCAAAATTCATTGCAATTTTAATTTCAGTTATTGCTTTCGGCGCCTCCTCTGTTAAAGCTGCAACAATTCCTTCTGACAGGGATTCTTTACTTTCTATAAACGCATCTTCGCTTAACATTTCCGAACTCGCTTTTATGAAAGTGAAGGACATTGAAAAAATTACCGGTAAAAAATTAGATTTAAAAGAAAGAATTGCATTTAAAGTTTTTCAATGGAAACTTAAAAATAAGTTTGCCCATGAGAAGGACGATAAAACAGATAAAGGAAAAACAGCAATGATACTTGGCATTATCGGCATTTCTTCATTTTGGATCCCTTACGTCGGTATTGCGTCCATACCCTGCACCGTCTTAGCTTTGGTATTTGGATACCAGGCAAAAAAAATTAACCCTGATGATTCAAAAGCAAAAACAGCCATTGTGCTTGGATGGATTACAGTAGGTTTGTATGTCCTGATTACAGCACTTGTTATAGCAATACTTGCAACATGGAGCTGGGCATAATAACTACGGTTTCTTTAATATTGCTGAATTTAAATTATGCAGGTAAAAACAGTTGCTGAATTATTTGCCAATGGTCAATCTCCCGACATTTTATTTTGGGTAGGCTGTGCTGGGAGTTTTGATCAAAGAGCACAAAAGATAACAAAGGCTTTTGCATTGATCCTTGATAAAGCCGGTATCAATTATGCAATATTGGGAAAAGAAGAAATGTGCAATGGCGATCCTGCCCGTCGTGCAGGCAATGAGTTTATGTTTCAAATGATGGCTTACCAGAATATTCAGACACTAAATAATTATGGTATAAAAAAGATCGTTACTGCCTGCCCTCATTGTTTTAATATTTTGAAAAATGAATACGCCGACCTTGGTGGAAATTATGAAGTGATACATCATACAACTTTTATTCAGCAATTGATCAATGATGGAAAGATTAAAATGAAAGAAGGGGGAGATTTTAAAGGAAAGCGAATTACCTATCATGATAGTTGTTACCTGGGCAGGGCTAATGATATATATGAAGCTCCAAGAAAAGTATTAGAAGCATTAGATGCTGAGTTGGTGGAAATGAAACGTTGCCGCAGTAATGGATTGTGCTGTGGAGCCGGCGGAGCGCAGATGTTCAAGGAAGAAGAAAAAGGAGACACAAGAGTAAATTTTGAGAGAACCAATGAAGCAATTTCAACAGGGTCAACTATTATCGCCGCTGCCTGCCCATTTTGTAATACAATGCTTACAGACGGCGTAAAGAATGCTGAAAAAGAAGAAACCGTAAAAGTGATGGATATAGCTGAATTGATATCTGCCAGTATCTAACTAAGATGGATCAAATTTAGTCTCTCCTCCACTTCAATTGCCTCCTTCAGTTTTCCTTTTGGTACAGGCACATGAATATCTTTATCAAAAACACCGTTTTGCAGTTGTTGTTCATAAACAATTTGCATCACATTTAATTTGCCTTCATCTTTTATATTTATTCTTTTCAGGCTTCGGCCATTTGAATGAAAATGTTCATGTTTATCATCTGTCCATACTTGCAGATGTGTGATCAGTATCTCCGGAATTTTCTTTTGCTTTGGCCGGCTTAAATGAATCAAATAATGAAAATAGCTTTTGCGCAATAATTTCCACCGGAGAAAGATTCTCCATTCTTCATGAGTATAATTCCACCGGACAAGTATATTTTTCTCCATGCTTTTTGAATAAGCTCTATTAGTTTCTGCCGTAATTTAGCAGCATGAACCTGGATTACACATACCTTCTTGACGGTAGTTTTTCTTCTGACTCCCGTGTTTGGATATACCAGTCAAGTCGCCTCTTTACTATTAGCGAAGCTTTGAAAATAGAAAAGATGCTGAATGAATTTACAGTGCAATGGAAAAGCCATGGCACACATGTAAAAGGAGCAGGATATTTATTCTTTGGGCAATTTATTATTCTTATGGCTGATGAAAAAGCTACCGGTGTCAGCGGATGCAGTACAGATAGTTCGGTACGATTGGTAAAAGATGTCGAAGAAAAGTTTGCAGTAAATATGTTTGATAGGACTACATTGGCTTTTGTGGTAAAAGATAAAGTGCAATTATTACCCATGTCTCAGTTACAATATGCAATTGATAATGGATTTATCTCCGCCGATACATTGTATTTTAATAATCTTGTGCAGACTAAAATGGAAATAGAAAAAGAATGGATCATTCCAATAAAAAATAGCTGGCTTACAAGAAAGGTTTCATTTGAAAATTCAGTTTCATAAATAAGTCCGTTAGTCGATACTCATTGTGATCAAGCGGAAGTAGCTCACCTGGTAGAGCGACAGCTTCCCAAGCTGTAGGTAGCGGGTTCGAGTCCCGTCTTCCGCTCAAAACTCCAACTCCAAACATCAAACTTGCCCTGACATTCTGTCCTCAGCTCAGGCCTTTTGTTTATATTTGCTGTTCAATTTTATTTAAATAATGCTTGACTACGTGACAGATAAGGTACAAGATGAAAAAAGGCAGGGAGAAGCTTTTTTGCCATTTGCCAATGATCCCAATAACTATAAGAAGAGATTTTATATTGAAAGTTATGGCTGTCAGATGAATTTTGCTGACAGCGAGATTGTTGCTTCCATATTAAATAAAGAAGGTTTTGGCGCTACCAGGAATGTTGAAGATGCCGATCTTATTTTTATCAATACCTGCTCTATCCGAGAAAAAGCCGAACAAACGGTTCGCAAACGCCTTACTGAATTCAAAAAATTAAAAGACCAAAACAGGGGAATGTTGATCGGGGTACTTGGCTGTATGGCCGAACGTTTGAAATCAAAATTTTTAGAAGAAGAAAAATTAGTAGATATAGTTGTAGGCCCGGATGCTTATCGATCATTACCTGGATTGGTAGAAGAAGCGGAAGGTGGGCAAAAAGCGGTAAACGTTTTATTAAGCCGTGATGAAACTTACGCTGATATTTCACCCGTTCGCCTTAATAGTAATGGCGTATCTGCGTTTGTAAGCATTATGCGTGGTTGCAATAATATGTGTTCATTCTGCGTAGTGCCATTTACAAGAGGA
>Ga0105247_10003643_pt1 | contig 10008 bp, 11 predicted proteins | sample KBSS24metaG_FD_81519 | JGI IMG/M metagenome (GOLD analysis project Ga0105247, IMG submission 81519) | Switchgrass rhizosphere microbial communities from Kellogg Biological Station, Michigan, USA - KBS S2-4 metaG | ecosystem: Host-associated > Plants > Roots > Rhizosphere > Soil | place...
AGCGCCATCGAGACGACGGCGCCGTTTCCGATCAATTCCATCACCGCCGGCCATATCTTGCCGGCGATCGGCACGAAGGCGAGCAACACGAGCGCCATGCTGATCCGATAGACAAGCCGCCAGACGCGTGACGCTGTCGCGGGTGCGTAGCGGCGCACCGCCCATCCAAGAAGCAGCGGGAAGATCACGCCGCCGATGACGGTTTTCGCGAGCGCGGCCAAAGGCAGGAACAGCTTGTGCTCGAACGTCTCGCTGGCGATCGCGAGCGCCGCCGGCACCGAGATCACCGTGATCAGCGCCATCGCGACATAGACGCCATAGGCATATTCCTTGCGCGCACCGGCCGAGAGCTCCTTGCCGGGCACAAGCGGCGGTACGGGCGATACGGCCATGACGAAGATGGCGCCCTTGACCACCGGCTCGAGCGGCGTGAACGAGATCAACAGCCCCGCCGCGATTGGCGGAATTACGATCACGGCCAGAATGGCCCTGAAGAGCTGTGCCGGTCGCTGAATCAGATGGAGGAGATCGCCACGGCTGGAGTTAACCCCGACCGCGAACACCAGGCCCGCGAGGCTCAAGGTCAGGACGATCGGTATCAGCGCCTGGAGCATGTCACCGCCTCATCGGTCAACAGGTGGAAAGACCGTGCGCCAGTCTTTCTTCATATCGACGACCAGCCAGCCTTTGGCATTGGCCTCATCGAGCGCCTTGTCGAGCTTTCCGATTTTCGAATTGCGGTCGTAGGCCTATTCGCGTGCGGCGTCGGTGTGATGCACCAGCCCCTCGAACCGCGGGCCGGACCCTGCTGCCGTCCATTCGAGCATCTGCTGATCGCCGTCGGAATTGCCGAACGCGAAGACCGGCCGGCGGCCGATGAATTTGTTGATGCCAACCGGTTTGCCCGGACCGTCATCGACAAACTCGACCTTGGGTTCCTTGATCAGCTCGGGCTTCCCGTCCGCACCGATCTGGAATTTCGTGACCCCGCTCGATCCGATTACCTGTTCGGGCGGGATGTCGTAGACGGTTTCCGCGAATGCGCGCATGAATTCCACGCCGCCGCCGGAGACGATGTAGGTCTTGAACCCGTTGGCGCGCAGATAGCGCAGCAACTCCATCATCGGCTGGTAGACAAGATTAGTATAAGGCCGGTGAAAGCCCGGATGACGCGCGGTGGCGATCCAGTTGGTCACGCTGACCGCGAACGCGTCTGTCGTCATTCCCGCATGAGTCGTCTCGAGAAGCTGCGCCACAGTCTTCTCGTCGATTTGTAAACTGCCAAGGTCGTTGTCGAGCACCGCTTTGAACGGCTGTTGGGTCTTCCACTCCGGGTGCTGTGGCGCCAGCGCCTTGATGCGGTCCAGCACGAACACGAACTGGAAATAGAGTGGCTGTTCGGCCCACAGCGTGCCGTCATTGTCGAACACGGCGACGCGTGCGCTCGGTTCGATCGCATTCGGGCCGGCGGTCGCGACCGCTGCCGTTACGAACGCGACGATCCGGCTTTTCGCCGGACCGTCATTCCAGGAGGGCAGGGGGTCGGCACTTGTTGCGCCGATGAAAAAGACGAACAGGATCGCCTGCAGCGATGCCGTGCGACATGGCCGCATCGCCGTTACTGCGAAGATTTTCCTGCGGAGAAGCCCTGGTCGTAGCTCTTCTGCTCGGCCTTCTTGTGCTGATCGTAGATGTAGCCGCCTGCGGCACCGGCACCCGCGCCGATTAACGCGCCGAGACCGGCATTGCCAGCGATCGCACCGATGACCGCACCGCCCGCCGCGCCAACACCTGCGCCGGTAGCGGTGCGCCGTCCGGTGTCGCTCATTCCCGCGCACGCGCTCAGCGTCAGTGAAGAGGCGAGAGCGACGGCCAAGACTGCTTTCATGTGCGTCTCCTGATTCTTACTTCGCGGCCTGTTTGGTCGGGCATGGATAGGTCTGGGCGAGATAGCGGAAGATGGAATCCACCGGCGGATCGTTCTGGGCGGACGGATTGGCCTTCACCCAGGCGACGAATGCGGCCAGAGCCTGATCGCGCGACGGCGGGGGATTGCTGAGGCACACGAACCGGTCGTCCGCCGATTTGTCGGCAAGGGACGAGTAGTACTGATAGGCGCCGCTGGCGAAGCCCTGACAGAAGTGAATCGCCGCGACATAGTTCGGCTGATCCGGTTGCGCGGTGCAGAGCGCGACATAGTCACCGGTCGTACGAACATGGAACTGGTCTTCGTTCGCGGCCCAAGCTCCGGGACTGAGGAAGACGATGAAGAGCGAGGTCAGAAAAAGGAATCCGAACAGAGAGTAATCGAATTTCCGGCAGAGCATGTCTCCCTCCGTAACCAACGCGAACGACGAGGGAATTTTACGGAGCCGTGGACTTTGCGAAATTGGACCAAGGGCCTAGATGAACGCAGCCGTTCTCTAACCGAATGGTCCGATATGGAACGTCACGCTCGCGATCGCGGCGATGCCGATCAAAAGCAGGATGATCGCGATCAAAAGCGTAAAGGATACCGGAAATAGGCTCTTACCGTGGATCAGCCCGTCACGCACCATCGTCATTCGCTCGCGGCGCAGACCGGCCATGAATTGCAAATGATAGGCGATGCCCACAGCGACCATCCCCACACCGAGGTAGATCAGCGTCAGCCCGAAGTTTCGCGCGGCATGGCTTCCGCTCACGATCAGGTTCTTTTCCTCCATGTGCTCGAAGAACTGGTAGATCGTGAAGCCGAAGCTGATCAACGACAGGGCCGTGCGGATCACGCTCATCAGCGTGCGGTCGGCGCTCATGCGCGTGCGCTGAAACGACATGCCGGTGCGCCGGCTGGACATTTCGGTGCGATGCGTCGAGAGGCCTGTACGATGTTCCGACAACGCGGTGCGATGCGTGGACAGTTTGGTGCGGTGCTGGGAATAGGCGGTCGATGCCTTGTCGGCATCGGACGTGTCGATGCTCGGGACCGCCAGCAGATCGCGATGCGCGGCGACATCCGCCGCGACGATCTCATCGATCGTGGGTTTGCGTTCTGCCGCCATCACATGAACCGGAAAAAGACGGAGATAAACGCCGCGATGCCGATCAGCGTCAGCACGATGGCGGCGATGAAGACTGGCGTGCGGATCGGACGCGCACCGACCGAGGCGATCGCATCGAACGGTGGACTGGACAGATAGCGCAGCATCCGCCGGTACTGGAACGACGATATCACCAGCACGCCGATGCCGGTTGCGATCAGGGCCATGCCCAGATCGCGCGGCGTTTCCGGCCGCATCGTTCGGCCGCTACTCGTTTCCATGCCCTGAAGGCGCTGGAAGAACTGAACGATGGTGAAGCCGAAACCGATCAACGATACGGCGGTGCGGATCCACGCCATGAACGTGCGCTCGAGCCCAAGGCGCGTGTTGATCCATGAGAAGTGGTTGCTGGCTGTCGGCTCAGCAGAAAATCGTTGAGCGGGATTGTTCTCGCCCATCATAGCAGAATTCCGGTGAGCTTCTGGATGAGGACTTCGGGCGATACCGCGGCGAGAACAACGGGAACGAAGGGAAGCAAAGCGCCGATGGCGACGACAGCGAGGTTCTTGAGACCCGCCGGCACAAGGTTCATGGAATAGACGTTCGAAACGATCGCATAAAGATCTGTCGTCGCCGAGAAATCGTTGGCATCGAGCGCCTCTTGTGTCGGCTTCTGGTTCAGCCAGCGCGTTTCCATCTGGCGTCCGACCGCGCGCGCAAGAGCGCCATATTCGAACGCCCCCTTTCGCGATGCCTGAACCAGCTTGTCCGTGAACACAAGGAGGGGGCCGCTGAAGAGGAGGACGATGAGGCCCGCGAAAATCGGAACGACATAGCGGAAGTCGAGGATGGCAAGGTGATCGTGCAAGACGCGATTGGCGACGGTGCCTGCGATGATGGCGCCCAGCGCAAACGCGACGACCGAGAGCGGCTGCAGCGACATGCCCACAAATCCCAACCCACCGGCGCCGTCGGGGTGCGCGCTGATCAGGCGAAGGTCGAGGCGTGACATGAGCCAGAGAAACCGTGTCCAGAGCCCCAGCCGCCAAAGCCATCCCAACAGCAGCACAACAAGCACCGGTGCGCTGATCAGGGTGTCCCACCAGCCCGCAGCCGAAAGGGTCAGCGCGTGGCCATCGCCTGCGAGATGCCAATGCGGAAAGAAGCGTAGTGGTACCGACAGGCCGAGGATGGCCGTGGCCGCGAACGCGATCACGAAGATCGCGATCTCGAGCTGGACAAAGTCGCGCAACCTGTAGGTCGACGCGACAGCCTCGCGGAACGCTGGCAAATCCTTGGCTGCGATCAGGCCGGCTTCGCGAAAGTGCTGCGCGATGGCGCTCAGCCTCGGTGCGGTTGCCGCTTCGGCGAGCACCAGCACCGGAGCGGCAATGAGCGAACGCGCGATCGCTCCGTAATCTGTGATGAAGGATGCGAAGTCGCCGTTGCGAAACAGCGCACTCTGGATTGCGGAGAGGATAAGCAGAGGCACCCATCCGAGAGCGGCGACGATAATCGCCCGACGGACCGGGTGCAGTTGACCGCGGCGGATCAGTCCGAGTTTGACCTGCAACTGCTGAGGCGGGCCGGCATCGAAGAGACCTTGCCCCTCGAACCCAAAGGGCAGCGCCGGGCCTGGTACGTCGCGCGCCGAAAACAGTTCGAGCTGCTGCTCTCGCTCGAAACCGAAGAAGCGAAGCAGCAGGAACCGGATGTCGGTAACGCGAAGATCACCCGCCCCGAAGGAGCCGTGTTTCACGGGTCGCATATCTTTCGACTCTCGCGATGCGCACAGGTTTGAGGTTCGGAGCGGATAACAGGATTTGGGCGAATTCGTGCGGGAAGCGGAACGCCAGCGGACTGCTCAGACGAGATACCGAGTCCTTCCAGAAGCGGGCCGTCACATCATAAAGCTGCGACATGATGCTGTTCCCGTGTCCGCTGGCGTTAGGCTTCGCGAGGAAGAGTTGTTGGCTGAGGGGCTGGGGTGTGCCGAGCAAGCTCCTCCTCGCGAGGGCTTCAGTAGAGCGTGCAACCGCCGACGTCTCAATTGGACCTAAGTCCAACGTCGCACGGCTGGCCCCCATGTTGTTGTCATTCCCGGCGAGCATCGACGCGATCGCCTCGATGCGAGGGAAGGGAATCCAACTTCGATGCAACGAGCACTGATTTTCCAAGTTGGGTTCCCTTCCGCCTTCGCTTTCAGCTACGGCGGACGAGTGAGAATACCGCTCGACCGGCGAAGCCAAAGGCGGAGACGGTCCCCTCGCGACACTGTCGTGTCGCTCGGCCGGGAATGATAACAATATGGGGACGACGGCTAGAGCAGCAGCCTGACCGGCATTAGGACGCCAGTTAAAACTTCACCGTCGCCGACACGACCGCGATATCGCCCTTGAACGTGTTGGACGCATCGATGTCGTGTTCCCATCGTGCTGAGAAGCTTGTGGCAAATCCGCCGAGCAGGGTGCTGTAGCTGATGGCCGGACCAATGCCGTAGCTCGCGGCTTTGAAGGGGCCAAGCTTGGCGCCTGGACCGCTGTCGTCCGAAACCTGTTGGACGAGATTTCCGGCGATGCCCGCTTCCCACTCGCTCTTGGCGCCGAAATGCTTGCCGATCGCCCAGTCGAGATTGATCGCGTCGCCGGACTGGTACTGCGTCGCGTGATTTTCGGTGAGGGTCGTGTAGACCAGCGTGCCGGAGAGATCGAAGCCGGTCTTTGGATCGAAATAGGTGAACGCGAATTGGGGCATGAAGCCCCAGACATTCTTGCCGACACTCAGTTGGTGCATGTTATAGGCGCCCGACGGCGCCAGGATGTTCAGACCGACATTCCAGTGCAGGTTTCCGTCACTCCAGCCAATCAGGAACGGGACCAGCAGCGAGTCGCCGATGTCGCTGGCGTCGAGCGAAACCTCGCGGCCGCCAAGCGGGGTCTGAATGCTCGCGTCGAGATTTGCCCAGATGTAGTCGACGGCCGCGGCCGCCATATAGGTCCCGCCCAGGATATGCCAGTCGCTGACATACATGCCCGCAAGCATGTCACCATTCAGCATGACATCGACGCCCAGCTCGACATTGCCGTTGCGCACCTCGGCGCCGGCATGCCCGCCGAAATAATAATAGAGATCGGTCCCGTAGAATCCGGGCTCCGGCGGCACGACGCCAGCCATGAAGCTGCCATAGCCCTTGAGCCATGCGCCCATACCGCCCTCCGCCGCGAAGACTGGTGCGGATACACAGATGCTCATCAGCGCCGCGCCGCCCAACAGCCGTACGAACATTTTCATATCTCGCTACTCCGGAAACAGGAAGACGATGTTGAAGCGCGCGCCCCAAGCGGCCGTATCGACCGGCGCGACCGCGTAATGGCGCAGCGCAAACTGGAAGCTGATGGGCTGTGCTGCGAACTTGAAGATGTGTCCGAGTGTCAGGTTCAATGGAACGGTCCATTGCCCGGCGGTCCAGTTGTAAGTGCTTTCGCTGTTGAAGGTGAGCGATGTCGTGTCCCGCCAGGTGAATCCGGCAAAAGGCTGAAGGAACGTGTTGCTCACCGAGGCGCGATCGCCTTCGCCTGCGTATGACCAGATGTGGTTCGCGAGTATGCCGTAGGTCCATCCCGCATCCTGCTTGAGCAGGACAGCGGTCGGCCCGGCGCCCCATTTGCCGCTGCCGAGTGCGCTGTCGGTCGCGGTTGGCCAGAGAAACGCCGGTCCCGCAGCCCATATCCATCCGCGGGGCGCGGGGTTGGGAGAAAAGAAAAAGCTCTGCGTGGTGTCGCTCAGTCCGAAATGATCGCCGTCTCCGAACGATGTTTCTCCCTGTTCGATGACGGGAAGGATCGTGCGGACAATCAAACTCCAGTCGTCATTCAGTTTGAACGGTACGACCGGCTGGATATTCAGCGTCATGCGATGGCTGTTGTCTGGGCCGTAGCAGCAATCGTAGTTGAACTGGAAAGGCAGGCTGATCAGACTCGAAACGGGGTTGGACAGTTTTGTGGCGAGTTCGTTTTGATCATCCGCCAATGCGGACGATGCCATCAACATGAGGACTGCGACCGGAAGCAGCCTCCGCATCCCGCTCGCCTTTCTGGATAAGGCAACAGGGCGAAGGTGGAAGCGCAGGGCCTCGTATCACAATTGGACCTTGGTCCAGATAGGCGGCTCAAGATTCCGTGATGCCATACCGCTGCGCGCCTTTGTGACGTCAAAGCGGCAGCCTTAAAGACGTAAACCCAATCTGTCCCAAGAAAATACGAACTTTGCCGGTGGCGCACTGGACACGATCACAAGCGAACTTTGCCCATAAATTTAACAGAGCATTAAGAAGGAAAGGCGTAATAAACCAGTGGATCAATTAGCGGTAGTAGATTTCAGAGATGATGCGGTTGGCGTAACGGAGAGGCACCGGTTGAAGGGCCGGCGTCGCATAAATGTCTCAAGAAATCTTGCGGCAGGGGATCGGCGGGCGTTTGCAGAAACCGCTCAAAGCGGCGTCGCACCTCCTGGAGCTCCGGCCGGAGCCGCCAAAGCCCGTAACGCGCGAAGCCGAACGAACACAGCCCGGTCCGTCTTCGCCGAAAGCAAGATTGCGCCGCCCTGCTTTCTGGAGCGGCCTCGCTGCTGCCGTCATAGCCTTTGTTGCGGCGATATCCATTTTCGGCGCCAACAATCTCTTCGTGTCGCATCTGATGAATACCCAGTACTCAAGCGAAGTCGAGCTCAAATTCGTCGTTATTCTCCTGCTGTTCGAATCCGGAATCATCTTTGCCTTCGCGGTTCAGGACAGGCGCCGCAGAAAGCTCGAAGAGCTCCTCAGGCAGAGCGAGGATAGACTGGAATTCGCGGCCAAATCCGCAGATCTCGGATTGTGGTCATGGGATGCCGCAACGGACACCTTCTGGGCGACCGAACACTGTAACGAGATACTCGGAATCCCGATGACCACGCAATACTCCATGGCATCGATGCGCGACACGGTGCACCCGGACGATCGCGCGCTCGTCGAACAAGCGCTCAGGGACGGCGTCGCGTCCGGCAAGACGTTCGAGGTCGAATACCGCACGAATATTGGGCAGGGTCCGACGCGCTGGGTTCGTGTACGCGCCAGCACCGTCCTCGATGAGAAGGAAAGCCTGGTCCGTATTTCGGGAACGATCGTCGATACCACGAACCACAGGAAAATTCAGGCCGAGGTCGAGACCCAGAAGCAATCGCTGTCGCACCTCAGCCGCGTTGGAATGCTGGGCGAGCTGTCCGGCGCCCTGGCACACGAGCTAAACCAGCCGCTCACCGCGATCATGAGCAACGCGCAGGCCGCCCAGCGCATGATCGGCCATCGCCGTGTCGACATGGAAGAGCTTCGCATGGCGATCGAAGATATCATCGCCAACAACGTCCGCGCCGGCGAGGTCATCCGACATCTGCGCGCGCTCCTCAAAAAAGAAGACATGCGCCAGGCGCGGGTGGATCTGAACGACGTCGCGCGCGACGCGCTTGATCTGACACACAGCGATCTCATCGCCCGGCGGGTCAGCGTTTCCTTCAATGCTTCGCAAACGCCATCGTTTGTCGCGGGCGATTCGATCCAGCTTCAGCAGCTTCTCTTGAACCTCATCATGAACGCGGCCGATGCGATCAGCAGCACCGCGCATGACGGCGGTATGCTCATTCTCGCTGTGGATTCCACGGAAGACGACAATCAGCACATCGCCGTCTCCGATACCGGTCCGGGCATCCGGGCCGACCTCATGAAAAATTTGTTTGATCCTTTCTTTACCACCAAGGCGCATGGTTTGGGTTTGGGGCTTTCCATCAGCCGATCGATTGCCGAAGCACACGGCGGCACGATCTGGGCGGAAAACAATGCCGGGCGGGGCGCGACGTTCCATATCGTGCTGCCGACTCTGCTGGAGGCAAAAGATGAAATCGGAGAGCTTACCTGATCGAACACCCCAGGTTTTCGTGGTCGACGACGACCACGCGATCTTGAGGGCGTTTTCGCGGCTTCTGGGATCTGCGGGGTTCAGCGTCAAGACGTTCGACTCGCCCGCCGAGTTTCTCGTTCAGCACGACCCTGACGTACCTGGCTGTGCGCTTCTCGACGTCGGCATGCACGGCATGGACGGTCTCGAGTTGCAGGCGGAATTGGCAAACGTCGGTGCGCGGCGGCCCATCGTGTTCGTCACCGGCCGCGACGATGCGCGCACCAGTGTGCGGGCGCTGAAGGCCGGCGCGATGGACTACCTCACCAAACCCGTCGATGGCGACGACCTCATCGCCGCTGTTTCGTCTGCGCTTGCCAGGGACGTGAAAGCGCGCGCGCAGCGCAGCGAAATCGCCGCCATCCGGGCCCGCTACAACCTGCTGACGCCGCGCGAGCGCGAGGTGATGGAACATGTTGTCGCAGGCCGCCTCAACAAGCAGATCGCCTGCGACCTCGGGACCGTCGAAAAGACGGTTAAGGTTCATCGCGCACGCGTCATGGCGAAGATGCAAGTCCGTACAGTTGCAGCGCTTGTGCGTCTGATGGAACGTTTACGGCCTGGCGAAGAACGTCTGTAGGCGGATTGCCAAAAGTGAACCCATCGGCGGAAATCAACGGGTGGCAAGAACAGGAAAAGGTGCGCATGGACCTCAAGTCCAATTTGCCGGACGAACTTCAACTGATATCGCGCATGGTCAACGACAAGTACGCTGCTGGATTGAACATGGATTCGCGATTACAGGTCGCCATTTTGGACGACGACCAGTCGGTCCGCACTGCTCTTGGCCGGCTGCTGAATGCTTCCGATATGGACGCCGAGGCGTTTGCGACCGGCGTGGAACTTTTCTCGTCTTTTGCCCGAAGGGGAAAGCCCGATTGTCTTGTTCTCGACCTGCAGATGCCCGGCATGAACGGACTGGACGTCCTGAACTATCTCCGCGAGATGGATCTGCGGGTTCCCACCGTCATCATCACTGCCCATGACGAGCCTGGCGCTTG
>Ga0105247_10003644_pt1 | contig 10006 bp, 8 predicted proteins | sample KBSS24metaG_FD_81519 | JGI IMG/M metagenome (GOLD analysis project Ga0105247, IMG submission 81519) | Switchgrass rhizosphere microbial communities from Kellogg Biological Station, Michigan, USA - KBS S2-4 metaG | ecosystem: Host-associated > Plants > Roots > Rhizosphere > Soil | place...
ACGCGCCGGTCACGGCGTTCGCGGCGAACCTGCTCGACGAGACGGAGAGCACGATCGCGCCGGCGGCGGAAATCCGCGCCGACGGGAAGGTGGCCGGCAAGGTCGAGGGCTTCCACGTCGGTGTGCGCCGCGAGATCTGGATCTACCTCCTCCTCGCGGTGGCGCTCCTCACCGCGGTCGAGTGGGCCACGTACCACCGGAGGATCACGGTCTGATGGAACGCCGCGCGCTCGTGAAGAAGGCCGCGTTCGGCGCGCTCGTCGCCGCCGTGGGGCTCGTCCTTTTGTTCCTCTACGTGAAGCACGTCTGGTACGCCGGGCCGACCATCGCGTGGAAGCGAAACGGCGAGGACTACGAGCTCCTCGCCCCGCGGATGCTCGGCCTCGCGCTCCTCGCCCCGTACTTCCTGTGGGTGATCGGGCGATCGCTCGCCGACCTCCCGTGGGTGCAGCGCGTCCTGTCGGCGGTCCTGCGCGTGGCGTTCGTCGCGCTGATCGCGCTCGGCCTGTCGCGCCTCGCGCGCACCGCGACGACGCAGAAGGTGTGCACGGTGTTCCTCGTCGACGTGTCGGAGTCGGTCCCCGACGCGGCGCTCGACGACGCGCGCGCCGCGATCGACGAGGCGCTCCGCGCGAAGCCGAAGGACGCGATCGTCCGGGTCGTCACGTTCGCGCGGAGGCCGCGCGTCGTCCCGCTCGACGAGGGGGCGACGAGCGCGCCGCCGCTCGAGCGCCACGAGCCGATCGCGTCGGCGCCGAAGGACGGCGCGAAGGGCGCGCCGGGCGAGGCGCGGCGCGGGCTCGGCGCGGCGACCGACATCGCGAGCGCGCTCCAGCTCGCGTACGGCCTGTATCCCGCGGGGTACCTGCGGCGCGCCGTCCTCTTCTCGGACGGCGTGCAGACCGACGGCGACGTGCTCGCCGAGTCGAACCGGGCGCGAGGGTTCGGCGTGAAGCTCTTCACCGTCGCGTACCACCGCCCCGTCCCGGGCGAGGTCGCCGTGCGCGAGCTCCGCGTGCCGGACCGCGTGCGCGTCGGCGAGCCGTTCGAGCTCCACGCCGACGTCTTCTCGAGCCGCCCGCAGAAGGCGAAGGCGGTGCTGAAGCAGGGCGAGGCGATCAACGGCCTCGACGGCGTGCGCACCCTCGACCTCGCGGCGGGCGACAACGACGTGGTCTTTAAAAGCGTGGTCCGCGTCGCCGGCGAGGTGACGTACGCGCTCGACCTGACCGACATCGGCGAGGACCGGTTCAAGGAGAACAACCGGTACGCCGTCACCGCGGCGGTGCCGGGGCGCCCGTCGGTCCTCTACGTCGAGGGGAACACGTCGCGCGCGAGCTACCTCGCGAACGCGCTGTCGGCGCAGGAGTTCGACGTCGACGTCCGCGGGCCGCGCGAGCTGCCGTCGAGCCTGCGCGAGCTCGAGCGCTACGACTTCGTCATCCTGTCCGACGCGCCCGCCGAGGCGGTGTCGCTCACCCAGCAGGACGCGATCGAGGGGTACGTGCGCGACCTCGGCGGCGGCTTCCTCTTCGCCGGCGGCGAGAGCGGCTACGGCCTGGGCGGGTGGTACCACACGACGATCGAGCGGATCCTCCCGGTCAAGATGGACTCGGAGAAGCGGCGCGACGAGCCGCAGGTCGCGATGGACCTCGTGATCGACCGCTCCGGATCCATGAGCGGGCTCCCGCTCGAGATGGCGAAGGCGGCGGCCAAGGCGACCGCGGACACGCTGTCGAGCGACGACCTCCTCGAGGTGATCGCGTTCGACTCGCAGCCGACGCGGATCGTGAAGATGACGCCGGCGAAGCACCGCGCGCGGATCCAGAACGACATCGCGCGCATCCAGCCGGGCGGCGGCACGGAGATCTTCAGCGCGCTCGACGCCGCGTACCAGGGGCTCACCGTGACGCGCGCGCGGAAGAAGCACGTCATCCTGCTCACCGACGGCCAGGCGCCGAACAACGGGATCCGCGATCTCGTGCAGGCGATGGCGGCGGAGGGGATCACCGTGTCGTCGGTGGGGCTCGGCGGCGGCGTCGACGAGAACCTGCTCCGCATGGTGTCGGACCTCGGCGGGGGGCGCTTCTACAAGGTGCTCGACCCGCAGTCGCTCCCGCGCGTCTTCACGCGCGAGACCGAGATGGTGAGCCGCTCGGCCGCGGTCGAGGAGTACTTCCAGCCGAAGGTCGCGACGCCGGCCGACTTCCTCCGCGGGATCGACATGTCGTCCGCGCCGTTCCTCCATGGCTACGTCGCGACGAAGATGAAGCCGCCGCCGGCGCAGGAGATCCTGACGAGCGAGCTCGGCGAGCCCATCCTCGCGCGGTGGCACGTCGGCCTCGGGTGGTCGCTCGCGTGGACGAGCGACGTGAAGAACCTCTGGGCGGTGGAGTGGCTGCGGTGGCCCGGGTACGGGCAGTTCTGGGGGCAGCTCGTGCGCGAGCACATGCGCCAGAAGAAGCGGCAGCAGCTCGACATGCGCGCCGAGATCGACCCGGCGACCGGGCACGTGAAGGCGGCGATCGACGCGGTGGGCGCGGACGACAAGTTCCAGAACGGGCTCGACTCGCGGTTCGAGATCGAAGGGCCGCAGCCGGGCGGCGAGACGAAGCGGCTCGCGATGCGGCAGACCGCGCCCGGGCGCTACGAGGCGGACTTCCCGCTCGATCGCTACGGCTCCTTCCTCCTGCACGCGGCGCTCGAGAAGCAGGTCGACGACGGCAAGGGCGGCGCGCGCGCCGTCGCGGTCGCCGAGAGCTTCGGCCACGTGACGAACCCGTACCCGCGCGAGTACCTCGCGCTCGCGCCCGACACGGCGACGCTCGCGCGCGCCGCGGAGGCGACCGGCGGGAGGCTCGACGCGGATCCGAAGCAGGTGTTCGATCCGGCGGGCGAGACGATCCGCTACCACGAGGACCTGTGGTCACGCTTCATCGGCGCGGCCATCGTCGTGTTCCTGCTCGATCTCATGGTCCGGCGCGTGCGCCTGTTCGATCGGAAGCGCACGACCCGCCCGAGGCCGCGTGATGGGTATCACGCGGCACGGGCTCGCGATGGTCGCCCAGCGTAGGCCGCGCGGCGCGGCGCGCGCGTGACGACGAAACGTGACGGCGAAGAGGTTGTGCTAAGAGTTGGCCGTGCTCTCCCACGACCCCGCCCTCGACGTCCCGATCCAAGGCCCCGACGACCTCGTTCGCGTCTTTTTGGAGGCGCAGAAGGGGCCCTCGGAGTTTCGCATCGGCGCCGAGATGGAGAAGCCCGGGGTCGAGCGGGGCACCGCGCGATCGATCCCGTACGAGGGCGGTGACAAGAACGTCCTGCGCGTCCTGCGCTCGCTCGTCGACGATCACGGGTGGCACGAGGAGCGCGAGAGCGCGTCGGGGCCGCTCATCGCCCTCAGCCGGAACAACGCGTCGGTGACGCTGGAGCCGGGCGGGCAGCTCGAGCTGTCGGGCGCGCCGCTCGTCGACATCCACCAGGTGTGCCGCGAGTTCCGCGCGCACCTCGAGGAGATCGAGCCGGTGTCGCGCGCGATGGGCGTGCAGTGGCTCGGCGTCGGCCTGCACCCGTTCGCGCGCCGCGAGGACCTGCCGTGGGTGCCGAAGGCGCGCTACAAGATCATGCGCGAGTACCTGCCCACGCGCGGCGCGCACGCGCTCGACATGATGCTCCGCACGTCGACCGTGCAGGCGAACTACGACTACGTCGACGAGGCGGACGCGATGAAGAAGATGCGCGTCGCGCTCAAGCTCTCGCCGCTCACGACCGCGATGCTGGCCAACAGCCCGTGGCTGGAGGGCAAGCCGCACGGGGGCGTGAGCTACCGCGCCGAGGTGTGGCTCGACGTCGACCCGGATCGCTCCGGGCTCGTCGAGCCGCTTTGGCGCGAGGGCGCGGGGTACGCGGACTACGTCGCGTGGGCGCTCGACGCGCCGATGTTCATGTTCAAGCGTGGCGACCAGGTGCTCGCGAACACCGGGCAGCCGTTCAAGAGCTTCTGGAGGGACGGGTTCCAGGGCCACCGGCCGACGCAGGGCGACTGGCAGACGCACTTGAACACGCTCTTCCCCGAGGTGCGGCTGAAGAAGACGATCGAGGTGCGCGGCGCGGACGCGCAGTCGGCCCGCCTCGCGTGCGCGCTCCCCGCGCTCTGGACCGGCGTCTTCTACGACGCCGCGGCGCTCGACGGGGCCGACGCGATGACGCGCGACTGGAGGCACGCCGAGGTGAGCGCCGTCCGCCCCGAGCTCGCGAAGCACGGCCTCCGCGCGAAGTTCCGCGGCAAGCCGCTCGCCCACTACGCGCTCGAGCTCCTCGGGCTGGCCGAAGGCGGCCTCGAGCGTCGCGCGCGCAAGAACGCGAAGGGCAAGGACGAGCGCGTCCACCTCGCGCCGCTGCGCGAGCTCGCCGAGCGCCACATGTGCCCGGCCGACAAGCTCCTCGAGGGGCTCGACCCGAACAAGGAGCTCCGCGCCCAGATCCTCGAGCGCACCGAGCTCGTCGCGACCGCGTAGCGCGGCGCGACGGCGCCTTCGAGCTCCGCTCGTCAGCCCGACGCGGCGCGGACGGCGGCGACGAAGGCGCGGACGCGCTCGCGGTCCTTCGTGCGCGGCGCGCCCGGGGTCTCGACGCCGCCCGCGACGTCGACGGCGAACGGGTGGACCTGAGCGATCGCCCGCGCGACGTTGTCCGGCGTGAGGCCGCCCGCGAGGACGAGGCGTCGCGCGCGCGCGAGGTCGGCGACGAGGGACCAGTCGAACGTCTGGCCCGAGCCGCCGAGGACGCCGTGGGCGCGCGCGTCGGTGAGGACGCGATCGCCCGGGTAGGTCGCGGCGCGCGCCACGTCGCCTTCGCCGCCGATCCGCAGCGCCTTGAACGCGCGGGGGAGGAGCGCTTCGACGTGCGCGGGCTCCTCTTCGCCGTGGAGCTGCGCCGACGCCGTGGGCGCCGCGTCGAGGATGGCGCGGAGCTCGTCGGGATCGCGGTCCACGACGACGAAGACCGGCTCGGCGCGATCGCCCAGGGCGCGCGCGATCGCGATCGCCTCGTTCACCGGCACCGCGCGCGGCGTCCCGGGGACGAGGTTGATCCCGATCGCGTCGGCGCCGTCGTCGACGCAGGCGAGCGCCTCGGCGATCGACGTCACTCCGCAGATCTTCACGCGGACGTACCCGTCCTCGGGCGTGCTCCCGGCCGTCGTCATCGCCGCGGCGCCGTCATGGGACGATTTTGAGGAGCTCTTTCACCTTCGCGATCACCTGCGGCGCCTGGATGGGCTTCGTGATGTACGCGTTCGCGCCGAGCTCGAGGGCGCGCTTCCTGTCCTCGACCGAGCCCTCCGTGGTGATCACGATGACGGGCGTGTCCTTGTGCACCGGATCGGTGCGCACGCGCTTCACGAGCTTCAGGCCGTCCATGATCGGCATGTTGATGTCGGTGAGGATGATGTCGAAGCGGCCGCCGGCGAGCTTGCGCAGCCCGTCCACGCCGTCGTCGGCCTCGGTGACACGCAGGTTCTTCACGCGCGAGAGGGCGAAGACGAGGAGCTGCCTCATCATCGGCGAATCTTCCACCACCAAGCACGAATACTCGGCGCTCATGAGTCTCCGTCAGGTTCCGAGGTTGTGCAGCGCTTCGAGCGAGGGGAGCTTCCCTTCGGCGTTCGCGAAGAGGAGAGCCCCCATGAGCGCGGTGGCCGCGTGGGCTCCGAGCATCTTGAAGAATTCGTAGTCCACCTGGACGAAATGCTGCTTCTGTTCGAGGAGAGAGAACACGACGATCACGCCGATGACGTCGTCGTCCATCCGCATCGGGACGCACGCGACCGGCTCGTCCACCGCGCCGTGCGCGCCCGGCTCCGTGATGTGCGGCACGCCGGTGAGGAAGACGCGCTCGACGATCCGCGCCGCGCCGCGGCGGCCCGACGGATCGCTCTGCGCGCCGACGATGACGCGCGAGAGCTGCGAGAGGGAGACGCCGTCGCTCGCGATCGGCACGAGCTCGGTCCGCTCGGGGCTCGCGACGTAGTACGCGTGCGACCGCGCGCCGACGAGCTGGGCGAGGAGCTCGCGCAGGTGCTTCACCACCGTGCCGAGGCGGAGCGTCGAGTGGAGCTGGTAGCTCGCGATGTAGAGGTTCGCGAGGTTCGACAGCTCCTCTTCCATCTCCTGGTGGCGCGACGAGTAGCGGCTCGAGTTCGCCTCCGCCTCGTGCACGTGGGAGAGGAGCGTCTGCTTCTCCTTCTCGAGCTGATCGACGGTGCGCAGGAGCTCGCGGATCGCCTCGTCGCTCGCGAGCTGCGCGCGGAGGCGAGCGTTGTCGCTCTCGAGCTCGATCGCGTGCTTTCGCAGCCGCTCGTTCTCGCGAAGGAGCTCCTCGGTGAACTCGGCGCCCTTCTTGAAGAACGTGTGGACGAACGTGTCGCGCTGCATCTTCAGGCCCGCGGACACGTCAGGAGGGACTGACGCCGTCTTCTTTTTCCCGGGCTTCTTGTCCACCATCCGACCCTCCGCTCCAATCAGCGACGCTATCACATGTCGTCCGCGGTTCGCCTCGCCGTCGGTACGGAGAGCTGCTCCATCCATAGGGCCAATTCACCTACAACCACCCTCGGCGCGCGGCGCAGGTCGCCGAGCGTGCGGCTCCCCGTGAGGAGCATCGCGGCGCGGAGCTCGCCCAAGACCCGGTCGAGGAGCGCGTGGACGGCGCCCGGGCCGCCGTCGTAGAGCGCCTGGAGCACCGGCCGCGCGATCCCGGCGGCGTCGGCGCCGAGGGCGATCGCGCGCGCCACGTCGAGCCCGGTCGCGACGCCGCCCGTCGCGATGATCGTCGCGAGGCCGCGCGGGCGCAGTCGATCGAGCGACGCCACCGCCGCCGCCGTCGGGATCCCCCAGTCCCAGAGCGCCTCGCCGAGGGCGCGCGCATGGAGATCGCCCTGTTGGGCGGCGCGGTGCGTCTCGACGCCGACCCACGACGTCCCCCCCGCGCCCGACACGTCGACGTGACGGACGCCCGCGGCGAGGGCCCGCGCCGCGACCGCCGGTGAGATCCCGCACCCGGTCTCCTTGAGGACGATCGGGATCGGCAGATCGCGCGCGAGGCGGGCCAGAGTCTCGACGCCGCCCGAAAAATCGCGATCGCCGCCCGGCTGCACGAGCTCCATCGCGGGGTTCAGGTGGATGCAGAGCGCGTTCGCGCCGACCTCCTCGGCGAGCACGCGCACCGCCGCGCTGTCCATCTCGCGCGCCTGGACGATCCCGAGGTTGCCGAGGACGAGCGTGGTGGGCGCGACGTCGCGCGTGCGGTACGTCGCCTCGGCCCCGGGGCGCTCGACGCCGCGGGCCATCGCGCGCTGGCTGCCGAGGCCGAAGCCGATGCGCCGCTCCTCGGCGATCGCGGCGAGCGTCCGGTTGATGCGGCCGGCCTCTTCGGTCCCGCCCGTCATCGCGGCGATAACCAGGGGCGCCTCGAGACGTTGTCCGAGGAGAGTGCACGAGAGGTCGACGTCGTCGAAGCGCAGATCGGGGAGGGCGTCGTGGACGAGGCGCACGCCGTCGAGGAGCGTGCCGCCGTCGCGCGGGCCGACCTCGCCGGTGGCGCAGAGCGCGAGGTGGTCGCTCTTGCGCGACGCGATCGTCGGCGCCTTCGGCCTCGCGACGGACTGCGCGGGCGCGGCGGACGCGAACGGCGGCGTGGCGGCGGGCGGCGCCTCGCCGCTGCTCGCGCTCCCCGCCGCGTCGCGCGACGCCTCGTGCCTCCCCGCGAATCCCTCCGGTGCGCCCATGGCGACAGAAGGTGGCCGCGAAATGATTCCACTTCAAGGCTTGCAGCGCGGCGGGCGCGCCGCGGGGCACGTTGACTTGTCCGAGACCCCCCCCTACTCTCCGCGCGCCGCGCCGCCGGTGCACATGAACGGGCCAGCCGAAACCGAAGCTTTTCTGCAGTTTTCGTCGGAGCTGCGCGATGTGCTCGAGGCCGAGCTAAGGCGGATTTTGGACGAGCGCTCGGCGTGGGCGAGCGAGCTCGGCGACGACGTCGTGACGATGGTCGCCGCGGTGCGTTCGCTCGCGCTCCGCGGCGGTAAGCGCGTGCGCGCCGCGCTGATCGGCGCCGCGCTCGAGGGGTTCGGCGTGTGCTGGCGCGACGCGGTCCCGGCGCTCGTCGCGATCGAGCTCCTGCAGACGTATTTCCTCATCCACGACGACTGGATGGACGACGACGACGTGCGCCGCGGCGGGCCGAGCGTGCACGCCATGCTGCGCACCGATTTCGGCTCGCCGCGCGCCGGCGACGTCTCGGCGATCCTCGCCGGCGACTTCGCCGCGGCGCTCGCCACCGACATCCTCTCGACCACCCACGTCCCGCCGGCGCGCCTGGTCGAGGCGCTCCGTCTGTTCGCGCGGATGCAGTGCGAGGTGATCGCCGGGCAGCTCCTCGACGTCCGCGCGTCGGGCACCGTCGAGACGATGCACGACCTGAAGACCGGCAGCTACACGGTGCGCGGTCCGCTGGCGATCGGCGCCATCCTCGCCGGCGCGTCGCCGCACCACCGCGCCGCGCTCGACGCGCTCGCGCGCCCGCTCGGCGTCGCGTTCCAGCTCCGCGACGATCTGCTCGGTACGTTCGGCGATCCGAAGGCCCTGGGGAAGCCGGTCGGCGGCGACCTCCGGCAGGGAAAGCGCACCGCGGTCGTCGCGGCGCTCGACGGCGACGAGGCGGCGAAGGAGCTGCTCGCGCGCGTCCACGGCCGCAAGGACGCGTCGCAGGAGGACGTCGACGTGCTCCTCGATCACATCGAGAGGTCCGGCGCGCGCGCCCGGGTCGAGGCGCGCCTCGCCGCGCTCCTCGATGAGGCGCAGGGCATCCTCGAGCACGTCGAGCTGACGTCGCACGGCGCGGCGCTCCTCGCGGGCGCGATCGCCGCGCTGGGGGTCCGCGAGACGTGAAGGGCACCGCGCGCGGCAAGGTGATCCTGTTCGGAGAGCACGCCGTCGTGTACGGCGTGCCGGCCATCGCCGTCGGGATCGCTCGCGGCGCCGAGGCGACGGCCGCGGCGATCGACGCGGGGCCGAGCCGGCTGAACCTCGGCGGCCTCGACGTGGAGGCGGACGCCTCGGGGCAGGACCTGTCGCGCGCGCTCGCCGCGATCGTGGAGGCCACGGGCGTGCGCGTCCCGATGCTCGTCGAGGCGCGCGCCGACCTGCCGCCGGGCGGCGGGCTCGGCTGCTCGGCGGCGCTCGGCGTCGCGATCGCGCGCGCGCTGGATCCGCACGCCGACGATCACGCGGTCGTCGAGCGGGCCATGGCGTGGGAGCGCGTCTTCCACGGCAACCCGTCCGGGATCGACGCCGCGGTCGCCGCGACCGGCGGGTGCGTCCTCTTCGAGCGCGGGCGGCCGATCCAGCCGGTCGTCGTGACCGCGCCGCTCACGCTGTGCGTCGGCCACAGCGGCACCGCGTCCAGCACGAAGACGATGGTCGAGTCCGTCGCGAGGCTCCGCGAGCGCCGGCGCGACCTGGTCGACAAGACGTTCGAAGGGATCCGCTCGCTCGCGGGGAACGCCCGCCTCGCCATCGAGGCGGGCGACCTGCGCGCCGTCGGCCGCCTCCTCGATTTGAACCAGATGCTCCTCGCCGGGCTCTTCCTGTCGACGCCGGAGATCGAGCACATGTGCGCGCTCGCGCGCGACGCCGGCGCGCTCGGCGCGAAGGTGACCGGCGCGGGCGGCGGCGGGAGCGTCATCGCGCTCGTCGGGGGCGCCGCGGCCGGCGTCGACGTGCTCGCGGCGTGGCGCGCGGCGGGGTTCGACGGGTTCGTGACCGAAGTGGCGGAGGGGCGCCGGCGGGTCGCGGCGTCCGTCGAGCCGAATCCATGACGCGCCGCTCGGCGACCGCCGTCGCGCACCCGAACATCGCCCTCGTCAAGTACTGGGGCAAGCGCCAAGGTCCGGGGAACTACCCGGCCGTGCCGAGCCTGTCGGTGACGCTCGAGGGGATGCGCACCG
>Ga0105247_10003648_pt1 | contig 9999 bp, 9 predicted proteins | sample KBSS24metaG_FD_81519 | JGI IMG/M metagenome (GOLD analysis project Ga0105247, IMG submission 81519) | Switchgrass rhizosphere microbial communities from Kellogg Biological Station, Michigan, USA - KBS S2-4 metaG | ecosystem: Host-associated > Plants > Roots > Rhizosphere > Soil | place: Michigan...
CGCACGACCGCGGCGCGGACGACGCGGTGAGTCGAGGGTGGGCGCGTTCGCGCGATCGGCGCGTCGATCGCGGGTCGTCGCGACCGTCCTCGCGGCCCCGCGCGATGCGGGCCGAGTCGGCCGAGGCGCGATCGCGCGTGAAACGGCGGAAAACGCGCCGCGCCGCGCGGGGGCACGTGACGTGCTCTTGACGCGCCATGCGCCGCGCCCGCCTCTCCCCCTCGCCTGCCGTCTCCTCGGCCGTCTCGCTCGCCTCGTTCGCGTCCTCCGCGGCGATCGCCGCGCTCCTCGGGGCCGGCGGCCTCGGGTGCGGCGGCGGCTCCGACGACGCGGCCGGCTCCAGCGCCGCGTCCGCCGCGACCGCGATCACCGAGGCGCGCGACGTCGAGGCCGACGTCGAGGGGCCCGCGCGCCGCGCCCAGCTCGCCGCGCTGGTCGCGGCCCACCTCGCCCCCGGCGCGCCGGCGGGCGGCGATCCGGCGACGGCCGACCGCGACGACGACGGGATCGCCGACGCGCTCGAGGAGGACCTGCTCCGGCGCTACCGCCCCTTCTATCGGTTCTCGAAGAAGGACGGCAACGACGAGGACCGCCGCCCGGCGGACGCGGTGGAGGAGCTGCGCCACGCGCAGCTCAAGACGATGAAGGGCGACGGCGACGGCGTGACCGATCCGGTCGCGGGGTGCGGGCGCGCGGGCGACCAGCACCTCGACCCGCCGGCGTCGCTCTACACGTGCCGGAGCGACGACAGCCTCGTGACGACGCCGAGCAAGACCAAGCTCTGCTTGAACATCGAGAACGACAGGTACCCCGGCGTCGCGCTCGACGAGGCGAAGACGAAGGCGACCGGCCTGTACGGGCACGTCGCGCCCGACACGATCGACGGACACCCCGCGTACAAGATCGAATATTGGCAGTTCTACGCCTTCAACAACCAGGACATCACGGTCCTCGGCCTCGGCTCGTACGGCGATCACGAGGGCGATTGGACGAGCGTGCAGCTCTGGTTCGATCGCACGGCCGGGCGCGTCGCGCGCGTCCTCTATCTCGTGCACGGCAAGACGATCTCGTTCGAGGTGCCGGCGGCGTCCACGTCGTGCCGGAGCTGCACCGCCAAGGTGCACGGCGCGCACTTCGACCCCAACGTCGGGAACTTCTACGACGACTCCGAGCGCCCGAAATACAACGACAACCAGGCCGAGTTCTTCGTCGACGCGCAGGGGTTCAAGCACGTCGTCGTCTACGTCGAGCACGGCGGCCACGAGTCGTGGGCCGGGTCGTGGGGGCACGCGCAGATCGACGTCGGGCCGATCGCCATTCACCTGAACCCGCACGGCGGCGACGGGACGAGCTACCTCGTCCCGGACGTGCAGGACCGCCCGCTCAACATGGGCGAAGTGGACAAGCCGCTGACCGTCGAGGGCAGCCTGATCCTGCCGTTCAACGGCTTCTGGGGATCGACCAACGACACCGACTTCGCGGGCCCGGTGCGGCGCTCGCCGGTGGGCCCGGCGCTGCATTGCAGCTGGAAGTGGACCGCGCACGGCCCGCTCGCCGGCTGCGAGGGGTGAGCGCGATCGCGGCGGCCTCCGCGCGCGCGGCGCGGAGGCGTCACCCGGCGATCGTCAGATGTTCCACTTGAACATGATCTGCGGCACGTTCTCCATGACGCCCGGCTGGAGGTACCGGTTGAACGCGAACTGGTACTCGAGGCCGACGTAGAACGTCCGGTCGACGACGGTGCTCAGCTTCCCGATGTCGAGGAGGAGCTGCGGCTGCGTCATGAAGAACGGCCTGCCCTGCGTCGGCACGACGGTGTACTGGCCCTTCTCGTCCGGGCCCGTGGTGAACGTCCCGTGCCCCTCGCCGAACATGCCCCACTGGAAGAAGCCGTCGAACACGATGTCGGTCACCTTCCCGAGGGGGAACGTGATCTGCCACGCGCCGCCGAGCTGGAGGTCGACGCCGGCGAGCGACCAGTCCTGGCGGATGACGGCGCTGGCCGACACGAAATCGAAATACGGGACCTTGAGATCGAAGAGCGGGCCGAAGTACGTCAGCATGCCGACCTTCGACACGTGCTCCACCTCGGAGTGGAGCGAGACGTCGGCGAGCGCGCCCCAATCCCACTTCTGGCCGGCGATCTTCTCGCCGATCCGCTTGGCCGACAGGTTCACCGACGTGCCGCCGAAGAACCCGCCCTTCTCGTTGGGGAGGACCTTGTCGTCCGGCGGCGTGAACGGGCCGGTGATGTCGTAATACATGAAGAACGAGCCGTATTTGAACGGCTGGAACGTCTTGAGCGTCATGACGGTACGCTCGGTGCCGCCGTTGAAGTCTTTGTTGTAGTTCCAGCCGTGGAGGAGCTCGACCGACGTGTCCGCGCGCGACGACGACGACCACGTCGAGCAGAGCGCGACGGCGACGAATACGAAGAACGCGACCGCGCGCGACGACGTCCGACATTCGATGTTCATGAGATCACCCACACCCTTCCGCGCGCTCATTGGTCGCTCGCATCGTTCGATCCGTCGCCGCCGCCCCCGGCGTCGCCGCCCCCTCCGGAGTCCTCCAACGTCGCGCCGGCGTCGGCGTCCGCGTCGTCGCCGGCGTCGCCCGCGTCCGCCCCCGCGTCGTTGGGTATCAGCGATCGATCGAAATAGAGCGCGGACTGACAGCCCACTCCGCACGTGACCAGGCTCGTCACGAACATCCACAGCAACCACCGCGGCGTCTGCATTCGAATCGTCTCCTCGCTTGAGCCGGAGGCGCGACGCGCCCCCCATACACCGGCACCCCGTAGCCTCGCGCCGTCCCCTCGAACCTCACGCCGCCCCCCCCCGGTTGGTGGCGAATGCGGCCGCGGCACGCTAAGCGGAGCCGCGGCGCTGCACAAGCGGGTGCAGCGGATGAGCTGCACGAGCGCGACCGAAATTGACCGGTCGTGCTAACGGCTGATAGACAGCCATCATGAGAACGCTCGCACTGGGCCTCGCCGCGCTCGTATCCCTCCCCGCGCTCGGAAGCCTCACCGGCTGCAAACGAAACGCGGAGAAAACGGAGGAGCCGGCGGCCGCCACGAGCGCGTCCGCCACCGCGGCCCCCACGCCCAAGACGATCAAGATCGGTCTGGTGACCGATGTAGGCGGGCGCGGCGACCAGTCGTTCAACGACGGCGCGCTGCGCGGGCTCGAGACGTGGGCGGCCGGGAAGAAGTACACGGCGGGCGGATACCAGGCGCTCTCCGACGCCGACCTGAAAGCCAGCATCCCGGCGAGCCTGAAGGACTCAGGGATCACACCGCTCGGCGTCACGCCGGTCGTCCTCGCGTCGAAGGCGCAGGAGGACTACGAGCCGAACCTCGGGCTGCTCGTCTCCCAGAAGGTCGACCTGGCCGTCGGGGTCGGGTTCATGATCGAGAACGCGCTCGAGGCCGCGGCCAAGAAGCACCCCGAGACGCATTTCCTCCTGATCGACTCGCCGATCCTCGACGCCCAGAACAAGCCGTACACGCTGCCCAACGTGCAGACGGTCGTCTTCCGCGAGCACGAGGGGAGCTTCCTCGCCGGCGCGCTGGCGGGGCTCGTGAGCAAGACGGGGAAGATCGGCTTCGTGGGCGGGATGGCGATCCCGCTCATCAAGAAGTTCGAGGCCGGGTACATCGCCGGCATCAAGACGGTCAACGCCAAGGCGGGCGACGCCGCGAAGCGCGTCTACACCGGCAGCTTCGACAACTCGTCCGCCGGCAAGCGCGCCGGGCTCGACCTGTACAATCAGGGGATCGACGTCGTGTTCCACGCCGCCGGGGCCGACGGGCTCGGCGTGATCCAGTCGGCGAAGGAGCAGAAGAAGCTCGTCATCGGCGTCGACTCCGACCAGGCGCACCTCGCGCCGGAGAGCGTGCTCACGTCGATGGTCAAGCAGGTCGACTACGCGATCTACATGTCGACGAAGTCGGTGACGGAGAACAAATTCCAGTCCGGTGACACCGCGCTCGGGCTAAAAGAGGGGGGCGTGGGGCTCGCGCCCGTCGCGATCGACTTCCCCGAAAAGCAGGCGGTGCTCGCGAAGGTGGAGAAGCTCCGAAAAGCGGTGATCGACGGCAAGATCAAGGTGCCCGCGACGCTGGAGGAGCTCCAGACGTTCGCGCCGCCCGCGCTCGATTCGCTGTAGCCATCACGTGGGGGTGGTGACGACGCTCGATGGCCGCGACCGCGATCACGCCGCCTCGGCGGGCTCGGTAGCGCGCCCGTGACGTCGCGCGCCGGCGCGAGGTGACCGTGGGCGATCCGCCGGCGCTCGAGCTCATCGGCCTCACGAAGATCTTCGGCGACACGTCGGCCTGCGTCGACGTGTCGCTCTCGGTCGGCCGCGGCGAGGTGGTCGCGGTGGTCGGCGAGAACGGCGCCGGCAAGAGCACGCTGATGAACATGGCGTACGGGCTCTATCGCCCGACGCGCGGCCAGGTGAAGGTGGCGGGGCGCGCGCTCGATCTCGGGTCGCCCCGCGACGCGATCGCGGCGGGCGTCGGGATGGTGCACCAGCACTTCATGCAGGTGGCGCCGCTCACCGTCGCGGAGAACGTGGCGCTCGGCGCCGAGCCGCGGCGGCGAGGGCTCCTCTTCGATCGGCGCGAGGCGGAGCGCGCGGTCTCCGAGCTCGCGGCGCGCCTCGGCTTCGCGATCGATCCGCGCGCGATCGTCGCCGACTGCTCGGTGGCGACGCAGCAGCGGGTCGAGATCCTGAAGGTGCTCTACCGCGGCGCAGAGGTGCTGATCCTCGACGAGCCCACCGCGGTCCTCGCGCCGGCCGAGGCCCACGCGCTCCTCGACACGGTGCGCGCGCTCGCCGCCGAGGGCAAGACGTGCGTCCTCGTCTCGCACAAGCTCCGCGAGGTGCTCGCCGTCGCGGCGCGCGTCGCGGTCATGCGCCGCGGCAAGCTCGTCGCGATCAAGGAGGCGAAGGAGACCGACGCGGGCGAGCTCGCCGAGCTGATGGTCGGCGGCGGCGCGCGCGCGGCGGCCCAGGCGGGCGTGGGCGCGGCGCGCGGCGAGCGGATCGCGGCGCTCCGCGGCGTCCGCGCGAAGAGCGACCGCGGCGTCGTCGCGCTCGACGGCGTCGACCTCGAGCTCTTCGCCGGCGAGATCACCGCCGTCGCCGGCGTCGACGGGAACGGGCAGACCGAGCTCGCCGAGGTCCTCACGGGCCTGCGCCCCGTCGACGGCGGCGCGCTCGATCTCGCGCCGAGCGCGCGAGCGGCGGGCGCGATCGCGCACGTCCCCGAGGACCGCCAGCGGCGCGGCCTCTGCCTCCCGCTCACCGTCGAAGAGAACCTCGCGCTCGGCCGGCAGCGCGCGAAGGGGCTCGTGAAGGACGGCGCCGTCCTTCGCGTCGACGGGCCCGCCCGGGCGAGGCTCGCCGCCGAGCTGATCGAGGCGCTCGACGTCCGACCGCGCGACCCGCACCTCGCCGCCGCGTCCCTGTCGGGCGGCAACCAGCAGAAGGTGATCGTCGCGCGCGAGCTGCTCGCCGCGCCGCCGCGGCTCCCCGGATCGGCGCCGCTCCGCCTCGTGGTCGCCGTGCAGCCGACGCGCGGCCTCGATCTCGGCGCGATCGCCAACGTGCACGCGAGGCTGAGGGAGGCGCGCGACGCCGGCGCGGCGGTCCTCGTCGTGTCGCTCGACCTCGACGAGATCCGCGCGATCGGCGACCGTATCGTCGTGATGGCCGCGGGGAAGGTCGTGTGCGAGCTCCCCGCGGGCGCCGAAGAGGCGGTCATCGGTCACCACATGCTGGCCGGCGAGGCGCACGCGTGAGCGCCGGAGCGAGGACGCTCGCCCTCTCCGCGGCGGCGATGCTCAGCGCGCTCGCGGTCGGCTTCGTCGCGATCCTGCTCACGGGGAAGGACGCCGCCGAGGGCTACGCCGGCGTCCTCGACGGCAGCTTCGGCAGCTTCGAGGCCGTGGGCGAGACGTCGGTGAAGGCGGCCGTCCTCACGTGCACCGGGCTCTCCGTCGGGATCGCGTTCGTCGTCGGCCTGTTCAACATCGGCGCGGAGGGGCAGTTCATCGCCGGCGCGCTCGCCGCGGCGGTCGTGGGGCGCGCGCTCCACCTCCCGACGGCGCTCCACGTCCCGCTGTCGCTCCTCGCCGCGGCGGCGGGCGGCGCGCTCCCCGCGCTCGCCGCGGCGTGGCTCAAGGTGCGGCGCGGAGTGCACGAGGTGATCTCGACGATCATGCTCAACTGGGTCGTCATCTACACGGTGCAGGACTGGCTCGTCGTGGGCCCGCTCCGCGCGCCGTCGTCCAGCGCCGAGGTGTCGGCGTCGGGCACGGCGCAGATCGACGTGACCGCGGAGCTGCCGCGCTTCTTCGAGGACTCGCGCCTCGACGTCGGCCTGCCGATCGCCGTGGTCCTCGCGGTGTTCGCGTGGTTCCTCCTCTCGCGCACCGTGCTCGGGTACGAGATGCGCGCCGTCGGCGCGAACATCGAGGCGGCGCGCGCCGCGAAGATCCCGGTCGCGCGGCGGCTCTACCTCGCGATGGCGCTCTCCGGCGCGTTCGCCGGCCTCGGCGGCGCGTTCCTGATCCTCGGCACCGAGCACCACTACCCGGGCGTCTTCCGCACCGGGTACGGGTTCGACGGGATCGCCGTCGCGCTCGTCGGGAGCAGCCACCCGCTCGGCGTCCTCGTGGCGGCGGCGTGCTTCGGGGCGCTCCGCGCCGGCGCGACGCGCCTCCAGCTCGTCGGGATCCACCCGAGCTTCGCCGAGCTGATCCAGGGGCTCGCGGTGCTCTTCGTCGCGACGCGCGCGCCGTTCGCCGCGGTCCTCGATCGCGCCGCGCGCGCGCTCGAGCGAGCGCGGTCCGCGCGGCGCGGCGCGGCGCCCCCGGCGCGCAAGGGCGACGCGTGATCCTCGCCCTCTCGATCCTGCGGAGCATCCTCGATTTCGCGCCGCCGCTCGTCCTCGCGGCGCTCGGCGGGGTGATCTCGGAGCGCGCCGGCGTCGTGAACATCGGCCTCGAAGGGATGATGCGCGTGGGGGCGTTCTTCGCGTGCTGGGCGTCGTTCGCGTGGGGGAGCGCGTGGATCGGCGCGGCGGCGGGGATCGCGGCCGGGACGGCGTTCGCCGCGGCGCACGCGCTCGTGTCGATCCACGGGCGCGCCGACCAGGTCGTCTCGGGGATCGCGCTCAACTTGATCGCGCTCGGCCTCGTCACGTTCCTCCTCGAGGCGGTCTTCGGCACGACGGGGACCGCGCCGGTGGAGACGCTCCCCGAGCTCCCGTCCCTCCTCGGCCGATCGCCGTACACGTACGTCGCGCTCGTCGCGCCGTTCGCCGTCCACGGCTGGCTCCACCTCACCGTGCCGGGGCTGCGCCTGCGCGCCGTCGGCGAGCACCCCCACGCGGCGGCGACGCTCGGCGTGTCGGTCGCGCGCGTGCGCTGGGCGGCGGTGCTCGCGGGCGGCGCGCTGGCGGGGCTCGGCGGGTCTTCGCTGTCGATCGCCATCTTGCACCGCTTCGACAACAAGATGCCGGCCGGGCTCGGGTTCATGGCCCTCGCCGCGGTCGTCTTCGGCAAGTGGACGCCGCTCGGCGCGTTCTTCGCGTCGCTGTTCTTCGCGCTCGCGAACGCCGGCGTCGACGCGGTGCGGAGCGCGATGCCGCCGTCGGGTCCGCTCGCCGATCTGCACCTCGACGGGATCCTGCTCGCCGCGCCGTACCTCTTGACGCTCGCCCTCCTCGCCGGGTTCGTCGGGCGCGCCGTGCCGCCCGCGGCCGACGGCGTCCCCTACGATCCCGAGGCGAAGCACTGACGCGGCGCCGCGGCGGCGTGGATCCGCCGCCGCGTGATCCGTCGTCGAGGGTCGTGGCTCGTTCGGGTGTGACGGATCGCGCGATGGCGCCGAAGCGACCGGCTCGATACCCTGTGCGGCGCTCGAAGCGGGCGCGTGGAGGTCCATGAAGATTTATACGAAGACGGGCGACGACGGGACGACGGGGCTCTTCGGAGGCGGGCGCGTCCCCAAGACGTCGCGCCGAGTCGAAGCGTACGGGACGGTCGACGAGCTGAGCGCCGCGATCGGCGTCGCCCGCGCGACGAAGCTCGATCCGCAGACCGACGCGGTCCTCGCCCAGGTGCAGGTCGATCTCTTCACGCTCGGCGCGGAGCTCGCGTGCGTCCCCGGCAAGGAGGGGAAGATGCAGATGCGCCTCCTCGCGGCGGAGGACGGCGCGCGGCTCGAGAAGGCGATCGACGACGCCGAGGTCGGCCTCGCGCCGCTCAAGTACTTCGTGCTCCCCGGAGGGAGCCCGCAGGCCGCGGCGCTCCACATGGCGCGCACGATCTGCCGCCGCGCGGAGCGGCTCGCCCTGAGCCTGGACGACGCGCCGACGCGCGCCGAGCTCACCGTCTATCTGAATCGACTGAGCGATCTCCTCTTCATGCTCTCGCGCCGCGCCAACCACCTGCTCGGCGTCGAGGACGTCCCCTGGATCCCGCGCGAGCATTGATCCGGCGCGCGTCACCGTCGTGCGCACGGTGCCGCGTTACCTCGAGAGCAATCAGCTCGGCTACTCGGCTAGAGAGTCCCTCCATCTTATCCCAACGAACGGGTCACCCCTTCCGTCGCGCCTCGACCAGGGTGATGTTGCGATAGCGTTGTGCCACCCCGCGAGGGGTGAATCGGTTTTCGTACATCCTTGACTCGGTCCCAGGAGGCACGTCATGAGCAAAGCCAAGCAGCCGAAGAGCGCGACCCGCCCGACCGCGGAGAGCCCGAACAAACAGCTCGAAGTGGAGCGCGAGACGGTGCGACAGGTTCGTGTGAAGACCCATGTTCGAACGGGAGCCGCGGACGGCGGTTGCAGCGCGTGTTCCCAAGGTGACTCGAGGCTCTGAAGATCGGCCCGTCGCGAGGTATCACGCCGACGCCGCGCGGTCGCTCGCACGTGGCGTGACGCACCACGTCGCATGCGATCACGGGACGGTCGAGAGCCAGATGTTCGCGTGGAACGCGATCATGGTGAACGCTGCGTGACGACCGTCCGGTGACACGCTCGGAATATCGACGCCTCCTTCGAGCGTCGACCACAAGGGGCGATGCACGCCGTCGAGCGTCACGCGAAAGATGGCCCCCGCGATGCCGTCCTCCGCCGTCCCGGCGGCGAGGAGGGCATCGCGGGACAGCCACGCCGCAGACGTGAACGTGGCCCGCCCTGCCTCCAGCCGATTCTGGAGCGAGCCGTTGAGGCCGTAGATCAGGATCGCCGAGCGATTCGGCGCCACGACGGCGATCCGCGACGCGTCGGCGGCGACGGTGAACCCGAACCGCCAGCGCCCGGCAAAATGCGCCAGCGTCGTCGGCGATCCTCGCGCCAGATTCAGCGCATCGAGCCACGTCGCGTCGTCGCCGTCGGGATACGCCAAAAAGCACGAGGCGGCCTCGCGAGCACATCGCGCGGCCCATCGGCGCGGCGCGGGGCGACCTCGTCCGGAGATGCGGATTTCGGTCGGCATCGTGAAGACTCTCCGAGCGGGCTGTCCCGGCTCGGCCCACAGGAGATCGAACGCCGTGCTCGCGGACAGCGTGGACGGAGCCTGCCAGAACACGACGCCCTGGCCGGCCGGCCCGAGCACCGGCCACGTGGCCTGCGCCCCGACGTCCGAGATCGGCACCGTATTGCTCGACTCACTCGACAGCGCGACGGCACGGTATCCGTGCGACGCGTCGGACACGATGAGGACGTCGCGCGAGTCGGCGGACCAGTCCGAGCTCCACTCGTCGGCGTCGGACAGGCTGACGCGCCGGACGCCGTCGAGACGCTCGCCCCCCTCCGACAACGTCCCCGCCATCACGTCGGCCTGCGTCTCGTTGCGGACGAACGCCATGCGCGCCCCGGACGCGTCGCACGACAGGGCGGCGATCTTCATCCCCGTGAAGCCGGGGACCGGGTGCAGCTCGGCGCGCCCCGAGCCGAGCTTCGCGAGCGCGTCC
>Ga0105247_10003649_pt1 | contig 9998 bp, 9 predicted proteins | sample KBSS24metaG_FD_81519 | JGI IMG/M metagenome (GOLD analysis project Ga0105247, IMG submission 81519) | Switchgrass rhizosphere microbial communities from Kellogg Biological Station, Michigan, USA - KBS S2-4 metaG | ecosystem: Host-associated > Plants > Roots > Rhizosphere > Soil | place: Michigan...
GAGGCTTGCCGCGATACAGATAATCGTCAATATTTTTCGAGAAATCAGTGGGTAGCGGAAGATCCTTTTTCGCGACGTTCCTGCAGGCGTCGAAAAAAGAACGGGGTACGCGTCCACCACGTAGGGGAGGACTGCTCAAAAGCTCCATACAATCTTCCCATACACCCCGCGCTCGATTTCAAGCCGTGTCGCGGCGGCCCCGAATTCGGTATGACGATCGTGCAGGAGATTCTGGCCCACCAGCGACAATTCCCATGCGGGCGCAGGGTGCCAGCCGAGACGCAAGTCAAGCTCGGTATAAGCGGGAACGTCCTGAGCGGCGATCGAATCGACGTAGCGCAATGTGGCATCGCATTGCACATTCCCAGGCAGATCCAGCGAGGACCGCAAAGACGCCTGGCGGTTTGGATCGAGTGCCACACTGCGCGTACTGGTTCTATCGAGACTGCCGGGTTTGGGCTCGCTGTGGGATCGCAGTTCCGTATATCCGGCGCGCAACCCCCACCTCTCGTTCACATGGTAGTCCGCCGTGAGCTCGGCCCCGTAGGATTTCCCCTTCAATCCGTTGGCCAGAGTGATCGGGAATACCGCCGGAGGATTGACCGGTTCGATGCTCCGCAGGTCGTCGTAGTCGTTGTAAAAAGTCGCGAGAGCGAGCGCCAGCTGTCGATGCGGCTGCACCCGATAACCCAGTTCGTACGACAACAGTTTCTCGGAGACGAAGTTGGGTCCGCCCTGCAACAGCGTGAATGGCGCAATGGCCGGCGCGTAGAAGTCGCGGTCGATACGTGAGGGCGTGCGCACCGCGCGCGACACGGCGGACCACACGGTTTGGTCCCCGTCCGGTCGCCATGCCAGCCGCACGCTCGGTTGCACTTCAAAGCCGGTGTAGTCGTTGTGCTCGAGTTTTGTGCCGACGGTCAGATACAGCCGGTCGGGCCGCAGCGTGATTTCGTCCTGGGCGAATCCGCTATACCAGCGATGCGTCACCTGCGCCGGTAAGAAAGCGAACGTAACCGGATGGGAGATATCGTCTCCCACCAGCCGGTAATTCAAACCCCAAACAATGTCGTGCACTGCGCCAAGCGGAAAGCGGTGCTGGAAATCGGCGTCATAAGTGTCCAGGTCCTGCGCGATCGAATTGGGGATGCTTCTATGGGTGCGGTCGTAATACACCTGCAATTGGAGATCAGAATTTTCGGCCAGCTTCCGCGACCAGCGAGCCAGCAGATTGCTGCCGTTAACGTCCGTGTAGACCGTCGTGCCCACCGTCGTGCCGGCCTGGGCCATCGAGCCATCATACGTGTCGCCTTGCACGGTCAGAAGGTCCGCGCTGCCTTTGTCCCAGTCCAGCCGAAAACCACCTTGGCCCAGGTGCCAGTCATCGAGCGTATCCTGGCCGGTCGGCAGTACCGAGTGATCGCGATCGGTGTATTTCCCGTAAACGCGGTAATGCACGCCGGGCGCGAGCTCACCCCCGTAGCGCAAGCCGCCGAGACCGCGCAGCTCCGTACCGCCGGCGCCGATAAGCAGGGCGCCCTGGGTGTCTTTCGCACTCTTGGTGGTGATGTTGATCACGCCGCTCACGGCGTTGGCGCCCCACTGCGTGGCGCCGGGTCCGCTGATCACTTCGATCCGATCGATGTCTTCCAGCAGCGTGTCCTGCACGTCCCAGTAAACCCCGGCATAGAGCGGGGTATACACCGTGCGGCCGTCGATCAGCACCAGCATCTTGTTAGCCAGGGCGTTGTTGAAGCCGCGCGCCGTGATCGCCCATTGTCTTGAGTCGATGCGCGCCACTTCCAGGTTAGAGGCCAGGCGCAGAGCTTCGGGCACACTCGTGGCGCCGGAGCGGCGAATGTCCTCGCCGGTGATCACCTGAATCGCCGAAGCGGTTTCGGATAATTTCTCCGGCCGCTTCGACACTGAAGTGACCTCGAGATTCATCAGCTCCTCAAGGCTCAGTTTTTTGAGTGTCTCGGTCGATGCGAGGGGGGTTTCAGTAGCAGCGTCGGCAGCACCGGCGTGAAAGCCACAACCGCAATAGGCAGCCAGCGCCAGCAGCCGTACATACCCATTCAGCCTGACTCCCATCTGCATCCTCCCGCGATTTGGCTTGATTTGACTGATGCGGTTGTATCGAATCAGAACAAGGCATGAACCCTCTGTCAGTATAGAGCGAGGCCGCGCCCTGGGCAATTGATTGGAATATTCTGACCGCCCGTTCAGTCCGGTTATCTTGGGCCACTGACTGGCGTTTACCGGTACCTCAGGAGTCTGGGGTCATAGGCTTCAGTCGATCTGGCATGAGACGTGGCAGGCTCGATAACCCCAGTTCCCGACCCGGCGCCGGATTGGCCCGATGAGGTCTTCCCGGCTGGCCTGCTGCGTACCCTTGGCCCCTTCTATGACCCCACCTCCTCGGCGTCCTGATCGGGGGCTTTAGGGGCGGCAGGCCAAACAGGCTGCGGTCCACGTCACGGCTGAGCCTGCGGTCAAGAAGGTCGTAGATGACCTCGCGGCCTGCTTGGTCGAGATCCTCCTGCAGTGCCGCCAGCATGACCGAGCCCAGGAGGATTTTGCGCCGGGTGTCGTCTTTGCGGGCGCGGGCGGTGGCCAGTAACGCTTGCGAGTCTGCACCTGCCGTTTCCGCTCTTGATGCTCCAGGAGCTTGCGCTGATGGCGCTCGATTCGCTCTTGACGGGGAAACAACGATTCTCACGCCAAGAACCTGTCGATTTGCCACTTACCGCAGCTGGGCGCGGTGCTGACGCCTTTTTACGATTTGATGTGTACGCGCGTGTATCCAGGCCTGTCCGGCAAGTTCGCGCTGGCGATCGGCGGCGAGAATCACCCGGGCATCATCGGTCGCGGGCAGGTGGTGCGCATGGCCGGGGATCTGGGTTTTCGTGCCGATTTTGTGCTCGATATTGCGGAGCGACTCGCGTACCGTATCGAGCCGGCTCTCGAGGAAGCGCTGGCCGCAGTACGGCCGCTGCTGTCGCATTCGGGGAAAGTGCTTGCGCAGAAAGTGCAGTGGAGGATTCACGAACTCACCGAGCAGCTGTCAAAGCGGATTTTGGATGCTCGGCGTCCCTAATCGTGTCTCTTGAGCACCACACGCCCGGATTCATCCACCGCCCAAGAAGGGGACCAATGCCTAAAAGAGCGTGCGGGTATAATCGATTCCCGAAGGCATCGACGCCGGCATGACCTAAGGTGCAGAGCAGTGCAAAACCGCTATTCCCAGGCCGAAACCGCTGAGCGGCTGTTGGTAACTCCCCGGCCAGATGGCTCTGCCCGTCCTAGCCACGAGCTCGGTCGGGACTCTCTTCCTCCCACCCAGGCGATAGAAAATGCGCCGCTAAATAGCTTTCATAAGCGCCTGACCGTGTATTCGGCGGGCGGCCCCTTCCTCGACGGCTACGTCCTGAGCATCATCGGCGTGGCCTTGGTCCAAATCACCCCGCAGCTGCATTTGTCCGCGTCTTGGCAGGGCCTGATCGGAGCGGCCGCTCTGATCGGCATGCTCGCGGGCGGTTTTGTGGGCGGTTGGCTGACCGACAAGTTCGGGCGCCAGGTGCTCTATACGCTGGATCTATTGGCCATCATTGTCTGTTCCGTAGCTCAATTCTGGGTCAATGACGCCGCATCCCTGTGCATTCTGCGGCTCCTCATGGGGATCGCCGTCGGCGCGGACTATCCCATCGCCACCTCACTGCTCACTGAATTCACACCCGTGCGTTACCGAGCTCCTTTACTCGGTATCTTGATCGCGATGTGGTTTATCGGCGCCGCCGTCGCCTACATGGTCGGGGAGTGGCTGCTGCACGTCGGTCCGGATGGCTGGCGTTGGATGCTGGCGAGCGCGGCTTTGCCCGCCACGCTGTTCGTCATCATGCGTCACGGCACCCCGGAGTCTCCACGCTGGCTCATCGAAAAAGGCCGCCTTGCCGAAGCCGCGGCAGTCATCAAGCGGGTGTATGGAGAGAGCGCGGGATATCTCCCGCCGTCCGTGAGCGGCAAAGAAGAGGACAGAGTGAATGTGAGCGCTCTGTTTCGGTCCGGATACGGCTCACGGATGCTCTTCATCGTGACGTTCTGGACCTGCTCCATCATTCCGATATTCGCCGTGTATGCGTTCGGCCCCAAGCTTCTCGGAGCTTTGGGCCTCACCGGGGACCTGGGCAATATGGGCTCGGCACTGATTGCTACCTTGTTCCTCATCGGCAGCGTGGTGCCGCTCTTTGCGATCAACCGGCTCGGACGGCGCTGGGTCTTGCTTCATAGTTTTTTGTGGTCTGGCCTGTCGTTGCTGCTGCTGGGTCTTTTCCCTAACAGCCCTCCATGGGCCGTTCTGGTGCTGTTTTCGGCCTACGCGCTGTTTATTGGCGGCACGCAGGTGTTGTGCTGGGTGTATCCCAACGAGCTGTTTCCGACCGCGATTCGCGCCACGGCCGTCGGACTTGCGACCTCGATCACCCGGATCGGCGCCGCCGTCGGAACGTATTTGGTTCCCATCTCTATCGACGCCCTCGGGATCCGCGCGACGATGCTGATCGCCGCGGGGATCACTCTGGCGGGTTTCGCCGTATCCGTACGGGTAGCGCCGGAGACCAGCCATTTAGGACTTGAGGAATGCGGCAAGCTATAGGCGAAGAAAGCGCCTGCGGCCCTGCTGCTTGCCTATTGGTCTTATTGCCGTTGGCCTCGGGGCGCTACATCGCCCTGGCCGATCGTACCTTGGCTCGTGTCACGGCTGAGTCTGCGGTCAAGAAGGGCGGATCTATGACCCATCTGCTGCATCGCAGCAAGAGATTTGCGCCCCTTAGGTAGCGCGGTCGGGAAAAATCGGCGATGATCAGGCCTACGGCCCCCTGGTTCACACCGATGGACCGGAAAAAACAAGGGACTCATGGACGTCAGGAGGACACCGCACCGACGGAAGAGGAGGGGAGCTCGGGCTCTCGCGACGGCCATCGCACTGCATTTTGTGCTCTCGAAGGTCTGGGCGGCCGAGCCCAAGATGGACTTCAATATCCCGGCCGGCGATGCGGCGCGAGCGCTGACGGATTGGGCATTGCAAGCCAATGTATCTGTCATGTGGTTTATCCGGGATCTTACCCAGCCTCACCCGCAAACACCGCCTGTCAAGGGCGTGCTGACCCAACAGGATGCCCTATGTCTACTTCTGCAAGGTACTGGCCTCACCTTCGCCGTGGTGGGAGCGGCGCAGGACGCTGCCGATGGGAACGGATACTTGATTGTTCCGGAAGGTTCGGCTCATCCCGATGGCGAGCCCATGGCGGACAACTATGATCAGGCCTGCGCGCAGCCCGCAGGCTTCGGCCCCACCTTTATCAAGGTACCCATGGCCGACTGGCGTACCTGAGCTGCCTACCAATCGGTGCAAACCCGAACACGTTCGGGACCCGAAGCGATTGATCTGCGTCACGAAACGGCGGCCCGAGCCATGCGAAGATGGCAGGATGGTCAAAGCTCGCGTCTCACCATGAGTCGCCGCGCGGTCGCAGAACTCGCGTTCCTGATGGTCTGCGTGCTGTCGCTTCCCGTGTACGCCGGCTGCGAGCTGCCGCCCGCGCCGAGCAAAATCCCCGATGCCGCGACCGCGACGGAGTCGGAAATGCTCACCGCCATGCAGACTCTCAAGCATTACAACACCGATGTGAACAACTACATCAAATGTCTGCAATTCGAGGCCAACCAGGGCCGTCTATCCGGCAACGAGCAGGGACGGCTTCAGAACGCGGCGGTCGACACGTTGAGGGCGATTGCGGACCGGTTCAATGCGCAGGTGCGGCGGTTCAAGGCGAAGGGAGACTGAGGTCACAGACCCGGGTCGCGTGCTCGTGGTGGATGACTATCCTATCGCAGCACTCGCGGCGACACCTCCGGGATTCTAACTGCGCCTCAGTCGTGTACTGTATGTCTGCATTCGCCGACAACGTCTCGTCCGTCCCCAAACTGTGATCCGTCGCCGACATCCGCTGGGGTCCGGGTGCAAACTTCCTTTCAGTTGAGCCAATCCGAGGTCTTGAGCATGAAGCGTTTCCTGTTCGCGGCGGTCGCCGCCGCTGGCGTTTGTACTTCCGCCCCTTTGTTCGCCGGTGATATCGGCGTGTCGATTTCAATCGGCGAGCCGGGTTTTTATGGCCGCCTCGATCTCGGCAATGTGCCCGCGCCGCAGCTGATTTATGCCCAGCCGGTGGTGGTGGAACGGCCGCCGGTAGCGGTGGTGCGCGAGCCCATCTATCTGCATGTGCCGCCGGGTTATGAGAAGCACTGGAGCCGGCATTGCCGCGAGTACGGCGCCTGCGGCCACCCGGTGTATTTCGTGCGCGAGCAGTGGTACAACCAAATATATGTGCCGCATTACCGCGAGGCTCATCGCGTTCGAGCCCAGGAACGGCACGACGAGGACCATGGCCATGGTCATGGCAAGGATCACGACAAGGATCACGGGCATGATCGTCACGACGACTGAGTGCCGCGTTGGCATTCGGCTAACATAAGCCTGCTAAAGGTGCCAGGTCACCTTGGCGTAGACGCTGCGCGGGACCTGTCCGGATTGCAGGCTGCCGAACCCAGTATCCACCGATTAGTCACTTGCCAGTCCAGTGATAGCCCAGGCTCCACACGATGTCATGCCGAGCGCCGAGCGTGAGATGGTGCTGGAAGTCGAGATCGAGTGTGTGTCGGGTCTCGGGCTCGAGCGGGTCGCCGCGGTGATAGGCGTTGAAGGAAAATTAGTGTTGATCTGCGAACCGCTCGCGAAAGTGTGGTCCCAGACGGACTGCAGCGAGCCTCCCGAGAGATCGATCCGCTGTTCAATAGGAATGAGGCCAGGAGCGACAGGATCGGGCAGGAAGAAGGCCTGCTCGCTTTCGCGGCCTATATAGAAATCTCCCTGCAGGGTCAGGCTGTCCTCGGCGGAAATCTCCCGGTCGGCGCGAAAACCGCCGCGCAACTGATGCCACGGATCGCCGCCGCCCCGATTCCCGTCGAGATCGCGCAGCTCGCCCTGATCGGTATATTTGCCATAGACGCGATAAGCCCCATCGGCTCCCCATTTCCCGCCGTACTGCAGCGTGGTGGCCCCCTGAAGAATATCGCCGCCCTGCGCCGTGACCAGTGCGCCGGTCGTATCGGCGGCCCGTTTGGTGAAAAGATGCTGATGACGCCGTTCACGGCATTGGCGCCCCAGATCGTGCCGCCCGGACCGCGGATGACCTCGATCCGGTCGATGTCTTCAAGGGGCAGATCCACCGTATCCACCCTTCGGCGTCCTGCAAATCGATTTTCCGACCTACCTGAGGATAGACCGACAGGGGAGTGAACAGTATAGTGCGCTGCCGTCCGTGCTCCGTTCCGAATACACCCTTGCCGGTGGGTTCACAAAAGCCCGGACACCCAAATCCAACCAACAAATCTCCGGGGAATATGTGAATATGATGAAGACCGATGCCAGAACTTGTGGCCTGGCCGTAAGAACCGTTTTCGGCGTTCTGGCCCTAGGCGGCGCCGTCCTGACCGCCGTAGCCAAAGATGCGGATGTGCCTCGGCACGCCGTGCATTACGGCGATCTCGATGTATCGCAAACACCGGGCGCCACCGTGCTCTATCGCCGGATTGCCTCGGCCGCCGAGAAGGTGTGTTCGAGGTTCGACCGCGACGATCTGCACTCCAAGCAGGTTTTCAAGGCCTGTGTGCACAAGGCGATTGAGGATGCCGTCACTGCGGTCAACCAACCGACCTTGTTCGCCATTTATCAGAGTAAACAGCACGCACGACCCCTGAGTGTGGCTTCCCTCGACGTGCGGTCGGCACCTTCACCCTGATCTCGTTACGGTAGACGCGATGATGGCACGACGCCCGGTTCGGCAAAGAACCGGGCGCCTGCCGGACCCGCTATCTTTTCGGCTGGCCGACGTGGGTTTCTTTGCGAACCTGGGCCAGCTCGGCGCGCAAGCGATCCGCTTCGGCGGTGGCGCAGGTATGAGCTTCGTGAGCCGCCTTAGCTTCACCGTGAGACGCGCGACATCTGCAGCCGCAGTGCGTGCACTGTCGGTAAGTTGGCGTAGTTTGCTCAAGAGCTAGGCAGCAACGCAAGTCAGCGGGTCAGTTCCTGAATCGCTCGTTCGAATGAAGCGTATACGTTATTCTTCGGAAGCCTTGGGTCAAAGGACGTCGAGCAGTTCTATGGCGCGAATACTGATCGTCGACGATGATGCGGCCGTCCGCCGGCTGCTCGTGGCACTCCTGACCCACGAGGGCCATGTGGCGCTGGAAGCCGCCGACGGCGCGGCAGGCTTGGCGATGGCCCGGGCAGAGCCGCCGCAGCTCATCATCTCGGACATTCTGATGGCCGGTATGGACGGCTACGAGCTCGTCCGCCGGGTGCGCGAGGATGGGCAGCTTGCGGGCGTGCCTGTCATCTTTCACACCGCACATTTCCTAGACGCGGAGGCGCAGGAGCTCGCCAGAAGCTGCAATGTGGCGCGCGTGCTCGAAAAGCCCTGCGATTCGGCCCAAGTGTTGAGCGCGGTGGCCGACGCCTTAGGGAATCCGCTGCCCACCGACGTAAGCTCGCTGACGGTGAGCTTCTCGGTCGAGCATCTGCGCTTGCTGACCAACAAGCTCGCCGCGAACGTGGCGGAGCTGCAGGCTGAAATCGACGAGCGTAAACGGGCACAGCAACGCGTGCTGCATTTGAATCGCGTCTACGCGGTATTGAGCGGCATCAACGCATTGATCGTGCGCGCCGCGGCGCGCGAGGAGCTGTGCCGTGAAGCCTGCCGCCTGGCCATCAGCGAGGGGCACTTTAAGATCGCCTGGATTGGCCTCAAGGACCCGGACGCCGGACGAATCGTCCCGGTGGCCTGGGACGGGGAAACACCGGATCTGCTGCGGTTCACTCAGGTTTCCGCGGCCGGGACTCCTGCGCAGGACGATATCGTCTCGCAGGCCATGCGCCTGAAACAGCCGCTGGCGTGCAACGAACTAGGTACTTTCTTCTCCGGCACGCTGCTCCATCGGGAAGAGCTGCTGAGCCAGGGCCTGCAGTCACTCGCGGTGTTGCCGCTCGTGATCGCCGATACCACGGCAGGCTGTCTCATGCTCGTGAGCGAAGTGCCGGGCTTTTTCGACGAAGCGGAAATGCGCCTGCTGACGGAGCTCGCGGGCGATATCGCCTTTGCGCTCGATCACATCGAGAAGGCGGAGACGCTCGACCATCTCGCCTACTACGATTCCCTCACGGGTTTGGCCAACCGGCGACTGTTTCTCGAGCGGCTGTCACAGAAAGTCGATACCGCCGCGCGGCACGGCAGCACGCTCGCCCTCATCATCATGGATATCGATCGGCTGGAGTCGGTGAATGAATCTTTCGGCCGCCACGTGGGCGATCAGCTGCTGCGACAGGCGGCCGAGCGTTTCAGCCGCTGCGTCGGCAATCCTAAGGATGCCGCGCGGATCGGCTCGGATCATCTGGCCACCGTGATCGAGGAGGTGCAAAGCGACGGCGCGGTGGTTCGTGCCGTCGAAGGCTGGTGGCGGGATTGGCTGGGCACGCCTTTTGTCGTGCAAGGACAGGACATCACGATCTCGGCCAAGGCGGGTATCGCCTTGTATCCGGCCGACGGCGCCGATGCCCAAACCCTGCTGAGTAACGCCGAGGCCGCCGTCAAAAAGGCGAAGGACTCGCAGGAGCGCCACGCGTTCTACACGCAACATCTCAGCGAGGCGCGTGCCGAGCGCCTCCGGCTGGAAAATAAGCTGCGCCGCGCGCTCGAAAAGGAGGAGTTCGTACTGCACTACCAGCCCAAAGTCGATCTGGACACTCGAGGTCTCAACGGTGTCGAGGCGCTGATCCGCTGGCAAAGCCCGGAGCTTGGCTTGGTGCCGCCCGTGAAATTCATCACACTGCTCGAGCAGATGGGAATGATCGCCGAGGTGGGCGCGTGGGTGTTGCGTCAGGC
>Ga0105247_10003650_pt1 | contig 9996 bp, 8 predicted proteins | sample KBSS24metaG_FD_81519 | JGI IMG/M metagenome (GOLD analysis project Ga0105247, IMG submission 81519) | Switchgrass rhizosphere microbial communities from Kellogg Biological Station, Michigan, USA - KBS S2-4 metaG | ecosystem: Host-associated > Plants > Roots > Rhizosphere > Soil | place: Michigan...
GATGTCCTCGCTCGCATTGCCGACATCCCGCAGGCCCGGCTCCGCGAACTCCTCCCGTGGAACTGGAAGGCCGAGCAGCGTCAGCTCATCGCTGCCTGATCGCGGCCGCTACCGGAGGGATACGGATAATCTCAACACCCATTGCCCAGCATCGCTCTATCAGGCGTTCCCGCCCGCCGAAGCCCGCCGCCTGACCGAGCGCTTTGAGGTCCATTATACGCCAAAGCACGGCAGTTGGCTGGATATGGCCGAGTCCGAGCTTGGCGTGCTCGCCTCCCAATGCCTCGACCGACGGATACCCGACAAGCAGACCCTCGTCACTGAGGTCGCCGCATGGCAACATCGCCGCAATAAGCATCACGCCAAGGCCGACTGGCGCTTCACAACCCACGACGCCCGCATCAAGCTCAAGCGTCTCTACCCGTCAGTGTGAATGACTCGCGTCACTAGTGTGGCGTTGCCTGCATCTTCAGGCGCTGGACTCGGCGGCCCTGCACCTCCGGGCGGCGCGGCGCGCGTGCGATTGGCGCCGGCGATCGAGCCTGGACGGTGCAGAACCCAGACATGATCGGACGCATCAACCGCCACGGCGGCTACCTCACCCATGACTTGCCTTCCGGCAAGTGTAACCATCCGGTATCTGCCGTTATCACCGGCATCGGCGCGGGACGGACAAGCGCTGTAGAACCCGCTATCAGGCAGGCGGACGCAGCCAGCAAAACATGCATTTTCATGACACGGCGCATAAATCTCTCCGCCCCGGCAAGACATTCCGCGATACCCATCTTTTCGCGATGCGGGACAGGCGGCACTAGGCGCTAGGCCGCTCATATGTGCTGAATTAGAGATCGGTTTGATCTTGATTCTGATTCATCCGCTCAGCCGCTACTCAGCATGCGCAGTGTGAAATCTGGTCACCTCTGTTATCCATGGCTCAACTTCCCGAACGGGCGTAGGTGAGGAAAAAAGGAAGACCAATGGACAAATCGACTGCGTTTGGCGACGTGAGTCGGCGGATGGTGCTAGGTGGACTCACGATAACAGCCGTCGGGCTAGCCGAGGGCAGTCCGGGGGCCCGCGCTGCTGGACAGGACTTCAATCCGCGCCGCTGGTACGAGAGCGACTATAGGATTGTGCAGACCAATCTGCGTGAGATCGACGCGCTGCAGAATCCGAGGGACATCGCGAGAGCTGTCAAGGATTTCGGTGGTAACGTCATCGTCTCGAACACAGGAGGTATCGTCGCTTTTTATCCCACCGAGCTCAAATATCAATATAGAAATCCATATGTTAAAGGCGACTTCGTCGGCGACATGATCGAAGCCGCACATTCCGAAGGGCTCGCCTATCTCGCCCGATTCGATCTTTCGAAGGGCATGAAGCCAGTGTTCGACGCCCATCCGGAGTGGTTTTCGCTTACACGTGACGGAAAACCACGCGAGTATAACGGCACGTACCAGGCGTGTCCCAACGGAGGGTGGGCACAAGAATATTCGATCGAGATCTTAAAGGAAGCCCTGACCCGCTACAAACCGGACGGCGTATTTTTTAACGGCTTCTACTTCCCGATGACCAACTGGTACAACAAGGACAACCAAGGCAACTGCACTTGTGATAACTGTCGGCGTGCTTTTCGCGCAATGTATAGTCGCGACTTGCCGGAGGTTGACGCCGCAACGGATCCAGCTTGGAGTGACTACCAGCAGTTCCAGCGGCGCGTTCTTAGCGCGCTTCTCCAAAAAGTCGATACCGTGACCCGCCCTTTGCTTCAGGGGGCACCGATCATGGGACGCGAAGTCGTCGACCGAGGCGAACTGCAGCGCGGCGTCCATCGACCGCCGCCCGAATGGCCATATCAGGGCGGAGAGCAGTCGCGACAGCGCATGGCCGCCAACCCCGGCAAACGCTGGTCGGCGACATCGACGACATTTGTCGATTTTCCTTGGCGTCAGGTGACGGAGACCGCCGCCTATCACCAGTTGCGTTTGGCTCAGGTGATGGGGACGGGCGGCCATCTTGACCTTTACCTGATGGGAACGCTGGCCGATGTGAACGACCGAACCTGGCTGCCGCCCGTCTCGAACCTGTATCGATGGCGTGCGGTGAATAGTGCGGCCTATGATGGGATGATCGGCAGCGCACGGATCGGCATCTATGACTCCGGCGCGACGAAGCTGTTCACTGGCGCGACCGACATCTTCGGCGCCTTCGACTCGCCGTTTCATGCCTACCAGGTCGGCGCGATTCGAGGATCCTATGCCATGATGGTCGACTCCCGGCTTCCCTTTCAATTCGTTAACGATGCGCGCGTAGCAGACGGGACCACGAAGCTGCGGGAGAAGTTTGACATCCTATACCTGCCGAACACCATGGTCCTGACGCAGGCGGAGGCCAGCGCAATTGACTCCTTCGTTGACAATGGTGGCCTGCTGATCGCCACCGGAATGACCGGCAGCTACGACAGCCAGAGACAGCGGCTCGCCACTATACCCTTGGCCTGCCTTCCCACCAGCAGCTATAACGAGCCGCAGCATGCGGAAGGCTGGTCGCTCGACCCCGCCAAGGGCTCGTTGAAAGTAAACGGCCGGGTGCCCATCGACGGATCCTATTATATGGGAACCTTGCGCGCTGATGTCCGTGACCTAATCCCGTTCGCACCCGACCAGCGATATGGCCCGCCCGAGTTCAGCTACGCGCCTCCAAAGGCGCCGACCCGGAAGTTAGCAGGGGTGGCGGTGCGTGAGCACGGCAAAGGGCATGCCGTTCATATTCCCTGGCATATCGACTGGCAGTATAATCGCGACGGCCTGCCGGTGCATCAGGAAATCATTGCGGCGCTGATCGCGCGTTATGGGCCGCAGCAAAGCTATGTGTTGACCGGCGAAGGCGCCGTCGAGCTTATGCAGCTGAGTCGTGCCAACGGGCAGACGTTGCTGCACGTCATCAACTATTCCGGACAACGCAACGGCAGGTACAACGTGCCGCCGCTGCTCCACGGCCTACGGTTGGGGATATTGGGTGCGGCGGGCGACGCGCGTGCGCTCGTCAACGGGTCGGTCCTGCGCGGGCGGTCGGAACGCGGGCGTACTTGGTACGATTTGCCGCCGCTTGGAGCCTTCGAAGCGATATTGGTCTAATCGCACGCTCGTTGATGCAACAACCGTTCGGCAGGCAATAGAATATTGGGAGCCGTCTTCTCGGAATCCCGTTTTGACAACGACCTTGAAATCGAAGTTTTCAACTAAACATCCCTCATTCGAAAAGCTGTCGAGGCGCACATCAAGCGTATCAAACGACCGCGACGCACCGAGGCGGACACCTTATCGACGGGCTAAGGAGATCTGCCCTGGTTCCGATTTCACGCCCTTTCGCGCGTGCGCCGCTTTCGGCTGTCGACGAGGGCGCCGCGTTCCAACCGCCGGATCGAGGCCTGCAGACGCATCTCCGCTTCATGAAGCTCCTGCTGCGTTCGCTGCGCCGTGGTCATGTGAATATGTGCCGCTTCCCGCGCACGGTCGGGATCGCGTGCCATGATTCCCTCGAAAATGGCCCTGTGCTCTTGCAGTTGGGAATCCCTTTCCGTACGTTGTTCGTATAGATTTTTACGGTTGAGATAGACATTGGACCTCAATACGGTTTCCAGGCTGTGCATCAGGTGAAGCATCATGATGTTGTGGCTGGCCGCGTAGATGGCTAAGTGAAACTCGGCGTCAGTACGGGCAATTTCATCGACATCCTGCCGTTCATGCGCCGCTGTCATTTCTTCCATTCGCCGGCAGATGATCTCCCGGTCGATATCTGATGCCCGCGTAGCGGCAAGGGCGGCCGCAGCGGCTTCGATCACCGATCGCATTTCCATCACGTCGATGCGGGCCTGCGGCGTTTCCAGCAAATCCACCAGTGGATCGCGCAGACTGTGGCCCACCCCTTCGCTGACGAACGTGGCGCCGTTACTGCCCGTTGAAAGCAGCCCCTCCGCCTGGAGTTTGTTCAGCGCGTCGCGCAACGATGGCCGCGATACGTCCAGTTTAGCGGATAGATCACGTTCCGACAGCAGCCGTTCGCCCGGTAGCAATGCCCCCTCTAGTATCAGTTGCCTGAAATGATCCGCTATTGCGTCGGATAGCTTTGAAGGTTTGATGGATGGCACGTTCATGCTCTTGCGGAGGATATGTTGTCCGGAAACAGCCGACATAAGGCATCACGAGAGGTCATAAAAGCAATCTTTCCGTGCTCTTTCAACATTTTGCGCATCCCGCGAATGAGAACCTGTGTGCTGTGCCGATAGCACATCGCGATGTGCTCAACATAATGGATAAATTTTTTAGCCATCTCTGCGAGCTAGCCCTTGACTCTGGAAACTGGTGGCGTTTGTATAGTTTTGCCATGAGTCGGGTGCGAGCCGGTTAGGGCTGAGCTGGCGCTCCGCCGCCTGACCCGGCGCCGAAGCCACCAACCTCTTGGAGAGCCGCTGCGACCTTCGCCGCCAAGATTTCCTCCGCGCGCAGCCGTGCCGTTAGGTCCCGGGAAGCAAGCTCCTGTCGAAGCCAATCGGGCGCATGATGAATGGCCATAGTGATCGCGGCCTCGAAGTCATTGGACATGCGGCTCCTTGTCCAGAGGCCCGCTGAATTGGTAAGACCGTTATGCCGGCTTCGCGCCCGATTCCATGATTATCGGGACGATAGCAGACTGAAAAGCCGGCCAGGTCCCCACTTGGTGGGGCGGATTACGCGTCCTTCTTGGCCCGAGGCTTCCGGGCCGGTTTGGCTGCCAGTACAGGTGCTGGTGCCGGTTTCCGACCCAGCCCAATTTTCAGCGCCAACTCTTTCCGCTGCGCCGCGTAGTTCGGCGCCACCATCGGGTAATCGGTGGGGAGATTCCACTTGGCGCGATAGTCGGCGGGCGTCATCTGGTAATGGGTCATCAGGTGACGCTTGAGCATCTTGAGCTTCTTGCCGTCTTCGAGGCAGACGATGAAGTCGGGCTTCACCGACGATCGGATCGAGACGGCAGGCTCCTGCTTCACTTCCGGCTCGGCAACAGGAGTACCCAGTCCTGCCAACGCCTCATGCACACTTCGGATGAGACCCGGCAAATCGCTGGTGGACACATGGTTCGTAGAGACATGCGCGGTCACAATGTCGGTGGTCAATGGCAGTAGGGTTTCTTGGTCAGACATCGTGGGCTCCATCTCGAATGGGCGCCTTAGAGCGATTAAGACAGGAATTCGACCCCTATGATTGCGAGCATTCGAGCGCGAGGGCACGAACTCGCCGGCCCGTTTCATTGGTATTGTAGGCGTGAATCAACGGCGACGTCTGGGCAGACGTGGCCCGGCACCCTGACGAATTGTACGCATCTCGATATTCCCGCCGTTTCCGGAAGCGCGCCAAGGCGTAAGAACCGTTACCCCAATCGACCGGCAATCGCACTGGGGTGGGGCGCCATCCGCTCCGCGGAATTTGCCACCAGTCTGGACGAAGCTCGAGGATTGGGCGGATGATGCCGGCCCCGCCAAACGTCGGCTGCGGGAGGCCAACATCCACCTGTTCGCCGACGATATGAAGAAGGCGATCGACAAGGCAAGACAGTCGAGGAGTTATCCGCCGCTTCCGCTGATCGAGCGCCCCGGCTGGGCCGGCCCTCATTTTGCGCTGCCATCGGGGGAGGTCTTTTCTCCACCGGGTGCCGAGCCGGCCATCGTGCTCTTCGACAAGGAGACCGAGCGGTGCGGAACGAAAGGTAACAAGGAATGGCTTGACGGCGTCGCACGGCTCACCGCTGGCCAATCCATCATCACCTTCGCTCTCATGATCGCATTCGCCGCGCCAATTCTGATCTTGAGCGCGATCATGTTCAATCCGGGGTTCGAACTCGCCGGGCCGAGGCGCAAAGGGAAATCGACGCTCCAGCAGCTGGTGGCTTCGATCCTCGGATCGGCGGTCGCGGCGAACGGACGCAATTACTGGATCGACGCGAATTCCACCGTCAACTCGCTCGAGGATTGCGTGCCCAAGCATAATGACCTGCCGATCATCATCGAGGAGATGGGCCTCTATTATGCCGGTGAGAGCCAAAAGAACCGCGCGTTGAAAATGCGCGAGCTCGTTATGCGCCTGTCGAACGGTACGGTAAAAGCGCGGCGCGGCGAGAAGCAGCCGCCATCCGCTCGCTTCACCTATCTGACGTCGAGTAACGAACCCCTATCAGCCCTATTCGGTGAGCAGGCATCCCAAACCTCCCTGGCGGCGGGCGACCGGCTCCTGACCATCCTGGTAGCGGCTCGTCGCAAATATGGGATATTCGACCGCCTTCCCAAGGATAGTGCGAGCTCGGCGGACGCAATCCTGGAGGTCACGCGCTTGATCGAAGACCATTATGGCGGGCCCATTCGCGTCTTCCTGCGACGCCTGGTCCGGGAACGGGCTGCGAACGAGGCCAAGCTCAAAACCCGGATTCAGGCGGACGTCGACCGGTTCCGCGATGCGGTCGGCGTAGATCGCAATGTGGGCTCCGAAGCGAGCATCGCCGATGTCTTCGGGCTGATCTATGCGGCAGGCCGCCTTGCCAGGCGCTACAAGGCTCTACCGAAGCAGCTCAAATGCCTCCCTGCGGCGATGAAGGTCTACCGGCTGAATCGCGCACTTGGCGTTCCGGCCCCGTCGAACGTCGAGCGGCTGCGCCGGCTGGCGCATCGTAAGGGGGTCATTCGAGCTGATGCGACGGAGCTTCAAGAGATTCCCGATAGCTTGCTGAAGAAGGCGCCGGCGATCCTCTTGAAACACCGCTCTGGTCAACTCGAGTTGCTGCTCACTAGCAAGGCGCTCAAGCGGGCGTTTCCGAGACCGAACCTGCTATTCAGAGACCCCGACATCGCGGATATTCTCGTGGCGGATGGGGATGGCCGAAGAGGGACCAAGCGGACCTTCCGATCGAACGCACGGCAGGAACGGGTCTACTGCTTCCTCCTCAACCTCGGAGAGAATGACAATTAGGGCGATGAGCATGCGCGGGCTAAAGTCCGCGCATGGCATCCACGGCACCGAGAGCCGGCCCGACGCGTGAAGCCGGGTCGGCCATTCCGCCCTTCACTCTGACGATTCGGCCGAGGTCAACGCTGCCCCCCTGAGCAAAAAGCTGCCCAGTCGTTCATGAGGTCGCGCCTTTTCTCGAGGGCGCGACCTCTTCGATATGCGCGCTCAACCGCGGACCCGACGTCGTGCGCCAGAGCCATCTCGACGATCTCGCGCTCGTGCTGCGTCGAGTCGCCGGCCCAATCCCGGAAGGACGAACGAAATCCATGAACGGTCACCGCCCTCTTCATGCGTTTCAGGACCGCCGACAATGTCATGTCCGACAGCGAGCCGCCTCGGGGCGCTGGGAAGACCAGCCCATCGGGAGCGGCATTCTCGGGCTTTACAGCGGCAAGAATAGCCAATGCCGCCTCAGTGAGCGGCACCTGATGCGTGGCCCGCGCCTTCATCCTGTCGCCGGGGACGGTCCAGACTTTCTCTGTGAAGTCGACCTCGCCCCAGGTCATACCGCGCGTCTCGCCTGATCGGGCGGCTGTCAGGATAGTGAACTGCAGCGCTTGGGCAGCGATGCCTTGGCGTTCAGCAAGTTCGGACATGAACGGGCCCATCTCACGGAAGGGCAATGCCGCGTGGTGCTTAACCTCCGCCTTGCCGCGCCGAGGCAACATCAGATCCAGATGCCCTCGGCCGCGTGCGGGGTTTTCGGCGTTGTAGAGCCCCTTTACCTTCGCAGCATCGATGATGCGTTCGATCCGCCCCCTGACGCGCCCTGCGGTCTCAGACTTCGTCAACCAGATCGGCTTCAGCACTTCCAGCACATGCTCCGTCCCGACGTCGGCGATCGGCATGTCCATGAGGGTCGCGGCATAGGTCTTGATCGTGTTGCGCCATTGCTGCCGGTGCTTCGGATTGCTGAAGCCGTCTTCGGCATCGTCAAGCCATTCCGTCGCGAACCCGCCGAAGGTGATAGCGGCCTGTTCAGGGGCTGGAGCTTGAGGGCGCGCCTCTCGGGGGTCACGACGATCAAGAACGCGCGCGCGCATCTCTGCGGCTTTCTCACGCGCCTTCGAGAGCGGAACGTCGAAGAAGGAACCAAGGCCGAGCTCGTGTCGCTTCCCCTGGGCGGAGTAGATGAACAGCCAAGACTTCGAACCGGTCGTATCTCCGCCGGGCGCTTTGGCAGATTTCGGCCTGATTCGCAGATATAGACCGGCCCCGTCGGAATAGACTCCGGGCTCCTTGAGCGCTTCGACCTGCTTGACGTTGAGCTTGTTCCTGGCCGGCATCTAGCACTCCCTCGGCCGTTAATACCGAGAGTTCAGCCATAAATCTAGTCATAAAGTTGGCGGCGGTCTGACGCGTTCGAAGGCGAACTACCTCGCACTCTGTTTCCCAGAAAATAGCCGATTACTGTGGGTCTTGGCGTTCGCGATAGTACATGGAAGTTCTCTGACATCCCATATCTGGCGGAGAGGGAGGGATTCGAACCCTCGGAGGCGATGTCGAGACGAACTTTGCAAAGCGATCCAAACACAGATGGGCAAGTCTTCCGAAGTGGATCGCGAATCCATGCGAGACACGACATCCAGGCGTCACGGGCGTCGTGCGCCGGCATCAGTCGGCCTGTTTCTCATTCCCGCTTCAATGAAATCGAAATCGGGACGCATCGACATCAACGCGGCTGCAAGGCGGTCGAACAACGACCAACCAACTGCCTTTCGCTGCCGATTCGGCACAACAGTGCCGCAGCAATTGCGCCGCCCTTGCACATGCGTCACCTGCTTCGCATCGCCTTTCACAGAATTTTCTGCTGGCTGGAGAGTCGCAGATGCCATCATTGACCAGGACAGGCCGAACGGCCCTGCAGTTTCTGCTTCTTACCGCGCTTGAAGTTACGATCGGGGTCATACCACGTCGCGCCGAAGGCCGCGCACCGAGCCGCGAGAAGGCGGCGCAGGCGGCGATTCATCCGGTCGGCGGCCTGCGTGAAATGCACGCGTGGCTCGGTCGTGTGCCCGTGACACGCGACTTTCCATCGGACTTTGCCCAGACGCTACGCGGGCAATCCTCGCTCTACATCGTCGAAATGACGACGGCGCCCGGCTGCCTGCCATGCGGTGATCTCTGGCACCGGCTCGCCACGTTGCGCGCGACTTATGGCTGGCCGATCCGAACGATCTCGGGCCAGGACGCGATGCTGCGGTCCGGAAGGCTCGGCCTGCCCTGGATCGGCCATCCCGTCGCCTGGGTGCGGCCCATGGCCGACCCCGACCGGATGATCCCGGTCGCGATCGGCACCGACCATGAACCCAATCTCGCGCGCAATCTCTATCTCGCGGCCAAGATGCTGACCGGGGTCAGGCCGGCGGTCGGCGTGCGCGCCATGTCCAAATTTACCGGCATCGTGGGCGCGCCCCGAGCCTCTCAAACGCGACGCTGAATCATGGCGGGTTCGGCGTCGCTCTTATCATCACATCGGACAAGGATTCCGCCATGGTCAGCGCCCTCCCCCGCCTCCGCCTGATCGTCTTCGCGCTCGTTGCGATGTGCGCGGCATCGCTTGCAACGCGCGCCAGTGCGCAAGGCTGGGCGGAGACCTGGTTCGATCAGGTGACCTATACCAACCCCGGCAGCTTCGAGGACCAGACCCGCGGCTATGTGACTGCCGGCGGCATGTCGGGCCGGGTCGACGTCCACAATGATTATCTGATGTCGGTCACCCTGCCCAAGGTGCGTGCCGGCTGCGGCGGCATCGACATGTTCTTAGGGGGCATGTCGTTCCTCGACCCCGATTATCTCGTCCAGAAACTCGAAACGATCCTGCAGGCGGCACCCGCGGTCGCGTTCCAATATCTGCTCGAGACGCTCGACGAGAAGATGGGCAACATCATCTCGAAGATGGAGGCCGCGACCAACTTCCTGAACTCGATCCAGGTCAATGATTGCCGGCTCGCCAACC
>Ga0105247_10003654_pt1 | contig 9991 bp, 6 predicted proteins | sample KBSS24metaG_FD_81519 | JGI IMG/M metagenome (GOLD analysis project Ga0105247, IMG submission 81519) | Switchgrass rhizosphere microbial communities from Kellogg Biological Station, Michigan, USA - KBS S2-4 metaG | ecosystem: Host-associated > Plants > Roots > Rhizosphere > Soil | place: Michigan...
AGGCTGGCGCCGCCCTCACGCCCTGCCCCCGCGCCCATTTCGATTCGCAACGAGGCGAGCGCGCCCTGAAGCAACGGTTGGGCGTGGCCGCGCTCGATGCGTTCGGCGAATTCACCAGGGCGGAACTTGCGGCGCTCGCTGGTCTCCTGACCTATGTCGAGATCACCCAGGTCGGCAAGGCGCCGCTGCTCCGCTCGCCGCGCAAAGAAGGAGCGGGCAGCCTCCTAATTATCGACGCCGCCACGCGCGCCAATCTCGAGCTGATGCGCTCGAACCAGGGCGCGCGGACCGGCAGCCTGCTCGCCGCCATCGACCGCACCGTCACCGCGGCTGGCGCGCGTGAGCTTGCCAGCCGGCTGGGCAGCCCGCTGACCGATCCGGCGGCGGTGAATGCGCGACTCGACGCGGTCGCCTATCTCGCCGACCAGCCGCGGCTGCGGCAGGACCTGCGCGAGGAACTGAAGCAGGCTCCCGACCTTGCCCGCGCGCTGGCGCGTCTGGCGTTGAGTCGCGGGGGTCCGCGCGACCTCGGCGCGGTCGGCGCGGCAATCCGCGCAGCGCATGGCCTTGGCGTAAGCTTGGCGCATGGCGCGGGCGCCCTCGGGCTGCCGCAAGAGCTTGCCGGCATCCGGGCTCGGCTCGAAGCCGCACCCGCCGGGATCGAGCAATCGCTTGCGGCGGCGCTCGCCGAGACCCTTCCCGTCAACGCGCGAGACAGCGGCTTCATCAAGGACGGCGCCGATCGCGATCTCGATGAGCACCGGCGCTTGCGCGACGGCAGCCGTCAGGTCATCGCCGGCTTGCAAGCTACTTATGCCGAGGCGACCGGCATCAAATCGCTGAAGGTGCGCCACAACAACGTGCTCGGCTATTTCGTCGAGGTCACCGCGCTGCATGGCACCGTCTTGAGCAAGCCGCCGCATGTCGAGCTGTTCATCCACCGCCAGACGCTCGCCAATGTCGTGCGCTTCTCCACCCCTGAGCTGGCCGAGCTCGAGGCACGCATCACCCAAGCCGCCGATCGCGCGCTGGCCATCGAGCTCGATATCTTCGCGCGGCTGACCGAAGCCGTACTGGGCGAGGAGAGGGCGCTGTCGGCGGCGAGCGCCGCGCTTGCCGAGCTAGACCATTATACCGGCCTCGCCGAGCTTGCTGTTGCAGAGAATTATGTGCGGCCCAGGATCGACGCAAGCCTCGTCTTTGCCGTCGAGGAAGGCCGCCATCCCATGGTCGAGCAGAATTTGCGGCGGAGCGACGGCGCGAGCTTCGTCGGCAACGATTGCGCGCTCGGCGACGGCACGCGCGTGCTCGTGGTCACGGGGCCGAACATGGCCGGCAAATCCACCTTCCTGCGGCAGAACGCGCTGATCGTCGTGCTGGCGCAATCAGGCGCGTTCGTGCCGGCGCGAAGCGCCCATATCGGCGTGGTGGATCGCCTGTTCAGCCGCGTCGGCGCCGCCGACGATCTCGCCCGCGGCCGCTCGACCTTCATGGTCGAGATGGTCGAGACCGCCTCGATCCTCAATCAGGCGACCGAGCGGTCTTTCGTCGTGCTCGACGAGATCGGCCGCGGCACCGCGACCTTCGACGGGCTGTCGATCGCTTGGGCAACGCTCGAATATCTGCACGCGGTGAACCGCAGCCGCGTGCTGTTCGCCACCCATTACCATGAGCTGACCGCACTCGCCGAGAAGCTCCAGTCCGCCGCCAACGCCACCGTCGAGGTGAAGGAGTGGCGAGACGAGATTGTCTTCCTCTATCGTTTGATCATGGGCGCCGCCGACCGATCCTACGGCATCCACGTGGCCAAGCTCGCCGGACTGCCGGCGCCGGTGCTCTCCCGTGCCAATGAAGTGTTGAGCGCTCTGGAAAAGGCCGATGGGCGGCCGAAACCGGCCGATCTCGCCTCCGACCTGCCGCTGTTCAGGGCGGCCATCGGTCCGGCCGAGATGAAGCCTGACCGGGTGTCCGCCCTCGAGCAGGCGCTCGCCGCGTTGATCCCGGACACTATGACGCCGAAGGATGCTCTGGAAGCCCTCTACCGCCTCAAGGCTTTGCTTGCTAGCGAGGCGTAAATCCCCATGTGCTAGACTCACGCCCGCTTCGTCATGGACCAGACCGTACCGAAACAAGCGCCTTATTTCGACCTCGACCTACTGCGGCACGAGGCTTCCGAGCTTGCGCGAGTCCATTCCGGGCAGGATTCGAAGTTGCGCGCGGCCCTGGTCGAGCGCATGCGTCAATTGGTCGAGGGCGCTTACGCCGCGGCCAGGCGCCAGCTCGAAGAAGATGGCGACGGGCGCGCGTGCGCCGCCGGTCTCTCGGCCTTCCAGGACGCGCTGATCAAGCTCGCTTACGATTTCACCACCAAACACGTCTATCGCGTCGAGAACCCGACGGCCGCGGAGCGCATGGCCGTCGTCGCGCAAGGCGGCTATGGACGCGGACTGCTCGCGCCGGGGTCCGACATCGACCTTTTGTTCCTGCTTCCCTACAAGCAGACCGCCTGGGGCGAGAGCGTCGCCGAATACATGCTCTATCTGCTCTGGGATCTCGGCTTCAAGGTCGGCCACGCCACGCGCAATATCGATCAATGCGTGCGCCTCAGCCATTCCGACATGACCATTCGCACCGCGCTGCTCGATGCGCGCTTAATCCTCGGCGACGCGCCTCTGTTCGCCGATTTTCAGCATCGCTTCCGCAAGGAGGTGCTGGAAGGCAATCCGCGCGCTTTCGTCGAGGCGAAGCTCGCCGAGCAGAATGTCCGCCATGCCCGCGCCGGCGCCTCGCGCTATCTCGTCGAGCCCAACGTCAAAGACGGCAAAGGCGGCTTGCGCGACCTGCACACGCTGCACTGGCTCGCCAAGCATCTCTATCCCGACAAGGCAGAGGCCGAGTTCGTCGAGGCCGGCGTGTTCAACCGGCACGAATATCGGAGTTTCCGCCGCTGTGAGAGCTTCCTCTGGACGGTGCGTTGCGAGCTGCACTTCCTCACCGACCGGGCCGAGGAACGGCTCAGTTTCGACGTGCAGCAGCTGATGGCCGAACGGCTCGGCTATAAGGGCCATGCCGGCTTGAGCGCGGTCGAGCGCTTCATGAAGCACTATTTCCTCGTCGCCAAGGAAGTCGGCGACCTGACCGGCATCGTCTGCTCGGCGCTTGAGCTGAAGCAATTGAAGGGCTTGCCCGCCTTGGACACGTTGCTCGCGCCGTTCAGCTGGCGCCGCCGCGCCAAGCTCCGCCGCACCTCCGACTTCCGCATCGAGAATGGCCGCATCTACGCGAGCAAGGAGGCCTTCGCCAAGGACCCGGTAAACTTCATCCGCCTGTTCTCGCTGGCGGACGAGCATCAGGCGTCATTCTCGCCGGAGGTGCTGCGACAGGTGCGCTCCAACTTCCGCCTGATCGACGACGCCCTCCGCGCCAGCCCGACCGCGAACCGGCTGTTCATGAAGCTGCTGACCGACTCGCGCGATCCGGAAGCGATGCTCCGCAAGATGAACGAGGCCGGCGTGCTCGGCCGCTTCATCGCGGATTTCGGCCGCGTCGTGTCGATGATGCAGTTCAACATGTACCACCACTTCACCGTGGACGAGCACCTGATCCGCACCATCGGCTTCTTGTCAGGCATCGAGCGCGGCAAATTCGCCATGGAGCACCCGGTGTCGAGCGAGGTGGTGCGCACCATCGACAGCCGACGCGCGCTCTATGTCGCGGCGCTGCTGCACGACATGGCCAAAGGCCGCGACGAGGATCATTCAATCGCCGGCGCCCGCATCGCCCGCGAACTGGGCCCACGCCTCGGGCTCAATGCCTCGGAGACCGAGACGGCGGTGTGGCTGGTCGAGCACCACCTCTCCATGAGCCTGTTCGCCCAGAGCCGCGACCTCAACGACCCGAAGACGCTGCGCGATTTCGCCGCGCTGGTGCAGAGCCGCGAGCGGCTCAAGCTGTTGCTGCTGCTTACCGTCGCCGACATCCGGGCGGTGGGGCCGGGGGTCTGGACGGGATGGAAGGGCCAGCTTCTGCGCACGCTCTATTTCGAGACCGAGCCCTTGCTAGGCGGGGGCCATACGACGCTCAGCCGCAGCGAGCGCGTGGCCCGCGCCCAGGATGAGCTGAGAGAGCGCCTCGCCGGCTGGCCGAAGCACGACCTCGAGCGCTTCATCGATCGCCACTACCCCTCGTATTGGCTCAGGACCGACCTCGCCATGGTCGCCGAGCATGCCAAGCTGATCCGCGACGCCGAGGCGCAATCTCGTCCGATCGTCACGCATATCGCCACCGACGCCTTCCGCGGCGTGACCGAGATTACGCTGCTCGCGCCCAACCATCCCCGCCTGCTCGCCATGGTCGCCGGTGCTTGCACCGGCGCCGGCGCCAATATCGTCGATGCCCAGATCTCGACCACCCGCGACGGCATGGCCCTCGATACCATCCATCTGGAGCGCGAGTTCGACCATGCCGAGGACGAGGAGCGACGCGCGCGCAAGATCGCCGTCACCATCGAGCGCCTGCTCAGAGGCGACGTCCGGCTCGCCGAGGTGGTGTCCACCAAGCGCAAACCGAAGGCGAGGCTCTCGGCCTTCACCGTCGAGCCGCAGGTGGCGATCGACAACACGCTGTCCGATGCCCTGACTGTGATCGAGATCAATGGGCTGGATCGCCCCGGCCTGCTCTATGACGTGACGCGCGAGATCTCCGATCTCAATCTCGACATCGCCTCGGCGCATATCGCCACATTCGGCGAGAAGGCGGTCGACGTGTTCTATGTGACCGACCTTACCGGCAAGAAGATCACTAGCAAGAGCCGCGAGTCGGCCATTCGCGAACGGCTGCTGAAGGTCCTTGCCGCGCGGCACGACCCCGCGTTGCTGCCGGCCTGATGCGGTTTTATCGCGGCTTCGCCACCGTAGGCTCCATGACGATCCTGAGCCGCGTGCTCGGCTTCGCGCGCGACGTGCTGATCGCCGCCGTGCTCGGCACCTCGGCGGCGGCCGACGCCTACTTCGTCGCCTTCCGCGTGCCCAACATGTTTCGCCGGCTGTTCGCCGAAGGCGCGTTCGATGCGGCCTTCATTCCCCTCTTCGCCAAGCACCTGCATGGCGAGGGAGCCGGGGCGGCGCGCGCCTTCGCCGGTCAGGCGCTTGCCGGCCTCATGGTCCTGCTCGTCACCTTCACCGTCCTCGCCGAGATCGCCATGCCGTGGCTGATGTTGCTGCTGGCGCCGGGATTCAGCAGCGATCCGGAGAAATTCGCGCTCGCCGTGATGCTCGCCCGCATCGCGCTCCCTTATCTCGCCTTCATGTCGGTGGTCGCCCTCTATACCGGCGTGCTCAACGCCTATGGCCGCTTCGCCATCGCCGCCTTCACGCCGACGCTGCTCAACGTCGTGCTGATAGGCGTGCTGCTTGTTTTCATCGCTTCGGGCGGAACCCAGCAAAGCACGGCGGCGATCGCGCTTGCTTGGGGGATTACCGCTTCGGGGGTGCTGCAGGTCCTGGTCGTGGCCGCCGCCGCCGGCAAGCTTGGCATGGGCGTGCCCTGGCAGCGGCCGCAACTCACCCCCGAGATGCGCCGCCTGGCGTCGCTTGCCACGCCCGGCGTGATCGCCGGCGGCATCGCCCAGATCACCGGCGTGATCTCGACCATCATCGCCACGCTCCAGGATCGCGTCGTGTCCTGGCTCTATTACGCCGACCGCCTGTTCCAGCTGCCGTTAGGCGTGATCGGAGTCGCTATCGGCGTGGTGCTGCTGCCCGCGCTCAGCCACAAGCTCAGGTCCGGCGACCACGCGGCCGTGCTAGCGAGCGAGAATCGCGCGTTCGAATTCGCTCTGCTGTTGACCATGCCCGCCGCCATCGCGCTCTATCTCGCCGCGGAGCCGATCGTGCGCGTGCTGTTTCAGCGCGGCGCTTTCACCGGCATCGACACCAACGCCACCGCCTCGATGCTCGCCGCTCTCGCGCTCGGGCTTCCCGCTTATGTGCTGATCAAGGTGCTGCAACCGAGCTTCTTCGCCCGCGAGGACACCAAGACGCCGATGGTCTACGCCGGCATCGCCATGGCCGCCAATGTCGTGTTGAGCATCATGCTCTTCACCGTCATCGGCGCCACCGGCATCGCCATCGCCACCTCGCTCTCCGGCTGGATCAGCGTCGGCCTGCTGTTCAGCACGCACAGGCAGCGCGAGGGCTTCACCTTCGATCCGATCTTTCGCCGCCGCGTCTTGGGCATCGTCGCGGCGAGCGCCTTGATGGGCGTGGTGGTGTTTGCCCTGGTGCGACTGCTCGATCGGTGGTTCGACCCGGCGAACGGTCTGCCGGTGCAGGCTCTCGCGCTCTGCGGCCTGGTCGGGCTTGGCTTCCTCACCTATCTCGGCGCGGCGCATCTGCTCGGCGCGGCCAACTTCCGCGATCTGATCAAGGACCAGTCCACCTAGGCATTTGGCGAACCGCGTTGCTTCGTTTATGTTGCAGTGCAGCAAATGCGAGGGCAAGCATCATGCAGGGCCGGCCGCGCCGCAGCGTGCTCTATATGCCGGGGTCCAATGCGCGGGCCCTGGAAAAGGCCAAGACCATCGCCGCCGACGCGTTCATCTTCGATCTGGAAGATGCCGTGGCGCCCGACGCCAAGCTGCTCGCCCGCGAGCAAGTCTGCGCGGCGGTCAAGGGCGGCGGCTATGGCGGCCGCGAGATCGTCATCCGGGTCAACGCGCTGGAAACGCCGTGGGGCGTCGACGATTTGCTCGCCGCCTGCCAGGCCGAGCCCGACGCCATCCTCGTGCCGAAGGTGGTGCATCCCGGCGACATCATCAGCACGGCCAACATCCTGCAAGGCGTGCATGCCGCGGATAAGATCAGGCTGTGGGCGATGATGGAGACGCCGATGGCGATCCTCAACGCACGCACCATCGCCGCTACCGCCGTCTACGCCGAGAACCGGCTCTGCTGCCTGGTCATGGGCACCAACGACCTGATCAAGGAATCGCGCGCCCGCGCCCTGCACGACCGCTTCGCCGTCGTGCCCTGGCTCGCTATGACGCTGGTCGCCGCGCGCGCCTACCGCCTCGACATCATCGACGGGGTCTATAACGACTTCAGGGACGAGCTTGGCTTGCGCGAGGAGTGCGAGCGGGGCCGCACCCTTGGCATGGACGGCAAGACGCTGATCCACCCCGACCAGGTCTGGCCGTGCAATGAGATCTTCTCGCCGACGCGCGAGGAGGTCGAGTGGTCGCGCAAGGTGATCGACGCCTTCGGCCAGAAGGAGAACGAGAAGAAGGGCGTGATCGTGGTCGAGGGGCGCATGGTCGAGCGGCTGCATTTCGGCATGGCCCAGCGCACCGTTGCCATCGCCGAGCAAATCCGCGAGATGGAGCAGGCTTGCGCCTGAAACCCGCGCGGGCGGAGCCTTGCGCTCGCGCGTCGCCCGCGCCATAACCCGCCCTCAGGTCAAGGCGGAAGCATGCAAAAGACCAAGACCAAGACCCGCGTCTTCTCGGGCGTGCAGCCGACGGGCAACCTGCATCTCGGCAACTATCTCGGCGCCATCACCAAATTTGTGGCGCTCCAGGCGGAGCACGAGTGCCTTTATTGCGTGGTCGATCTGCACGCCATCACCGTGTTCCAGGACCCGGCCGAGCTGACCAAGAACACGCGCGAGGTGACAGCGGCCTTTATCGCCTCGGGCATCGACCCGCAGAAGCACATCGTCTTCAACCAGAGCCAGGTCTCCGGCCATGCCGAGCTCGCCTGGATCTTCAATTGCGTGGCTCGCCTCGGCTGGCTGAACCGCATGACGCAGTTCAAGGAGAAGGCCGGCAAGGACCGCGAGAAGGCCTCGGCCGGGCTCTATGTCTATCCGAACCTGATGGCCGCCGACATTCTGCTCTATCACGCGACGCATGTGCCGGTCGGCGAGGACCAGAAGCAGCACCTCGAGCTTGCCCGCGACATCGCCCAGAAATTCAACAACGACTTCGCCGCGACCATCGCCGGCGAGGGCTATCCGGGCGGCTTCTTCCCGCTGCCCGAGCCGCTGATCACCGGCCCTGCCACGCGGGTGATGAGCTTGCGCGACGGCACGAAGAAGATGTCGAAGTCGGACGAATCCGACATGACGCGCATCAACCTCACCGACGACGCCGACGCCATCGCCAAGAAGATCCGAAAGGCTAAGACCGATCCCGAGCCGCTGCCGTCGGAAGTGAATGGATTGGAGGCGCGGCCCGAGGCCGACAACCTGGTCGGCATCTATGCCGGGCTGGCCGAGACCGCCAAGGAGCGGGTGCTTGCCGAGTTCGGCAACGCGCCCTTCTCGAAATTCAAGGAGGCGCTGGCCGAGCTTGCCGCGACCAGGCTCACGCCGATCGGCGAGGAGATGCGCCGCCTGATGGCCGATCCGGTCGAGATCGACCGCATCCTCGTCGACGGCGCTTCTCGTGCTCACGGCATCGCCGACCCGATCCTGGCCAAGACCAAGGATATCGTCGGCTTCATCCGCAACTGACGGCTTAGGCTTCGACGCCGGTGCCGATCTGGCAGGTCACGCCGGTGCCGCCGAGCCCGCAATAGCCGCGCGGGTTCTTGGCGAGATATTGCTGGTGATAATCCTCGGCGAAATAGAATTCCGGCGCGGGCAGGATCTCGGTGGTGATGGCCCCCAATCCCTGCGCGGCGAGCGCTTTGGCATAGGCCGCCTTGGCGCCCTCGGCGGCCTTCCGCTGCGCTTCGGAGTAGTAATAGATGCCGGAGCGATATTGTGTGCCGACATCGTTGCCCTGCTGCATGCCTTGCGTCGGGTTGTGGCTCTCGAAGAAGAGCTTCAACAGCGCCGCGTAGCTCACTTGCTTCGGATCGTAGACCAGGAACACCGCCTCGTTGTGGCCGGTGCGTCCGGAGCAGACCTCCTCATAGGTCGGATTGGGGGTGAAGCCGCCGGCATAGCCGACCGCGGTGACGATGACGCCGGGCGTCTCCCAGAACTTCCGCTCGGCGCCCCAGAAGCAGCCCAGCCCGAACAGCGCCGTCTCGGCGCCTTGCGGGTAGGGACCTTTAAGGGCGGCGCCGTTGACGAAATGGGTCTTCGCCGTGGGCATGGCCTGCGGCCGGCCGGGCAGGGCCTGCTCGGCGGAGGGCATCGACATGGGTTTGCGCTTCAGCGTGAACATGGAGGGTCTCCGTTAGAGATTGGTTCCCCCGAACCGAACGCCCCAAACTCCCGCTAATTGATGAACACTTCGACGGGTTTGCGCTTTTGTCCCAGCCAATAAAGCAAAACGCCGAGAATGCCGAACACCACCCAGGTCGGCGCGTGCAGGATCGTGGTCATCACCGGGTCCCACACGAAGGGGCCAAGATTGGTCGAGATCCAGGCTTTCGTCGCCGCCAGGCTGTCGGCATTGAGCGCTTGCCATTGCTCCGCCATCGGCGTGACCACCCACGCGCCGCCCCCCGCCAGACTTTTGGTGGCGTCGACGACGGCGGCGACCATGGCAAGCAACAACAGCCAAACGCCAAAAATGCGCAGCAGGATGAGCATGGAGCTCCATCGCGGATTGATGCTGTAGCCCCTACATAAGCCATTGCCGGCCAATGTTCAAATCGCGGCTGGTTCAGGATCGCGTGAAAGCCGCGTCATCGACGCCGTGTGCTCGCTTGAATGGGCGGGTCGCTTAGCTATAGTGCGGCACTTTTTCCAAGGAGGGGTGGCCGAGTGGTCGAAGGCGCACGCCTGGAAAGTGTGTAGGCGGGCAACCGTCTCAAGGGTTCGAATCCCTTCCCCTCCGCCAAGACTTGTTTCACGGCCACCACTGGTAGAGCGATCTCCGCCGATAACTAGCGGCGGCCACCGCGCGCCGCACTACCAGCCATTACGCCAGCGATAAACAGCATAGTTCCCGATTACTACGACTTTTGGCTGAAACGGAATTGCCTCTCCCTGCGGCTTTGTGACATTAATGTGACGACGCGCTTAGACGAAAAGCTTC
>Ga0105247_10003657_pt1 | contig 9985 bp, 9 predicted proteins | sample KBSS24metaG_FD_81519 | JGI IMG/M metagenome (GOLD analysis project Ga0105247, IMG submission 81519) | Switchgrass rhizosphere microbial communities from Kellogg Biological Station, Michigan, USA - KBS S2-4 metaG | ecosystem: Host-associated > Plants > Roots > Rhizosphere > Soil | place: Michigan...
GAACCACCATGCGAATCAACTCCTACATCACAACCCTGCTGGCCGCGGGCGCTGCCGCGTTCGCGATCGCCGCCGCACCGATGGCCGCGGCCGCGCCCACCGGCACCACTACCGCAACCGGGTCAACCGTGCACCAGTCCACGGGCAATGCCCAGATCACCGCTGCGCCCGGCGCGGCCGCACAACAGGCCGCCCGGTTGCAGCAACCATTCGGCGGGGATACCGGCGCCCTGTTATTCCACCACTTCGGGAGCAGGAGCCGGGCCGGACGGCACTGAGAACGACGGCGCACTCAGGGCGGGAAGTTCTCAATCCAGGCTGACGGCCTATACCGGTAAGGACATTGCGAAGTACCTCGGCGTCAGCCGAGCGACGCAATATCGGTACCCAGCGTCGGAGCGCGCAGCTTAGGCCACGTCGAGGAGATCGCACGCGCCGCGATCAAGTCGCCCCCGCGATGGCGATGAACGCCCGGAAGAACGGGGATCTCGCTGAACAACCAGCCGTCGCCCAGTTTTCAAACGAGCCCGGCGGCCCGCCCGCCAGCGGTGCGGGGGGTCGAGGACAACCGCCACTCGGAGGTCGAGCACCCCGATGCGTGGGCGCATCGATATCTCGATGAGCTGGACCGTGCCTACGCAACAGCAGTGCATGAGATGTCCACCGGTGCAGGCGGTACTGCCCACGCAAGAGGGCACCCGCATTGGGTGCCCCTCTTCGTGTGCGTGTGGTTACCGGTGCGGGACGTTGGCCGCTGCGGTGATCGTGCCCTCCGACGTGGCCGCCGCCCCAACCACAGCCACGATCAGCCGACCGGCGCCGGTGCCGTCCCTGGGTTCGGCAACCGCAGATCACGTTGAGCACGCGGCCGAGCTGATTCGACAGGCGCGCAACCCCGTTCTGTTCGTCGGTGTCCGAGCCGGCGATCCGGCCTCCTGTGCGGCGCTGCGCGCGCTGCTGGCCGTCACCGACCTGCCGGTGGTGGAGACCTTCCAAGCCGCCGGTGTGGTCTCGCGCGCGCTCGAGGATCGCTTTGTGGGGCGGGTCGGGCTGTTCCGCAACCAGCCCGGCGACATCCTGGTCGCCGACGCCGATGTCATCGTGACGGTGGGTTATGACGCAGTGGAATATGACCCCCGGCTGTGGAACACCGCCCCGGGCCGCACCCTGCTTCACCTCGATGAGCTGCCCGCCGACATCGACGTGCACTACCAGCCAACACTGGAATTGCCCGGCGACATCGCCGCCACCCTCACCGATTTGGCCCCGAGGCTGGCCGGGTGGCGGCTGCCCGACGCGGCGGCGGCAACCGTGGCCGAACAGCGCTCCGCGCTCGCGGCTATCGACGAGCAAGCACGCAATCAGCCCGAAACCAAGCTGGGGCTCAATCCTGCAGCCCTGTGCCTCAAGATCCGCGAGCTGGTTGACGACGACGCCACCATCGCCTGCGACGTCGGATCCAACTACATCTTCATGGGCCGGCACTTCCGTGCCTACCAGCCGCGGCGGCTCTGTTCTCCGACGGACAGCAGACTCTTGGTGTTGCGTTGCCACGGGGCATGGCCGCCGCGATGGTGCGCCCCGGCACCCAGGTGGTGTCGGTATCCGGCGACGGCGGATTCCTTTTCAGCGCACAGGAACTGGAGACCGCCGCTCGGCTCGGGCTGAGCTTCACCCACGTCATCTTCCGCGACAACGCCTACGACATGGTGGCGTTCCAAGAAGTCATGAAATACGGGCGCAAGTCCGGAGTGGCACTGGGTGGCTACGACATCGCCCACTACGCTGCGGCATTCGGCGCCACCGGGATTCGGGTCACCAGCATGCACGAATTCGAAAACGCCTTCAAACACGCACTGACCGAACCGGGAATCATCCTCGACGCCCCGGTCGACTACAGCCACACCATCGACCTGTACGCACAACTTCACGACGGAGTGCTGAACTGACCGGGCTTCAGGCCATCGCCTCGCTGATCGCGCGGTGCAGTCTCCGCGCACTGCCGCCGCGGCCACATAATGAGCGAGCACCGCATACCGAGTCAGAGTTCTATGTCGTGATCGGAAGCTGCGTCCCGGTTCCTACCCCAGTGACGGTCGTTGGTCCTGTCGACGGAGCGACCGAGTTTCGGGTCTCTACGTGCCAGTGCTGGTAAGTCGCCAACCGCCGTCGGATCGCCATCTCCCGACGGTCCATCACGCGCTGAACCCGTTCGGGGACAACGGCGCTAGCTACAGACCGTCGAGGCAGCGGACTCGGAGTTGCTGGTCTACCACGGCCATTTCGTCTTCGCCCATCTTGCAGGAACCCACCGGGTGGTAGTGGAAATGCCACAACGATTGAGACGCCTGAGGCTCCGATTCTCGTTGGATACTCGGCACTCCCCCAGTTCGCTGTGCCAGATCTAGTGAGTCACGACATCAGATTTGAGCTTCGGGCGACCGCTGACTGCAGGATTGCTGCGCTGACTTGACATAGCAGTAGCCGCGACGTGAGGAATCGACGGCGGCATAACCGTCGCGCCGATGTCCTTCTACGAGACCGGCGGAGGCTTTCCCTCGCCGCTGGCTGCCAGCGCGGCGTCCCAGTCGCAGACCGTGCAGCCATGGCGGTAGGCGGATCGGGCGAAGGCGAGCGCGGTGGCATGAGGATCGTCGGCAACGCGGGCATCGTGCCAATCGAGCAGGTATTCGCCGAGCGAGCTGTCCCAGCGTGCGGCGGCCGGCTCGAGCGTCGCTGCCGCGAATCCGTCGGGGGCGGGATAGGCGTAGGCGTAGAACGCGGCGTGGGGGTAGCGGGCATCACCCGGCCACCAGCCCACCGCCACCTCCTGTGCGTCCATCGAGTTGCGCATGATGAAGTCGTTCGACGGCGGCTTCGCGGACCGGCCGGAGAACAAGCTCACGGCGAGGTCGAACGAGCCCCACCAGGCGTTGACCGGAGTCAAGCGACCGCGGTACGGGGCCCGGTACTCAGTCAGGACCTGGGCGGCGCGGGTCGCGGCGATGAAGTAGTCGGCGACCGCGCCGGCGTCATAGGTGGTGTGCTCGCGGTCCTCATCGAGCGGTACGGTCCAGGAGACCTCCTGCGGCGTCATATCGATTTTCGGATCGCCGGCCGCGGCGAGGACGTCGCGGGTGACGTCGGCGACCGCGCGGTCGGGGGTGAGCGGGATGCGCTGCGCGCGCCCGTCGCTGTGCTCCACGGCGGCGGCGTGCTGGCGCAGATCGAGCGCGACGACGAGCGTGCCCGAACCGTCGGGCGCGGGCAGCGGGGCGGTCTCCCAGCCGCGCGCGGTCAGCCGCAGCGCGGCGTGCTGAAGCTGCGGCTCCGGCGGCGCCAGGACCACGGCGAGCTTGCCGAGGATCTGGGTGTGGGCGTGCAGGGTGTCGCAGGTGGCGCTCCATGCGGACAGGTCGAGCGCCGGCCAGAGCGAGGACATGGCCGGAAGGTACCACTGGCGAATGACGTCCGGAAGCGATGTGCCGGGTAGTCGCGACCAGTACCGTGTCGAGTGGAGAAGTGGGGAAGGAGATCCGATGTCGGGCATGCAGTTCGGGGTCTTCACCGTAGGAGACGTCACACCGGACCCGACAACCGGCATTGCACCCACGGAAGCTGATCGGATCCGGGCGACCGTAACCATCGCGAAGAAAGTCGAAGAGGTCGGCCTGGATGTCTTCGCCACGGGCGAGCATCACAACCCGCCCTTCGTGCCGTCGTCGCCGACCACGTTGCTGGGATACATCGCCGCGCAAACCGAGCGCATCATTCTGTCGACGGCGACGACATTGATTACCACCAACGATCCGGTCAAGATCGCCGAGGACTTCAGCGTGCTCCAGCACCTGTCCGGTGGCCGCACCGACGTAATGCTGGGTCGCGGCAATACCGGCCCCGTCTACCCGTGGTTCGGGCAGGACATCCGCGCCGCCATTCCGTTGACGGTCGAACACTACGATCTGTTGCGGCGACTGTGGCGCGAGGAGATCGTGGACTGGACAGGTGAATTCCGGACATCCATGCAAGGCTTCACCCTGGCGCCGCGACCGCTGGACGGAGTGCCGCCGTTCGTGTGGCACGCGTCGATTCGCACCATGGAGGTCGCTGAACTCGCGGCGTATTACGGCGACGGCTTCTTCGCGAACCACATCTTCTGGCCGTCCTCGCATACCAAGCGGATGGTTCAGTACTACCGGCAGCGGTTCGAGCACTACGGGCATGGCAGTGCGCATCAGGCCATCGTTGGACTCGGCGGGCAGGTGTTCATGCGGGCCAACAGCCAGGATGCGGTGAACGAGTTCCGGCCGTACTTCGACAACGCCCCGGTGTACGGACACGGGCCATCGTTGGAGGAGTTCACCGCTTCGACGCCGCTGACCGTCGGCTCTCCTCAGCAGGTGATCGACCGCACGCTCGGGTTTCGCGAGTACGTCGGCGACTATCAGCGCCAGCTGTTCCTGGTCGACCACGCCGGCTTGCCGCTGAAGACGGTGCTCGAGCAGCTGGACCTCTTAGGCGGGGAGGTTGTGCCTGTGCTGCGCAAGGAGTTTCAGCGCGGTCGCCCTGCAGATGTGCCTGCCGGCCCAACGCACGAATCACTGGTGAAGGCCGCGGCACAGGAGGACCGGCAGGAATGACGACGCTGGCAGTCATCAGCGGTGGGTTGCGCGAACCGTCCTCGACACGCCTTCTGGCCGGCCGGATCGACACCGCGGTGCACCAGGCTCTGGCTGCGATCGACACGTCGGCCACCTCGACGATGATCGAGCTGCGGCCGCTGGGTCGAGCGATCATGGACGCCATGCTGACCGGTGTTGTCGCACCGGAGTTGGAGGAGGCGTTCGACGCGGTTGCCAGTGCCGACGGCTTGATCGCCGTGACGCCGGCGTTCAACGCCTCGTTCAGCGGGCTGTTCAAGTCGTTCTTCGACGTGCTACCCGAACAGACGCTATGGGACATGCCGGTCTTGATCGCGGCGACCGGCGGCACCGAACGCCATTCGCTGGTGCTGGATCATGCGCTGCGGCCGATGTTTTCGTACTTGCACGCGATCGTCGCGCCGGCCGGCGTGTACGCCGCCACCAACGACTTCGGCGCCCAAAGAGGGTCCGCAGCGCTCAGCGAGCGAATCGACACCGCAGCCCGCGACTTCGCCCGCCTGCTGCGCTCGTGCGGCGCTCGTACCCGCCGCGACGCCTTCGCGGACGAGCTGACCGAAATGCAACGCCTACTGGGCGCCGCCTCCCAGTGCAAAGACACCGCAACCATTGAGGACTGACTCGTTGAGTCGCTGCCCAGGCGTCGTGGCAGTTGTCGTGCACTACGCGGGTGTGCGCGCTCACCTCAAATCGACCGCCGCACAGGTACTTTCAGGTTCTTCATGATGGGTTGGTCGCTCTGAGTGCTGTAATCACCGATGACGCACAGCACGTTCATCTCGGGCATATGGCCCGCGGCACAGCCGCGCGCGATGTCGTAGGGGATCGCCGAGTAGCGGTGCAGCGAGCGGCTGCTGCCGGCGCGAGCGGTGGCCACGATGTCGACGTCGTCGAACTCCTGGATCTCGGCGCGGATCGCCTCGCGCTCTATGTCATCCACGACGGCTCAGGCGCCGCGGTCGGCGCTGCGGTTCCGATTTGTTGGCGCGGCGGCGCGCCGGTAGTCGCGCCCAGCCGTGCTGCCAAAGTGCTGCCAAGACTGCAGCTAGTGGAGTGCATTTCGTCCTGGAGGACAGCCCCGACGAGGTCGGCGCTGCCGTTGCGCAATTCGTGCAGAAGCTACGCTCGGCCTAGCGAGTAGGGCAGTTGGGATTTCGGCATGAGTTCCCAGCGCCGTCGTAGCTCTTTGTGGTCTCACGCCTGCTTGACGGTCTCGATGTCGAGCGTGATGGTGACCTTGTCGCCGACCAAAGCGCCCCGGGTTTCCAGAGGCAGATCGATGTCAATGCCGAAGTCCTTGCGATTCAACACGACCGACGCCTCGAAACCGGCGACCTCACCCTGGCCCATGCCCGGATTGACACCGTAGAACTCGAGGTCGAGGCTGATCGGCTTGGTCACGCCCTTGAGCGTGAACTGTCCGTTGAGCACATAGTTGCCACCGTCGGAGTCCAGACCGGTGGAGGTGAATGCCGCGACTGGGTACTTCTCCACATCAAAGAACTCAGCCGACTTGATGGTCTCGTCGCGCTGGTCGTTGCCGGTGTCAACGGAGTCGACGGCGATCTCGGCGTTCACCGACGGCGTCCCGTCCTCGGCGACGACAGTTACGCCGCCGAACTTCTCGAACCGGCCGCGCACCTTGCTCGCCATCAGGTGACGTACCGAAAAGTTGATCGAGGAATGAACGGGATCAATCGCCCAGGTCCCCGAGCTCAGTTGGCTGGTTGCCGTTGCAGTCATGTTTACCTCCCCCTCCTCTGAGGTGCCGGCCTGCCCGACCCCTTCGATGTCGTAGACGTCAATCCGTCGTGGGTGCAGTGAGGAACACCAGGCGAACCTTGCCCATCTGGATCTCGTCGCCGTTGGTCAAAACCACCGAATCCACCGCCTCCCGGTTGACGTAGGTGCCGTTGAGACTGTCGATGTCTACGACCCGGATTTCGCCGGTGTCCCGTCGGAACTCACCAACGTGACAGTGCCACGCCGACGAACCACTCCGTTCTTCGTGTGCATGGAAAGTGACAGCATCGTCGCCAATTTCAATGCGCGGCAACACAGCCCTACACGCTGCCTGACTATCGGCGGGACCGCCAGAATTCGCAATCCTGATTCGTCATGTCGCGGCCTGCCGACGTGCTCACCGCTGACGTCGAACGAACGGGCTGCTCGCTAGTCGGGAGTTCCGCAGGGCCGTCAAAAGTCCAGATACTCGTGGGGAATTCGAGGTTTCACGACGATGGCGTGCTGTGGGCCATTATTCGGTGAAAGCTTCTGATGCCCACAGGGATTCGACCACGTCGCTCACCAAAGCGCTCCATTGATCGTCGGCTTGTCGGTCATGCCGTGAGGCGGCGCGCGTGCCCCGAGGCGACCGCTTCCTCTAGGGACGCGCCTCGAAGATCATGTTGAACGGCGTCTCCGTCGCACGCCGGAACCGCGTGAAGCCCCCTTCGTCGACCATCACCGTCCGCAGCCGCTGCTCGCCCGCCTGCGCGCCCAGCGCGGGTCCATGCTGCGCCAGCGAAACCGGCACGCAGACCAGCGACGACGCGCCGTAGTACAGCCGCCCAACCGGATTCAAGTTGTCCGCGACATGGTCACCCGCCATCGGCTCCACCAGCAAGCAGTGCCCGTCGGGTTTGAGCGCTTGTCTGGCGCGCCTGGCGGCGCCGACCGGATCGGCCATGTCGTGCAGGCAGTCGAAGAATGCGATGAGGTCGTAGTCCCCGCCTTCATACGATGTCGCGTCGGCCACTTCGAAGTACGCATTGGTGACGCCCGCCTTCGCTGCACGTTCCGTTGCGGTCGCAATCGACGCGCCGTGGTAGTCGATGCCGACGAACTCCGATGTCGGAAACGCTTGCGCCATAAGGATTGTGCTCGCACCGTGGCCGCAGCCGACATCGGCCGCGCGTGCCCCGGCCGTGAGCTTCTCCACTACGCCGTCAAGCGCAGGCAGCCACGATGACAGCAGATTCGCGTTGTAGCCGGCTCGGAAGAATCGCTCGGTGCCCTCGAACAAGCACGGATGGTGCTCGCCCCACTCCATGCCCTTACCGGTGCGGAAGTTCTCGACTGCACGCTCTCTGACGTGGAACAGGTCCCGAATGATCTGATATGCGCCCGGCAGATCGACCGGTCCGTTCGGGTCAGCGAGGCACAGTGTCTGTTCCTCGTTCAGGTAGTACTGGTCGTTCTCGGCGTCGTAGTCGACGTAACCGCCCGCCGCCTGGTTCGCCAGCCACTCGCGCACGTAGCGCTCACTGGTGCCGGTTTTCTCCGCCAGCTCTCCAGGCGACAACCGCTGCCCCGCTAATGCCGAATAGAGGCCGAGCTCGTCGCCGATCAACACCAGCACCGCGCTCACCGATGCCGCCATGTCGCCGACCGCCCTGCCCAGAAAGGCGTTTAGTCTGTCCTCTGCAACCGTCATCGCAACCTCCTTTGCCCCGACCTGAGCCCACCCAGAAAACGCTACGCGTGAGGTGATGGCTGCGTCGCGAAGTTGACACATCGCCAGGCGGCAGGGGCCCGCAGCCGACCGTCAAAGCCATCATGAGCTCGATCAGCGAAATACATTACAAAGCAAGGGAATACGGCTATTATCTGATAAAACATAGACTATCAGTAATAGGCTAAGTAGCTGAGATAGCCCGATATTTGGGCTTGGCCCGTTTGGTGGACACAGACTCAGGCGCTTGTGCCATCTGAGTGAGTCGGTCTTCGAAGCGGACCGGGCCCGCAGCGGCTTCGCGATCGCCGAGAATTTCTCGCCACAGCGCGTGGTCGTCGTCGACTACGTCTACACCACCGGCGCGGCATCAACAGCGCCGCCGTGGCTCTCGACGGCGGTGGACACGATGTTTGCGGCGCATTCGTGACAGCCCGCCGCGTCAATCCCGATAACCACCGCGCGGCGGGGTGGTAGTCGGCCTCGGTGGCCGCGATCGCCCCACTAGCGACCATCGCAATTCACAACGCGGACTCGCCAACCTTCACCGAGCGCGCGCGACGTCCATCCGGCGAGGTCGGCCAAGGTCCTCGCCATCACGTGGACGATGAATTAGCATAGGTGGTATGAGAACGGCTGTCTACCTCCGTCAGAGCCAGGATCGCAACGGCGATCAGCTCGGTGTCGATCGCCAGCGCGAAGACGTGCACCGACTGATCACTGCCCGCGGTTGGACAATCGCGGCAGAGTTCGTCGACAACGACGTGTCAGCGCTCAGCCGCAGGCCGCGCCCGCAGTTCGTCGAGATGATGCGCCGAGTCGATGCCGGCGAATTCGACGTGATCGTGGCCCGACACATGGACCGACTTTTGCGACGCCTCGCCGAGTTCGAGAGTGTGCTCGAGCGGTGTCAGACGACGCAGACGGCGATCGTCACGGCCGCTGATGGCGTCGACACATCGACAGACGGCGGTCGACTGGTTGCACGCATCTTGTCGTCAGTCGCTCAGGGCGAGGTGGAGCGCAAGAGCGCTCGACAGCGTTCAGCAGCCGTGCAGGCTGCGCAGCAGGGCCGCTGGGTGGGTGGACGCCGCGCCTTCGGGTACAAGGCCGACGGTGTCACAGTGCGCGAGGACGAGGCTGCGCTGATCAGGCAGGGATACGCCGAGGTGCTCGCGGGTGAGTCGCTGGGGGAGATCGCCCGACGTTGGAACTCGGCCGGTTTCATCACTTCGCATGGCAGTGAGTGGAAACGTCAAGCGGTCAAGGATGTACTGACTAACCCGCGGCACGCCGGGTTGCGGCGGTATCGGTCGCACGATGACCGCCCCGCGATTCGGCAGAATCCCGAACTCGGTATCACTGGTGCCGCCGAGTGGGCGGCAATCGTCGATGAACCGACATGGCGTGCCGCCGTACGGATTTTGTGCGATCCGCAGCGACGAAGCACACCACTTGGCGGGAAGGGATTGCTGACCGGGCTGGCGGTATGCGGGGTCTGTGGTGAAACGGTCCACCGCGGCGGTGCCTCGAATCGCAATCCGATGTACCGCTGTTCCAGCGGACGTCACGTGTCCCGCATGTCCGAGCCGGTCGACGACTACGTGACCGAAGTGACGTTGGCCCGGCTCACGCAGCCGGATGCCGCCGCCTTATGGAAGCCCGAGCTGCCTGACGCGTCCGAGCTGATGGCCGAGGCCGACACACTGCGCCGGCGACGAGACGATATCGCGGCCGACTACGGCGACGGCGTGATGACCCGCGAGCAATTCCGTACCGCAAACGCTCGGGTACTTGAACGACTCGCCGAAGTCGAGGCTCAGGTTGCGGCAGCTGGCTCGTCGTCGCCGTTGGCGATCGTCGCCGCCGA
>Ga0105247_10003658_pt1 | contig 9984 bp, 8 predicted proteins | sample KBSS24metaG_FD_81519 | JGI IMG/M metagenome (GOLD analysis project Ga0105247, IMG submission 81519) | Switchgrass rhizosphere microbial communities from Kellogg Biological Station, Michigan, USA - KBS S2-4 metaG | ecosystem: Host-associated > Plants > Roots > Rhizosphere > Soil | place: Michigan...
TCGCGGCCGACCAGGGTTCGCGCCTCTAGGCTCTCGCCCCGCCCCTGTAGGAGCCGATTCATCGGCGATGGGTGCTCGCGGTAACCTGGCCCGCTGCCGCGGGATCGCCGATGAATCGGCTCCTACAATACGGAGCCGGGCTTTGGGACGTTCGCTATCGCCTGTGCCTGCGCCTTCTTCATGGCCTCGCCGATGGCCGGACCGTGCAGGCCCTGTTCGACGAAAGGCTGCGAGGTGATCGCGGCCGCGGCATTGCGACAGGCGCGCAGGAAATCCGCCTGCGGATACGGCGTGTCTTCACTACCCAGCCGGCCCTGTTTGTCGGCCATGCAGGCGAGCAGGAAGGTTTCCAGGCGCTCGGGCCGACGTAGCGAGCCCAATGCGTCCAGTAGACGCAGGATGGTCGTCGGCTTCAGCTCGAAAGCCATATGTGCGTTGAGGTGGTGCTTGCACACCAACTCAGCCATGGACGCGTAATCCACTGGCACCTTCAGCCGCGCGGACATGGCGCGTACGGGTTCGATGCCGCGCTGCTCGTGCATGATGTGACGCGGCAGCACATCCGCGGGTGTAAGCGCCTTGCCGAGGTCGTGGGTGAGTGCGCACCAGCCCACCAGCGCATTGCCCGGTGCGAGCCGCGCGGCGGCATCGAGCACCAGCTCGATGTGGATGCCGGTGTCGACCTCCGGATGAAATTCGGGCCGCTGGGGAACGCCATACAGCGCATCCACTTCCGGAAACAGCACGCGCAGCGCGCCACTGTCGCGAAGCACGCGCAGGAACACCGAAGGCGCGGGCTCGGCCAGTGCCTTGCGCGTTTCCGCCCACACCCTTTCCGGCACCAAGTGGTCGATCTCGCCGTCGTCGACCATGCGGCGCATCAGCGCCATGGTTTCATCGGCAACGCGAAAACCGAGCGGTGCGTAGCGCGCGGCAAAGCGCGCGACGCGAAGCAGGCGCACCGGATCTTCCATGAAGGCGTCGGACACGTGGCGCAGCGTGCGTGAGGCGATATCGGACACGCCGCCGAAAGGATCGACCAGGCTGCCGTCTTCGTGCTGGGCGATCGCGTTGATCGTCAGGTCGCGGCGTTCGAGATCCTGCTCCACGGTGACCGTCGGGTCGGCATGAAACGCGAAGCCGTGATAGCCACGCCCTGTCTTGCGCTCGGTTCGGGCGAGCGCGTATTCCTCTTTCGTCTGCCCATGAAGGAAGACGGGAAAATCCTTGCCCACGGCCTTGTAGCCGGCGGAAAGCATGTCTTCGGGCGTGGCGCCCACGACGACCCAGTCGCGATCGACGACAGGGCGGCCCAGCAACTGGTCGCGGACGGCGCCGCCGACGAGATAGATATCCATGGGAGCGTCAGGGGCGGCGGCGCGCGCGTGCTTCGTCGAGTCGACGTTGGCGGATGGGTTTGCCGAGCAGCCTGGGTAACCACGCGGAGAAGGACTGCGGCACGATGCCGAGCTGGGCGAGCCCGTCGACCTTGCCGACCGAATCGGTGCCCAGGGTGCGGAAGTTGTCCGGCGTGAATGGCTTACCCGGCACGAACTGCGCGACGTTCGCTTGCAGCCGGCCCAGCGCATCGGGCATCGGAAGGATCCAGCGCCGGCGGCCACGCGCGTCCGCAATGGCGCGCACGACGTCGATCAGCGACCAGGTTTCGCGGCCGTAGAGTTCGAAGGTGCGCAAGACCGAGATCGACGGTTCCGCGACCGCGCGGGCCATCGCCTCGACGACATCGCCAACGTACACGGGTGCGATCTTCGCGTCGGGGCGGGGCAGGGGCATCGCCGGCGCGAACGACAGCAGTTTGTCGAAGCGCGAGACCAGGCCGTCATTCGGCCCGAAAATCGTGCTCGGCTGATAGATGGTCCAGTCGAGTGTGGAGGCCCTCACCAGGGCTTCGGCCTCACCGCGCGTGCGCAGGTAGGAGGACAGGCCCTGGCCGGCCTTCAGGGAACTCATCTGGTGGAAGCGGTGCACACCCGTATCACGGCAGGCGTCGACCAGCAGGCGCGTCAACCCCACGTGCGCGCGCTCGAACGTGTTGCGGCCACTCTCATTGAGGATGCCGACAAGGTTGATGACGGCATCGGTGCCGGCGATGTGACGGCGCAGCGTGGCCGGGTCGTAAACCTCGGCGCTGGCGACGGTGACGTTGCGACCGACGGCACTGTGCCGGCGGCCTTGCCTGTTGCGCGAGAGCAGGATCAGTTCATGCCCGTCCGCGGCCAGTCGCGGTACGAGCGTGCCGCCGACAAAGCCGGTGCCTCCGAGAATCACGATCCGTTGGGTTTTCATGGAGCCAGCCTAGGCCGGTAAGGGCCTGCCGCCAAGCAGGTCATGGCTGGGCATCCGGTGAGGTGGGCGCCGACGATGCCGCGGCTGGCGCCGGCTGCATGACGGCGGGCGCGGCAGGCGCCGCGACGGCCGTGCTACGGGCCGCGGCGGGCGACGGGCAGGTGACCGGCTTGCGCACGGCGCCGGGGGCGGGCAGCGAGTAAGTGCTGCCGATGTGGGTCATGCGCGAGGTGATGGCCAGGGCATTGCCATTAAGGCGCCAGTCGTAGATGACCGCGAAGGCCATGACGCGCGCGACGTACTCGCGGGTTTCCTTATAGGGGATGCTGACGACGAAGAGGTCGGGATCCAGTGTGCCGCGCGCGGTCAGCCACTGGTCGACCTTGTTGGGACCCGCGTTGTAGGCCGCGCTGGCGAGCCAGGGCGCGCCGCTGTAGCGCTCCGCCATCTGTGCGAGATAGCGCGTACCGAGAACGATGTTCGTGCTCGGGTCGTACAGGCTGTCGCCGCCGGACCAGGAAAGTCCATTGCGCTTGGCCACGAGGGCAGCCGTGCCGGGAAGCAACTGCATCAGCCCGCGTGCATCCGCACCGGAGCGAGCGTCCGTCATCCATGCGCTTTCGGCACGGATGATCGCGTAGGCCCAAGGTGCTTCGATGCCCGCCTGGCCTGCCTGTTCCACCACGCCGTCCTGTCGCGCCAGCGGGAATCGCTGTTCGTAAAGACGTAGGGCGTCACCGGAAGACAACCCGAACACCGCGCGGTCATACCACCCCTTGCGGAAGGCGAGGTCGGCAGCGAGACGCTGGGTGTCGGCATCGCGTCCGGCAAGCGCAGCCGTCCATTCGCGTCGGCCCAGCTTCTGCAGGCCCACCGCATAGAGTTCAAAGGCGCGGTCGATGCCCGGTTCGGCGAGCAGGGCGGACTCGCGGCGCTCGTCGGTGGCCATCGTCGAAGGGCAGATGGCGTACGCCGCATCGATGCGGTCGGCGGCGAGGAATCCGAAGTAGGTCGCTTCCTGGGAAACCGACTGATACAGCGCCTTCGCCTCACCCTGTCGGCCCAACCGGCCCAGGACGAGGGCACGGAAGTAACGCCATTCGCCGTCGTCCTTCTGGGTTTCGCCCAAGGCGTCCAGTCCGGCCAGCGCCGCGGTCCAGTCCTGCCGCGCCAGCGCCACGCGCACGCGCCACTCACGGGTGGCGTCGGTCTGCGCGCCAGGCGGCAAGGCCACCAGGCGGTCCAGCGCCGACTCGTCGAAATCCGTCGCGTGGAACAGTGCCAGTGCATTTTCGATCGCGCCGCGTTGTTGCTCGCTCAACGTGAAATGCGAGGACAACGAACTCCACGCGCTATCGGCCACGGTCGACTGCTTACGCGCCATGCGCTGCAAAGCCAGGGTCACGGCCTGGCGATGCCGCGGTGTGTCGGGCCAGTTCGCCGCATCGCGCAGGGCCGTGGTCGGATCGTTGAGGGCCTGGGCCATGCGCTGCGCGGCGATCGCATCATCCGCCGGCAGCCAGGGCGCCAGCGTGGCGATCGTGCCGCCCTTGCCTGCGTCGGCGGCGATCTGGATGCGCGCCCACAGGCGCTCGGGCGTCAGAAGGCCTTGGTCGTGGGCGGCGGACAACACCGGGTCGCAGGCATTGGGCAGGCTCGCTTTTTTCCACAGGTCGGCCATGTCGCGCTCAAAGACGAGAGGCTCGCCGCGCGACAGCTTCGCCTGCAGGGAAAAACACGTCAGCGCATCGCCGAGACCCGGTTGGTACATGGCGGTGAAGGTGGCCCAGTCCTTGCGACGTGCCAGTTCACCGAGGAAATCCCTGTGCAGGTCGGTGGCGGGAATCATGCCGGGGTATCGCGCCAGGTAGGCATCCACCGGAGCGCGGTCAAGCGTCCGCAGGTCATGTTCGAGCGACGCCGCTTCCAGGTACGGAAACAGGACATAGCCCTCGAGGCCCGTCGCCTGCACGCGCCAGGCGTCGCCACCCTGCTGCGCGATGGCGTAGGCCTGCCGGAATCGGGCACGCTCGGCGTCGGTACCGCTGGCCGAGACGGACAGGGAGATAGCGAGCCCGCAGACGGCGAGGACGAGTCCGCCAAGCAGGCGGAGGGGGCGGTCGACGCGTCGTGCTGCCGGGGCGGATGCCATGCGGTCTTCCTTTACGGGGATACAGGGACGTACCGGCCGATTGTAAGGGAAGGTGGTGCGCAGGTCGGATGAACGGGGCCGCCATCCGGAATCGCCCTAACGCCTTCGGCCCGTTAAGCTTATGGGATGTCGCCCCTCACGCCCTACGCGCGCCTCGCGCGACCCTTCGCATGGATCGTCCTTGTTCTCGCTGCCGTTTTCGGTGCGGGGTACTGGTGGACACTCGGTCGCCCGATAGCGCTTCCGGATTCACCCACCGCGCGGATCGCCTGCGTCTCTTATGCCCCCTTCCGCCTGAAGGGCGAGAATCCGATGGACCCGCATGCCTTCGTTTCGCGCGAGCGCGTTGAGGCGGATCTCAAGGCACTCTCCACGCGATTCGATTGTGTGCGCACTTACGCGATGAACCAGGGCCTTGAAGCCGTGCCCGACATCGCGGGACGCTACGGCATGAAAGTGCTGATGGGCGTGTGGCTGGGCCGCGATCCGGTCGCGAACGAACAACAGATAAAACTCGCCCTGGACGCGGCCCGGCGCGATCACGACACCCTGCGCGGCATCGTCGTCGGCAACGAAGTGCTGCTGCGTGGCGAACTGTCACCGAAGGCTCTCGGCGAGTACATCGCGCGGGTCAACGCGGCGACGGACGTGCCGGTGACTTACGCCGACGTCTGGGAGTTCTGGAAGAAGCACCCGGAGCTGGCCAGGGACACCGACTACATCACCATCCACATCCTGCCGTACTGGGAAGACGAACCGGTCGCACCCGTCGATGCGGTGCGCCATGTCGCCGATGTCTACCAGGCCATGAAACGTGAGTTCCCCGGCAAGTCGATCATGATCGGGGAAACCGGTTGGCCGAGCCAGGGACGTACGCGCCGCGATGCGAGTGCGAGCCTGGTCAACGAGGCGCGCTACATGCGCGAGTTCCTCAATTACGCCGCTACGGTCGATATGCCCTACAACGTCATCGAGGCGTTCGACCAGCCGTGGAAGCGCGACCTCGAAGGCACCGTCGGTGGCTACTGGGGCATTTTCGATGTCGATGCCAAGCCCAAGTTCGCCATGCAGGGACCGATCGTCGAAGAACCCCGCTGGACCTGGGCGATCGGTGCTGGCGCTATCGGTGCCCTGATCTTCATGCTGGTCGGTGCGTTTCGCCGTCGCTGGCATGGTGCGTCGGGTTGGCTCGCCCTGGCGCTGGCCGGTTTCGCCAGTGGTACGGCCTTGGCCGCCCACGCACGCCTGCTGCTATTTTCCAGTCGCAACGACGTGGAATGGGCGACGGGCGTCATCGTCGGCGTGCTTGCCCTGCTGACCGCGCTCTCGCTGTCACGCACGGTTGCCTCGCGCGTGGCCTCCCGGGTGAACCTCGCGGCGATCGCACCGCGTCCTGTCGAGCGCCGTCGTCTCGGCATCGTCTGGTCGGATGCCTTTACGCCGCAACGCTTCTTCTGGATGTTCGTGCTGGCGCTCTACGGCATCCTGCTCGTCTTCAACGGTCGCTATCGCGATTTCCCGATCGGACTGTTCGCGCTGCCCTGCGTGGGCTTCCTGCTGCTCGCCATCCTGCGTACGCGTGAGGATGTCCTCATGCCGCTGGTCGAAGAGCGCCTGCTGGCCATCTGGATCGCCGGACTGGGTATCGCGGTGGTGGTGCAGGAGCTGGGTGCGAACGCCGTGTCATGGGGCTGGATGCTGCTCAATCTTGCCCTGGCCTTGCCCGTTCTGGTTGCCTGGTATCGCGCACGACGCGGCTGAAGGTGACGCCGTATCCGTGACCCTGCAGCAGGGTGACCGTCAGGCGGCGGCAACCTGTTGACGGTCGTACTGCAAGCGGGCCAGTCGCAGTGCACCGATCAACAGCGCGAAGGCGCCGCCTTCATAGCAGTACAGCTGAAGCGCAATGACGCCGAGGCTCGCCGCTAACACGGCGGCAGCGGTGTTGCGCCAGAACAGCGCCACGAGTGCCATCAGGACGGCGGCGTAGCCGTAGCCGTAACTGAGGAAGCCCTGCACGACGAGCGTGCGTGTTCCACACCACCACGGCCCGTTGGTGTCCTCGCAGGCGTGCGCCATGTCCGACGGCTCGATAAACCCATACCGAAGCCACGCCGCAGCAAGGGCGACCAGGACGATGACGGCCCAGGGTAGGGTGGCGCGCAGGCTGGGTCTCATGGAACGGTTACCTCGGTCGGTATGCGCCGGCGGCCTCGGCCAGTGCCAGGGGCAGGCGGATTTCGGCGGCAAGCGGCAGATGATCGGAGAACGCACGGGGTAATGTCCACGTGCGCTCGAGCTTGATGTCCGCCGAGGTCAGGATGTGATCGAGTGCGCGTCGTGGTTTCCAGCTCGGGAACGTGAGCGTATTGACGGTCGGCATCTGCAGCGCGGTCTTGTCGAACAGCACGCGCATCTCCGGGCTGGTCGGCTCGGTGTTCAGATCGCCCATGAGCACCGCATGCGGGTACGGCGCGAGCAATTCGGCAATGAAGGCCAGCTGGCCCATGCGTGCGGCCGCACCGAGCGAAAGGTGGGCGACGACCATGACCAGTGCATGGGTGCCTTCGCCAAATCTTACGAAAAGTGCACCGCGTCCCTTGATCCGGCCGGGCAACGGGTAGTCGATCACTTCGGTGGGTTCGATCCGGCTGAGCAGGCCGTTGGCCGAGTGGGCGACGCGGGCCATCGGCCGGTTGGGCTGGTGGCTCCAGAAAGGCATGCCCGCCGCTTCGGCGATGTAGCGTGTCTGATTGAGAAATCCGGAGCGAAGGCTTCCCGCATCGGCTTCCTGCAGACCGACGACGTCGAACTCATGGAGCAGTTCGGCCAGCGAATCGAGATTGGCCAGCTTCGATCGGCCCGGTAGCACGGCGTTGACGCTGCGCGTGACGTAGTCGCTGTAACGCTGGACGCTGGCGCCGGCGAGTATATTGCAGCTCAGTAGACGCAGGGTGCGTTCGGGAGCGGGGGACGGATTCGGCGAGGAGCGGGTCATGGTGTTTCGCGATGGTTACCACGTCGGGCCGTGACTGCCGAGGATGCCCCCCGCCGTGTGAACGGGGGGCATCGGTAGCGGCCCGGGGATTTACTTGCCGCCCTTGAGTTCCTTGTCCACCAGGAACAGGGTCATGGCGTTGAGGTCGTCGAAATCCTTGAACTGTGCGGGGCGGTACTTGCCGTCGACGATGATCGAGGGCGTGCCATCCACGCCCCAGGCCTGGATCAGCTTGGTGTCGGCGATGATGCGGTCATGCGTTTCCTTGCTGTTGGCGATGGCGAGGAATTTGACCTTGTCCACGCTGGCCTTCTGTGCGTACCAGTCGGCCAGTTCCTCCAGCGTGCGCAGGGGATAGTGTTCGTCGTGGATCGCATGGAACAGGGCTGCGTGCGTTTGCGGCAGCACGCCAAGTTTCTGCGCGGCGTAGAACGACTGCGCATAGGGCAGCCACGCATCGTTGAAGGCGGCCGGGATCGCATGGAACACGACGCCCTTGGGCAGCTGTTTCTGCAGCTCTTCCACCTTCGGCTCGTAGTGCGAGCAATGAATGCAGCCGTACGAGAACACTTCGACGACTTCGACCTTGCCGTTCTTGGGGTCGAGGCGCTGCGGCGTGGCGATGGTGGCGTACTGGTCGTCGGTAAAGGCAGGCGCGGCAGCGGTCTTGGCCGGATCGGCACCGCCCGCCGAGCAGGCGGTGGCCAGGGTCAGGCCGACGAACAGGAACGAGAGACGCTTGAGCATGAAAATCTCCGGGAGAGGTCGAGAACGCGGTTACTTACCCGCGGCTTCCTTGCTGACGAGCCACTGGGTGAGCTCGACGGCCTGCGGATAGCCGCCGGCGCTGGAAGGCGACAGGCGGTACTTGCCGTTGACGATGATCGCCGGCGTGCCATCGACCTCGTAGGCGCGCACGAGTTCATCCGCACGCTTCATTTTGGTGTTGATGGTGAAGGAATTGGCCGTGGCGACGAAGTCCTCCGGCTTGACGCCGAACTTCGCGTAGACCTTGGCGACATCGTCGATGGTCGGCCAGGCGGACTGCGGCTTCCGACGTTCGGTGCTGCTGTCCATGATGGTCAGCTCGCCCTTGTTCACCGCGTCGAACATCGCGTCGTGGCTCTGCTTCTCGACACCCAGTGCCTGGGCCGTGAGGAACGCGCGCTGCAGCAGCGGCCAGTTCTCGTCGGGCCGGAAGGAGGCGGGCGTGTAGGTCATGACCGCGCCACGGGGCAGATCCTTGGCCAACTGCTCGACCAGGCCGTTGAACTGATAGCAGAACGGGCAGCCGTAGGAGAACACCTCGGTGACTTCGATCTTGCCGGGCGAGCTGGTCGGCTGGACGGGATCGATGCGGAAGTAGTTCTTGCCCTCGACCCACTTGCCTTCATCCACGAAGGGCTTGGGGGCGGGACGATTCGCGTCATCGGCGTCCGCTGCCGGAGCCGTTGCCGGAGCCGGCGCGGCCGAGGCGGCCGTGGTGCCGGAGGCGGCTGGCGCGGCGGTGGCAGCCGGTGCAGGCGCAGCGGGAGCCGGGGCGCTCGCGGCAGCAGCGGGGGGTGTCGTCGGGGTTGCAGCGGTGTCGTTATTACCGGAGCCGCAGGCCGCCAGGCCGATCAGGGCGGCGCAGAGCAGGGGAAGGCGCAGTCGCATCAGGGATTCCTTTTCTAACCTTCTAAACGAGAACGGGCCCGAAGGGGCCCGTTCGATCTTCCAACTTTAACGCCATCAGCGTGTCGCGGGTGCGTCCGCGGCTTCGTTCGTGTGCAGGCCTTCGATGTAGCTGGCCAGCGCGGCGATGTCTTTCTCGTCCAGTTTCTGCGCGATGGAGGGCATGATCTTCGCGTGCGCGTCGTCGCCCCATGCGGTGCCATCGTGCCAGGACTTCAGCGTCGCTTCGATGTATTTGGCGTGCTGGCTGGTCAGCTGCGGGTACATGGCACCCGGGTTGCCACGGCCATCCGGACCATGGCAAGCCATGCACGCGGGGATGCCACGTGAGGTATCGCCTTCGCGGTAAAGCGTCTGACCCTGGTCGACGAGGGCCTTGTCGGCGACGCCGGGCAGGGACTTCTGCTTGGCGAAGTACGCGCCAATGTCGTGCATGTCCTGCGGCGTGAGCGGCGCGGCCATGCCCATCATGATCGGGTTCTGGCGTTTGCCTGCCTTGAAGTCGGTGAGCTGGCGGACGATGTACTGCTCGCTCTGCCCGGCCAGGCGCGGATTCTGCGCATCGGTCGAATTGCCATCCATCCCGTGGCAGGCACCGCAGGCGGCGGCCTTGCCCTGGCCGGCCGTGGCGTCGCCCGGCTTGACCGCGGCGGTGGGGTCAGCCGCGGGGGCCACGGTAGCTGTCTCGGCTTTTGGCATGCCAGGCGTTGCCGGATCGGCCGCCGGATTCGCCCCTGGCTTCGCTGCGGTGGTCGCCGGCGCCGGCGCGGCGGCCGGTTTGGCGGGTGCTGCGGTCCTGGCCGCGGCTATGTTCATGACGAGCATCGCGGTGATGGCAGCGGCGGCGTGCCGA
>Ga0105247_10003668_pt1 | contig 9973 bp, 13 predicted proteins | sample KBSS24metaG_FD_81519 | JGI IMG/M metagenome (GOLD analysis project Ga0105247, IMG submission 81519) | Switchgrass rhizosphere microbial communities from Kellogg Biological Station, Michigan, USA - KBS S2-4 metaG | ecosystem: Host-associated > Plants > Roots > Rhizosphere > Soil | place...
TGGGCCAGCACGGCCAATCGCTGGGCCGGGGGTTTGGGTCGCTCTCGTTTCGCCCGAGCGCCAGGAGCTCGCTGCGCTGGGTAGGGGCGGGGCGTATTATCGACTCTCTATTGACGGAGTGAGGCTTCCTCCGTTTCGTGGCCTTGAAGATGACGATGAATTGCTCCAGTGGGGCCGGGACGGCGTTCTCTACGTACGAGGCCGGGGCGAAAACTCGATCCATCTCTTCCGGGTCGATCTGGTGACCGGGCGCCGGACACGCTGGAAATCGTTGATGGTCCCCGATCCAGTCGGACTTGTAGGAATCGGAAACATAAAAATTACGCCCGATGGCAACACCTTGGTTTATAACTATTGGAAAGCTCTCGGCGATCTTTACTGGTTCGAAGGGCTTCTGTAGCGGAATTGGAACGGGAAGCGCACGCCCACGGTCACAATATTCTCCGCGTGCGTATCTGTTCCCGTCACGTGGAAGATTATCGAGCCCAGCAACTGCATTCTGCTGAAGGAATAGGCCATGCCCGCCCCTGCCCGAAAATTATTGTCGCGCAGCAGCCGGTCACGCTGGAGAGCCAGTTCCTCGGAATTAATCTCAAATAACCGCAGGCCACCGTGAGTGCGCTGCACCAATACAATTCCGCGCAGCGTTAGTTTCCTTCGCAACATATAGTCCCCTTCCAGCGTCAGGTTGCTTCGATTGGTGGAGATGTCGAACACCTTCTCTACAACGCTGTAGGAGTAGCGAGCGGAAAAGGTGGCGTTTCGCGAGAGGAAGTCCAGTCGCCTGGTGGCATTCAGCGCCAGCGTCAGTTCCCGGAGATGGCGGCCAGCGACACTCTCTCCGCGGTACTCGTAGTTGTGACTCGGAAGGCCGAGCGAGGCCGATGGGGTGACCGCCATTCGGCGTGAGCCGTATATCCTGTAGCGGGCTGACAGCCCGAAGTCCTGCCAGTCCGACTGTAAGCAGTGACAGGCGTCCCGCGGCGAAACCGGCGCTGGTGGGAGTATGGAATCCGTGTACTTGCCGAAGACGTAAGGGATTCCAACAGTCATTGATAAGCGTTCCGTCAGCCCATAATCCATCTCGACAGCGATGGATCGGTTGAAGGCGCGACCGCCGGGAGCCTTCGAGCCATCGGAGAGAATGACTGCTCTATGGCTGATCTCCTGCCCGAAAAACGTTACGTCTCCCGAGCCGCGTGGTTGAACTTCGGATTGTGCGGCACAAGACAGCGTCAGTAGGCACAAAAGCGCGCAATGAGATAGAACCGGAGCCACCGTAACGGCGGCTTTAGGCATGTTTGTTGGGCTTCGCCTTATTCGCGGCTCGCATGGAGACTTCCAGCGCGTCAGCCAAGTCATCCACGATGCTGCTACTCGCAGTCTTGGTGATCACCCCGGAGTATCGTTTTTTCGCTGCTTTCTCGTCCTGCTTCGAAGCGCCCATCGCGATCAGCAGAATCCGAGCAGGGCCTTGAGCGGCCTCCACAATGGCGGCATCGCCTGGTCCTGCTACAATCAAGGCCCACTTTCTTTCTCTAAGCTTCGCGGCAATGTACTCCGTGCCCACAATCGTTGTTGGGTCGTAGCCGGCATCCCGCAAGTCCATTTCCGCCTGCGAAAAGCGCGGCAGCGCTTTCTGAACATCGGGACTGAGAACGATGAGAATCGCTTCGTGCTTACCGATTCGCTGTAAACCACGCCAGATTCCGCGCGCGGAATTCGAGTTCTTGTCACCGCAGGCGTTTAATCGATCCGTGAATATTCCACAGTTGAGCAAGAGGGCGCCAACTACGAAGAGCTTTTTCGTCATACTTTCTCCTACTCGAAATTAGCCTCAATCTATCACAATAATGTGGCTTTCGGGATGCACTGTGTCCCGCAAAAATTCAATCTGACATCATGCACCCTGTCCTGGGCGAATTCCTAAATTAATCACCAGTCCGAGATGAGCCGTCAGATCCGGATCTAGCCAGTAGGCTCTTCGTCGACCATTCCTATTCGGCCCGGAACCTTGGCCCTAACCATATAGGATAGTGACCGTGATCTTGTCGTGCACTGGATGGTTGGAGGTTCTTGCAAGGTGTTGAGTTCTGAGGTAGTCCACGGCTACGAATTTGACTACATCGCCCAATCTTGGCCATAGACGATGTGGGGCCAAAGCATTGAGGATACGAGGCTTGCAAGGTTTCTCGCATCGCATGTTCCAATGCCTTGGGCGCAGGGGGTCGGGCGTTCGAATCGCCCCGCCCCGACCAAAGCCTTTATTTTCAGCGGTATTTTTGAGCGCTGCGAAGCAGCGCGCACATGTCGTAGGTGCAGTGGACCGCCCTGACGTGCATTAAAAACATGGGAGTTGTGGCGCGATCAGCGGGCAAATATCAACCTATGTTGCTCCGGGTATCTACATTTTCGACTACACTTGGTCGTCTGATTCCATCTCATAGCCGATGGCGCGGTAACCTTTCAACCGCTTCTCATACATGCGGCAAAGCATCGGAACTTGCGCGTCGACGTAGTCGTAAACTCGAACGACCTTCTTGCCATGATGAATCCGATGCAACCGCCCGACGTATTGCTGCAGCGTGCCCTGCCACGAGATGGGCATGGTGAGGAATAGAGTATCCAGTTGTGAGTCGTCGAAGCCCTCGCCGATATAACTCCCGGTAGCGAGCAGAACCCGTGGCGCTCCTTCCGGAATCGAGGCCAGTTTCTCCGCAGCGGCTTGTCGTTGCTTCTTACCCATGCCGCCCTTCAAGATCAGCACGCTTCTTGTGATCTTTCGGGCGGCTGGCAAGGACTGCTTGCCAGTCTCTTTTGCCAGCAGGGCGGTAGGCCCATGTTCCGTCCTTGGTGCGCCATCGCTCCGCATAGACATCTTCCCGTCCGCGGAACAAGGATCGAAATAGCGCAATCTTTGTCTGGTTGTCCGATAGCGTTCCAACTTGAGCGATATCGGAGGGCGCGGGTAGGCACCGTTCAGTCGTAGTTCGTGCGGTAGTTGGCTCAGGGAAACAGATCAAATGCTGCGCGAGGATTGCTTTCAGTTGCCGGACTTCCTCGCGTAAGCACTGGCCTTCTGCAAGGGCGGCTTCTAGTCTAGCTTGGAGATCATGCTGATCTTGCATTGACGTACGCCGGGCAACAACGGCGCGGGGTTAGGAACGTTCCGGATTGACTACCGAAAACCCCTCCAGCCCGGCAACTTCGCAAAGTATCCCATCAGCCGCGACAAAATGATCCACCAACTGCCTGATTCCGCACTTCCAGCGCCACCGCCAATTGGAGAGCATCAAGGGCACGGAGGTGGGAATCGAATGCGTCACGCTCCACCAGCAATTCGGTCGTATTGAATTGTTTGGGCATACAATTCAGCGCAACTGCCAGTGTCTTGGATTGCGCCGCCCGTGGAAACAGGCAATCACCACAATCCGCGTCTCTTCCACGAGGAAGAATATCCCATAAGGGAATCGGCGCACGCCAGCACGCCGCCGTCCCTTTTCGACAACCGCATAATGTAAAGGGGCCACAGCAACCTTCTCGATTGTATCCGCCACCGCCTCCGCGAACCGCTGCGCAAGTTCAGGACGGATACTTTCGTACCGCGCCAATGCTTCTTTTAGTTCTGCGTCCGCCTCAGGCAGCCAAACAACCGGAAGCGTCACTGTCTCTTAAACAGGTCGGCCCTGACTTGCTCCCACGGAATAACATCCGAAGGATTCTTCTCATATTTGGCAACGCGATAGTCGAGTTCAGCACGCTGTTCATCCGTCAGCGCGAGTGCGTCCGATTCAAGGCTCTCCCACAGCACGTCAAGCAACTCGAATTTCTCTGCTGCGGAAAGGCTACCGATTTCACTCTGTAAATTGCTCATGGAACCAGCTCATCTACCCTACGAAACTAATGGGTTGCACCGCAGGCCCCGCGCTCAGCAATAAGTTCAGCGGCCATCGATTCTGGGATTTTGGCAAGCCGCCGCCGGACTTCTTCCAGACCCGGAGCACAATCCGAGTACCTCAGTTCGACAGCCAAGCTTGACCGGTTTGGAGCCGCAACCGCGACGATGCTGACGAGAACGTGCTCGTGTGCCTTCAAATCGAATGGCTGCAGGGGCCGCAGCACACCATTCTCGTACACGGCGTCAACCTGGTGCGGCATGCCACTATTGTACAGCCGAAGCTCATGCACTCCGAGTTCGAATTTGTGAGGTGTTGCGAGTTGAGGAAGTTGACAGCTACGATTCTGACTACAAGGCCCTACTTTCTCCGTAGACGATTGTTCGCAACGCTTTTAGAATGTGCGTTGTACCAACAGGAAATGGGACGCGTTCCGATGCCTTGGGCGCAGGGGGTCGGGCGTTCAAATCGCCCCGCCCCGACCAAACCTTACAAGGGCTTACGCGAGTCGTGTTACGGGGTACAAGAGTCGTGTCCACACGATTGTCCAGTGCCGAGGGCACCGCCTTAGCACTCCGTGTTGCTCAATATCGCGGGTACACTCGAACGCAACCCAGTAGGTCCTGGCCAGCGCAAAGCCGGAATGCTTCCCCGATCCACCGCATGACGTGTGGCAAAGTCTAGCCATCGAAGACGGGCCGGGGTACCCGAATCGAAGTAGCAGTCACGGCCTGTGGACGTGGGGTATCTGGCTGCCGCCAGACACAGAAAATTTTAGGAAAAAATAAGAATTGTAAATTCTCTCTCAAGTTTTTTTGAAACTTTTTGCCCCCCGGCGGCTCTGTTCTCCTGAACGTCAAATCGACAAAACATAGTTTCAACTGCACCTGCGGCGGGGATCTCGACAGTCCTCGCCGCCTTTTCATGCTTTCGCCGCTTCATCGCCGTCCACGCCGCAACTAATTACTGAATCTAACCAACAGATCCAGGAATCTCAAAGTCCAGTCCTACACAGTTAGGCTTAAATCTCTTGCTGGAGAAGTGTCCGTGCGGATTCGCTACATCGGACTGGGCTTGGCGCTTGTAGTCGTCCTTTGGTGGTTGACGGCGGTTACAGCGGCTTTAGCTCGTGGGCGTAATATCTCCAAGTGCCCCAAGTGCGAATCCACCAGAATCCGCCGCTCGTGGCCACACGTTGCGGATAAAATCCTCTTTCCTGCATCCATCAAGCCGTACCGCTGTGAATCTTGCCAGAACCGTTTCTACGCAATTAAGCGGGTCAATGAGATTAAGAGAAAAAGAGCCGCCGCCGGGGGGTCTGCTCACTAGATGTCCCCCCCTACCCACGGCGACTTGCAGGCCCTTGACATCCTCCCGCACGAGGAGCACGGTGTGCGAGTCCATGTGAGTCTCGCCCGTTAGCCGACCAGAATACAGATCGCCAGGCTTTCTTGGCCTGGGTGGCGGCTCGGACGGGAACAGCATCAAGTGGAGATAACATAGACGACCGATTGGTCGAAGCACAGCAACGAGCAGAGGTGATTCGCATTCTGATCGAAGACGATCTGGACGCCAGGAGCAAATTGCTCTTGTTTTGGATGTTTGTTCCCAGACAGAAAGGTCAAATTCGAGAGAGGCGAGGTTCTGCCGCCCGCTGTTACCGGGGCAATCGCCGCCTTCGCGACATACCCTGGGGATCGAGATGTTAACGATGGGCGAAGACGGATTTGCTCAACGATCGAACGTCTTCTCTCTCGATTTGCGAGCTGGAGCGGCGACACCACTTTCGATCAAACCTCACGCCGAATGCCAGATTTGCGGTGCTCGGCGTCGACGAAGGAATGGCTGTGATCATCCTGATCGTTTCTAACCTGTTGTGGACGGTCTCCTTTGGTTTGTTCCTCGCTGGGGCCCTTGTTTATGCCCTCCACTCTCATCTAGGGCGCGAACTGCTAAAGCAGTCGCTCACGGTCTTCGCGAGTTGTCCAAAACCCGGTCTAAGGATTTCGCGACAGTTATCGCAGAGCAACGGCAATTCTCCGGTTTGGCCGTCAGTACTACCGTGCCGGCGACATTCAAACGGAGTTGTTTTACGGTGCCGCACGAACGTCGGAGCAAATGGACATCCACACGGTTCTTCTTCGCGCTGATGTGGCGTAGCGCGATTCCCTGTTGATAATTGATCCAACCTTGATCGTAGGGCCGGAGCGAGAAAGCAAACTCTCTGAATCTTGGACGCATAACCGGCATCTCCAGGGAGGAGTCCAGCGATGATCAAAAGAGTGTGCACCGTACTTGCACCCAGCCTGAAGAAAGTAGTGGCGATTGTTGCATTCGTGTTGTGGGCAGCGATCATTCGTGCCGAGGACCAGCAGGTTCCTGCTTCAAGCCTGACGATCAAGTCGATCACAGCGATCGGCTACCAGTTGGGGGCCGGGTCCACGATGGTCGACCTCAAGCGTACAGGGTTGATCGTCGACGTGAATGGTCAGGCCAAAGTCGAAGCAAAGCGCGGGGTAACGTCGATCGCGGCGGAGATATGGGGTTTGACGTCTCCGACACGTTTGGGTACTGAGTTTCTCACATACGTGCTGTGGGCGGTATCGACCGAAGGCCACGCGGTCAATCTGGGCGAAGTGCTGTATGACAGCGGGGGTAAAGGCAAGCTCCAAACCACAACACAACTACAGAGCTTCTCATTGTTCGTTACCGCGGAACCTTATGCTGCTGTACGGAAGCCGAGCGAAATGCTGATCCTGGAGAACGCCCTGCGGAAGAACACCAAAGGACGGATCTTTCCGGTGAACAACTATCCGTTGATGAAGCGCGCCCAGTACCAGAAGATCGGCAATCCCTTGGATCTCTCGCCGGATCTAAAGAATGTCCCCTTGGAAATGTACGAGGCACGCAATGCCGTTGAGATCGCTAAATCGCGAGGCGCCCAAAAGTACGCACCGGATGTCTTCTCCAGGGCTGATGGGGGTTTGAGGCTCGCGGAGAATGCCCTCGCGCAAAAAGTGAATAGAAAGGAAGTTGTCTCGTTAGCGCGGCAGGCGGCGCAACTCTCCGAGGACGCTCGCGCCTTGACTGCGGAAAGGGTGGAGGAGGAGCGTATAGCGACGGAGCGCGCCTTAGCGGCAGCGGCAGCCAAGGCTCAGGCGGAAGAGAAGGCGGCAGCGGAGGCAGCAGAGGCTAAGCGGCTGGCAGACGCAGAGGCTCACCGTCAAGCGGAAATTGCCGCAGCCAAAGAAGCACAGATGAAAGCTGAAGCCACCCGCCAAGCTGAATTAGCCGCTGCCAAAGAAGCACAATTGAAGACAGAAGCTGCGCTTGCCGAAGCCAAGGCCAAAGCCGAAGCCGATGCCTTGCGGGCCAAGGAAGAGGCCGCGAAGGCGGATGCCGAGCGGGCGCGCCAGGCTGCGGAAGGCCTACGCGCCAAGTTGTTCGAACAGTTCAATCGTATCCTGGAAACTCGCGACACGGAGCGCGGCTTGGTCATCACGATGGCGGATGTGCTCTTTGATACAGGAAAGTATGAGTTACGTCCAGGCACGCGCGAACAGCTCGCCAAGCTTTGCGGAGTTCTACTGGCTCATCAGGGATTGAATCTGGAAGTGGAGGGGTACACCGACAGCACTGGCACCGATGAGTCCAACCAGCGGCTCTCGGAACAGCGCGCTTCGACGGTTCGCGAATATCTCATCGGGCAGGGTTTGGCCAGCGGCTCCGTAACAGCAAAGGGCTTTGGGGAGGCCATGCCCGTCGCTAGCAACGACACTGCTTCGGGACGCCAGAAGAACCGTCGCGTGGAATTGATCGTATCGGGCGAAATGATTGGCACGACAATCAGTGAGGCCACACGGTAGTTACCGATTTTGTTGCATCCAGAAGAAGCTACTGCGGCAAGGAGACTTCTCACAATGTCCCACACAGTTGTATTTGCTCTATTCATCTCATACGCGGCACGCGTATGGGCAGACCAACCCGATGTCGAACGTCTGACGGCCTCGGAGCATGTCGTGAAGGAGATCATGGCCGCTGACGACAAAGCCATCCCAGGCAGTCTTTTGCAGAAAGCCTATTGCGCGGTTGTGATTCCGAGCATGAAGAAAGCCGGATTCATCGTCTCTGCGAAATACGGCCGCGGCTTTGCATCTTGCAGAAATCCAGGGGGAGGGTGGAGTGCGCCCGCGGCCATGCGCATAGAAGGCGGCGGATTCGGCCTACAGATTGGTGGATCGGAGACCGACCTCATCATGCTGGTCATGAGTGAAAACGGAATGAAAGGGATGCTGGCGAGCAAATTCACCCTAGGGGGCGAGGCGTCGGCGGCGGCTGGTCCGGTCGGCCGAGACGTGACGGCGCAAACGGACGCCACAATGCGGGCCGACATCCTCACGTGGTCCCGGTCCAAGGGCGTATTCGGCGGAGTATCCTTGCAAGGCGGGACACTGCGGCCTGATAGCGACGTAAATAAAGCTATCTACCACGCGGCAGCAGAAAACAAGGACATCCTCACAGGGAAAGTGAAGCCCACCAGCGAAGCCGCGGGCTTCTTGAACACTCTCACCTTGTACGGCGGTGCGCAGCAGAAAAGGTGAATCAAGCAAGAATAAATCAGCGGGCCGGTTCCTTTTGGCACAGAACATCCGTAGATCTCAGCATTGGAATTGCGCGCCGCCGAACCTTGGTTCTTTCATATTGGACGATAGTTGGCAACTGGAGGAAGAAGACTTATGTCGATTTTAGCTTGGATCGTTTTGGGGCTGATCGCAGGATTCCTTGGAAGTAAGATCGTTAACAAACGAGGCGAAGGGCTCGTTCTCGACCTCGTTCTCGGAAGCGTAGGAGCCATCGCTGGCGGATGGCTGTTCAATATCTTCGGTGCGAGCGGAGTCACTGGATTAAATCTCTACAGCCTAATGGTGGCTGTCGTAGGTGCCGTCGTAGTTTTGGTGGTGTACCATGCGATACGGCGCCTACCTGGAGCGCGGTATCGTGCTTGAGGACCTGAAGCGGAGGAGCTAGCTACGCTTCGTCTACTTCGCCTTCCGTTTTGCAGCCCAGTAAGCCTTCATGCGATCGGCTTGTGCTTTGCGTCGTGCGGCACTCTGGCGTCTACGTTTTGGAGCCGAGACTTCTGGTGCGGTGGTCACGGCCTTCGGTGGTCTGCCCCGCCGCTTAGGTGAGCCTTAGAGTGCTTCGATAGCTCGGTTCAGTTTGTCATGCTGTGCGATCAGCATGGCGATAATGTGTTCGGTGGGCATAGGATTTTGTAGGGTAGCATCACTAGATGCGATCTTGGGCAGTGGTCAACAGTGAGATCCTTTGCGGCTGCGTTCGCGTGCTGCCTGCCTAGCGTGTTCGCGTCTCCGTTCCTCTGCCATTACCCTTTCGTTGTTGGCTATGACTAAATCCGTAACGGCAAGATATTCGGATGGTCGCAGCTTGGGCTTCACCTTAATAAGTGTGTCAGCCAGCTCCGTGAGGCAATTCGGCAGCGTGATCTTTCTTGCGAGGAATTGGTCTGTCGTAGCTCCAGTGTCCACTTTGAACTTATCCATCGCATTGAGGTGCGGCAATTTCATTTAGGAGAGAGGAGCCTGGTTGCCGATGTGATTATTACACGTCATGCCGCTCGTTCTCCCCCCGTTCGGCTTCGCCGGAATCCTCACCGTCAGACCGAAGTCGTTCACAATTGTCGATAAGAGAGGCCAATGTCCTTAGGACAGTGGCCTCCGCTGCGATCCTTGGCAAACTCCTTCGCGTCCGAGAGGAATAGCCCGACTGCGTAATCATGATGCACCGCCTCGCTGAAAAGATCCAGGAGAACTTACCTCTTCCTCGGGCAGGTTTAAGTTTTGTCCGGTTATTCAGGAGGAGGCAGTATGTTTAGATTAACCTTATGCGCGAACGCGTAGTTTTTTCCTCAACAAACAGGTTAGCGGAGTGAACGCGTAACGGGTCGGTCCTATTGATATGCGGAGCCTCCCGCTCTTGTTCACCGCCGATTGCCCTCTTCAAGTCACGATGATACTTGTCCGCGGGTCGACTCAAGAAATCTTACCAACCCGAAA
>Ga0105247_10003669_pt1 | contig 9972 bp, 12 predicted proteins | sample KBSS24metaG_FD_81519 | JGI IMG/M metagenome (GOLD analysis project Ga0105247, IMG submission 81519) | Switchgrass rhizosphere microbial communities from Kellogg Biological Station, Michigan, USA - KBS S2-4 metaG | ecosystem: Host-associated > Plants > Roots > Rhizosphere > Soil | place...
AGAACAATATGAGTGAGACCGTAGTTTTTTAAATGGTAACTGGCAGATAATCCTGCGAAGCCAGCTCCTACAATGATAACATCCAGTACATTTTCATTCATTCAAAAAAATTTATTGCATCAGGGCAATTCAATCTGCATTCCTTCAGCAGCCAGCTCGTATTTGAATTGATAATTGTTCCTGCTTTTCAGATCAGCAAGAAGTTCATTAAGACGATCATCGGAATGAGCCGGATCATGATGAGCCAATAAGAGATGTTTTACTCCGGCCATTGATGCAAATTTAGCTGTGTCATCCATGCTGCTATGTCCCCACCCTAATTTAGTTTTATATTCCGCTGCGCTGTATTGTGCGTCGTGCAATAACAGGTCACTGTTAAATGCAAGATCAAATCCCGAGACCCATTTTGGATTATCTGTTAAGTCAGGCGAAGCTAATGCGGGTTCGTGATCAGGTATATAAGTAAATACTGAATTTTTTCCTTTTATCCGAAACCCTACGGTAGGGCCTGGATGTATGACATAACGGGATTCGATTTTAAAATGGCCGATCTCAAAAGAGCTGTTTTCAATCTCATGCAGTGTTAGTTTGCATGGAAGATCACGAAGCAGTACAGGAAATAATGGCGGAGAGAGATAACGACTCAATCTTGCATGTAAACTATTGTTGCTTACAGGGCCCCAAATATGCACATCTAATGAAGGATCAAAGAATGGATTAAAGAAACCTAATCCCTGTATATGATCCAAATGCAAATGCGTTAAAAGAATATCAATTCGTTTTATACCTGTGTTCGTAAGCAAATTAAATTTTTGCATACCGGAACCGCCATCAAGTACAAGCATCTGATCGCTTTCGGATACAACCGAACACGATGTATTGCCTCCATAATGTGTCGTATCAGGGCTTGTCGTAGGAATAGAGCCACGTACACCCCGTATAAATATTTTCATAGATCTTTTGCTTCCCAGAAAATAGCAACAGCTCCCAAAAATTTTCCTGCTCGTCCAATGATGGGATATGATGTTACTGAAATTTTTTCAGCTTTGCCTTGCAAGCTTTGTATCCAAAATGTTTTATGATAAGGATATTTGTCTTTCAGCGTTCTTACAAGCGGAAGGCTTTCAGGTTGCAATAATTTTCCTTCATCATCTTGTTGCTTAAAGATAGTTGACCATGTTTCCACTTTCATTTCCCCGGTATCTTCAAACCGTGTTCCTAAAATTTTTTCTGCAGGTTCATTATAAAAGATAAGATTACCTGTGGTATCAGTTATAAAAACAGGCATCGAAAGACAATCGGCTAATTGGCGGTTCAGAATAATTTCTATTTCATAAGCCATATAGAAGAAAATATCTTATTAAATATAGGCCAAATAAAATTATTGCAAAGATGACCCTCCATTTGCCAAATGCTCCTAGTTATTTGAATCAATTGTTCTCCTATTGAGGATGTTTTTCTGTTTTGGATGTGATTTTGAGTATTTATTTTTTATATAACAGTTTAATAATTAATAGATAGCTGTATAGTTAATCTTCAATATCGTTGTTGTGGTATGGACTTTGTTTTAATTATTCCTTCCGGATTGCACCTTAAAAAAAACAACAATGAAAAAGATAAAAATATTAATAGCGATTGCTTTGGTTATCATCATGAGCAGTACATCGTTTCAGGCAAAAGCGCAGGCACGGGTATCTGTTAGCTTTCAATTTTTCTATGATAACCTGTCGCCATATGGTACCTGGATATTGTATCCGCAGTATGGTTATGTATGGAGGCCCGGTGTAGGTCGCGGTTTTCATCCCTATAGAACCCGTGGACACTGGGTTTGGTCTGATGAATACGAATGGATATGGATATCAGATTATAGCTGGGGCTGGGCTCCTTTTCATTATGGTCGCTGGCATTATGATCCTTATTATGGTTGGTTGTGGGTTCCGGATTATGACTGGGCTCCTGCCTGGGTAGTATGGCGCAGTGGTGGCGATTATTATGGTTGGGCGCCACTTGATGCAGGTATCAGCATCAGCATTTCATTTGGCAACTATAATCCTTCACCTGATTACTGGTGTTTTGCACCACGACGTTATATTACTTCGCCAACGATCTATAATTATTATGTACCCGTACAACAGAATGTAACTATTATAAGGAATACAACAGTTATTAATAACTATAGCACGAGTGGCGGGCCCACAAGAAATGTATTTGTAAATGGACCGCAACGAACAGAAGCTGAAAAATATACCCGCCAAAGCATTAAGCCGGTGAAAATAAGTGAATCATCAAAACCGGGACAAACAACAGTAAGTAATAACCAGTTGGCTCTTTACAAACCACAGGTAAGCAGAGATAAAAGTTCGGCAAAACCAGCTAAGGTTGCTCCTGCAGAAAAATTGAATAAAGTGAATGCACCTGCAGTAAACGAGTCGCCAAAAAGTAAACCTGTAAATAATAACCCTCCGGTAAAAAAAGAACCAATAAGAAATAATCAAAGAAATGAACCGATGAAAAAGCAAATCCAAAACGAACCCCAGCGGAATCAACCTATAAGAAATGAGCCGGTAAGACAACAACCCGTGCAAAATGAACCACAAAGAAATCAACCAATAAGAACAGAACCGATAAGACAACAACCTATGCAAAAGGAGCCGCAAAGAAACCAACCAATAAGAACTGAACCGGCAAGACAACAACCCGTGCAAAATGAACCGCAAAAAAATCAACCGGTAAAGAATGAACAACGAGGAAATCAACAGGGAAAAGGTCAACCACCAAAAAAGAAGGATGGTTAAAATATCTAATGATTGAATGTTCTTTGTAATGATGTTGGTTTTTGACCAACATCATTTTTTTTAGTCACCCTAATAATCAATTTTTAAATCCATATTTTTCTAATTTTTCGCAGGTAGTCTTGTGATCAATATGCCGGAGCCCATGTATCCCAAGCCCTTTAGCTACCTGTACGAACATAGCTCTGTCTTCAATATATATAACCTGCTGCGGCTTTACCTGTGCTGTATCTAATGCAATACGAAAAATATCGGCGTCGGGTTTTCTGAAATGAACAAAACTGGAAACAATAAAAAAATCAGCAAGAGCATTTAAATTAAATTGTTTGATGCGGTATTCAGCTAACTCCCTGCCTTCATTACTTACAACAGCTATTTTAAACCCGTATTTCTTTTTTAATCGTGATAGTAATGCCAGCATTTCAGGGAAGGGCTTTGATTGATCATACATGAACTGTCGAAACTGCCTGCGGCTGAAAGATCGTTTTTTATAAAACACCACCCTGTCAAGATATTCATCCTGTGTTATCTTACCTACTTCGTAAGTATCGAAAGTCAGGTGATGGCGTTCTTCTGTTTCTTCAGGATCCAATTTAAAAAGATCGATAGCCCTCCTGCGGCTGCCACGATCCCAGCCATTAGTAAGCAGTACACCGCCAATATCAGTAAAGATGGTGTTGATCGACAGTTTTTGTTTCATGTAAATAGAATTGATTATTTATTTCGGCTTTGGTGATTTTATAATTTTTAATGACAACTTGCGGACAAACCAAAAAATAATATAGCCCATAAAACACCCGGCCGTATTCAATATCACATCATCTATATCAAAGACACCAAGATCTAATAGCAATTGTGAGAGTTCAAATCCAAGGCTTATAACAAATCCTGCAAGCAATACATATATTCCTTTACGAAAAAATGGAATCAGCAACGGTAAAAGAATACCAAGAGGTATAAATCCAAATAAATTACCCCAAAGATTATTTTGCCTGTATTCAGGATTCAACCGGCGGCTGTTATAAAATGAGGTTATGGTATAGAAAGGTTTTGTATTGGCTTGTTCCCAACCCTGTTTCACTTTATAATGCCGGTATTCATTTCTGAAATGCCTTTTATAATAAGAAGGACTTTTTTTAAAAAGGATATTTTTAGTAAGCAAAAGGATATAGGCTACAAAGACTATCCATAAAAATATTCTCAATCCCTGGTTTTGTATGAGCATAGGTGAATGTAAAACGAATAAATGAAAATTTTATGTTCTCATCAATGATAACCATTCAAAATACCTTTCAAAGGGTATTAGCCTTGTTGCCAGATTCATTAATTTCAACCATTAAAATCAAGACTTTATGAACCGCCGGAATTTTTTGCATAAAAGCAGCGTTGCAACTGCTTCCATTTTTATTTTTCCAAAAGCTATCCGCAAGGTTGAGAATAAAACATCACATTATATAAATAGTGCAAAAGTTTATATTGATGAACATACATTGGCAGATTACAGGCTTACCATTTATGACAGTGCCGTGCAGGATTTCAAAACCGCCACAGATAAGGAAAAAGAAATATTATTCCTGGTGACGCTGACAGATGCAGAGAATAATACTGTGAGCAAAGGCATTACCGTGTTTACCTATACGATTACTGATGCAAAGTTTATAAGAACGGAGCATTTGTTTGGCGACGTAAAAGTGTATGAGGTTACAGCCAGGCTGGATGCTACAAAAGGGGAATTTAAATTGCCGGATGAAATGGCAAAGACCATAAAATTCACCATTAAGCCACAGGTATCACTTACTATACCTAATAAGAAAGAAATATACCTTTCTTTCCAAACTGATAATAGTGATGATGACGATTGTTTCTTGACGTCCGCTTGTGTACATTCAAAAGGATTGCCCGACGATTGTGAAGAACTCAGCAGCCTGCGATCTTTAAGGGATGATTATATGATGCATTATGATGAAGGACGCCGGTTGATCGAAGCATATTATTCAGATGGCCCCACTGTTGTAAAAGCTATAAATAGTTGCAGCAATAAGGATATTATTTATAATTATATCTATGATCACATGGTGAAGCCCACCGTTAATCTTACCCGGCAGAAAAAATATCCCGAAGCTGTCAGTTACTACAAGAACTTTGTATCCGCTTTGAGGAAGCAATATTGTTAGTAACTTATTTATTCATCTTATGCGATAGCTTAAAAGTTTCCTTTAGTTGGAAATGAAAATTGTTTTGGAGAGTTTATATTCATCCTATTACATTCACCTGCACTATTCATTAACTTTATTCCTATGAATCGTATCGATCGTTTGACAGCCATTCTTATCCAATTGCAGTCACGGCCTTTAATAAAAGCACAGGATATTGCTGATAAATTTTCTATCAGTCTGCGTACTGTATATCGTGATGTAAAAGCATTGGAAGAAGCCGGTGTGCCTGTGATTGGTGAAGCAGGCACAGGTTATCGGTTAATGGAGGGTTACAAGCTTCCTCCTGTAATGTTTAACCAGGATGAGGCAACAGCTTTATTAACTGCATCTAAGTTGGTACAATCAAAAACCGATGCAGATATATCCAAACATTATACTGCAGCATTAGATAAAATAAGAGCTATTCTCCGCCATTCAGAAAAAGATCATATAGAAGGAATTGATGATCATATTGCGGTAATGACACACCCAACTTTTGTTCATCAGCCGGCATCAGAATTACATCTTCAATCCATATTAAAATCGATAAGCAGTTCCTCTGTTATTGAAATACATTATACCTCTCTTGAAAAAAATGAGACCACCCGGAGAAAAATAGAACCGGTTGGAATCTATTACCTCGGCAATCATTGGTATTTGATCGCATTTTGCCAGATGAGAAATGATTATAGAAATTTCAGAACTGATAAGATCAAACAATTAACTATTACTACAGAAGCAGTTTCAAGAATTCATCCTCCGTTACAGAGTTTTATGAACCAGGTATCTGCCGAAAGGCAGGTGACTAAAGTAGTAATAGATGTAGATCCTGGAGTCGTAAAACATTTGGGCGAACAGAAATATTATAATGGTTTTTTGAAAGAAGAAAAAATTGGTGATCATATTCGCATGACATTTCTAAGTGGTTCATTGATGGGCTTCTCCCGCTGGTTCATGCTTTTTGGTGATCATGCCAAAATTATTGAGCCGGTAGAATTAAACGATATGGTAGCGGAGATCGCTGAAAATATTTTAAAAAAACTGGAAATTTCTCAATTGCTGCTGACATAGGGCTGTCACTGGTGGGTTGTTTCTTTGAGTTAATTAAAACAAAACACTATGACATTTATTGAATTTTTCAAACAGCAATTTATCGAAGAAGCTGCTACAACCCGCAAAATGCTTTCCCGTGTTCCTGACAATCAATACAATTACAAACCGCACGAAAAATCGATGGTTATGAAAAGCCTGGTGTCTCATCTTGCTGATCTGCCAGGCTGGGTCCATTTTACATTGAATACAGATGAGCTCGATTTTCAAAAAGCATATGAGCAGCCCGATATTAATAATAACAAAGAGTTGCTGGCCTATTTTGACAAACGGTACAATGATGGATTATCTGCATTGATAGCAGAAAATGAAAAGGAATTAAATAAACAATGGACATTGCGAAACGGGGATATTATTTACTCCACTAGTCCGAAGATCGATGTACTGAGAATGTCTATGAGCCAGCAGATACATCACCGGGCACAATTAGGCGTTTATTTAAGGCTATTGAATATACCAATTCCCGGAAGCTATGGTCCCAGTGCAGATGAAAATGACTTTCAATAAAAAATTAATACATGTGCCCGATGAAGGTCATAAAATGGATTTGCTTTATTCTTTCTTCTATTCTGCGCAGCTTGCGGCTTCCTGAATTCCAGTGCCCTATGAAATAGTATTGAAGTTTTATGGTGAAATAAAGGTTGCTGAAGGGCATAATGTTTGGGGGATATAGCTGTTACGCTTTTTTAAGCTAACGGTAACAGGAACTATTAATTTCAAATCAAATCAAATGGAAACAAAAACAAGAAAACAAGATACGCAGGAGCAGAACCTTGCCGTAGAAAACGCAGTAGCTATACATAGAGTTTTCAACCTGCCGGTTAAAGTAGTTTGGTTGGCATTGACCGATCCTGAATATTTTAAGAAATGGTGGGGCCCGAGAGGTTTCACTTGTCCATCAAGTAAGATGGAAGCAAGAGTGGGTGGCAAATATCTGAATTGTATGCGGGGACCAGATGGAACAGAATTTTGGTCAACCGGTACTGTTAAAGAATTTATTCCCGAAAAAAAATTGGTTATTTCCGACAGTTTCTCAGATTCAAAAGGAAATAAAGTTCCGGCTTCCGATTATGGTATGCCTGGCAATTGGCCCAAAGAGCTTCTGATCACTTTTGAATTGGAAGAAGCAGATGGAGCCACCAAACTTAAACTTTTGCATGAAGGCATTCCGGAAGAAGCACATGACGATTGTGTGAAAGGATGGAATGAATCATTTGATAAACTGGAAGAAAATATCAAATAAATAGTTATTGTGGTATTTTAGAAGGAGTTGTCTGAAAAGGCAACTCTTTTCTATTGAATATAATATCCCTTTAAAGTCTTAGGTAAAGTGCAAAGTCTTTGCTTACAGATAATAATCTACTTGCAAAACGCTTGGGCTCTGTTCTAAGAGTCGCACTATGCTCATCATTTAACCGTGCCCTCAATGAAACTACTTCATATTAATAAAGCAAATATGTTTGAATAGTAATTACCGAAATATATTTTCTTCTTACATTTAAGTTCTAAAAAAATATTTTGTTATGAAAAATTTTATTTCTGGAAAAGCTTTGTTTTCCCTGCTTGCGCCTGCTGCGATTGTTTTGTCTTTTATGACTTTTGCCGACCGTGCTAATTTTTCCGGCGAATGGAAACTTAATGAAGGTAAAAGCGAACTTGGCGATTTTGGCGGCCGTGTTGCCCGCTCTATTAAAGTAGATGAAAAAGCAAATGACATCACTATTTCAAGAACAAGACCTGGATTCAATGGTGGCGATCCTGTTACTACTACCCTTACTTTGACCTATGATGGTAAAGTAACTGAATCAACTGGTTTTGGTAATTCAAAAAGTAAGTCAACAGCTAAATGGTCCGATGATGGCCAAACACTTACTATTAGTACTACCACTAGTTTTGAAAGGGATGGACAGACCAGTGAATTTAAATCAACAGAAATCTGGACGATGAAGGATGGAGCACTTTCTGTTGTAACAAATTCCAACTCGCCCCGCGGAGAATCCACTACCAAAGCAATATATACTAAATAGATTTATTTTGGATAGACTTGTTATAACAGGTCTTCTGTAAAGTCGCAAAGAAATCGCAAGAAAGTCTTTGCGACTTTTTTATTTTTTATTGTTCGCTTTTGAAAATATACAACCACGTTTTCACTCGGATCGCATATTTAATGCAAAGACCAGGATGCATGCCAGTTCATTCAAACTTTGCATAACTTAGCCTGCTAAAATCTTTTTTTTATGGTTATCATTCACGACATTTTTATTTGTAAACCCGGCAATGCTTCAAAGTTGGCAAAACTGTTTAAAGAAATAATGACTGATAATAAAGAATTGGTCAACATCATGTCCGATGTAACAGGTCAATATAATAAAGTTGTTATTGTTACAAAGTACGACAGCTTAACTGCCTATGAGGAAAGCTGGAAGAAATATGAGCAAAACACAGACGAGATGAAAAAGATGAAAGAAAAAATGGCTGGCTATCATGAAATGTATTTAACCGGTTCACGGGAGATATATCATGTTTGGTAGACTTTGTTATTTGTCTTAATTGTATAAGATTGATTCATCGGTTGGCAAATGAAATATCGACCAAAGAGTTCGGTATATATTTGCCCTCCTGCGGTATTAGGCCTATATTCACATACGTTCAAACCCCACTCCTTGCCTCTCCGTTCTCTATCGATTTTTTATTTCTAAAATTTAAATTCTTTAAAAATGAAACAGGTCAGATTTTTGGCAACAACGTTTGCTGCAAGCTTGCTTATCTTTTTATTTTCCTGCGGTTCTGGTAATAATAAGAAAACAGAGGAAACAACGAAAGATACTACTACTGCTGAAAAAGTTCCGGAAACAACAACTCCTGCCAAACTTTCCAATGTTATGATTATGCAGTTCAAAGTGGCTGATTTTGATAAGTGGAAACCTCTGTATGAATTACGGGATTCCATTCGCCGTTCATACGGTTTGACTAATTATATAGTAGGCAGAGGTCTTGATGATCCCAATAAGGTAATCGTTTTCTTAAAGATGGAAGATGCAAATAAGGCAAAGGAATTAACTTCTTCTCAGGGTATGAAAGACAGGATGAAAGAAGCCGGTGTAACCGGACCAACTTCTTTTGATTACCTGACAGTGGTGATGGATGATAATTCATCTATTGAGCAAACAAACAGGCTTTTAATGAAACATAAGGTAAAAGACTGGGATGCCTGGAAAAAAGAATTTGACGATCACAAACCAGTAAGGATAGAAGCAGGTCTTATTGACCGGGGACTTGGCTATTCTGTTGACGATAATCACCAGGTATCAATTGTTTTTGCCGTTACTGATATGGCAAAAGCAAAAGCATTTATGCAATCAAAGGATTTAAAAGATAAAATGGAGAAGGCCGGGGTTGAAGGAAAGCCTGCTTCCTTTTTTTATAATATAGTGCAGATGTATTAGTGAGCTGCTTTTTTTTCTTTTCCCCGTTGATGTGCAATAGCTTAAACAGATTTGTTTTTTACCAAAGAAATCCAAAACGCAGGATAGTTGGTGATATTTTCAAAACCAGCATCGAATTTATATTGCAGATAAATAAGTTTACTTTACTGCCTGGGAATATGGAAGAGAATATTGCAATATTAATGGCTGATCTTTCCGGATATACGGCGCTTACAGAAACACATGGCTCTTCCGGCGCTGCTGACATGGTTGAAAAGTATATTAGCATTGTCCGGGATTGTTTGGTAGGCGATAGTCACTTGCATGGAGTGGTGGGTGATGAAGTGATTATTGTTTCCAGCTCAGCAGATCATTTGATTTATACAGCCTTGCTGCTTATTCAAAACACTTCTAATAAAGATAATTTTCTCCAGGTACATGGAGGATTAC
>Ga0105247_10003670_pt1 | contig 9971 bp, 9 predicted proteins | sample KBSS24metaG_FD_81519 | JGI IMG/M metagenome (GOLD analysis project Ga0105247, IMG submission 81519) | Switchgrass rhizosphere microbial communities from Kellogg Biological Station, Michigan, USA - KBS S2-4 metaG | ecosystem: Host-associated > Plants > Roots > Rhizosphere > Soil | place: Michigan...
CACGCCCCAATAACTACCTGACTCCGCTTCGTTGAAGGTCTTCTGGGCAACATTGCGAGAATATGTGAGCTTAGTAAACCTTCAAACGATCATCTAACAGGCCGCTGATCAAAAACTTGTAAATTGGCAATCAATTGTTCAGCGAGGGAATCGCATTATAGTGAACGACACTTTTTTTGCAATACCTTTTTCAGATTTGTTTCGAACGGAATCCAACTCCAAAATTTTGTCGCTCGATCTCACCTTCAAGATTGCTTTCTACAAACGCAAACGTCTCTTGAATGAGAGGATACGTGATCACATCACTCGCGTTACGCGATTATTTTCTGTGTCTGAATTGTCGCAAACGCGATCAAGCGACACGCGATTTCGTTAGAAAAATTGAGGCCGTTAAATAGCGTTCGCCGAATGTTTGGCGCAACAAGTTTGTATTTGATCTTCATGGTCCTACCATTAGTAGCGCGGGCGAAAAACACATGGACCAGGCATGATGACTCATTCGCACTCGATCGATCTCTTAACGCTTAACACGTTCATTCATAAAGCTTTTTGCCTGCGCCGCTCACGTGTGCAAAGCGTTCTAAATGCACCTTTGTAACAGCTTTGTAAAACGCAGCACTATGATTTCCACAAAGATTTCCACAGGATCTGTGAATAACTTTTTCGCTTACGATCGATCTTTGAGACGATAGACAAACTTGAGCCCCGACCACGTGTCGTCGATCGCGCAAACCTTCACGTCAACGAGTCCGGCATCCAAACCGATCTGCCGCACGCGGTCTTCAGAGAGATCTGTTTTGACACCTGAGCTCTTCTTCGGCCACGCGATCCAGAGCATGCCGTTCGAAACAAGTGTGGCGGCGAGTTTCGCGAAGTCTCGCACCAACGCCTGCTCAGTCAAAACAAACAAAAGAATGATGTCGAGCGACTTCGTTGGTCGCTTTATGAACTGAACGTCGTCTGGCAGTTCGCCTAATTCGGACTGAAAGTCTTTCGGCGCATTGACCAGCGCGATCCGCGATCCTTCTTTGATTCCGAGTTTCTTTGGTAATGGTGTTCCGGAATATCCAGCCATGTCGTCACCAGAGTCTGAGAACTTTCCACCAGGTGAATCCCACCAGACTCCAGACGCTGATCGTGATCAACGATGCAATCAGGCCGAGGGTCCACCAGGTTCGTTGGGTTGTGTAGCCGGCGCCGAAGTATATCGGTGCGGGCGTTGTGCCGTAATGAGTCAGTGAGGCGGCTAGATTCGAGAAATACGCGAGCGAGAGCACGGCTAAGTACGGCGGTGCGCCCGCGGCGAGTATCACGATCAGAAACGGCGTAAACATCGCGGTCACGTGTGCAGTGATGCTTGCGAAGACGTAGTGCGCGTAGAAGTAGATTAAGAGCAGCAAGGCGAGGGCGAGCCACCAGTTCCACCCGGCAGTCAAACTTGCGGACGCTTCTGCGAATCGTTTCGTGATTCCGGTTTGGCCCAGCGCTTCGGCCATACGAATGAGTCCGCCGTACCAGATGAACACGCCCCACGCCGCCTTTTCGCTGATGATGTCTTCCCAATCTAAAACGTTCGTGAGCAACAAGACGCTGATTCCAAGGAGGGCGACGACTGCGTAGTCGATGCCGTGCCACTTGTTTGTCATCCAGAGAGTTGCGACGAGATAGAACACGAGCAGCATCAAGCGTTCCGATGAGCTCATCCGTCCCATAGCGCGCAATTCCTCTGAAGCCAGCTCACTGGCGGCGGGCGTGTGCTTTACCTGCGGTGGAAAGACGCGGTAAATCACATAAGGCACGAGCAGGAGACACAGGATTCCCGGCACGATCGCGGCGATGGCCCAACGCGCGTAGGTGATGTCAATTGACGTTGTTTCACGTGCGAACCGGGCGATTATCGGATTTGACGCCTGTCCGGTCAGAAACATCGCGCAAACAATGACGTTACACTGGTAAACGCTCGCCATGAGAAACGCGCCGAGACGACGGGCTGTCGGTCCGGGACGCGATTCGTAAGCTTCAGCGAGGCTTTTTGCGATGGGAAAGATGATTCCGCCCGAGCGAGCGCCGGTCGAGGGAATCACGGTCGCAAGGATCATCTCCGTTGAGGCGAGTGCATAAGCGAGTCCGAGAGAATGTTTGCCGATGGCCTTGATGAAGAGGAAAGCGATGCGCCGTCCGAGTCCCGTCTTGATCATTCCGCGCGAGATAAAGAACGCAGCAAGGACGAGCCACACAAACGGATCTGCGTAACCCGTCAAAACCTCGTTAATCGGCAGTACTCGAAAGAGCGGTAATGCAGTAACGCCCAACAAAACCATCGCAGCGCCGGGAATTGGTCGCACGATCGAGCCGGTAATCGTTGCGGCAAAGATCGCGAGCAGGCGCCACGACTGCGGCGTGATTCCCGATGGAACCGGGATCAGTAAAATACCAACACCGACAAACAGCACGATTCCCCAGCGGAGAAGTCTGCTTCTGGAGCTAATTTTGTCGGCGGATTCGTTGTCGGTTTTGTCAGGAGGTGCAGTTAAGGGTTGTTCCACGCAATCGTCCTTTTAGCGGGCGACAGAAGAGCCACACGGATGTTATTCGGTAGACGACGGCGACTCAAGAAGTTTTGCACGTAAGGATCTGGCGAACTCAGCGACAAATAGAGGTATTCTAAAGAGCAAGGTCTAAAAATGGTGGAAAACTCGGACAAGGTCACAGAAAAGCAAGTTTACTTAAACCGCAGGCGATTCATTCAGGCAGCGGTCATGGCGGGAACGGCCACGGCCACGACGCTCATTTACCGGCGGTTGAATCCACCTCCGGCGCCAGTCGTCGAAGGCGACAAGCTCGCGGAAGTCGCTAAAGCGCCTACAGCGGAAGCCGTTAAGGAAGGGTTCGCGGTCAACGATCAGTTGACGCCGCTGGAAGCGATTACGAATTACAACAACTTTTACGAGTTCGATACGTCGAAGAGTGGCGTTGCTTACGCAGCGAAAGGGTTTGTCACGAGGCCGTGGGCGGTCTCGGTCGAAGGATTGGTGAACAAGCCCAAAGTTTTTGATCTCGATGAGTTGTTGAAGTTTCCACTTGAAGAACGAATTTACCGGTTGCGTTGCGTTGAAGGCTGGTCGATGGTGATTCCGTGGGTCGGTTTTCCGTTGAACAAGCTGCTGGAGAAAGTCGAGCCAGCTTCGGAGGCGCGGTATGTCGCCTTTCAAACGCTGCTTGATCCTGAGCGAATGCCAAACCAGCGCACCGGTGTACTCGATTGGCCGTACGTCGAGGGCCTTCGACTGGACGAAGCAATGCACCCGCTGACGATCATGGCGACGGGCATGTATGACGAGACATTGCCGCCACAGGATGGAGCGCCGATCAGGCTTGTGGTGCCGTGGAAATATGGTTTCAAGAGTATCAAGTCAGTGGTGAAGATCACGCTTGTAGCCGGTGAGCCGCCGACAACCTGGAACATACAGGCGCCGGATGAATATGGCTTCTATTCGAATGTGAATCCGAATGTTCCGCATCCTCGCTGGAGCCAGGCGACGGAGCGACGCATCGGTGAATACAGTCGCCGGAACACGCTGTTGTTTAATGGATACGGCGAGCAGGTGGCGCACTTATATCAGGGTATGGACCTGGTTAAAAACTATTGATTATGGCGGATGTGCGCTTCTTAAAAGTCGTCGTCTTTGTGAACTCTCTGATACCGCTCGTGCTGCTCTTGTGGGATCTTTATCGCAAGCGAGTTGGGCCTAATCCACTTCAGTTCGCCACCACTACGACTGGAATGCTGACGCTGATCTTTCTCAGTTTGACAGTGGCGATCACGCCGTTGAGAAAGATCTTTGGCGTCAATTCCCTTGTGAAACTACGACGGATGCTCGGGCTGTTTGCCTTCTTTTATGGTGCGCTTCACCTGCTTACGTACATCTGGTTCGATCGGGGTTTCAATCTCATCAGTGTGGTGCCGGATGTGGTGAAGCGACCGTTCATCCTCGCAGGCATGACGGCGTTTTTGCTGATGGTGCCGCTGGCGATCACATCGACCAACAAAATGGTGAAGCGACTTGGCGGGAAACGCTGGGCGAATCTGCACCGTCTGGTTTATCTATCGGTGATTGCCGCTGTGGTCCATTTCTGGATGCTGGTTAAGTCTGACACGCGCTTGCCGCTCACGTTTGGGTTTATCGTACTGTTCCTGCTCGGCTACCGGCTGCTCACGAAGTACATGCCTGCCGAACCCAACACCAGTCTTTTTCCGCGCGAATAGTCTTCATAGTCGTTTAGAATGGCGATGAATGTCACGCGAGCGACGAAGGAACCAGCGAAAACATATTCTTCTCGAGGCGAGATGGGAAAGCTTGTCGAGCCGGCATGAAGCTCGGGTTGACGATGTTAGTCTGGGTGGCTGCTTCGTAAATACGTACACGAACGTAGAGCTCGGAGAGCACATTGAGCTCGAGATACAGCTTCCGTCTGGCAAGTGGTTGCGGCTTCGCGGTCAGGTCGCCTCGTTCCAGCCGGGCGTCGGGTTTGGAATAGCGTTTACTTCACTGACTGGCGCAGAGACTGCTGGATTGAAAGAGTTGATACGAACCGCGAAAGAACGCCGCGTCTAGTGTTTGGACCGGCGTCTCTCGTCGTAGAAGAGGATATTGAAAGCGAGTATTAGTCCGGCGGCAGCAGCCAGCAGGAAGAAAATCATCGCGAGTCCTGGATAGCCAAAGATTCTAAACGACGTCTCAACCCGCATCAGCATGGCGGCACCGACAATCAGAGCAGCGACCACTAACCCCAACGTGATTCGATTAGCAACTTTCTGAAGTCCCTCGACGATGACTTTCTCGTCGATTGCGTCCACCTTGAAACGAAGCTCATTGTTTCCTGCGGCGTCAAGAATCCTGTTCACCCTCGTCGGAAGTTTTTCAGCGAACTCTTTCAGATCAACAACACCGGACAACAGGTTAGCTGGGGCAACACTCTTGAGGATGTTGCGCTGAAGTATCTCGTTGGCCCGATCCCGGATGATGGCGTTTGGATTGAAGTGTGGATCGAGCGTGTAGACGACGTTGTCCAGATTTAGCAACGCTTTCGCGATCATCGTGAACTCAGCCGGCAAGCGGAACCAGGAGTCAGCCGAGATGCGCGTGATGTCGAGTGTCACTCTACCGGCGTTCATCCGGCTCAGAACCGCGTCGGAATTGTCGGCCACGAGATCAGTGATGCGACGCTCGAAAGATGCGCGATCAAAACCTTCTTTTGCCTCGCCCATTCTGATCGCAGCTTCGGCGGCCATTTCGCCACGACCTTCGCTGATCGCGAGCAGCAGTCGTAGCAAGTTGTCCTGAAAAGTGCGCGTGACGCGGCCGACCATGCCGAGATCGAGTAGCGCGATGCGATCGTCGTCAGTCAGAAAAACATTTCCGGGATGGGGATCGGCGTGAAAGATACCATCTACGAGGAACTGTTTCAGATAGGCGCTCCACAACTCGTCGGCAAGTAAAGCGCCGTCGATTTCCAGCAGTCGCAATGGATTGATGCCTGTGATTTTCTTGCCGGAAATGAATTCCATCGTTAAGACGCGAGTGGTGGTGAAGTCGTCGACAGGCTCGGGAATGACGATGTTTTCAAACTCTGCGAGGTTTTCTGCGATGGTGTGCAGATTGTTTGCTTCGACGGTGAAATCGAGCTCGTGGAGGATACTTTTGCGCAGATTGACGAGCATGTTATCGAACTCGTAACGCCTGCCGAGCTCAGTGTGCTGGTCGAGAAAATGTGCGATTTCGCCCAACGCTTCGAGATCGCCGACGATGAGGTCGCGAATGTCAGGTCGTTGGACTTTTACGACGACAGCGCGACCGTCGCGCATGTGAGCTTTATGTACCTGGGCCAATGATGCCGCAGCGAGCGGGGCGGGATCGAAATCAGCGAACGCTTTCGATATTCTGACGCCCAGCTCGCCTGAAACGATTCGCTCGACTTCTTCATACGGGAACGGTTCGATGTGATCCTGTAACCGCGTCAGTGCCTCGAGGTATGGACCAGGCAAGAGGTCGGCGCGCGTGGATAGCAGTTGACCTAACTTGATGAAAGTTGGACCAAGCTTTTCGAGATCCTTCGCGAGATCTTCTGCCGGAGCGGCTTCCGATTCGGCCGCAATCTCATCGGGCACTACGCTGCCTTCGAGTCCGGCGACGCTGATCAGATCAGAGCGCCCGTATTTGATCAGCAGCATCGCAACGTCTTTGTAGCGTTTTAATCGCTCTGGTTTTAGTGAAACAACCATCTTCTCGTTATTGTGGCGTACTGGTCTTCGGTGTGCCGGCAGCGCGATCGATTGCTGCTCGCAAACCTTCAGCACTCAGGGTTTTTAGTTGTACTCCATTTACGAAGATCGTGGGCGTGCTTCCCACTCCATACATTTCTCCGTCTTCGACGTCTTTCTGAACTTCGGCGGCGTAGACGCCACGGTCTAAAGCAGCGTCAAAACGCGCACGATCCAAACCAACCTCACTGGCGTACTTCTTCAGGGACGGGACATCGAGCGCTTTTTGATTCTTGAAAAGAACAGCGATGTATTCGAAAAACTTTCCCTGAGCGTTAGCAGCATTTGCGGCCTCGGCTGCTTTGCGCGCCCATTCGTGCATGTTTAGCGGGAAATCACGCACTACGAAACGAACCTTGTTGCCGTAAGACTTCAAGACTTCATCAAGTACTGGATGCATCGCGGCGCAGGCCGGGCACTGAAAGTCAGTGAATTCAACGATCGTCACCGGAGCAGTTGTTTCGCCGCGCGCGGGATCGTCGTCGACGCTAATGTTTTGAACAGGTTGAGGGGGCTCACTTATCAGCCACTGTATGTTCGCTCCCTTGCGTAGTCTTGCTGACAAGTCTCTTTCGTAGCGCTGTCTGGATTCGTTTTGCAGATATGTCGCAATCTGGTTGCGCACGCTATTCAAGTCGCCGGAGATGCGTGCTTTGTTCTCATTGTAAAACTGTGTCACTTCAGCGTCAGTTGGAGGGCGGACCTTGTCACTTATTTCCGAGCGTACGATTTCTTCTGGTCCAATTTGTCTACGTCTTGCTTCTTCTAGCAGCAATGAGTCGTCTATCAGTCGATCGACGCGCTGCTTTGTGCCTTCATAAGCTTCGGACTTCAGCTTATAGATGATCGGTTTCAGCCTTTCGATGAGAGGGGCTGCGGTGATTGGCTGTCCTCCGATCGTGGCAACCACTGAGGAGGGGTTCAGATTCGGCGAGTTGATATCGACGCCCATTACTACGGGGTTGGAACGTCGTAGCCGGTTGACGAGGTCGTCAGCGAGTTTGTTTTCCGCTTCGTCATGGAGGTATGCAGCAACTTGTTGATTGAGGACGTTGGTATCCGCGCCGGCGAATTGGTCTCGGTTATCGTCGATAAACTTCTTGATCTGTGCTGGAGTGGCGGCTGGAATACGGTTGCTGACTTCCAGTTCATATAACCGATGAGTATCGATGCGACGCTTCTTTGCTTCAACCTGGAGGAGCATAGTGTTGATTTGTAGCTCCAGTACGCTGCGGCGTGCGTCTGCAATCTTGTCGTCGAGAGTCTCGAGTTCCTGCCGTAAAGCGGGTTCAAGATCCGCGGTGGTTAAGGTTTGTCCATTGATGGTTACGAGGGGAGCGGGCGCCGCAGGTGGTCGCGCTGGTTTGCTGGCCGGAGTTGGCTGAGCAACTGGCTGCGCCTGGGGTGTCGTGACGATTGGCTGGCGAACCACGCCTCGCCGTTTTGTGGTTTGTGCAGGCGCCGCTGACCACAACGCCAGAATCAAAATGAGGGGGCCGATTTTGGATATCATTGCTGTACTCACAGGATTTGGATCATAGGAGAACTTAACTTAGAGCACAAATAAAAGATTGGCGCTGCCTTGTAGAAAAGCAGCGCCAGGAATTTGGGCCATCGCTTGAACGAAGGACTAGTGATGTCGAATGATGCTGCGACGGCGACGTTTTACCGGGCTTCGAATTGAGAGCAGATCGCTGTGTCGTCCGTTTAGAATGAAGGCGAGTCCCTGGTGGGTAACACCAAGGAGCCGCGCGGCTCTGGTAACGCTCCCGCCAGACTCTTCCAGAGCTCGACGAATGAGGCTACCTTCATAACGAAGGACTTCGGAATCGAGCGAAAAGCCTGGCGTCAATGCCACGCCGGTGGCTGCGGGTGTTGCCTCGTTGGCGTTTTCGAGAGCGGTTAAGAGAACACGTCGGGCGCATTCGCCGAGACGCGTTTTAAGGCTAAGGTTCTGAGATTTCGAGAGCAGGGTCTCAGCGGTGCGATAGTAGTTTTGCAGAGTCTCAACTGGGAGGTAGGGGCTCAATTCTTCGATGGCGGTGACTGCGGCGATGCCACCACGGTCGGGGTTACCGGCATTTTGAGCAATCTCGACAGCTTGATCGAGAGCCGCCCGAGCTACCTGAGGCTGCTGGAGACGGGCGAGGGCTTTGCCGTGCGTTGTGAGTGCTTCTGCGAGTACGGTTTGTTCACCGCCACGTTTAAGAGCGTGAACAGCACGTCGTGCAACTCTTTCGGCTTCCTCGCTTCTTCCCTCGAGCAAGTAGATTTGTGCAAGCGTGTCATCTGTATAAGCAGCACTACCTTGATCTGCTAGCCGGACAAACAAGCTGCGAGCGCTGTTGACGTGTTCACGCGCTTCACCAAATCTACCAATGCTGGCAAAAAGAAACCCGACGTTGTTTTCAACGCCAGCTTGAAAACGGCGATGCCCCGCTTGCTCGTAATGAAAACTGGCGGCCGCAAATTCGACGAGAGCAGTATCGATATACTCTTCCCGGTTTTCCGCAAGACCAAGGTTCTTTAGCAAAATGGCATAGTTGTTGTGAAACTTGCCCTTCAGAGCATGGTTGGTACTGGCGTCGAATTGAGGGGCTGCTTCTCTATAGATGCGGAGCGCTTCTCGATCTCGCGTCGCTCCCTTCTCTACAAGAGCACTGTTAATTAGCGCCCTCAGTTTTTGTTCGCTTTGAACATCCCCGAGTCCGTCTAAGACGAGTTGCAGAGTCACACGAGCTTCGTCCAAAGCACCTTCACGCCAGTAGCAAGTAGCCAGATCCACACGGGCTTCTGCAATTTTTTCAGACTTCCCTAATGACTCGAAAATGGCGGCGCTTTCACTGATAAGATCCTTTGCAGCTTCCTGAGCGCCAGCTATATGTTTCGCGCTTCCGAGAAAGCCAGTCAAGGTTCCGGCCCGCAGTAGAAGTTCGGCTTTGGGTTCGTCAGCTAATTCATTAGTTTCAGGCCGATGAAGTAATCCTTGCCAAAAGGGGTGAAGCACTTCACAAGCGCTCTCATACTCACCCGCTTCCTCCAGATTTTTCGCCAACTCACATAAGGGGATTACGTCGTCAGCAACCGGATTTTTGGTCGGGTCCTTAAAGACGACCGTGTGCAACTCCATGTCAAGACTCCAGTTCTCAATTTTAGGCAAGGAACCTTGCAAGCCTTTCAATTGACGGATATTATCACAAACAACCAATTACCACTTGGTTGCGCACCCACTCACAGGCACTGACTACACTTTTTGAGGAGAAGATCAATGAAACCTGTCAAAAATCTCGTATTTGCTGCACTACTTGTATTTAGTATAGCCCTCAACACGATGGCTGGCGACATCGAGCACCCCGGCGCTCCTGCGCCAACGCCGGAACCACCGCGCATTACTCTAACAGACGAACCAATTCCGGGTACTAGCACGGATAGTCAGGAAACTACGGTTGAGACGGCCGATTACCTGTTTTTAGAGGTATTGACAGCCCTTCTATCAGTGTACTGAGAAGCGTACAACAACCCACAATAGCCTTTGCCAGGGCCTACCTGGCGGAGCGTGGTTTTGTGTCCGGGCTCACCGATCACGATTGAAAGCTTGCTTGGGAGGCGGTGACGCGCTGCATCGTACCCCCATCCAGCCTCTATGGCA
>Ga0105247_10003672_pt1 | contig 9969 bp, 7 predicted proteins | sample KBSS24metaG_FD_81519 | JGI IMG/M metagenome (GOLD analysis project Ga0105247, IMG submission 81519) | Switchgrass rhizosphere microbial communities from Kellogg Biological Station, Michigan, USA - KBS S2-4 metaG | ecosystem: Host-associated > Plants > Roots > Rhizosphere > Soil | place: Michigan...
CGTGATGAGATGTGAACAGCACCATCGACATCGTTATAAATGCAATAATGAATTCAGTGAACATAGCAGTCAATGATCCATACTTACCCGGAACAGTCGCTGCAGAATTTATTGGCGCTGTTATTAAAATAGTTCCCATTACTATTTGCATCAGGTAAACAGCAACTACTCCACCAATAAATTGAAAAATGATATAAAACAAAACATCCCAGGGACACATTTTACCTAGCCGCAAAAAACTCAATGAAACTGCAGGATTGATATGCGAACCACTTGGGGCTGTCCAGGGGGAATAAAAAATAAAAAGAGCAGTAACACCCATTAGTATTCCCATCAGGATGTTTCTTATCATCTCGCTTGGTATCGCATCATGCCATAAACTTTTTTCAGAGAAGATCATGGCGCTAAAAAAACAAGCCGAGATCATAAAGATGGCGAGACCCAGTGCTTCCTGTAAATAATGAATCCAATTTTTTTTGAAAGAAGCTTTCATTTGCGTCAATCCACCTTTGCCACTATATATTCTTATAGGCATTACTCTCATGTTGCAAAGAGAAGTATTGACCGATAAAGCCGTTGTCGGTTAATTGACCAAAGGAGAATATTAATCTTTGGAAGAGGGAAGATTTAACAGTGTTTCTTTAATTTCTTTGAAATGTGCCCACGGAATAAAATGATTAGCGCCGGGTATGATTTTTATTTCGAGCTTTTTTACATTTTTTAATTTTTGCCTGGCATACTCAACGTTACTTACGGGAACAAGGTTATCCTTATCTCCATGTATTAACCATACAGGACAAGTAATCTTATCGAGTTCTTTGTCTAATTCTTTCAGATCTTTTTTTAAATACCACAGTTCTTTATTACTTGGGCGCATTGCACCGGGAACAAAATAATTCAGCGGAGTTTTGAATAAGATTGGTCGCCATTTCTCCGGCTTCTCTGCTTTTGGATCTAAGGCACCGGCAAGGATAATTAAGCCAGAAATCAAACCCGGATTGTCAAGATCAAGTTTTAAAATAAGCGGCCCGCCTAAAGAATGACCTATTAAAAAGATGGGTTTATTATTTTGAATTGAATCAAGTAAACAGCTAATTATATGAGATTGTTCCGATAAATTTTTGGAATTGTTGAATTCGCTATACCCAAAACCAGGACGATCAACAGAGATCATCCTGTATCGCTGTAATAAATCCTTGTCCTCTAAATAATGTTTGAATGCATTCCAGCTTCCGGGAGAACCATGAACAAAAAACAGGGTAGGCATTGAATCATTGCCAACCTGTACATAATGCAACTTGAAATTTACGGCTGTAAAATTTTTAATGATCAGGTTAATACCTAAACTATCAAATTCTTTTTTAGCATGGAGATCTGTTTCCCTGAATTTCATTGTGACCTGGGCTTCTACCAACCAGAAAATAAAAAAGGAGCAGATGATAAGAAGTATTATTTTATTTCTTTTCCTTTTCATTATAATGAATGGAGCAAAAATAATTTCTTTTATTCTTTCAGGCACGTTGACGGTCTTGTTCTCCGGTTATTGATTGAATCTTTTCTTCTTTTATTTCCTGTAACTCTTTGCCAAGAAAATAGTTCAGTGAAGTTCGTAATACGGCAATGGCAGCAAGCTTACCAATATCATCCCAGCTTGGAGCAACAGCAGTAGCCAGTACATCGGCACCTAATAATAATTCGAGAGCAATAGAAACAGAACTCCCGAATCTTACTCTTGCCTCGCCGGAGGACAGAATATTTTTTTTTAGCGTGAACGAAGAAAAATAGGAGTAGATCAGCTTCAACAACGCCGCCGCAATAACAGTTGCAGAAACAATTTCCAGTGCATGGCTGATATAGATCGTTATCGTTTTTGCTACTTCTTCCATTATATTTTTTTAAAAAGGCTACAGGAGCACCCATCGCCAAATTAACCTAAAACCAAACACTGCCCGGAGGCTACAACTGCAGATGAAAATTATTTTAGTTATTTAATACTTCTTCTATTTCTCTTTCTGCATGGCTTGTTTTCAACACTTCATTTACTAGATGATCGCCTACCCGTAATGCGTTTGCTGCAATAGTTAATGCAGGATTGAATGCTCCGCAGCTTGGAAAGAAACTTGCATCAAGTACATACACGTTATCGAGATTATGTGTTTTGCAATTAATATCTAATACAGATGTTTTAGGATCCGTACCAAATCTTAATGTTCCATTTTGATGACTCATTCCACTTACGTCAAGATCATATCCGCCCCATTTCACATCTTTATAATCTGCATCGATCTCACCCAGCTTTTCAAAAATTTCTTTCAGCTTGCTTTTTAATTTTTCAAAAGCCGTATAGTTGGTCCTGGTATAATCAACCTTGATCGTTCCATCATTACGAAGAGTAACACGATTATTTTGCGAGGGCAGATCTTCAGCTGTCAACCAAAAATCTATGCTCATCTGTTTCAGCTCTTCGTAAGACTTGCCAGGGAACAAAGTTTCTCCCATCCATTTAATGGTATCCGGATCATTGCGACCCATCAATTGAATTTCACCAAGAGAGAGCTCACTATCATCAGCCCGATGATAGAAGTCTGCAATACCTAAACTCTTTTGAAACACACAATCATTTTTCTTTTTTGTGAATGCTACCAGGCATCCATTGTGATGAAGCATTAAATTTCTTCCAACCTGGTCAGATGAATTAGCTAATCCATTAGGATGATTTTCATTAGCGCTGCGCAGGAACAATGCTGCGCTGTTCACTGCGCCACATGCTACTATAAATATGTCGGCGCTGAACCTGATTTTTTCGCCATTGATGATCGCTATAGTTTCAATAACCCTTTCGCCGAATTCGTCTGTAATTAATTTTTCTACATAAGCATGCGTCATTAATGTTACATTCTTATTCTTTAATGCCGGTCGCAAACACATTACTTGTCCATCAGCCTTGCTGTCCGTAGGGTCAGGAAAACCATCAAAATTTTCTAAAACTACCGGAGCCTCTGTTTGCGTATAATCCTGTGGCAGCTTAACACCCATTGGCAGAGGAAAGGGACGAAGACCAAGTTGCTTTAATTTTCTATCCAGGTCTTTGATCAATGGTTCATAAACAAGTGGAGGCAATGGATATTCCGATTTTGCATAAGGTTCAGTTGGATCGACACCACGTTTGCCATGAACGCTGTATAATTTTTCTGCCTGCTCGTAATAGTTTTCCAATACATTATAGCCAAAAGGCCAGGCAGGAGAAATGCCACCGTAATGTTTTACTTCTTCAAAATCAGTTTCACGAAAACGAAATAGTGCAGCGCCATACATTTTGCTGTTGCCTCCTACATTATAGTGGATAAAAGGCTTGAATGGTTTATCGTCTTTATCATACCAATCTTCTTTGGGCCGATAGCGGCCATTGGTAACCACTTCATGCGGATCCCAATTTTCTTTTTCTTTTGGAATAAAACCGCCTCTTTCAAGAATTAAAATTCTTTTTCCTGTAGGAGCAAGCTTATATGCAATAGTACTGCCGCCGCTGCCTGTTCCGATAATGATAATGTCGTAATGATTGGTCATGAAGTTGAGTTAAAAGTAGAAGATGATGAGCTGTGATTTTGGTACGATACAAAATAAGATCAAACAGCATCCTATCGCTGTCATTTGGCTGACTCATCAGCAAAGAATCTTATGATCTTTATAAATGTCTTTTGTATTACAATTAACCAAACCTCTAACAGCTAATTTTAATTATGCAGTTAAATAAGTCATCGGAAGTACAACTTCAAAAGGAAACTTCAAGAATAGAAGCGTTCAGCGATGGAGTGTTTTGCGTGGCGATTACTTTATTGGCCATCGAAATTGGTGTAGAAGCTAAAGAAGATGAAACAAATGGAGGACTTACCCGGCAACTTTTAAGCAAATGGCCTATCTACCTGGCTTATTTCATCAGTTTTATAAATGTTTTGCTGGCGTGGATAGGGCATCATTCATTATTTAAAAATTTCAGGAATACTAATACTGCAGTGATGATAACAAATGGGCTGTTGCTGATGCTGGTCGCATTGGTTCCATTTCCAACAAAGACGTTGGGATTATTTCTTCAAACGGGGGCTTTCAAAACTGCGGTAGTTTTTTATACAGGATATTTTGTTTTGATAAGTATCGCATTCAGGTTGCTATGGTATGCAGCGTCGGGAAATAAAAATTTATTGGTTCATACGGTTACCGATTCTCAAATTAAACAAACAACTAAAAATGAAAATATCGGTTTGATCTGTAATGCAATTATCCTCGCTGTTGCTTTTATCAATCCCTGGATAGCATTGGGACTAAGCTTTGCTATGTGGGTTTACTGGATAGGATTTGCTTAGAATATTTAAAAAACTATTCTTTATTTAGTTTCATATCGCCTTTTATAAGTAGAAGGCTCTGCCTGGGTGTCTTTTGAAGAAAATAAATTGCTTGCAATAAGTAAAAGCCTGCTCAGAATACTTTGCTTACGTTTTGGATCAGTAAAAGCTGGCGCATTGAACATCTTTTCATCAATGAAAGGATTTTCGCTGTACTCAAGAATCATGTCATCAAGGCTTAGATTTGTGATCATAACATACGTTTTATACAATGTATATGATAAAATATCATGCCAATTGTAAAAACAGTATTGGGAAGGCAAGACGAATGAAAGATGCGGATCAGAATCTGATCTGCAGTTGTATAAAATTTCCAAACTCTTTATAATGCTATTATTGGCAGATCAGGCGGCAAACCAAAAAATACCTGCCCTGCAGTTTCATAGCGGCTTTCATTCATAAATCCATGTTGGCGTAGCACCTGGGCATCTGACAGGTAATGTGCTAATTTATTTTTTTTATAAATGCCGCTGCTCCCTGCAGCTGTATACATTAACTCAACAGCTTGTACACAACTTTGATTTGTGTGTGCCGCAGCCAATGCCAAACCTGCTTTTTCTTCAAGTGAGATGATTTCACCCGCCGATACTCTTTGCCAGCATGATGATATTGTATTATGCAAGTATGCACGACTTGAACGAACCAATGCTTCTGCGATACCCAGTTTTCTTTGTATCACACCTCTTTCTTGTATTGGTACCATTGAACCAAGCGGTGTTTTCTTCCCGGCAATAGTTTTTAATTCATCAATTGCATTGCGGGCAACTGCAATTGACACAGGTGCAAGCAGGCTTGCAATATTTACTCCTGCAGCTGGAAAATGATAAAGCGGACTTATAAAATGCCCCGAAGGATGAAATTCATCCATGAGTGCACAAACACGATGACCCGGAACAAATACATCTTTAGCTTCTATATCGTTGCTGTCTGTAGCATGCATTCCTATTACCTCCCATGTATCAATGATCTTGCAATCTTTCGCATTCATAAAAACGCCGAGAATTTCCGGATGTCCATCATGCATTTTCGGTTTTCCATTTTCCATTACCAGGGCTAATACCATTAGCCATTGCGCTTCATGAACGTTGCTGACAAGTGGGTTTCTCCCATTAATTAAATAACCGTCATCAACACGGGAAGCTCTCATTGGCGGGTGAACGGTGCCTGCAACAAAAGTATCAGGGTAACTCGCAAACATTTCTTCAATTCCCTTTTCCGGAATACGGCTTAACATAGTAAGAGTAGTATTGGCAACCATCAACGACCAGCCGGCCGCTGTATTATGACTTGCTACTTCTTCTACTATATTAGCTACCGTTAAAGGGTCAGCTTCCATTCCACCAAGGGCTTTAGGCAGATACAATTTATAAAAGCCTGCTTCTTTCAAAGCACTGACAACAGTAGCAGAAAGTCTTCCACTATTTTCTTCATCATTTATGTTTTGACTTATTACAGGACCTAATTTGATTGCTTCTTGCAGAAGTTCCTTTCCATTTAAAGATGCAGCGGGAGTGGCTAAGGTTTCCATAATTGAAAGTTTAATAATAAAAAAAATAATCCGGAGAAACAGGTGGTGAGCTTGCAGAGATCCTAAGATAAAACTTAAATCTGTATCATTTGTCAGATAGCCGATAAAGTGAATAAGTTTGGTTTGAACCGCCTGTATTCTACTATTAAACTTCCGTTACGCCGTGTAGTATTAAAATCTGAAATCTTAGTTACTTCAATATTTTCTTTAGCCACAAAGAGAAATATAAGATAATGTATGCACTATAAGACTTCTGCACTTTGCATTTTATTTTTTATTTTTTTGTTGTCATGCAAACCATATTCCTTTATCACTCTTAGCACCTCGGCCACCCCCCATGCCTGGGCAATACATCCGCGGGGATGGTGATTGCCATCGGCATCCATGATCTCTGATACACTTCCAATACATCCTTCATTCAAATGATATTTGAAATCATTTATCACTTCTTGTGCCTTGTCTCTTGTGTCTTGCACCTTCATTATTGCATCCACATAAGGCCCCAGCAACCAACTCCACACGGTACCTTCGTGATAAGACGAATCTCTTTTAAATGCATCACCTCCATAGATACCAACATAATGAAGATCATCCGGGGTTAAACTTTTAAGTCCAACAGGTGTATATAGTTTTTCAGTTACAATCTTAAGAACGACGCTGGCTTTTTCTTTTTCAATAAGTGGATAGGGGAGACTGATAGCAAATAATTGGTTTGGCCTTAATGTTGAATCAGGATTGCCATTCTCATCAATTACATCATACAAATACTTTCCTTCTTCATACCAGAATAATTCTGTAAAACTTTGTTTTACTTTATCCGCACTACTATTTACAATGAGTGAATCATTATGCTGGCCATTAAGCTCAAGCAGCTCAGCAAATATTTTTAATACATTATACCAAAGAGCCTGTATCTCTACCGGTTTGCCTATGCGTGGTGTAACTACCCAATCAGCAATTCTTGCATCCATCCAGGTTAATTGAAAACCTTTTTCTCCCGCATATAATAAACCATCTTCTGTTACATGTATATTATATCGTGTGCCTTTATGATGCCAGTCAACAATGCCTTTTAAGACGGGCAATATTTCCTGCAATACAAAATCTTTATCACCTGTTGCCTGTAAATATTTATGCACTGCGATAAAATACCAAAGCGTTCCATCTACATTATTATATTCAGGCGGTTCATTATTGTCCTGGAAACGGTTAGGCAACATACCCATGCTTACACTTTTTGCAAAAGCTGCAATTATTTTCTTAGCATCTTCAAAACGACCAATGCTCAAAGTAAGACCTGGTAAGCTTATCATTGTATCCCTTCCCCAATCAGTGAACCAATGATAACCGGCAATTACTGTTTTGAGGTCTTCGCCTCTTTTTACAATGAATTGGTCAGCGGCTAATACTAATTGTTTAACAGTTTCATCATTTGGTTGATTATTTAGTAACAACTGTCTTCGGTGAGTTTCTTTTCTAAGCAATTCATGTGCATCTCTTCCCACCGGATTTTCTGTGGAAATGATGATGCCTAATGAATCACCTTTTTTCAATTCAACGGATATTTTTCCATGATTAAAAAGGTCTTCTTCATAATCCTGTCCACGGTATATTTCTACTGCATAATTAAATTTATTGAACCATGAAGGCTGATGTTTGTAAGATGAACCCGGTACAGAAATAAAAATATGGGGTGCATTTTCGTGAGGCTGATTTCGAAAAATACCATTTTCGAATTGAACATCCCACCATATATTATTGTATGAATGTTGCAGGGAATGATAACCTCTTGCGCTGATTAACGGCAATAGTTCCAGTGTAAATGGTAATGAAGCTTTCAGCACTTCATATATAATGAGTGTTGTGTTCTCGCCATGTACCATTGCAATTGTTTTCTTTAGCCTGATGCCATTCACTTCATAAATCCATTCAGGAAAAAGATCTTTGGTAAAACTTTGAAGATATTGGTAACCTTGGGGATGAACAGTGTTGCCGTTGTATTGATTGCAATTTATCTCATATCGATTGTCGCCACTTATGATTGTTTCATCCAGTTTAGATAATAAAGCCATTCTTTCCGTTGGCGGTTTTGTTGCCGCTATCAGCAAACCATGATAGCGACGGGTATTGCAACCAATGATGGATGAACTGGCCCAGCCTCCAAGCCCGTTTGTTTCTAGCCATTCGTATTGAATAGCTTCTGAAAAATTTTGGAGAGTTGTTTTGTCTTTTTTTAGGGGCATAAATTTTTTGTTTTTCACGCAAAGACGCAAAGTAAATAAGACGCTAAGTCAGTACTCTCTTTGCGGCTTTATTCCTTAGCGCCTTTGCGTGATACCTATTGTTAAACCATTACTTCATTTTCTATTTTCACTATGTTTTCCTTTTTAAATAAACTTATCCGATTAATCAATTCTGCCACAACACCTGTCCATCCCGTTTGATGTGATGCTCCGACACCTCTTCCATTATCACCATGGAAGTATTCATAAAACAATAAAAGGTCTTTGAAATTTTCATCATGCTGATAGATAGGATCTTTTGCGTGGGTTCTTCTTGCTCCATTTTTATCTTTTTGAAAAATGGAGACCAATCGTGAAGCCAGGTCATTAGATACTTCGTTCAATCCAACTTTAATACCTGAGCCCGTTGGTAATTCAACAAGCAGATCATTTTTATGATATTGACTTAAGGTCTTTAAAGCATTCACCAATAAAAAGTTCATTGGCATCCAAACAGGCCCACGCCAATTAGAGTTACCACCAAACAATGAAGTGTTTCCTTCAGCAGGCTGGTAATTCAAACCGAAATCCATCCCATTTATATTTACTGAATAACCGTTTTCATGAATTTTAGAAATAGAACGAATTCCACCCGGAGATAAAAATTCTTTTTCATCCAATAAGGCCTTCATTAATTTTTCTAATCTTGCTTTCGGAACCAGCGATAATAAAATATCATCATGATCTTTCAGCTCTTCTATCACTAAATATTGTCCATTATCCTTGCGGTATTCCTGGAACCATTTTAATCTTTTATGGAAGTCGGGAAGTTTTTCCAACAGATCTTTCTTCAATACCAATACTGCGAACAAAGTACTCAACCCGACAAGGCTTCTTACTTTCACGGGTATGTATCGTCCATCTGGCATGGAAAGAACATCATAGAAAAATCCTTCATTATCATCCCAACTGCCTGTCCAGTTCTCGCCAATACGATTCAATGATTCTGCTATATAAATAAAGTGCTCAAAGAATTTAGTAGTTACATCTTCATAAGTTGAATCAACCTGTGCTATCTCTAATGCCATCTCCAACATATTCAGAGAATACATCGCCATCCAACTCGTTCCATCAGCTTGTTCAAGCACACCACCACCGGGTATAGCACTGCTTCTGTCAAATACGCCGATATTATCCAATCCTAAAAAACCACCTTCAAATACATTATTGCCCTTACTATCTTTTCTATTTACCCACCAGGTAAAATTGAGCAGCAATTTTTGGAAAACTCTTTTCAAAAAATCAATATCGCCTTTGCCGGTTCTTGCTTTATCCTGTTTATATACCTGCAAACAACTCCACGCATGTACTGGAGGATTCACATCACCAAAAGCCCATTCGTATGCTGGCAATTGCCCATTGGGATGCATATACCATTCACGCAAAAACAAAATGAGCTGATCTTTTGCAAATTGTGGATCTATCATAGAAATGGGTACACAATGAAAAGCCAGGTCCCACGCCGCATACCAGGGGTATTCCCATTTATCAGGCATTGAAATAATATCTTCATTATTCAATGACATCCATTCATGATTGCGGCCATGTTTTCTTGATTCGGGCGGCGCAGGTTGTCCCGGATCACCATTTAACCATCTGGGGATATCAATATTAAAATATTGTTTGCTCCACAGCATTCCGGCAAATGCCTGTCGCTGTATGTTTCGGAGATCCTTATCTTTTGTTTCCGTTGTTTCTTTAAAAAAATCATCTGCCTCCTGCAAACGGTTATTGAATATTTTGTCGAACGAATCATCTA
>Ga0105247_10003674_pt1 | contig 9966 bp, 8 predicted proteins | sample KBSS24metaG_FD_81519 | JGI IMG/M metagenome (GOLD analysis project Ga0105247, IMG submission 81519) | Switchgrass rhizosphere microbial communities from Kellogg Biological Station, Michigan, USA - KBS S2-4 metaG | ecosystem: Host-associated > Plants > Roots > Rhizosphere > Soil | place: Michigan...
ATCGTCCATGGCCGCAGCCGGACCGAGTGCCTGATGCGGCTGAGGCGTGCGCTCGACGAGTTCGTGGTCGACGGCATCGAGACGACCTTGCCTCTTTTCCGTACCCTGGTGCGGAATGCCGATATTCAGAACGGCGTGTATGATATCCATTGGCTCGAAAACCATCTCGCCAAGGCCAACAGCCGCGGGTAATCCCTCCATGACTTCCATCGACGACGTCATGATCGAGATCACGCCGCAGGTGCTGCTCAAGGCCTATGCCTGCGGCATCTTTCCCATGGCCGAAAGTGCCGAGGACAACGCGCTGTATTGGATCGAGCCAGAGCGGCGGGGCATCCTGCCGCTCGACCACGTGCATGTGCCGAGGCGGCTGGCGCGCACCATCAGGAACGGCGGCTTCGAGGTCAAGGTCGACAAGACCTTTGAGGCGGTGATCGAAGGCTGCGCCGCGCCGCGCGCGGGCCGGCGTAGCACCTGGATCAACGGGCGGATCAGGAGCCTCTACCGCGATCTGTTCGCACTCGGTCATTGCCACACGATCGAGGTCTGGCAAGGGGACGAGCTGGTCGGCGGCCTTTATGGCGTGCATCTCGGCCATGCATTTTTCGGCGAGAGCATGTTCTCAAGAGTGCGCGACGCGAGCAAAATCGCCCTCGTCTATCTCATCGCGCGGCTCAAATATGGCGGCTTCACCCTGCTCGACACGCAGTTCGTCACCGGACATCTCTCCCGGTTCGGCGCGATCGAGGTCAGCCGCGAAGAATTTCAGCGTTTGCTCGAGGCCGCGTTAGGCGGCGGCTTGGCCCAAGGCAACGGCGCGGGCGGCGCGGCCGCCTCTTCCGGCGGAGGGGGCGGAGGCGGCGGCGCGGGCGCGGCTGCCGGAGCCGGCGCCATCGCGCCTGCCGCAGGCGGCGCCTTCGCGCTGCTGCCCGAAGGTGTCACGCCCTCCGGCGTCTTGCAACTCGTCAGCCAGACGTCGAACACCGGGTGCTCGACGGCGTGAAGGCCGGGGCTTTCGGCGAACATCCAGCCGGTAAAGATGCGCTGCACCTCGCCCGTGAGCTTTACCTCGTCGACCTCGACGAAGGAGGCGGTATTCGGGGCCTCGGTCGGCGGTCGCGTGTCGCAGACCCGCGGCGTCACTTTCAGCGCGCCGAACGCGACCGTCTTGTTCATGGGAATTTCGAGATGCGAGATGCGGCCCGTCACCTTGTCGAGCGCGGCGAACACCGCGATCGGGTTCTTGAGGGTTTCCGCAGAAGCCAGGTCCACCTCGAGCCCGGACGCCAGCGTGAAGGCGGCGACAAAAAGGACCATCGCGCCGGCCAGGCCGCAAGCACGTAGCGTGTTTCGTTCTATCATGCCGCACACCTTGTGAACGGGCCTCCCGACTTTCGCTCCGGTGCGCTCCTTGACCAGCAAACGCCTCGGCCATGAATTGGGCATTGGTGTGGCGGCTCTCGTCAAGCGCCGCGTTCAGCGGCGAAACGGAGGCGAATATGGTCCGCGGTCCAGGTGCCCTTGGCGTCGCAGAGCGAAGGCCGCAGCAGTTCGGCGACCTCGCCCACGACGTCTGTACGCTCAGGCTCCGGAAACTGATCGAAGAACGACCTGCCGAAGGTTCTGAGCCAGCCTTCAATGCCGGTCTTGAGCAAGGTCGGCCGGGGCACAAGCTCGATCTCGCGCGCGGTGAATCCGCCTTCGGTGAGCAGCCGGCCATATTCCTCGACCGTCGGGAAGAACCAGGGCGCCACCAGCGCCGGATCGCCGTCACACCGCGCGCCGACCGCGCGCATCGCGGTGGCGATGGCCGCGACATTGCCATGACCGCCAAGCTCGCCGACGAAGCGGCCCCGCACGCGCAACGCGCGATGCACGCCGGCGATCACCAAATGCGGCTTGCGCATCCAATGCAGCGCCGCATTGGAGAATACCGCGTCGAACTCGGATACGAAATCGAGCGCATGGCCGTCCACTTTGCGGACAGTGAGGCCCTTCATCCGCGCGACGGCCAGCAGCTCATCGCTGAGATCAACGCCGAGAACATCGGCGCCGGATGCCTTGATCTCGGCGGTCAGCGCGCCGTCGCCGCAGCCAAGATCGAGAATCCGTTCGCCAGGCTTGGCGCCGAGCATGCCAAACACCGGTCCGGCCAGCTCCTGCACGAAGCGGCCGTTGCGCGCATAGTCGGAGGCGGACCAGCGCTGCACGGGTTTCGGCGGCGCGGTGTCGAGAAGCGTGTCCCGGCTCATTTCGGCTGCCACGGCTCGTAATCCAGAGGCGGCTTCGTGGCGCCCGCGCGCAGCGTCGAGCCGGGAGGGCGATAGGCCTCGTAGGTGCCGGTGAGATTGGGGCGATGTGCCTTCTCCCAGGGGCGCGGCCGATAGTCCTCGAGCGTCGGCGGCACGTCGACGGTGTGGTGCAGCCAGCCATGCCATGCCGGCGGAATCTGCGACGGCTCGGCGAGGCTCTTGTAGATCACCCAGCGGCGCTTGCCGTCGCGCTCCTGAAAATAGAGGTTGCCGAGCCCGTCCTCGCCCACGCGCTCGCCCTTGCGCCACGTATAGAGGCGCGTGCCGATGGTATTGCCCGTCCACCAGGCAAACAGCTCGGTGAAAATGCCCATTGTTTCGCGTGTTCGGCGCTTATTGCTGTGCGCGGGGACTATGGGCCGAAGGTGGCCCCCTGTCCAGGGCGGCACCTAGTTCGGTGCGACGCGCGCCTTGCTGGCGATGTCGAACGTCGGAGCGGGATCTTCGTCGGGCGCAGGCGAAAGTGGAAGGCCGCGTTCCTCGGGCACATAGACCGGCCGCTGCACGCTGAGCGAGAGACGCTCCTCGAGCCCCGCGACGACGTAGTACTGCCCCTTGAGCTCGAAGGGCCGATCGTCATTGATCAGCCAGTCGAGCCGGTGATAGAGCGTGCTCGCCGAGATGGGCAGCACGAGCACCTGATGCGCCCCTGCCCGGAGAGACTCCTCGACCAGCGCGGGCCGGCCGCGTGTGCTCATGATCATGGCGGGCACCAGCGAGAGCGGGCCGGAGAGCGCGTGACGCATGACCTTGACCAGCGCAGCCCCGCTCAAGGGCTGCATCGACGACCCGGCGATGACGAGGTCGGGAACAGCCCTGCTCATCGCGTCGAAGGCATCGATCGGACTTGCAAAAGTCTCGATCCGACCGATACCGATGGCGGCCAGCATGCCCCGCATCAGAGACAGCATGGGCCGGCGATTGTCGATGACGGTGACCACGAGGGTATTGAGGTCGCGACCATAGGCGCGATGGTAAAGCATGGAACGACGAACCCAGGGCCGCTCGCTGGCCCGACATCCACTATCGGAACGAGCGTAGCGAACGGCTCGTAAACAGACCGTCAAAAAGCCCCCGCGACGGCGCATCTCGCCGACCTCTCGCTTGCCTTTCCTTCACACGGTTTCCACATATCATCCACCGGCTTGCCCACCGCCACTTCTCGTGGTCGCCCACAGGGTTTAGTGGTAAGTTAGGGTTTGCGTGCATACATGTTGATGGTTGAGGCGAATCGCCTCAGCTTCATCCGTTGCGCGTGAGGGACGCGCGCGGGGGAACATTCCTAGGGGGTGGGAACAACATGCGGATTGAACGGAAATTCACCGAGGCGGGCAAGTCGCCCTATGACGCCATCCCCTTCCGGGAAAGCGCGAGCGAGATCCGTAACCCGGACGGCTCGGTGGTGTTTTCGCTCGAGCGATTCCAGGTTCCAACGCATTGGAGCGGTGTCGCCGCCGATATCCTCGCCCAGAAGTACTTCCGCAAGGCGGGCGTGCCGCGGAAGGCCAAGCGGGTCGAGGAGAACACCCTCCCCTCCTGGTTGTGGCGGTCGGTCCCCGACGAGGAGGCGCTCGCCGCGCTGCCCGAGACCGAGCGGTTCGGCAGCGAGACTGATGCGCGTCAGGTGTTCGACCGGCTTGCCGGAACCTGGACCTATTGGGGCTGGAAGGGCGGGTATTTCTCCAGCAAGGAGGACGCGAGCGCCTTCTATGACGAGCTCCGCTACATGCTTGCCATGCAGATGGGCGCGCCCAACAGCCCGCAATGGTTCAATACCGGGCTGCATTGGGCCTATGGCATCGATGGGCCGAGCCAGGGTCATTATTATGTGGACCACGTCACCGGCGAGGTAAAGGCGTCCGAGTCGGCCTACGAGCATCCCCAGCCGCATGCCTGCTTCATCCAGTCGATCGACGACGACCTCGTCAACGAGGGCGGGATCATGGACCTTTGGGTGCGCGAGGCCCGTCTCTTTAAGTACGGTTCGGGCACCGGCACCAATTTCTCGAGGCTCCGGGGCGAAAACGAGCCTCTGTCGGGCGGCGGCAAGTCCTCCGGCCTGATGAGCTTCCTCAAGATCGGCGACCGGGCGGCCGGGGCCATCAAATCGGGCGGCACCACGCGCCGTGCGGCCAAGATGGTCGTGGTCGACATCGACCACCCGGATATCGAGGACTACATCAATTGGAAGGTGAACGAGGAGCACAAGGTCGCCGCGCTCGTCACCGGCTCGAAGATTCTCGCCGAGCGGCTCAACGCCATCCTCAAGGCTTGCATCAATTGCGAAGGCAACGGGGACGATTGCTTCGATCCCAAGTGCAACCCGGCGCTGAGGCGCGAGGTGAAAGCCGCGCGCAAGGCCAAGGTGCCCGACAATGCCATCCGCCGGGTGATCCAGTTCGCCCGCCAGGGCTACACCTCGATCAAGTTCCCGGTCTACGACACGGACTGGGATTCCGAGGCCTACCGTACGGTCTCCGGGCAGAATTCCAACAATTCGGTGCGCGTCACCGACGATTTCCTCCGCACGGTGGAGAAGGACGGCGACTGGAACCTCACCTACCGCAAGACCGGCAAGGTGGCGAAGACGGTGAAGGCGCGCGGGCTGTGGGAGCAGATCGGCTATGCCGCCTGGGCCTGCGCCGATCCCGGCATCCAATTCCACACCACCATCAACGACTGGCACACCTGCCCGGCGGCCGGCGAGATCAAGGCGTCGAACCCGTGCTCCGAGTACATGTTCCTCGACGACACCGCCTGCAATCTCGCCTCGGTCAATCTGATGGCGTTCCGCAAGGCGGATGGCAGCTTCGACATCGAAGCCTATGAGCATGCGATCAAGCTCTGGACCGTCGTGCTGGAGATCGCCGTCACCATGGCGCAGTTTCCCTCGCGCCGGATCGCACAGCTCTCCTACGAGTACCGGACGCTGGGGCTGGGCTACGCCAATATCGGCGGGCTGCTGATGGCCTCCGGAATTCCGTACGATTCAGCGGCGGGCCGGGCGCTCTGCAGCGCGCTCACCGCGATCATGACCGGCGTGTCCTACGCAACCAGCGCCGAGATGGCGCGGGGGCTTCGTCCCTTCCCCGGCTATGCGGCGAATCGCGAAGCCATGCTCAGGGTCATGCGCAATCACGCGCGCGCGGCCCGTGGCGAGAAAGACGGCTATGAGGGTCTCGCCACGGCGCCCGTGCCTCTCGATCATGCCTCCTGCCCCGATCCCAGGCTGCTCGCACATGCCGTGCATGCCTTCGAGCGGGCGCTCGAGCTTGGCAAGCTGCATGGCTACCGCAATGCGCAGGCGACGGTGATCGCGCCGACCGGCACGATTGGCCTGGTGATGGATTGCGATACGACCGGCATCGAGCCCGATTTCGCGCTGGTGAAGTTCAAGAAGCTCGCTGGCGGCGGCTATTTCAAGATCATCAACCGCATGGTGCCCGAGGCGCTGCGGGGGCTCGGCTATCCCGAGGACGCCATCAAGCGCATCATCGAATATGCGGTTGGCCGCGGCACGCTCGCGGGCGCTCCTGGCGTCAATCACGAGGCACTGACCGCCAAGGGCTTCACGCCGGAGAAGCTCGCCGCGGTCGAAAAGGCCATGGCGTCAGCCTTCGACATCAAATTCGTGTTCAACAAATGGACGCTGGGCGAGGACTTCCTCACCGGCACGCTCGGCCTGTCGCCGGAGCGGATGGATCAGGCCGATTTCGACCTCTTGGCCGAGATCGGTTTCGGCAAGCGGGAGATCGAGACGGCCAACGAGTTTGCTTGTGGCGCCATGACGCTCGAAGGCGCGCCGGGGCTCAATCCGGACCATCTGCCGGTGTTCGACTGCGCCTCGCCGTGCGGCCGCAAGGGCAAGCGCTTCCTCTCGGTCGAGAGCCATATCCGCATGATGGCGGCGGGGCAGCCGTTTATCTCCGGCGCCATCTCCAAGACCATCAACATGCCGAACGACGCGAGCGTCGAGGACTGCAAGGAGGCCTATCAGCTCTCCTGGCGGCTCGCGCTCAAAGCCAACGCGCTCTACCGCGACGGCTCGAAGTTATCGCAGCCGCTCAACGCGCAGCTGCTCGCCGACGAGGAGGAAGAGCAAGACGAAGTGCTCGCCGCCACCGCCTCCGATCAGCCGCAAGTGCAGCGCGCCACCGTCGTCGCCGAGCGCATCGTCGAGCGAGTGATCGAACGGATACGCGCGCGCGCCGATCGAGAACGCTTGCCTGATCGGCGCAAGGGATATACGCAGAAGGCGGTAGTCGGCGGTCATAAGGTCTACTTAAGGACTGGCGAGTATGCAGATGGACGTCTGGGCGAGATCTTTATCGACATGCACAAGGAGGGCGCCGCCTTCCGCTCGCTCATGAATAACTTTGCGATCGCGGTGTCCGTCGGTTTGCAGTATGGCGTTCCGTTGGAAGAGTTCGTCGATGCCTTCACCTTCACGCGCTTTGAGCCAGCAGGTCCAGTGCGCGGGAACGAAGCCATCAAGAACGCCACCTCGATCCTTGACTACCTGTTCAGGGAGCTTGCAGTTTCTTATCTTGGGCGCTACGAGCTTGCTCATGTTGATCCAAGTGAGATCGGCAGCACTACACTCGGCTCTGGTGACGCGGGCGAAGGCAAGCGTTCCACCGAAGCTCTCGTCTCGCCAGGCTTCACACGTGGTCGCCTGGGCGAGCGAAAGTTTGTTGGGTCGAGCAAAGCGCAGAGCACTGGTGCTCATGCGCGTGCGTTGCAGACAGAAACCCGCGACGACGCGCAGCCGCGCACCACAAGCTTTGCCACCGCGTCCACTCAAGTACCTTCACCCGAGACGGTCGAGCACGTTGCCCGGTCCGTCGAAGCGTTCGCTGAACGAGGCGCATCAGAACTTGTGGCCGAAGCGCGCGTTAAGGGTTATGAAGGAGAAGCTTGTGGAGAATGCGGAAACTTTACCCTCGTCCGAAACGGTACGTGTCTCAAATGCGATACGTGCGGTTCGACGAGTGGATGTAGCTAGAGTGATTTAACAGCCAGCCAGCCCGAAGGAGGGATGAACTATGGCAGCAGCCAAGAAGAAACCAGCAAAGAAGAAGCCCGCGCGCAAGACCGCCGCGGCGAAGAAGACGACGGCGAAGAAGACGGGCACTGCTCGTCGTAAGACCGCCAAAAAGAGATAGTTCTCAAGAGGCGCGGGGCATAGTCCCCGCGCCTTCTTTATTTCCCTTCCAAAACAATTAGTTACAGAGGCGCGCCGGGAGCTTGTTCGGCCCCGGTCGCAACCGTTTGCGCGTATCTGCGCGCGCACCGCGCCTCACCACGGTTCTCCTCTTGCGCTCGGCATTGCACGCTCGATCGACTCTCGGCGAGCGACGCGCATGGCGTGGTGCGCGTCTCACGATCGGCGGCGCGGCGATGCGATTGCTGCTGCGTCCGCTTGGCAGAGCGCCGCAGATTTCGGTCGAGGAGCCCGCGCGGGATGCCGCGTGTGAGCGCCGACGTCGGGCCCGCTCGCGCTCGCGGGCCAGCGGCGGTGATTCGCGTTTTTCTAAAATCCTTCAAGCTCCGTCGGCAGCAGAGGACGCAAAGCGCTCCCTGCGAATAAATATCCACAGCGCGTTTTCAGCGGCGGCGAGCTTCTCCACGTCGATGCTGCGCAGCACAACATAGGTCCCGAGCCGCTTGTTCTCGAAGTACGGATAGCTGCCGATCTGCACCTCGGGGTGCGCCAATTGGAGATCGGCGAGACCTTGAGCTACGTCGCCCTCCGGCACGTCGACGCGAATCGAGCGGGACAGCATCGGCCGGCCTTTGGCAAGACGCGGCGCCACCGCATCGAGCATGACCTGCATGATGCGCGGGACACCGGCCATCACGATCACGTTCTCCAACATGAAGCCCGGTGCCCGAGAGAGCACATTGTCGATCAGCGCGGCGCCCTTGGGGATGCGTGCCATGCGCAGCCGGGCCGGCGTGAGCTCCTGATCGCTGAAGCGCTGGCGCATGGCCCCGACTGCCGCCGGATCGACCACGACCTCGACCGCGAAGGCTTTGGCGATGGCATCGGTGGTAACATCGTCATGGGTCGGCCCGATGCCCCCGGTGGTGAAGACATAAGTGAAACGCGGGCGAAGCGCATTCACGGCCGCCACGATCTCGGCCTCGATGTCGGCCACCACCCGGATCTCGCGCAGCATAATGCCGACGCGGGTCAGGTAAGACGCGACATAGGCGATGTTCTCGTCCCGGGTCCGCCCGGACAGAATTTCCTCGCCGATGACAATCAGCGCGGCGGTGACAGTGGTGGGAGCCGGATCTTGGTCTGCCATAGCCTTGAACGCGAGCTAGAGAGAAAATGAAAGTCTAGCGGCTTGCCGCCCGGCTGGCAGCTTCTTAGAGTCGCCGCACTTCTCGGCAAGATGCCGGAAAACCAGAGACGCCAGGCCCCGTTGCACAACGAGAGATTTCCACCTAACTGATGGCGAGTTCCTTATAATCGCATCCCATGTCCAATCTCGAATTTGCCCGCGCCCAGGCGCGCGACACCAAGATCAAACTGCACGGGGCTGACGCCTTCGCCGGAATGGCCAAGGCGGGACGCCTCGTGGCCGAGGTGCTCGACCTCCTGGTCGATGAGGTGAGGCCCGGAATTACCACCGAAGCGCTCGACGAGTTCGTCTACGCCTTCGCCATGGCGCATGGCGCCATCCCCGCCCCACTCAATTATCGCGGCTTCCCCAAGTCGATCTGCACCTCGCTCAACCATGTGGTCTGCCACGGCATTCCTGGGCCGCGCGCGCTGAAGGAGGGCGACATCCTCAATATCGACGTCACGCTGATCGTCGAGGGCTGGCACGGCGACTCGAGCCGCATGTACGCGGTCGGCAAGATCTCCCGAGCCGCCGAGCGGCTGCTCGAGGTGACCCATAACGCGCTGATGCGAGGCGTCGCCGCCGTCAAGCCGGGGGCCACCACCGGCGATATCGGCGCGGCCATTCAGATCTATGCCGAGAGCGAGCGCTGCAGCGTGGTGCGCGATTTCTGCGGCCACGGCCTGGGGCGCGTGTTCCACGACCGGCCGAACATCCTGCATTACGGCGAGCCCGGCGAAGGGCTCCAGCTCAAGCCCGGCATGCTGTTCACCATCGAGCCGATGATCAATCTCGGCAAACCGCATGTGAAGATCCTGTCCGATGGCTGGACGGCGGTCACCCGCGACCGCTCGCTCTCGGCCCAATTCGAGCATACTGTCGGTGTCACCGAGACGGGCTGCGAGGTCTTCACGGTCTCGCCGCGCGGGTTGGACCGGCCTTCTTACGGTCGTCAATCGAGCGAAGGTTGAATGGGCTTCAAGGATGCGGGCAAGCCACATTATCTCGGCCATCGCGAGCGGCTAAGACGACGCTTCCGCGAGGCGGGCCCCGACTCCCTCCCCGACTATGAGCTGCTCGAGCTGATCCTGTTCCGCGCCGTGCCGCGCAGGGACACCAAACCTCTGGCCAAGGCCGTCCTCGCCCAATTCGGTAGCTTTGCAGAGGCGCTGAACGCGCCAGAGGAACGGCTACGCGAAGTGCCGGGGCTCGGCGAGGCGGCCATCACCGAGATCAAGCTCGTTCGCGCCACCGCCATCAGGCTGATGCGGGGCGAAGTGCTCGAGCGGCCGGTGCTC